>Ga0307478_10002391_pt1 | contig 14812 bp, 9 predicted proteins | sample atmos_gasesECM4C_2_FD_203713 | JGI IMG/M metagenome (GOLD analysis project Ga0307478, IMG submission 203713) | Hardwood forest soil microbial communities from Morgan-Monroe State Forest, Indiana, United States - atmos_gasesECM4C_05 | ecosystem: Environmental > Terrestrial > Soil > Temperate...
CGTGACCGACAAAGATCCCAGGCGCGCCGCCGAAATGGCTAACGCTTATGTCGACGAATACAAGAAGCTCTCGGCGACGATTGCGGTCACGGAGGCTTCGCAAAGACGCTTGTTCTTCGAGCAGCAGTTGGTGCAAGCCAAGGAAAATCTGGCCGACGCCGAGGAGGCGTTGAAACGCACGCAGGAGAAGACCGGCTTGATTCAACTTGATGGACAAGCCCGCGCCGTCATCGAATCGGTCGCGCTACTGCGCGGCCAGGTTGCCGCGAAAGAGGTCCAGATCCGAGCCATGCACCAATTCGCCGCCGAACAGAATCCGGACCTTCAGTTGGCCGAGCAGGAGCTAGCCGGTTTGCAAACCGAGCTGGCGCGCATGGGGTCCGGGTCGGCGACCGGCGGTTCCTCGGGTGATTTTCTGATGCCCAAGGGCAGCGTGCCGCAGGCGGGCCTCGATTACGTGCGCAAACTCCGCGATATGAAGTACAACGAAACCGTCTTCGAGCTGTTGGCCAAGCAGTTCGAGATCGCCAAAATTGACGAAGCAAGGCAAGGGTCGGTGGTGCAGTTGCTGGACAAGGCTATTCCGCCGGACAAGAAATCTTTCCCGCAGCGCCTGTTAATCATTGTGTGCTCCATGATCGGCGGGCTGGTGCTAGCCGTATTTTGGGTTCTCTTTTCCGAGGCTCTCCGGTTTGCGCGCAGAGATCCGCGGCAGCGCGAGCAGTTAAACGCTCTGGCCCGCTCGTTTGGACGGACGCCGAAGTTGACAGTCGAAAGTTGAAAGTTGAAAGTCGGCGGACACCCCCACCCCCGGTATTTTGCGAAAGAGTTTGGATTTGCTTGATTGCAAAGGAGTTGACTTTTTTGCGGACCGCAAAGAGTCCGTAACAGGGTGACGCAAAGGGACTTGCGGAGGTTGAAGGTTGAACGCGCCTAGATTTGCGAACAGTTTTGACTCCAGCTTTTGAAAAAACAGGGGCAACGCAGGTACATAGGAAAACAAAGGGGTTGCCGAAAAAGCAATTCATAAGGTGATGGAAGGAAAGGGTTTGCAAATCGATGGTGCTCCGTTGGCGAAGAAAGAGCGAATTTGATGTTCAGGCACGGCATGGGCAAACGGGATTGGTTGGGAAATGTGGGAGGGAAAGGACTTAGCGGGGCTGGCGGATACTTCATATGAGATTATACCATTTAGGTACTATTTAACAAGAAGTATTTTGGTTCCATTTTGGGAATTGCGGGAAGAAGGCATGACCTGGGTTTTAGCCTCTGAAGCAGACCAAGCCCTAGCGCCGCCCCTCGCGTGCCAAGGCTGGTTTGGCTCCTCGGTCTCAAGCTATCTCCAATAGATACCTCTCATCAGGGATATGCAAACTAAATACAATTCGCTCGCCTTGACAACTCTCCTCCAGAGACTAGCGGGATATCTATCCGGTGACAGCCTAAACTACCTTTTGGGCTTTGTTATCTATGCATGGCTCGTGCGCAGCCTAACGAACCTGCAGTATGGGTACCTGAGCATCGCGACCGGAATCTATCAGCCGTTCATAGTGATCGTGGCGCTAGGGCTCGATTTGATAGGGCCGAGAGTGCTAGCCGAACACCCTGGAAACTTGGCCTATGTGGTTAGGCGGGTACAGTCTCTTAGGCTCATGTTTGCGATTTTGGTCTGCCTGCCGGTGCTGCTGGTTATCGCTTTCAGTTACTGGCATGCCCATCAGCCCGAGGTCACCGTAATACTGATCGCAGCCTTCTCCATGATATTGGCGCGAGTCTTTGATGTTAGTTACGTTGCTGTGGCGCTCGGCCGACCCAAGCCCCTGGTCTACTCACGTGCGTTGGGGCTGCTAACGTTCCTGCTGATTCTTGTCGCGTCGCGCGGCATTATTACTCGCTATGTTTGGGTGATACCAGTGTTGAACGCAGTGGGTGTTATGGCGGGGCGCCTGCTTCTGATGCGCTCGCTGCGGGTGCAATTATTCGGTTCAATCGAGAACTCGCGTGACCCATCTCGGCCAGTAAGTTGGCCCATCCTCTTATCCGGGGCAAGGACCGGCATCGGCCAACTTATTTTATTTACTTCCCAATCGTTGGATGTGGTTTTGTTGAACCGCTACATGGACGCGGGTGCCGTTGGGGAGTATGCCATGGTGAGTCGCCTGTACATTTTTGGAATGGCGGTGCTGGGGTGCGTGCTATTTGCTTTTATCCCTGAACTAGTGGCGTCTATCTCGCACGGCCATTTCGGCCGTCACCATCGCAAGTTTATTGCCGCGAGCGCAGGAGTGGGCGTACTTGGAGCACTGATGTTCTATTTCCTTGGCGCGAGTCTCACCGAGACGCTTGCAGGACGGCCGCTGTATCTTCTTAAGTCGATCACACCCGTTTACGCCTTAGTGTTTTTCATCATGAGCTTGGCAAACCCGTTCACTAGCTTTCTGCCTAGCCTGAAACTCGATGCGGAGTACCTGACTGCCGTGCTAATGGGGGGGTGTGCGGCAATCGGATCCGACGTGCTTCTAATTCCACGACTGGGCGTGGTTGGTGCCGCGTGGGGCCAGCTCATTGGCACGGTTGTCATGGGTGTGTATAGCGCCTACGTCTTGCGAAAACACGTTATGGGAAGGCCTGTGGGCACACTAGCTGAGGCACAGGCAGGTGCAGTTGTCTGACGTGCTTCGGTGCAACCCTCGCAAGCTAACCGGATGAACAGGTTCAAGCCATGTGGATCTACGCTGCAGTCTTGACGATCGTCGGGTTGTTTGCAGCGCTGTCTCTGTCTTTGCCCAAGGAGCATGCACTGCGTTCAATCCTGCTCGCGGTAACATTTTTGGTTCTCGTGCTGTTTGTTGGGCTCCGCGATCGGGTGGGTGGAGACTGGGAGCCCTACCAAGCTATTTTCGACAGCTATGCCCATGTTAAGTTCCATGACGCGTTTACAACAGTACTGGTCGAGCCCGGATACGCGCTTCTTAACTACGTTTCATCTTCGGTTGGTGGAGGAATATACCTCGTTAACCTAGTGTGCGCCGCGCTCATGATTGGTGCGCTGGCAAAGTTCGCCGATCTTGTGGATGCGGATCCGGTCTTCACGCTTTTCCTCGCGATGCCTTACCTGGTGTTCACCGTCGGAATGGGCTACACACGACAAGCTGTGGCGATAGGCTTGGGCTGTGCCGCACTCGGCTACTGGGTCCGCGGGGATCGAAGGAAATTTTTCCTAATCGCTCTTGTCGCGACAGGGTTTCACTATTCCGCGCTCTTTCTCTTCTTCGTAGTGTGGGCGAAAAGCTGGAGGCGGCTCGTCATCGCAATTCCGCTTGCGGTAGCTGCGGGCTACGTATTCATTACCCAGTTTTATACGCACTATTTCGATTTATATGTCCAGAACACTGCCGATATGCACTCTAGCGGAGTGTGGTTTCGACTCGCCATTGTGCTATCCGGTGTCGTCCTTGCAATCTTTCAGAAAAATAGATGGCGAGAGGAGCCGAGGCTTTTCAGACTGATCGCGATGGGGTCCGTCATAGCGCTGTGTCTAGTCCCAGCGGCGGTCGTCGCTTCAACGCTCGCAGACCGCGTTTGTCTGTATCTGTTTTTCATATACCTAGTTACGTTTGCTCGCTCCATGAGGTTTTCTCCCGTCGAACTCCGGCATTGCGCGCTGGCTGTCGCGTATGCCACCACCTACGCTTGTTTCTTGGTGTGGTTTGCACTGTCATCGTATGCGGTGAACTTCTGGATTCCCTACCATAGTGCTCTCCTGGGCGGCAGTGGGACGAGATAAACAATGGCGGGACTCCCTCTGAGAACGAAGATTCTGAACATAGGGTTGTGCTCATAAATGCCTAAAATTCCTGCAGTATCAGACCCCATTCGCGATCAAATGGCAGAAGAATTCGCCGATTCTTCCGGCCAGCTCTGCGTCGTCCACATCATTGATCGACTGGTGATTGGCGGGCCGACGAATTACGCGATTTCATTGGCTGCTGACTTAGATCCGACAAAATTCCACACGCATTTGATTGTGGGTATGCCTAGCCATGGGGAATCCGATCGAACCGACGATGCTGTCCAAGCCGGGGCCGCGCCGCTGGTTATTACTGATTTACGTCGAGAAGTGGGGCTGCATGACCTGCGCGCGTTCATCAAAATCCTTAGGGCGCTGCTTCGCCTGAAACCGGACGTCGTCCACACGCACAAATCAAAAGCGGGCACACTGGGGAGGCTTGCGGTGCCTCTCTACAACTGGCTGACCCCATCGGCTCTATTGTTCCGACCGCGCCGCTGCAAGACCGTCCATACATTCCATGGCCACATTTTTGAAGGGTACTTCGGCTCGCTGAAGACAAGGATTTTCCTAGAAATCGAGCGTTTGCTCGGTAGGTTCTGCACGGATCGAATTATAACGATAAGCCTAGAACAGCAGAAAGATATCGCCGATAAGTATAGGGTCGCGAAGGGGGAGAAAGTCGCCGTGATTCCGCTGGCCGTGGAGATCAACGAGCAAGCAATCCGGCCTGGAGCCCTGCGATCTGAATTCGGAATTTCGCCCACCGACATTGTCATCGGAATCGTTGGTCGGCTCTGCGAAATTAAGAATTTCCCCTTACTGCTAAGGGCCTTCGCCAAAGCACGTCCACTGGTGTCGCGAGACGGGCGCGCGCTGCGACTCGTCATTGTTGGCGACGGTCATCTGCGCAATGAACTGGAAGCTCTCGCGAGGGAACTGAGCGTCGAAGAGCACGTCGCGTTTACAGGTTTTCGGGAAGATGCCGCTGTGCTTTACTGCGATTTTGATTTTGTCGCGCTTAGTTCACTAAATGAGGGCACGCCCATCACACTGATTGAAGCTATGCTCCACAATCTGCCTCTGCTTGCTACCTATGTCGGAGGCGTGCCGGATTTAATAGGTTTACCGTTATATAAAACCAGTAGCTACGACGTTTGGGAACACGGCATTACGACACGTTCAAACGACGTGGACGCATTCTCGGAGGCAATAAGATTGCTTGCAGAAGATTCGAATTTGAGAGCCCGTCTTGGCAAGACGAGCCGAAACTTCGCAATACGCTGCTTTTCAAAAGAAAAACTTCTCACCGAAACTATGAACCTGTATAGGAAGGTAGCCTCGCCCGTCAACGGCGCCGAGTCCCGCTACGGGTCTTCGCACTGGATTCGCAAAATCAGCAGTGACTTCTCTCCGAAAAACCAGCCCCAGCGGCGGGTCGACCCTTCGTCATGACCGATGCGCCGGTTGCCGGGATATAGCGCACCACTGCGACAAGGGCCTGCAGGTGCTGACAGAGGCAGGGTCGCTTCGGTCGCTGATAGGAATCTGAATACTACACAATCCGACTTCGACTTCCTTCTCGTCGTTTCGAATCTGCTTCAAGCCAGAAAACAAAATGGCGCTGAAATCAAAATGCTGAATGCATTTATAGGGACCGCAACGTACTTCGGGGCGTTTCTCTTGGCCATGGTTGCGGCGCTTATTGGGACGCGAGTGGTGCGCGACTTGGCGGTGCGGCGCGGATGGAGCGTGGCGCCCTCGCTGTTGCGGCATGTGCATCGCAATCCGGTGCCACGAGTGGGGGGAGTGGCCATCTACGTCAGCTCGTGGCTGGCGGCGGTAGTTGTTCTTCTGCTGCTGTTCCTTACTGACCCGGAGGCTGCGAGGACTTCCGCCCGGACGATGTTGGCGATTTTTGTGCCAGCAACTTTGATTTTCGGGGTCGGGCTGCTGGATGACTTTTGCAATCTGCGGGCCAGTACCAAACTGGGAGCGCAGATTGTTGCCGCGGTGTTGCTGTACTTCTCTGGGCTGGGCGTCATGCATCTGGATGCGATCTTTGGGAAGAGCACGCTGCCGCCGATAATCGGACTGCCACTGACGGTGGTGTGGGTGGTGGCGATAACGAACGCGTTTAATTTGATCGATGGGCTGGATGGACTTGCGGCTGGCTCGGCCTTTTTTTCTTCACTGATTGTGTTTGTAGTTGCGCTGTTGCAAGGAAGTACGCTGATCGCCATTCTGGCGGCGGCGCTGGCCGGGAGCATCCTGGGATTCCTGCGCTACAACTTCAATCCAGCCAGCATCTTTCTGGGGGACAGCGGAAGCTTGTATATCGGTTTCATGTTGTGCGCCGGGGCGCTGGCCGGTTCGGAAAAATCGTCCACCATGGTGGCGGTGGCCATCCCGGTGGTTTCCTTCGGGCTGCCGATCCTGGACGTCAGTATCGCGGTGCTTCGCCGCTTTCTGCGGGGCAGGCCGCTGTTCGAGGCGGATGCGGAGCATATCCATCACAAGCTGCTGAAGCGGGGGTTCTCGCACCGCGATGCGGTTTTGATTTTGTATGGAGTGAGCGCGGCGTTTGGGATCCTAAGCTTGCTGCTGTATCCATCGGGCAGCCTGATATTTCTGGTAGTGGTAGTGATTGGGTCCGGCGTGTTTTTCGGACTGCAGCAATTGCGGTATCACGAGTTTAGTGAATTGCAGCGGGTAGCCGAGCGGACGATGAACCAGAAGCGGGTGATCGCGAACAACATCGCGATACGGCGCGCGGCTGAGGAGCTGGAAACTTGCCGGAGTTTGGCGGAAATAGGCGTGGTCATAACGGAGAAGCTGGAGCCGATCGGGTTTGACGGCTTCGCGTTGGAGGGCGTTTGCTTCGACGAAGTGCCTAAAGTAGCGCTGTTTCCGTTTGTTCGCAAGAATAGCGATGTGTTGCATCTGGGGATTTGTGAGGGGGATCGATTCGCGTGGCGATTGGAATTTCGTTTGGGGTCAGGCGGCGGGAGCGGCAGAACGCTTTCCGTGTTGCGGGCGTCTTGCGATGATCCGCTGTGGCTCGACGCGAACGTGTTTGTGTCTTCCGGGTTCACGGCGGCGCTGGACAAGGCACTCCTTCGGAGCCTCCGAGCCAGCTACGCGGTTGTTAGCGAGGACAACGACCTTAGCGTAGACAGTCCTATCACCGTGGACAATCACATTAGCGTGGGCAGCCTCCCGGAGGCAGTCGCTGTCGCCTCCTCGGTCTCCGCTGACTGAGGCAGGCCGCTGCGGTCGCTGCGTGCGGGTGCTTTCCGGCCGGCGCATTCGACTTACAAGTGTCGACCATCCACTTTCTTCAGAAGCTCCAGACGAAACCAATCTGCGGCTCGGTTATGAAAGTGCGCGCGCCATGGTAGCTCGAGTCGCTAAAGTTGGGTGCGCGAAACCAGTGGACAACATAGCCGGTCCTGACTCCGAAATGCCGGGTGCGCAACACGTCAAAACCGGTCGCCATTCGCAGCTCGAACTGGCCGTCCACGCCGAGCCAGCCTTGCGGTGACCATATGCCGTTCTCCCAAGAACCAAAGCCGCCGTGGGTAACGAAACCGCCTACACCTAGCGATACATGAGGATTGAGTTTCGAATATGGGAGAAACCGGCGTACGTAAGAAAGAGCTCCTTCATGGCGTGTCAGTGACATTTGCGACCATAGCGACGGCGTCCAAAAATGCGCGTTGCTAGCAACGGCGCTATAGGTCGCTTCGAAGCCGTTGTTTCCGTACCAGCGGCGGTATTCAACTGACCCGCCAAAGGAAACCTTCGAGGACTGAATGGTTGGGGACGTTCCGTAATTGGCCATGCCGAGCGCAGGGCGAGTGAACTGGGTGATTCCACTGATCGATATCTCATTCGAAGTGCGCTCGTCGTCGGCGATCGCGGCGGACGAACTCAAGAGCATGACACAGGTCAGGCACACCCATTTCGCATTCATTGGAATGGACACATTTCTCCTCGTGAAATCCTGGGCAAGTTGGGGCGGGTTGAGGGGCTGGTTGTTCACAAACGAAAGGCGCTCGTTTCAGAGAACCGTCGTTTAGCAAGCGCCCGGTTGGCGCAGAGTGGCAGGGATGGGACCCACCGAGATCATCGTCCAGCGCGATATAGGGATCAATACAGCGTTGCCCGTAATTCTCTAAAGTCGACAGTGCAACGCAGGCAGAGGAAATACCGCGTTCAGCCGCTTCGCTGGCAGCCGACTAAGTGGGGATTCCATATGGAATTTGTCCGGGCGTGAGCGGAGAAGCGAATTTTATCGGGGGCCAGCGAACCGTGGCGGCCCACTTGGGGATTGAATTCGAATGAGAAACGCGAACTGGAAATTGGTGTTGGCGGCCACATTGGCGTTCGGGACGCCGTTGCGCGGGCAAGAAGCGTCCCACGTTCCTGCGCCGGAAGATGGGTCGCAGCCGGCGGCGGAGAGCGTGGGGACGGAAAGAAGGTATCAGCTCGGGAAGCGAAATGGATCGCCTTATGTGGAACTCGACAGCTGGATTTATGCGGTGCTGGACCGACTCGCGGCGCTGGGCTACATCCATTCGGAATTTAGTGACATGCGTCCTTGGACGAGAGTCGAATGCGCGCGGTTGGTGCAGGAAGCCGGGAATCGATTGGATGTCGAACATGGCGGTTCGTCGGAGGCGCAACGGTTCTACGCGACGTTGCGAAAGGAATTCCAGGCCGAGCTTGCCGAATCGAATGGCGCTGGCGGAGAAAAGACCGTCCGCGTGGAGTCCGTCTATTCACGAGTGACAGGGATCAGCGGGCAGCCGCTGAACGACAGCTATCATTTCGGACAAACCATCATCAACAACTACGGCCGGCCATACCAAGAAGGATTCAATAGCTACGATGGCTTTTCAGGTTACGCCGTGGCGGGGCGATTCGTAATTTACACTCGTGGGGAATTTCAGCACTCGCCGTCTGCGCCCGCCTACCCACTTTCGGCACGTCAAGCAATCGCAGCGGCCGACGTCAATCCGCTGCAACCTTCGGCGCCATTTGCCGGCAAAGATCAATTTCGTTTGCTGGACACGTACGCCGCCGCCAACCTCGCGGGCTGGAATCTCTCGTTCGGCAAGCAGAGTTTGTGGTGGGCGCCGAACTACGGCGGCGCGCTGCTCTTCAGCAATAATGCCGAACCAATCTACATGGCGCGGGTGAGCCGCAACGAGCCGTTTCAACTGCCTTGGATTTTCCGTCGGCTGGGCCCGATGAAATGGGATGTGTTCTTCGGCAAGCTTTCCGGCAATCAATATCCACCGCGCGCGCTGATTCATGGAGAGAAGATCAGTTTCCAGCCAACGCGCAACCTGGAAGTGAGCTTTTCGCGCACCGGCGAATTTGGCGGAGTCGGCCGCCCGCTAACATTTGGCGCCATCTATCACAGTTATTTCAGCTTTCAGTCCTCAGTCGGTTATTCCGCCTCGCAGAATCCCGGCGAGCGCAACGGGGGATTCGATTTTTCTTACCGCCTTCCAGGATTTCGAAACTGGATCACCGTTTACGGTGACCTTATGTCGCGCGACGATCCAAATCCCTTGGACGCTCCTCGCCGCGCGTCATGGAATCCTGGGTTATATTTGGCCTGGATACCGCGTGTGCCTCGGCTTGATTTCCGCGTGGAAGCGGTAAACACCAATCCTCCGTCAACCTCGGCGCCTGACGGACAGTTTGACTACTGGGAAATCTTTTACCACGACCTGTACACCAACAAAAACAATCTAATCGGCGATTGGATCGGAAGACAGGGTACGGGCTTCCAGGCGTGGAGCACCTATTGGTTCAGTGCTCAGAGCACGATCCAGTTCGCCTATCGTCACGCAAAGGTTTCTGGGAGGTTTATTCCGTTTGGCGAGACCTTGAACGACGGATCGGTCACGCTAAACTGGTGGTTGCGCGACAACGTTCAGTTTAACGCCCGCGTGCAATACGAGAAATGGCGCGCACCCGTCTTGGCGGCCACGCCGCAAATGAATTGGACATCCTCTTTTGAAATTACTCTGTGGCCGAAATCGTTGAAACGATAGTGCAGACCTACTGCTTCTGCCCAACTTCCACACTTTCCTGGATCAAATATTTAGCAATTAAGCTGAGGTGATGCATTGACAGCGAGAATTGGTGTTACTGCGTTGGTACTAGTTTTGTGGACTCTCCACGCAGATGTTTTTTTGGCACAAGATAAAGATTCCGGTGCCGCAAGCGGGCAGGACTGCCAAGCTCATCCGGACGCGGCCGACTGCCAACAAGCCGAGAAGCCTTCGCTCCCGGCCAAGGGGGAAACGCCCACGCGAAGCCAACAGGCCCCGACTCTATCGCCTGTGCCTTTGGTCACTTCCCCGCCAGAAACACCCACCGAGGCCGGAAAACCAGTTCGCCCTGGGACTCTGAAGACTCAGCCAGAATTGCAACCTCAGGCGGAACCGCCGCCTTCCCCGCCAACGGAATTTCAGCTGATGGTGGCCGATTCGGTCGGACAACTACTACCAATCTACGGCGCCACGCTGTTTCGCCAGCCGCCCAGCACGTTTGCGCCGGTGGAAAACGTGTCGGTGCCGGCCGACTACGTGGTTGGACCTGGAGATGAGCTGTATGTCCGGCTGTGGGGACAACTCAATGTCGAGCTTCGCGCGACGGTGGACCGCAACGGTCAGGTATTCGCACCCAAGGTCGGTGCCATCACGGTTGCCGGCGTGCGTGCCTCTAATCTTGACGCCTATTTTCGCCAGCAAATCGAGCGAATATACCGGAATTTCGAGCTGTCCGTCACCCTGGGGAAGCTCCGGTCGATTGACGTTTTCTTTGTGGGCGAGGCGCGACGTCCCGGAAAGTACACGGTCAGTTCTCTCAGCACGCTGGTGAACGCGATTTTTGCGGCCGGCGGACCTGCGCTACAAGGCTCCATGCGGCACATTCAGCTCAGGCGCGAAGGACAGCTCATCACTGATTTTGACCTGTACGATCTTGTGCTGAAGGGCGATAAGTCCAAAGACGCTCCGTTGCTGACCGGCGACGTGATTTATGTCGCCCCGGTCGGACCACAAATCGCCATCGCGGGAAGCGTGAACACACCGGCGATTTACGAACTCAAGGACATGCAGACAAGTTTGTCCAACGCAATCGAGCTGGCCGGAGGGTTCAATACTGTGGCGGATGGCAGCAAGGTCACGCTGGAACGCATCGATCAACACCAAGTACGCAGCGTGGCGGAGTTTCCGCTAACTCAAAGTGGCCAGCAGCAGATTGTTAAGGATGGCGACATAATCCGTGTGTTGTCCATCGTTCCGCGATTTGACAATGCCGTCACCCTTCGGGGCAATGTAGCCAATCCCGGCCGGTACGCGTGGCACGTTGGCATGAAGATCCGCGACCTGATTCCCAATAAGGAGATGTTGTTGACGCGCAGTTACTGGCTGTCAGAAAACGCTCTGGTTACCGGCACCTCCACGCGATATGAGAAACCACCGGAAAGCAAGGCCGACGAGGTACGTTTACGAACCGAGGTGAAGCTCAATGCGCCGGAAATCAATTGGGACTACGCGGCGATCCAGCGCCTGAATCCAGTTGATTTGTCCACGACACTCATTCCGTTTTCGCTTGGCAAGGCCGTGTTGGAGGGCGATGAGACCAATAATGTAGAACTCCGCCCCGGTGATATCGTCACCGTCTTTTCCCAGCGCGATATTTCCGTTCCCATAAAGCGCCAAACAATGTTGGTGCGCGTGGAGGGCGAGGTTCGCGTACCAGGAATTTACAAAATCCAGCAAGGCGACACGCTGCGGGAGATGCTGGAACGGGCAGGCGGTCTGACCGAGAATGCATATCTGTACGGAACCCAGTTCACACGCGAATCGGCGCGACTGGAGCAACAGGCCGCTTTGGACAGAATCACGATGGAGATGGAAGCCCAGATCGAACAAAAATCTATTGCCAATACGCGATCCACTCCGGAAAACGCCGTGGCAATTGCGGCTCAAACCACGTCGCAACAAGCCTTGCTACGCCAGTTGCGAGCGGCGAAAGCGAACGGTCGGGTTGTTTTACAATTGAAGCCTAGCGACAACAGGCTGGCGGCGGTTCCTTCGGTTGTTCTGGAAGACGCCGACCATGTGCTCGTGCCGCCTCAAGGCCAAATGGTCAGCGTCGTCGGTTCTGTCTACAATCAGAGTTCGTTCATCTACCGAAAGGGAGCGACTGTGGGCGACTACATGCGTGAGTCTGGCGGTGGCAACGCATCCGCTGATTTGCGCCACATGCTCCTGGTGCGCGCCGATGGCTCGGTCGTCGGCCACACGTCCGCTTTCAAACATTTTGGTGAGAGCTTCACGTCGATGCGCGTCCTCCCGGGCGACGCCATCGTAATTCCCGCGAAACTGCAGTCCGGGGGATTCTCCAAGGCCTTGCGTGACTGGGTGCTGGTCGCCTCCCAGGCGTCGATCGCTGCCGCTGTGCTCGCAACCCACTGAGAAGAACCAGACCCGCATCACCTTCCTGAAAAACTTCGGCTTCTAAGAAGGAAGGCGGAAGCACCCTTCGTAGAGTCATTAGATGGCGACCGATGTGCGCGGCTCTTGATTAGTCGTTCATAAAAAGGTCTTTGCGCCGGGGCGAAGGAGGCTCACCATCATGCGAAAGTGCCGGATAGTGTAGAATCAACGGCTAGATGGCTAAATGCTCGAGCGTCATCGCGAGTACTGGCATCTGGCAGGATTTATTTATAGTTCTGCGGAGTAATCACATGCGTGGGTGGCAAACCTTCCTCGTTCCGTTCTGTCTGGGAGTATGCGCGATCGCCGTTTCAGGGCAGGAAAAGACCTCGGTCTCCAAGCCGGAAGTTACTTACACCAAAGACGTTGCGCCCCTTCTGAAAAAGCACTGCATAGCCTGTCATCGCCCAAACGACATTGCTCCCATGTCGCTGATGACCTATGACGAAGTGCTTCCGTTTGCGCGGATGATACGGGAGAGCGTGATTCAACGAAAGATGCCGCCCTGGCACGCCGACCCTGGATTCGGCGAGTTCAACAATGACAGTCGCTTGAGCAACGAGGAAATCGCGCTCATAGACGCCTGGGTAAAAGACGGAACCAAAAGAGGCGTCTCAGAAGCTTCTTCAGCGGACCCGGTGCTCTCGCAAGGTTGGCATATCAAGCCGGACGTGGTGCTGACCGTTCCGGAATTCCTCGTCCCCAAAACAATGCAGGACGACTACGAGTATATCTACGTTCCCACAAATTTCACGGAAGACAAATGGATACAGGCCGCCGAGGTGCTTCCCGGTGATCGCCGTGTGGTTCATCACGCCACCGTGTCGGTAATCGATAAAGCCGAAGTAGCGAAGCATCTCGAACAACACGCCAAGGCCGACGAAGGCGAAGACCAATATCACTACCGCACCGGCAAAGTGCTGCACCTCCGACCCGATGCTCCGGTCATTGATGACGGATGCGCGGCGCCCGATGGCGGCGGCGTTCCGGGCCAGCCCTCGGGCTATTTGAATATCGTGCCGGCGATTTATCTCCCGGGACACTTGGCGGAGACGCGGCCGCCAGGCTATGCACTGCGAATCCCGGCGGGCGGTTATCTGCAATTTCAGATTCACTACAGCAATCATCATGGCCTGGACGCAAGAGATCGCACTAGTATCGGTTTGGTATTCGCGCGGGAACCAGTCCAGCATGAGATCGGGCAGTACGAAATCTGGAACAACATGTTTCTTATCCCTTCCAACGATGACAATCATCGCGTGACTTCCTGCTTCACCTTGCCGAAGGATGTGATCGCAGTGGCCTATACGGCGCACATGCATTTTCGCGGCAAGAACATGTTGACCAAGGCCATTTACCCGGATGGCCGTCAAGAGGTGCTCCTCTACGTTCCCCACTATGATTTTCGTTGGCAGGAGACATACTTTTTGAAGAAACAGTTCATGCTCCCCAAGGGGACGAAACTCATGACCATCGCCTATTTCGACAATTCCAAGAACAATTTCCAGAACCCCGACCCGTCCAAAACAGTTCGTTGGGGCGAGCCTAGCGACGAGGAGATGATGGGCTTCTGGTTACAATTTGCCGATCCTCAGACGGTCGCGGAAAAGACGGCATTGGCGCAGAAATGAGCGGGACAGCGCTTTTCTCCGTTGACGATCCCTTTGCCTCATGAATTTCGGCCGCCGTAAGTTTGTCCAACTCGGGATGGGGGCCGCGCTTTCCGTTCCCTGGAATCGGTTGCTGGCGCAGGGTGTATCAAACCATACCACCAAGCCCCTGCCGAGGCCCAAAGCTTCCGGGCTTCCTTTCAATGCCCAGTTCGTGGACATTGCTGCTGCCGCGGGCCTGCGGGCGCCGGTAGTCTACGGCGACATAGAAAGCAAAAAATACATCGTGGAATCCACCGGATGTGGCTGTGCCTTCATTGATTATGACAATGATGGGTGGATGGATCTGTTTGTGCTATCGGGCACTCGGCTCGCGGGCGCTCCCAACGGCACCACAAATCGGATGTACAAGAACAACCGCGACGGTACCTTTACGGATGTCACAGAAAAAGCGGGGCTGCATTCGCTCGGGTGGGCCTGTGGAGTGTGCATCGGAGACTACAACAACGATGGGTTTGACGACATTTTTTGCACCAATTTCGGGCAGAACACGCTTTACCGCAATAACGGCGACGGAACTTTCAGCGATGTGACCAAAGCCGCCGGGCTTTGGAGCGAACAACAAAGATTTGGCGCGGGCTGCACCTTTCTGGATTATGACCGCGATGGGCACCTGGACCTGTTCGTTTCCAACTACGTTCGTTTTTCCTTTGAAAATGCTGCGGCTCCGGGCGAAAACCCCAACTGTAAATGGAAAGGAATTCCCGTCGAATGCGGACCGCGTGGATTAGCTACAGGCAGAAATTCGCTCTATAGAAACAACGGCGACGGAACGTTCACGGATGTTACGGAACGAGCCGGCATCACGCATGCCCCGGCTACGT
>Ga0307478_10002392_pt1 | contig 14808 bp, 16 predicted proteins | sample atmos_gasesECM4C_2_FD_203713 | JGI IMG/M metagenome (GOLD analysis project Ga0307478, IMG submission 203713) | Hardwood forest soil microbial communities from Morgan-Monroe State Forest, Indiana, United States - atmos_gasesECM4C_05 | ecosystem: Environmental > Terrestrial > Soil > Temperate...
CGGCGATTCTGACCTTCATCATCACGCACAATGTCAGGTCAACCATCTCGGTCGTAATCGTTGCAGGAGCGTGCGGCATTGCGGCTGGGACTCCTCTTGCAATCCTCGGAGCCATCGGCCGCGCGGCGCATCAGGGAGCCATCATTAAAGGGGGGCTCTACCTGGAAGCGCTGGCCGCCGTGGACACCGTACTCTTGGACAAGACGGGCACGTTAACGTTCGGTACCCCGCAGATCCGGGAGGTCGTTTCCGCCAATGGCTTCGGGGAACAGCAGATCATCGCCGCTGCGAGCATCGCGGAGCGCAAATCCGAACATCCTCTTGCCAAGGCAGTGGTGGCGCGGGCAACAGAACTCGCCATTCCACTCGTCGATCCCGATGAATTCTCGTACACGCCCGGGAGAGGAGTCAGGGTGAGGTATCGCGGCGAGGAAATCGCGGTCGGGAGTCTGGCGCTTCTCGTGGAGGAAGGCATGACCAGGGGCTTGCCGGCAGATAGTCACAGTCCCGACGGGGCATCGGAAGTCTACGTCGCCCGAGCAGGGCAGGTTCTAGGGAGCATCCGGATTGCGGATATCTTGCGGCCGGAAGCCAAAAGTGCGATCGCGGCGATGCGGCAAATGGGGTTGAAAACGATCCTCTTGAGCGGAGATACACAGGCTGCAACTTCATCGGTGGGCTGCGGTCTCGGAGTGGACGAAGCCGTGGGAGGGCTCCTGCCAGAGCAAAAAGCAAAGTGGGTGACTGAGCTGCGTAGCAAGGGTCGCAAGGTCGCTATGGTCGGCGACGGAATCAATGACGCTCCAGCCCTCGTGGAGGCCAATGTCGGTATTGCGATGGGATCGGGAACGGATGTAGCTCGGGAGAGTGCGGATGTGATCTTAATTGGAAGCGATCTATCGAAGTTGGTCGAGACTCTGCGGGTTGCTCGACGTTGCCGCGGCATCATTATGCAGAACTTTGTGGGCACACTAGTGGTGGACAGCGTAGGAGTAGGAATGGCAGCCTTCGGTTTACTTAATCCGCTTCTGGCCGCTTTTATTCATGTGACCTCAGAGTTGGCGTTCATCCTCAATTCCACGAGGTTGTTGCCCCGAAATTCTGAAGCCGGGCAATGAGATCGAGGACTTGTAGCAAACGAAGCCGCCGGTATGCGCCTTTCTCCTGTGATCGAGATTCGGAAAAGGCGGCCTTGGGCAATCCTAGTGGCCCTAGCGATCCTGGGGATGTTGATCGTCACGCTCGCTTGGTTGTCCAGCAGATTCAGTCTGGAAGATCTCTACGGAATTCTTGATTAGGTGGCGTTTAAACCGAGGGCGGATCAGGCTTTGTGAGAGACGATCGAGATTGTCCGCTGAAAACGAAGCGCCTTGTGATCGGCCAAATTACGATCTGCCGAGGGTGTTGTTGCGGCAATGTAGAGCGCGGTTTGCCCGAAGTTCCCGTGGAATGGCTGAAGAGCGAATGGCGGAAACGGGGACTGTTGAAGCGCCTTCAGCTGACGATCAGTGGTTGCGTCGGGCCGTGTGATGTGCCGAACGTGGTCGTGATTACGAGCTCAGCGGGTGAGGCATGGCTGGGGAACGTTCTTAAATTCGACCAGTACCGAAGCCTGCTTGAGTGGGCTGTACGGTGTCGGGATGCAGGCGAGATGTTGGCCCTGCCTCGTGAATTCCTTGAATGTAGGATTAGCCCCTTTTGTTCGTAAAGTTTTGGGGGACTTTTGAACAGTTTTCAGTCCATTGAGAGCGTCCTGAACGCTCAGAACGGCGCAGTCAACAGCGCGGCATCCAGACAGATCAAGGCTTCCGTGGATTTGAGTAGTGGTGTTCGATGAGGAAAACAGTAGCGATGGTGTCAATCTTCATGAAAAATCAGGGTCGGAAGGCAGCGAGCCGTACGGAGGGGATCATTCGGCTGCTATTGATCATTCTGTGGGCAATGGTCGTCGTTGTGTTGGGTCTTTACTCGGGTCTTGCCCTTCATCACCACTAGCACTGGCGAACAGTAAACACAAAACATTGGTTAGCTGTACAACCCGGAGAGCTCGCTTGCGACCAACGGAACCAGCCGGTATACGAGTCTCGCATTCTCGTGAAGCATGGGCGCTGCAAAGAGTTCCTAATACATACCCGGTTAGGTACTCTCTGGTTGCGTTTGATCGTCGTCTTCGTATAGATTCGATAAACGCTCCCTGGAGTAGCCGTCATGCGCTCGATATCGAAGCGGATCGCGTGGCTGTGTCTGTTGCTGACTTTGTGGTCAGCGATAGCATTCGTCGTGCATCAACATTCGAACGCTACTGAGGCGGCAAAGTGTACGGTCTGTATCGCCGCCCATTCCGCTTCTCCCAAGGCTACTTCCGCTCCGCTAAAGGCGAGGTTCGTTGCGGTATCAACCTTTCGGGCGGACCCAGTTGCAGCTAAGCAATGCCTCATAGCTTTCGCTCTGTGCGTCCGCCCGCCTCCTAGTGTCTAACGATCAGATTCTTAGTCCCCATACGTCGGCTCGTGTTCATTGGCCGTGTTTTGATCGCGTAGACCACAGTCCTCTGGAGGAATTCATGTTGGCTTCTTACGAGAAGTCGCTTCATGCGGCTTTCATAGTGTTTTTCTGTTTGGCGCTGGGCTTTCACGCTTCGGCGCAGTCTGTTGGAAATTCTGGTTCGATCAATGGCACCGTAGTAGATCCTACGGGTGCAGTCGTCGCCAAAGCGACGGTCGAAATCCGCAACCCTGTAAGCGGTTTTGATCGCTCTACCACTACAGACGCTTCTGGGAAGTTCGAGTTCACAAATATCCCCTTCAATCCTTACCACTTGGTGGTCACGGCGGAAGGCTTTGCCGCCATCGTGCAGGACGTGGAGCCCCGGTCGGCTGTGCCGGTCAGCGTTGCCATCAAACTAAAAGTGTCGGGGGCAACCACACAGGTAACGGTCGAAGCGGAAGGCGGCGATCTGATCGAGAACGACCCAACCTTTCACACTGACGTGGACAAGAATCTGTTCGACAAACTGCCACTGGAGAGTCAATCGTCGTCACTCAGTAATTTGGTCACGCTGGCCACTCCTGGCATTTCGGCGGACTCGAATGGATTATTCCACGGTTTGGGGGAGCACGCGGAAGCCTCGTTTTCGGTTGACGGTCAACCCATCACGGACCAGCAGAGCAAGATTTTTTCCAATCAGATTCCGCTGGACTCGATCCAATCGATGGAGGTGATAGCGGGTGCGCCCCCTGCGGAATATGGGGACAAGACTAGCGTCGTCATCAATGTGACCACACGCTCGGGACAGGGTGTGACGACGCCCCACGGCAGCGTTACCGCATCTTATGGTTCTTTCGGAACTTCCACCGCAGCTTTCGATCTATCTTACGGCGGCCAGAAATGGGGAAACTTCATCTCGGCCAGTGGCTTGAACAGCGGACGATTTTTAGATCCACCCGAGTTCGTCGTGTTGCACGACAAGGGCAATGAAGAGAATGTGTTTGACCGCGTGGACTACCAGATCAGTTCCGCGGATTCAATCCATTTGAACTTCGGCTACACGCGCTCCTGGTTCCAGACGCCGAATACCTTCGATTCCCAGAACGCGACGCCATGGAATGGTGTCGTTGTGGCCAATGGCGGCTTGGACCCCAACGGCAACGTCGTGGGGCCGGCGGACCAGCGCTCTCAAATCAAAACCTTCAACATCGCGCCATCCTGGACGCGGCTGCTCAGTTCTAGCGCCGTGTTTACCTTGGGCGCCTTTGTTCGCCGTGACCAATTCAACTATTACCCCAGCGGAAATCCTTTTGCCGACCTCGGTCCCATCAACCTTCAGCGGGAAAGTATCGGACAGAATCGGAAGCTCACCAACGCTGGCCTGCGGTCGGACTTGTCGTATGTGAAAGGGATTCACAACATAAAGGTTGGGGCGGTCTATGAGCAGACATTCCTGGATGAGCAAGACCGTCTTGGAATCGTCGATCCGACGTTCCTGCCCTCCCTCACCGATGCAAATGGAGCCCCTTGCTACAACACCGCCACACACCAGGCCATCGATTCCCCGTGTACCGATTTGTTCCCCTACGATCTCACGCAGCCTGGCGGAGGCAGTCTCTACACGTTCAACGGTCACACCGATGTGAAGGAGTTGTCTTTGTACGTGCGCGACAACATCACCAAGGGAAACTGGTCCTTGAACGTAGGTCTGCGCGGCGATTTCTACAATGGCCTCGTCTCCCACAAAGAGATTGAGCCTCGCCTCGGGATCGCGTACAACGTCAAGAAGACGAATACCGTACTTCGCGTATCTTATGCACGACTGCTGGAAACTCCCTTTAACGAAAATCTAGTGCTCTCCAGTACTGGGTGCGCCAATGCCGTATTGAATCCGCTTCTTGGCTGCACAGTGCCAGGTGTAACGCCGTTCAATCCAGGCTTTCGTAATGAGTTCCACGCCGGAATTCAGCAGGCTTTCGGGCATTATCTCGTCTTTTCCGGCGAGTACATCTGGAAGTACACGCACAACGGCTACGACTTCAGCATCCTGGGCAACACTCCCATCACGTTTCCGGTGGAATGGGAGCGGGCGAAAATTCCCGGATACGCCGCTCGTGTGAGCGTGCCGAACTACCATGGATTCTCGGCACTGGCGGTCTTCTCCAGCGTGGCGGCACGATTCTTTACGCCCCAGATTGGCGGAGCGGGGGCAGTTCCCTCCGTAGCACTGGCGGGCGGATCGACTCCGTTTCGGATTGACCACGACGAGAAATTCAATCTGACTACCCACCTGCAGTACCAACCGTGGAAACTCGGTCCGTGGTTCGGGTTTAACTGGCGCTATGACAGCGGCCTGGTTGCTGGCCAGACGCCTTGCTTTGGCGGCAATTGCGCACAAACCACCGTTGATTCAACTGGAGCTCCCGCGGTTGCTCTAACGGATTCGTTCGGAGTTCCGCTAACTGCGGATCAGGAATTCGAATCTGGCCTGTTTTGTGGCTCTCAGCACGCCACTCCAACGGTTGCTCTGCCCAACCCCTGCCCCCTGTCGCAATACGGGTCCACTCTGTTAAATGTGCCTAAGCCGAACACGGAGAACGACGACAAGAACCCTCCGCGTATCGCGGCGCGAAGCCTGTTTGATGTTTCCGTCGGACATGACAACCTGTTCCGCGGCGATAAATACAAGGTGAGTCTCCAACTCACGGCCATCAACATCACAAACAAGTACGCTCTGTACAACTTTCTTTCCACCTTCAGCGGCACGCACTACGTTACGCCGCGTGCACTGACGGCGGAGATCGGGTTCCACTTCTAGCCCCACCCCCCGTCGATGAGGACAGTACGGCCGAAGCCGTGCTGTCCTCCTTGGTTTGAGTACTTTATCGATTGGAACGAAGATATGAAGAGGTCGATGTCACGGATTGAAGGGTTGTGAATACTCACGTGAGTAGCCACGAAGGGTTATCATACGCACGAGTAGGGCCTCTGACCGATGCCAACATCATTGGGTCATCGGCGTGTAGTTTTGTTCGTGTGACAGGAGGTGACGTACAGTTTCCAAAGTGGCTATGAGAACACCAATTTCTATATTTCTTTTGGCCGCTCTGCTCGTCTGGATTTTGACTCCGACTAGTCTGTGCGCACTCATGTGCGAACGTCACACCCGTACAGGAGGTCAGCACCACTGCATTCAGGCTCCGGACGCGATGCCAGGAATGGCTCACAATCACTCTGCCATGCATCACAGTGTGGTTGTCGACGTGACCGCTGCAATCGAGGCATCGTCGTGCCAGTCAGACTGTGCCAAGGCTGAACCGGTAAGTCTTGCGAGAAAGGTTGTCCCTGCGGTGATAGTCGTCCCGACAGTTGCTGGAGTCCTGGATACAACTGCCAAGTTTCCGCTTCCCCATCTCGTGGCCGCATCGAGTTTGGATAGCAGCCCTCCCTCTGCTTTCTCTGCACCCACCGCCTCTTACAACGTCCTTCGCATTTGATTTCTCTCCTCTCCTTCTAGATCGCCATAACGGGCCCGCAGTCTTTCCCGCTTTGCTGTGCATCGCTGTTCGATCCAATGCTCATTCAAGTTCCTGTGGGCAGTTGGGTCCATTAACTCTTGAAGAGGAAGAACCATGAAGAACCGACGTGATTTTCTTAGAAGTGCTTTTGGACTAAGCGCCGGCTTGGCGGCAGCACCTCGACTGCTTGCAACGCCAACTCAAGCGAACGGCGAAAGCATGGAGATGGCACATACACACCATGCTAGTCCGCAAAGTCCAGGGGTCGTTTCCGTCGAAACTCCCGACGTGCCACAACTCCCTTGGCGCGTAGTCGATGGCGCGAAGGAGTTCCATCTCATCGCGGAACCGGTAAAGCAGGAACTGATTCCCGGCAAGGTCGCAAATCTTTGGGGGTACAACGGCAGCTCTCCGGGTCCGACGATTCAAGTGATTCAGGGCGATCGAGTGAGGATCATCGTGGACAACCATCTTCCGGAGCCCACGTCGATGCACTGGCATGGATTTGAAATCCCGGTCGAGGTGGATGGAGCACCAGGCAGCAGCCAAGATCCGATTCCGCCAGGCGGCCGCTTCGTATATGAGTTCACGCTGCACCAGGCGGGGACGTTCTTTTACCACTCGCACATGGCGATGCAGGAAATGATGGGGATGATCGGCGCTTTCATTATGCATCCCAAAGAAAACTACTCACCTCACGCAGAGAGAGACTTCGCGATCATCCTTCAAGAATTCGCAATCCTTCCCAATAATCCCATTCCGAATTCCATGAATATGGAGTTCAACTGGCTAACTCTCAATGGCAAGTCGGGTCCAGCAACTACTCCCCTGATCGTTCGCCTGAACGATCGCGTTCGATTGCGCTTTATCAACCTCGGAATGGATCACCATCCCATTCACTTGCATGGGCACACATTCGTCGTTACCGGCTCGGAGGCAGGCCGACAACCCCAATCGACTTGGGGTCCGGGAAATACGGTGTTAGTGGGAGTCGCGCAATCTCGGGATGTCGAATTTGTAGCTAACAATCCCGGCGACTGGATGATCCACTGCCACCTGCCACACCACATGATGAACCAGATGTCGTCCGTGGTAGGCCCGATGACCCGACGCGGCAGTGGAATGCCGGTTGGGTTGAGCATGGAAGAAGGGATGGGCATCTTGCGGGAGGGAGACGCTACCTCCGTGGACGAGGGTCCGAGTTTGGGTCGTGGAATGGGAGTCGGTTCCACTCGCGACGAGACCACGGGCAATGGACCACAGACGACTCAGCAGGCCCGGCAGTCGATGAGCTATATGCCCGGAATGGAGCACGGGTCGATGCCTGGCATGCAGCATGAAGCAATGCAAATGACGGCGCCGGAAGTAACAAAAAATGCCAATTCAGTTCCGGGGTTCCCACAGGATGCATTCATGGAAGGACCAGCGATGGCGATGGACAAGATGGTGGAAAAGCCGGAGAACTACGGACTTCGTCCAGGTTGGAGCGGATTCATGCAAGGGATGATGACTTTCCTGCGAGTGCTCACGCCTGAGATGTACGACAAGGTGATGACTTTGCGGGAACAGCAGAAGAACAAACAGGAGACCATGCCAGAAATGCAGCACGACAACCAGGGGTAGTTGGATGAAATTCATTCTAAAGGAGTGTGCAATGCAATCACTACATCTTCCGGCATGGCTCACTGTGATGTCGGGTATTTTGTTGACCGTCATGGCGGTATCGCCGCCTGCATCGAGTCAGGATCAGCCGGTGTGGGGTGTTGCGACACGGGCAGTCGCAACGTCTGCGCCGGATCAAGTGGGGTCGCAATCCGGCTTGACGCTAGCTGAGTTGGAACAAATGGCTCTCAGTGGCAACCCAACTTTGGCCCAGGCTGCTGCTGAAGTCCGCGCCGCGACTGCTCGAAAGCTGCAAGGGGGACTCTATCCCAATCCTGCTGTTGGCTACGAGGGGGAACAGATTCGAGGTGGAATCCAGGGCGGAGGCGAACAAGGTTTCTTCGTCAGTCAGGACATCGTTCTTGGCGGCAAGCTCGGGCTCAGCCGCAACATTCTCGAGCAGGAAAAAAAGCAGGCTCAAGTCGAAGCAGATGAGCAGCGCCAGCGCGTCATCAACAACGTACGAATGCTTTACTACCAGGCGCTAGCCGCACAAGAGTTGATCGAGCTTCGTCACAAACTCAGCAAGCTTGCTCAAGATGCCATCGAAACCTCACATCAACTTGCCAACGTGGGCCGGGCAGACCAACCGGATGTCTTGCAGGCGGAGGTCGAAGGGGAGCAGGAGGAGTTAGATGTTGGGGCAGCTGAAGAGAAACAGAACCGTGTCTGGCGAGAGTTAGGGGCAATCATCGGGAATCCAAAGATGCCGCTCACACACCTTTCCGGCAATCTGGAGGACCTGCCTCAAGGAAATCCTGACGACTGGTTGCGGGCGATCATCGAGAACAGTCCGGCTGTAAAGATCGCGCAATTGGAAGTGCTGAGAGCGAAGGCATCGCTTGCACGCGAGAAGCGTGAACCGATACCTAACCTGCAACTTCGCGGAGGTCTCGAAAACAACCTGGAGTTGGAAGCGATGACGAACCACGCCATCGGCCGGCAAGGTTTTGCCGAAGTGGGTGTTCAAATCCCTCTATTCAATCGCAATCAGGGAAACGTTGCAGCCGCAAAAGCGGACTTCGACCGATCGCAGCAGGAAGTTAAGCGGGTTCAGCTCGTCCTGCAAGAACGGGCGGCGGCTCTTCTGCAGAACTACACGACTTCGCGGTCGACAGTGGAAGCGTACCGTGACCGTATGATCCCCCGCGCCAGGAAAGCATACGAACTTTACTTGAAGAGCTATAGCGCGATGGCGGCCGCCTATCCTCAGGTGCTGATCGCCCAGCGGACTCTGTTCGAGCTTCAGACAAACTACATCGCCGCCCTGGAAAATCTTTGGGTGAATTCGATCGCCTTGGAGGGCTTCCTTCTCGGTGATGGCCTGGACTCGCCGAGCCGTGCCGGCAAAATGGATCGGCCAGTCGGTAAGTTCAACGTGCCACCGTCGACCACAGCCATCCAGCCTGAGTGAGGACAAATATGAGAAAAGGCAGAGCCTTGTTGCTTCTTGTGCTTGCGGCCGCCGTGATGACGATCGCAGGAGTTGTGTCTGTCATTCGTCGAGGATTCAGCGCTCGTGAACAGCCATCGGCGTTTGAGAACTACCTAGCGACATCGGTGCGTTTCCTTGCGGTGCCTACAGGCGCCAAGAACAAGAGGAATCCGTTCCTGACATCACCTGATGTGCTGGCCGAAGCCAGGGCTCACTTCGCCGACCATTGCGCCATCTGCCACGCAAACGATGGTAGCGGCAAAACGGAAATTGGTCAGAACTCATACCCGAAAGCCCCAGATCTGCGCCTCCCTCGAACACAGAGACTGACCGATGGAGAGCTTTACTACACCATTCATAACGGCCTTCGACTGACCGGTATGCCAGCATGGGGTACGGAAGAGAAAGACGATGACAGTTGGAAACTTGTCGTGTTCATACGACACCTGCCCGAGCTGACACCCACGGAGGAACGCGAGATGGAATCGCTCAATCCGAAGGGCCCGGCAGAGAAGCAGGAGGAAGAAGAGGAAGAACAATTCTTGAATGGCGAACGAAGTAACCCAACACCAAAACAACCCAAATATCCACGTCCTTCGGAGGAGAAACGATGAAACAGGCCCTCGCAGTATTCGTTTTGCTGTTCGCGCTCTCGTCAATCGTCTTTGCCCACGGAAACCAGAAGCATGTGATGGGCACGGTGACCAACATTTTCGAAAACTCCCTTTCTGTTGAAACCACATCAAAGAAGACGGTTTCGGTGAATATCGGCGCTGCAACGAAATTCGTAAAGAGCGGGTTGCCAGCGACCTTCAAGGATCTAAAAGTCGGCGATAGAGTCGTAATCCACGCAACCGGACTGGAGGATAAGTTGGTTGCTTCCGAAGTACGCTTCGGAACTATGCCGAAGCAAGGAACGTCAGAAATGGACCACACGCATCCATAGGCAAGGCTCCGCAAATGATTTTCAGCCGCAGTGCACACTTGCCTCCTCTACGGAAGGGCCCTGCACATGCGAGCGCTTTCGCCAATGACCTTCTGAGCTGAGCCTCTGGTGGCTTACCTCGTCAAGGGTTATCATTAATGGCCTGGATCGCCCAATTACAACACCGACTTGCCTTATCGCATGGCTGTTGTGCGCGGTATTGGTGTGCCTGGTAGTTCATCCGCCGCACTGCGATCTGTGCGACGGAGGCCTCACTGGAATCTCTTCTTCGCGGCAAACTGTTGTCAACCAGCAGCAGCCCACCACTCCGGAGCATTGTAACGGCATCTGCTGGTGCTGTGGCTTTGACGGACTTCCGAATGCAAGTCCGCATCTGGGTCCGGTGAATACCGTGGCCTCAAATGTTCGGCCTGAACCGCATTCGTCTGTTTTCATGCCACACTCCTCCATCTTTCGACCTCCGCGTACAAATGTCTCCTCTTAAGCTTGGCCATTCCGTGCCTTTAGCGCGGATGCTGGAACGCAGAACTCACTCTGGAGACATCAATGCGTCTATGCGTGTTCACGCTCACTGGAGCGTGCCTGTTTCTGTTTTTGTGTCCACCTGCTCACGGGCAGACTTCCTCAAAGGCGCCGTGTGGCGATCCTCAGAAGGCCGCTGAGGACAAAGACCCCATAGCCATTGTTGAGCTTGGCGCTGCAACTAGCTGGAACCTCAGCGGAGGCGCAGCAACGTTCGCGCCGAATCTTGCAGCCGAGGTGACACCCATCGAGAACTGGCTGGAGCTTGAGGCAGGCGTATCGCCCTTTTACACTCGTAAGTCCACGGAATGGGACATCGACCTACTCTTCAAGAAGCCGTGGACCATATCGCGGAAGGCAGAGTTCATGCTGGGCGTCGGCCCCGAATGGGTCCACCTCAGACAGAAGGGGAAACTGACGAACTCCATCTCAGGGGAGATAGCGGGAGACTTCATGTTCTGGCCGACCGGCAAACACCGTTTCGGTTGGTTCCTCGAACCCGCTTACGACTACAGTTTTGCCGGAGGCCACCAGCAATCCATCGGTATCAGCGGTGGTCTCCTTATCGGAATTCCGTGAGCTGCAGATGTGCGCGTTATCGCCAGCCATCAGCTGTAAGCCAATTCTCACTTGACCACAACAGGCCGAAGCGTGTTTCCAACTCCTAAGCGGGCTGGTCTTGCGGATTCCGGTAGAGCAGTCGGTAATCCGGGAAGTATGGCTAACACTCGCCATCCGGGGGCGCGTCGGCATCAACACAGGAATGCATACACGTGACCTAACCGATGAACAGTGGAAAACCCTCGATCCGTTGATCCCGAAACCAAGAAGACGTCGTGACGGCAGAGGCCGACCTTGGAAGAGTCGCCGATCCGTCCTGAACGGTGCCCTGTGGGTGTTACGGACTGGTGCGCGCTGGGCTGACCTCCCCGACCGATACCCGTCGTTCCAGACCTGTCATCGGCGGTTTCAGCTATGGGTTCGCTCAGGAGTAATGACGAGGATCATGACTGTGCTTGCGCACGAACTGAGTATTCGAGGCGCAATCGACGTCCGTGAAGCGTTTATCGACGCGAGTTTCGCACCTGCAAAAAAGGGGGGGCACAATGTCGGTAAAACGAAACGCGGCAAAGGTACAAAGATCATGGCGGTCGCTGATCGTAACGGACTGCCAGCTTCTGTTTGCGCCGAGAGTGCGACTCCCCATGAGGTGACCTTAGCAATGTCTAATTAGTACAGATGGTTGTTCCCGACGCCCCACAGAACTTGATCGGAGATAACGCTTACGACTCCGACCGCCTCGACAAGGAACTGAGATTGTACGGCATCGAGTTAATTGCTCCACATCGGCGGAACCGAAGGGCTTCAACTCAGGACAGACGTCGGCTGAAGCGATACCGACGAAGGTGGAAAATTGAGAGGCTGTTTGCCTGGTTGCAAAACTTCCGACGCGTGGTCGTTAGGTATGAGCGTCACGCCGAGAACTTTCTAGGGATGATCTGGTTCGTCACCATCTTCGGCGACGGCGGACAGTCCGGCATCGACGTTGGCAATCCGAACGTCCGGATGCACACGTTCACTGGAGCCTCGGGCGATATCAATTTCAACGGGGAGAACCGCTCGGCTGGGACTTCATGGCAAGCCCGTTTAACGAGGCAGCATCGTTCTACGTGCCGCTGATCGCGGATCCCAGTGTCAGCGGAACCTGGTTTATCGGGCTCCAGCACGTCTGGCGGACGCAGGATAACGCGGGCGGGCAGGCGTACCTGGACCTGCACTGCAACGAGTTCTTTGGCGACTTCTCGGTCCCGTGCGGCGATTGGGTGGCCATCGGGCAGGACCTTACAGGCTTGGCCTTCGGGAGCGACAAGAACCCGGGCCCCAGTGGCTACGTCGTTGCAACCGTGCGGGCACCGGGCGACAGCAGCACGCTCTGGGCGGGGTTGCGGCGTGGCCGCGTCTTCGTCACGTCCAATGCTGACAATCCCACAGCGGCGAGCGTGACGTTTTACCGCATCGATACATCCTTGACGCCGACTCGATTTGTGAGCGGCATAGCCGTCGATCCTTCGAACCCGAATCACGCTTATATCTCGTTCTCGGGCTACAACGCGTACGCCACGGCCTCAGGTACTGCGACCGGACATGTATTCCAGGTCACGTACAACCCGACGAGCCATGTGGCGACCTGGAGCAGCCTCGACAACAACCTCAGCGACCAGCCGATCACGGGCATTGCGCTAGACGCGAACACCGGCGATCTGTTTGTGTCGACTGATTTTGGCGTCGATATGCTAAGGAAGGGCGACACGCTGTGGGTTCCGGCCGCCGGCAGTCTGCCTCCGGTTGCGGTTTACGGGCTCACCATCGACTCCAATGCCAGGGTACTCTATGCCGCGACCCACGGCCGCGGGGCGTGGAGCTTGGCCCTACAGTAATCAGGCAGTAGCGTCTCGAGGCGCTTCATAATGGGAGCGCCTCCTCGCTTCTGGCGGTTAACCTGCTCGCAAGAAAGGATCAAGCGGCCGTTGGGTGAAGCAGTCCGCCCGCTTTGTCAATCAACACAGAGACGTGCTGACGTTTCGACACGAGTACGGAGATCCCTGCCAACCGTGCTAACTGCTCGGAAAACCCGTCTTCGAAAGCACTGTACGTGATGAGAGGAACTGATGGCATCAAACATTTGAGAGCGCGGGCGGCATCCGGACCGTTCATCACGGGCATCAAGAGATCCAGCACAATCAGGTCAGGGTGCAGCCGGCGAGCTTCTTCAATCGCCAAACGCCCGTTCTCTGCCTTTCCGCACACTGCAATATCCGTCTCCTAGTTGAATAGTTCTCAAAGTGCCTGAGACGAACGAATGCATTGTCATCCACGATCAACACCGTCTTGGCCATGGGCTACGCCCCGGCGGCGCAACAACTCTGGTCTTGCGCCTTCCAACGACTTGGCGGGATAGGCCACATACCTCACAAACGAGGAAAACTCGACCGAGAGGAACGATTAGCCCGATGCAGACGCTCGGGCGTGAACTACAACATGCCAAGGGAGCAAGGCGTCAACGGCGCCATGAATCGTACGCTCTTACAAAGGAGTGACTACAGTGAGTGCGGTAAGTGTAAGGATTCAGCTTGCCTTAAACGATTGACGGTGATTCGAGCAATCGCCTCATCGATAGCGGCTGAACTTAAACAACATCAGTGTCATCTGGACGTTCTGACCCGAAAAGAAGTGATGGGGCAACGCAGAGAACCGGCCGATACCAAAGTTCAACAACAGACAGGATAAAGGCTCTGAGCCATCTCGCCACTATCGCCGTTCTGCTGTCTTGGCGGGAGGAGAAAAGTTTCTCATCTTTGCGCAAGAGCAATGACAGCCCTGAAGAGATGTGCCAGTTTGCCCCAGATCAAGTTGTCGAGCCCTGGGAGGTCCCGATGTTAAGACCTCGGATCTGCTACCTATTGTCCCTTCTGAGAATCCACAGCCCAGACTGTAAACACTGCATGGCTCAGCTAACCTGCGGGAATGAATTGCGCAGACGGCTTGAAGAGCTGAACGGACAGACGTACCGACCCGCAGGTTGAAGGGGGACGGCGACGGATCACTACGCTAGAGAGAGGGCCTGTCGCCGTCCTCCCTTTTGCTGGCCCTTTCCCAATCAATTTGCGTAATTGCCTGTGGCTCATGCAGTTCCGAGCACGCTATGACCACTCATGATGGGGCCGGGTTTGCCCGACATCGGCTTGATCTTTGCGAGTTTCACAAGCAACTTCTCAATCTTCCGTTGCTCGTGTGGTTTGGGCACCAACGAAATACAAGCTGATTGATCGCTTTAGCTCATTCGCATTCCATAAAAGTGGAGCATGGGCTGGGCCGCGCACTGATGCTCGATGTTCTCAATCGTCATCAAGAAAAACTCATTTCAGACAACTGCTATGACGACTTGTGCTTCGGCGTCTTTCCGTTGAGGGTAGAGATTAGGCGCTCCGCTGCGGCAGGAACATGCGTCTCGTGCGCAATTACAATATCCTTCGCCGAGATTTTCTCGCCGTAGATTCTCTTGTTCGCGTCGTTATCGGGTCGGATGGTCGAGCCCTCTAGCGAAATGCCTGCAAACAGGCCGCGCGCACGTGAATAGCTCAAGATTTCAGCCCGCATCGAGACATCTGTTTCTGCCGACGCATCTCGACCGACTGGTCCCGCTGCTACCGACGCATCCGCTCCGAGCTTCACTTTGC
>Ga0307478_10002393_pt1 | contig 14808 bp, 9 predicted proteins | sample atmos_gasesECM4C_2_FD_203713 | JGI IMG/M metagenome (GOLD analysis project Ga0307478, IMG submission 203713) | Hardwood forest soil microbial communities from Morgan-Monroe State Forest, Indiana, United States - atmos_gasesECM4C_05 | ecosystem: Environmental > Terrestrial > Soil > Temperate...
TCGGTTCGACCGATTGGGCAATACCTTCATTCAACCAGGTAGGACACCGTCCGCCCGAAGCCTGATTCACGAACGAATGAGCCAGCTCATGTTTTAAGACTCGTGCCAAATCCGAAGTCACAGACGACAGGCCGCTGATCGGTATCCTGAGCTTCCCGTCATTCACTGCACCAGACCAGGAAGGCGCGTGGGTGACATCAAAGAACGATTGTTCGGTATAGAGCGTGACCGAGATGCTGGCACGCGGGGCAACGCCAAGTTCCCGTACCAAGTCGTCGTACTGCGACTCAAGGGTGGCGATCAGCTGCCGGCGGAATTCTTCAGATGTCTGTTTGCCTTCGTAGTGCAGAGTGAAATGACTGCTTTCTTTTTGCGAGAAATCGGCCTCGGTATTGGCTTCGCGTTGGGCTTTGGCAAGGAATTGCTCAACCACCGGATCAGGGCGCAGCTCAAGCGATCGCTTCCAATCTCTGATCGCATCCTTGGTCCGGTCCGCGGAGAACTCGGCAAAACCGAGCACCGTATAGGCGTCGGGTGAATTCGGATGGGCCCGAACCGAATGTTGTGCGTACGACAGGGCACCGGCCGGGTTGCCGGACCGGATGAGCGCCATCGCGTAATAGTTCAGAATCGTTGAGTTGGAAGGTTGAAAACGGAGTGCTGTCTCGAAGTAGCGCTTCGCCTGCGCAAGATTCCCGTGTTCAAAAGTGTGCTTGCCGGCAAGAAAATAAGCAGTTGCGCTTAGCTCCGGTTTGCCCTCTTTTTCCAGTGCAGCCAGAGCTTCGTCGTCGACCTTACCGTCATGAACCACCTTTGATACCAGATCTTCGTGTCCCGTCAGAGTATCGTCGAGGGCCAAGACGGGCAGTTCTTTCGATGTCGCTTGCCCTTGAGGCGACGAGGCATACGCTGGGGGCGATCCTCCGGCCTCAATGCTCTCGACCGAGGACTTCGGAATAGCGTATGAGTCGTCGCCGACGTCATATTCAATTTTGGCCCCGTTTTCGCGGACATGGTCGGCCCAGATCTCCCGTCCATTCTTAAGATGGATTACGTCGGCGAACGAGCATACGGCCGTCGCGACCAGAAAAGCCGCGAAAACCCAAAAGAAGATGACACGAGAGCCCATTCGGGAGCATTCTAGCAACCAGTGCGAAGACCCCGTAGGTGACTCAAGTAACGACCTTGACCTTTGGACAATCGCTTTTTTTCAGCCTGCTCTTGATCGGAACCGCTCCAGGGCTACAACCAGCCGGCACGTGCTGCGAGGCAGTTCGTTGGCAAGAGGCGAATGCATCGACTGCCTCTAAACCTGCCGAGACTCTTTATCGGCGCTTAGCAAGTGTGGGTTTGGACGCTTCGCTCACCTTCCGCGTCCGGGGAGCGTCCATCGACCGTTCGGCACTGCATATAACCTTGGAAGACGGCGAAATCTCGTTCACCACCAGCATTGACGGCCACGTGACCGGAGCCTTCTTTGAGGGTGAGGGAGAGGTATTGCTTACTCCGCCGGATCAGGTTGAGCGTGCTTCGATGACCCTATTCACCGGAATGGCCATTCTGGAGGAGCGCTTTGCGACCGCGTATCTTCGCTTCAACGACCAGACATTTTCCGATTTACGGCCGAACCTGAGGCCGGCCGATGATGCAAAGGATTTTGCCTCGCGCTGGGACGAAACAGCACGCAACCTCGCCGACTCAGATGCCCTCAGGCTACTGGCCACGTTCAGTCACTCGTTGCCAACGCGGGGTGTTGGTGGAGAGCTTCGGAAATCAAACGGGATGGACGATCCGGGTTCCGATCGTATGGTCCATGCGCGTTTCCAGGGGCTAAAGCTCGGCACATTCGACGTGGGGTTCGATTCGATGGCGGCCGAGCAGATTTGGGCAGGTCAACTTCAAACCCGTCAGGGAGCCACTTACTACAATCTCTGGGCGTCTTTTCCGCTCAACACCCAAAGATCGAGTTCAGGTCAGCCCCAGGGTCTGGAACAAGCAAGTGACGACCTCAAGATCTCTGAGTACAAAATCCGCGTCGATGTAAAGCCTCCGACGAGCCTCAACGCGGACGCGCAGCTAAAGATAAGTGTTCGGCGAGGCGGGGCGCGAACGGTCCTCTTCGAATTGTCCCGCTTTCTTCATGTACACCAGGTTCAAGTTGACGGACATGCCGTTGAGTTTATCAATAACACTGCGATCGACGGGACCCAGCTAGCTCGCCGCGGGAATGATCTTGTCGCTGTCGTGTTTCCGCAAGATCTTCAAGCCGGACAGACCATTCTTATGCAATTTACATACGGGGGTGACGTGTTGTCTGACGCGGGTGGCGGCCTCCTCTATGTCGGCGCGAAGGGTACCTGGTACCCCAATCGCGGACTGCAAATGGCAAATTTCGATCTGGAATTCCACTACCCGCCAAACTGGACACTCGTTGCCACCGGGAAAAAATCAAATCCAACCTCCGTCATCGAGAACAGGACGTCGGGCCAAGCTTCGGGCGAGCTGGTAACGCGCTGGTTGACGGAGCGCGCGAGCACACTCTCGGGTTTTAATCTCGGCAAATATGAAAGAGCGGGAACTCGGGCGGCGGATGTCGATGTGACCGTGTACGCTTCTAAGGGGGTAGAGCGCACCTTTCCTCATGGATCTGAGGAAATTACGGTCGTGCCAGATACTCGGCTCGGACGCCCACGGCCGGGCTCAATTCTGCGCACGGAGCAGACTCCTTCACCGGCCCGAAATGCACAAATGGTCGCCGATCGGGCTGCACAATCGCTTGACTATTTTTCAAAGCGATTCGGTCCGTATCCCTACAGTTCTCTCGACCTAACACAAATGCCGGGAGAGATCAGCCAGGGGTGGCCGGGACTTGTTTTCCTCACCAGTTTTTCCTTCCTTACTCCGAGTCAAGAAACTGACCTGCATTTAAATCCAACGCAGGAAATCTTTAATCGATTGGTTCTGCCACACGAGGTGGCACATCAGTGGTGGGGTGACCTCGTCGGATGGCATAGCTATCGTGACCAATGGATTGTAGAAGCCTTGGCAAATTATTCCGCATTAATGATGTTGGAAACGCAGAGTCCCCAAGACTTTCGCAAGGTTATGGAGCGCTACCGCAGCGACCTTCTCCAGAAGAATAAGGAGGGAGAACCGCTCTTCAGTGCCGGGCCAGTCACATTGGGACAGCGCCTGAATTCTTCCCACTTTCCTAACGGATATGAAGCGGTCAGCTACGGGCGTGGGACATGGCTATTCCACATGCTGCGTTACATGCTTTTGGACGCTGAATCGAAGGAATCGCGAGGCCAGCGCAGGCAAGCCGAAGAACCGTTCGTACGGATATTAAGGCGCTTGCGTGAGCGTTATGCCGGAAAGGAAGTTACCACAGCGGAATTACTCGGTTTGTTTGCCGAGGATCTTCCCTCGTCGCTGCGCTATGAAGGACGGAAGTCGTTAGACTGGTTCTTCGAGAGCTGGATGCAAGGAGTGTCTCTTCCTCACTTCTCCCTGAAGAACGTCAAGTACGTTCCAAGGCAGGGAGGCGTCTCGATCACCGGAAGCATTGTGCAAACCGATGCACCCGAAAGCTTAGTGACGGCGGTCCCCGTGTATGGTTTCGTGGAAGGTAAGCCCGTGTTCTTGGGGACGGTATTCGCAGACGGGCCTGAAACGCCATTTCATCTGAATGCCACCCTTGGAACCAGGAGAGTGGTCCTGGATGTAAATCAGACACTTTTGACGAGCCCAAAGTAAATACTCGTCAAAATTCCCTGCTGAAGGCGAATCATCTCTGGCCGCAAGGGAATCAGGTGGGTCGATAAAGTTGGCGCACGAGGCGGCGGACTTCGTCGAGATATCCCTCAAGCTCAAACGTGAATCGCGGCCAATCAAGGTCACTCGAGGATGGGCACTCAGCTCTTAGGAGAGCGAAGCCGGGTTCTTCCAGGAAGTTCACCTGGCGCATTTCCGGGAACCCGTGGCCGATCCCGCCCATGCGGCGCGTTCGCGAAGATCCGGTCGAGAGTGGAAGGTACGGCGATGGCGGGGAAGACGGCTGGGGGGGTAGGGCGAGTGTCGAGATTTCACGACTCGGATGCCTAATTAACTCTCAACGTAAGTGTGGATTCTCCAGAGGGGCGGCTCGGTAGCTTCGACTGTACTTCTCCGAGAGAAACCGGCAGCGCGGCGAAAGGCTCGGCGAAAAAACCTAGCAATTCTGCGCTCGCAATAAACAGATCCAACGTGTAAGAGGACGTACGTCGCAATGAGGAAACGGATCTCGCCGGCGAGCTTCATAAGTTGTTTTCGTGCCTACTCCGAATAGTCACGCTTCGAGAAACAGAAGAAACCAAAACTTCCTTCCTCTACACCCGTAGCTCGACAACAGTTGCGCCCCCACCGCCTTCGTTCTGTGGGGGCTCGGTGACGGAGACCACATGCGGATGTTTTTGCAGATATTGGCGCAGGGCTTTGCGCAGGATACCCATGCCGCTGCCGTGGACGACGCGGACGCGCGACAGTCCCGCGAGGAAGGCGCGGTCGACGAACTTTTCCACCTCAGTGGTGGCCTCGTCGACTGTGCGGCCGATGACGTTGATTTCGGAGGGAATGCTTGCGTCGTCGCGTCCGAGAGAGACGGAGATGCCGCGAGCGCGGGCCGCGTTGATAGGAGAGTCGGCGGCGCGAGTGACGACTTCGGCGATGTCGTCGCGTGCTACCTTCATTTTCATCGCGCCGATTTCGACTTCGAAATGGTTGTCGTCGATGCGGCGGGTGACGACGCCGGGGCGGCCGACGGATTTCAGCTTCACCGTATCGCCTTGTGAGACGTGCTTGACGAGCGTGGGCTGGGCGTGCGGGTCGCCCTGATCGGCGCCAGTGGCATGCGCGACGACAGTGGAGTCGAATTGCTCGCGGAATTCGCGGCGCAATTTTGCGATGCGGCGCTCGGCGTCTTTGGAGAGCTTCTGCGCCGAAGCGCGATCCTGAATCGCGTTCACGGTCTCACGAGCGTGGTACTCGAAGTCTTTGAAGAGGGTCTCGAGCTTCTTCTCCATCTCGCGAACCTTGGTTTGTTGTTCTTTCTTGCCTTCGACGGCGAGGCGGCTCTTCTCTTTTTCTAAATCCTGTTCACGAGTGCGAAGCCGGACGCGTTCGGCTTCGGCTTCGCGGAGTTCTACATGCAGGCGGTCGAGGAACTTGGCGACGTCCTGCGTCTGCGTACCGATGCGGGCGCGAGCAGCAGCGATGATCTCGGGATTGAGTCCGAGGCGCTGCGCGATGTTGATGCCCGCAGAGGCGCCGGGCACGCCGAGGCGGAGTTCGTAGGTCGGCTGCAGCGTGGCTTCGTCGAAGCCGACGGAGGCATTCACGACGCCGGGCGTGTTCACGCCGTACACCTTCAATGACGTGTGGTGTGTGGAGATGATCGTGATGCATCCGATGCGGCGGAAGTGGTCGGCGATGGCGACAGCGAGCGCGGCGCCTTCTTCAGGATCGGTGGCCGAACCGAGTTCGTCGAGCAGGACCAGCGAGTCGGCAGTCCCAGTGCGTGAGAGGACATCGATGTTAGTGACGTGCGCGGAGAAAGTAGAGAGATTCTGCTCGATGGACTGGTAGTCGCCGATGTCGGCGAGAACAGCGTCGAAGATGGGGAACTCGGCACGGTCGGCGGGGACGGGGATGCCGGATTGCGCCATGAGCGCGAGCAGGCCGACGGTTTTGAGCGTGACGGTCTTGCCGCCAGTGTTCGGGCCGGTGATGACGAGTTCGCGACGATCGCCTTCGAGTTCGATGGAGATGGGGACGACACGTCCGCCTTTGGCTTTGAGATTACGCTCGAGGAGCGGATGGCGAGCATTAGAGAGGATGAGGCGTGAACGAGATTGCACGGCATCGCCGGCCACGGACCCTTCGGCTGCGCTCAGGGCAAGCTCCTGAGGACGTCCGTCCGCACGTGAGTCGGGATGGCTGTCGGCCTCGTTGGGCTGGTGATCTGAGGGACGGCGAGACGCCGTCCCGACAGCCGGCGAGGACGCCGGCGCTACGGAGAAGTGGACGGCGACGCAAAAGTAGTCTTCGGCGAAGCGGGCCTTGACGAATTGGAGTTCTAACTCGGCGAGGATGTCAGTGGCGGCACGGATCGCCTCGGCGTGCTCGCCGATGCGGCGCGTCATCTCGATCAAGATGCGATGGATCTCGGTCTGTTCTTCGTCGAAAAGGCGCACGAGGTCGTTGTTTTGTTCGATGGTCTCGATGGGCTCGACGTAGACGGTCTGGCCGCTGGAACTGGAGCCGTGGACGACACCAGGCACGCGGCGCTTCTGTTCGATCTTGACCGGGATGACGAAGCGTTCGCCGCGGATGGTGATGAGTTCGTCCTGCACGACCTCGCCTTCGGCAAGGCGACGGAGATAGCTGCGGAGAGACTCCTGGATGGTGCGGCGTTGCTTGTCGATGTCGCGGCGGATGCGTGCAAGCTCGGGCGACGCCCGGTCTTCGAGAGTACCGTCGGGCTGGATCTTGTTGCGGAACGCCCGCAGGAATTCTGTGAAGTCGGCAATGCCGGAGGAGAGCGCGGAGACGGCGTCCCAGGTAGAGCGCATGGCGGCGGGCGGGCTGAGCGCGATCTCGCGCCACTCGGCGGCGCGGTCAATGACAAGGATGACGTCGCGGATTTCGGTGGTTTCAAGGGCGGCACCGGCGATGCGGGATTTGTCGAGGAGCTGGCCGACCTCGAGCAGGCCGGAGAATTCGAAGCGGCCGCCGACACGGCGGAATTCGCGGATCTCGGTGGTGAGTTGGTGCTGGTTTTCAATCCAGGCGCGCTCGGTGGTCGGCGCGAGTGCCGATACGCGGCCGGAGCCGAGCGGAGAAGAAGTGTATCCGCGCAGCAGTTCGCGAAGCCAGTCGAACTCAAGGACGCGGGCGCTGGTCTGGGCGAGAGTCACGGGTGCCGTGGAAATATGGTACAGGAAGGGGGAGAAACAAAGTTTCGACGTTCCAAAGTTTCGAGTTTCAGGTTTCAAGGTCATTGTGCAACCCCGTGATACTCCACGCCCAAGAGTGTGCGCGCCACATAAGGACTCAGCGGTGAGGCGACCGCACCACAAAGCGAGGTCTCAAAGTTTCATGTTTCAAGGTACTCGTGAACTACGACCTTCCGGCTTGTACGGCGGAGGCGGCTTGCGAGGCTACTGGAAAACGAACGGTAAAGACGGCGCCGCCCTCAGGCTTGTTCTGGCAGTCGATGTGGCCCTGGTGATCTTGCACAACGCCGTAGGTCACACTAAGGCCGAGTCCCGTTCCTTTGCCGACGGGCTTCGTCGTGTAGAAGGGGTCGAAGACACGCTCGGGTTCGGTCATGCCGGGGCCGGAGTCGGAAAATTCCACGACGACTTCGTTATTTTGCAGACTCGTCTTTACGCGGAGCGCGCCACCGCCGATGTCGCCGAGGGCGTCGATTGCGTTCTCGGAGAGATGAATGAATGCTTGGAGAAGCTGGTTCGTGTTCCCCCAGATGCGCGGAAGGCCGTGGCGCAAATCCGTTCCGAGGCGGATATTGCGGCCGTGAATGTTGGCATCGTGCATCTGGAGAGCACGTTGCACGAGGGCGCTGACATCGACCAGAACTTTTTCGGAAGGGTTCTGCTGCGAGAAGCTGAGCAGGTCGGCGACAAGATCGCGGGTGCGGCGGGCCTGCTGCCCGATTTTCTCGGCCATGGCGGCCTGCTCGCCCTCCGTCGTGTGAGCGGCCAGAAGTTCGGAATATCCGAGAATAGCGGCGAGCGGATTGTTGATCTCGTGAGCGGCGCCAGCAACGAGTTGTCCGAGCGAAGCCAGTTTTTCTTTCTGGACGAGATGCGTCTGAAGACGTTGCAGGTTCTCGTAGCTCTGCCGTGACTGATCGAGCAGCGCGATCAGTTGGCGATCGAGTAGGAACTGCTTCAGAAAAACGAAGACGCCTAATACGAATGTCGCGGCGAGCGTCACGAGCAGGCGGAAGTTTCGCAGCCGCGCGGGTTCGTGGTCGTTAAAGACGACCCAGAGACCAAATAGGGGCAAGGAAAGGATCGCGGCCGTAGCCAGGCGAGGAGCCAAGCCGACCCAGCGGCTGGCGGGTTCGTCGTCGGGCGAAGGAGCGAGATCGATCCGGCGTGCAAGCAGGGCGGCCCAGAGCATCCAGCCCATCGCGAGCAGCAAGAGCATGTCGTAGGGACCGCCGCTGTAGTACTGGTTGCGCGCGATGGCGGCGTTGATCATCTCCGAGCCCAGCGTATAGACCGAGGCGGAGATGAAAAGATTCCAGTAAATTCTGCGCCAGTTGCCGGGGGTGGACGATGCAACCATTCCCAGCACAAAGACCAGCACCAGATTTTCGAGCAGATATAAGAGGTCGTAATTCTTGCTATAGACGAGGGTGTTCAGCTGAACATATTCATCGGGGAAGACGATGAACATATACAGGAAGACCCACCACACGAGCAACATCCCGAAATTCAGCGCGTCGAGCAGTACCTTGCGATCTTTCAGTGGGCGGTGAGGGCGCAGCGCGACCGCTGCCATGAACGGGACAATGTGAACGAACAGAATGACGTCGCCAATGAAAGGATCGGGAATTTCACGCCTGCGGATGACCTCAATCCAGGTCCAGCCCCACTGGTTGATCGCCCACATCGAGCAGCCGACGCTCAGCAAGGCCCAGAAGGCGCGAGCGCGCTGCTGTGTCATGGCATTGCTGAGCATGGCTCCCGCGGTGACGAGGAGCAGAATGAAACCGAACACGTCGCCGAAGACGGTGAGCGGATATCCACGCGGCGCGAAGCAGGTGATCCCAACCACCGCCACAACGAGGATGATGAGGCCGGGTCTGCCGAGTTTGCCGAAGGCGGGCATACGCCCTCTCAGTGTATGCGCGAAGCTGGCTTGGCCTGACATTACAGCCGAGAACAAGGTGATTACGGAAGTACCTGTTGGTGTTTTTCCGAGAAGCAGAGCAACTCTGGAGGTCAGTTAGGGAATCCGGGAAGAAACCACTGCCGTGCTTCGCCCGGTCCGAACACGCGAGGGCGCCCGTCACCACGTGGCCTGTGCAGGATATCCGGCTAACAGTGATCGGGATCACACGTCCTTGTGATCTCAAAAATCGCCCAACACCCGCTTTTTCCGCTCGGGCAGACCCAGTTCGCTTTGCTAGAATCAGCCTATGGCGTTCCCCATCACACGGCTGCGACGGCTGCGCAAGAGCGAAGCAATCCGCTCCATGGTGCGCGAGACCCGGCTGACTCCGGAGAACTTCGTCTATCCGATGTTCGTGTGCCCCGGAACGGGCGTGCGGAAGGAAGTTCCCTCGATGCCGGGCGTCTTCAATTTGTCGGTGGACGAGGCCGTGAAGGAAGTGCACGAAGTGCACGCGCTGGGCGTGCCTTCGGTTATCCTTTTCGGCCTGCCAGAAAAGAAGGATGAAGTGGCGACCGGCGCTTGGGCCGAGGATGGAGTCGTGCAGCAGGCGGCTCACGCGATCAAGCGCGAGGTGCCGGAGACGATTCTGATGGGTGATGTTTGCCTTTGCGAGTACATGTCGCACGGGCATTGCGGGATCGTCAAAGCTGCGCCGCAGTCGCTGGGTGCGGCGGTGGCGGCGCCTCCGGCAGCGGCCACGGAATATGAGATCGTCAATGACGCGACGCTCGAGTTGCTGGCGCGGACCGCCGTGTCGCTGACGCGGGCAGGGACCGATATCATCGCGCCTTCCGACATGATGGATGGACGGGTTGCGGCGATCCGCAAGGGACTCGACGCGGCCGGGTTCAGCAACACGCCGATCCTTTCTTATGCCGCGAAGTATGCCTCGAGTTTCTACGGACCTTTCCGCGAGGCGGCGGATTCGGCGCCGCAGTTCGGCGACCGCCGCTCGTACCAGATGGACCCAGCGAACCACCGTGAAGCAATGCGCGAGATCGAAACCGATCTGGAAGAAGGCGCCGACATGATCATGGTGAAGCCGGCGATGCCGTATCTCGACGTGATCGCCGCGGCGCGCGAGCGCTTCGACGTCCCCCTCGCGGCATACCAGGTGTCGGGCGAGTATGCCATGATCGAAGCGGCGGCACGCAACAACTGGATCGATCGAGAGCGCGTGATGATGGAATCGCTGACTTCAATTCGCCGCGCGGGCGCAAGCATTATCCTGACTTACTACGCGAAAGAGGCCGCGCGGTTGCTCGGGTAAACCGGAACTCCGGACGATGAAGGTTCTTCAGAGCGTTCTGGCGGTGCTCGTACTCGCCGGAGCTGCCGTCGCCGCGTTCATCCTGTATTACAAGGTGCATGACTTTCGTCCGTACCTGCCCCGAATTGAAGCTATTTACGCAAGCATGGATCCCGAGGACCGAACGCCGCCCGAAAATGTTCAGGCCTTCGTTTCGAAGGTTGAGCGGCGCACTTGCGCCTCCATTGCTAGCCGCAGCTTGCTGATCGCCTTGCGTGGCCCGATGCGCATGGGCGAGTGGCACTATCATTCGCTTACGCTGGAGTTGATGCTCCGGTGGCATTTCAGCAAGGCGCAGATTGTGGCGCTCTATTGCCACGATTTGGTCTTTGAGGACGGTTCTGAGCGCTTGCAAGGGGCGAAAAGAAGACTGCTTTTGGAATACGAGAAGGCGCGATGATCTCCGTTCTCCAACTCGGCACGATTGATTACGCAACTGGGCTACGGTTGCAGAAGAAGCTCGTCGATCTGCGGAAAGAGGGTCGGATCGGCGACGTGCTTCTGCTGCTCGAGCACACGCCGGTGATCACTCTGGGGCGAAACGCCAACGCGGCGAATGTTCTGGCGGCGCCAAAGATGCTGGCAGAGCGTGGAGTCGAGGTCTTCGAGTCCGATCGGGGTGGCGATGTCACGTACCATGGGCCGGGGCAACTGGTGGGCTATCCGATTTTCGATCTCCGCGGATTTCCTTCCCAAGACGGGAAGCGCAAGACGCTGGGCGTGATCGAATATGTGCGGAGCCTAGAGGAAGTCCTGATCCGCACGTGCGCGGATTTCCGGATTCCGACGGAGCGGGTGGCAGGCCTGACGGGTGTCTGGACGGCATACACGGAAAACGCAGGGGGCGAGAAGCCGGGCGAGCAAGGGGACAGCGCAATGGCTCATGCCGACCGCCAAGTGCTCTATATAAAGGAGCAGGCCAAGATCGCCGCCATTGGCGTCCACATCTCGCGCGGCGTGACTTCGCATGGCTTTGCGCTCAACGTGAACACCGACCTCAGCTACTTCAATCTGATCGTGCCATGCGGGATTACGAACAAGCCGGTCACTTCAATCGGGAAGGAAGTTGGCAATCCGGTTCCGCTTGAGAACGTCGCCCACTCAGTCGCGCGCAACTTCGGGAGTGTCTTTCACAGCCAGATCCTCTGGCTCGAGACGCTCGAGGCATTACTCGGCGAGAAACTTGGCGTTCCCGCGCGGACGCCCGAGGAATTACGCAAACTGCATCGCGAGGACGAGACCCACTGGGCCTGACGAGTTGGTGAAAGGTCGCGCGAGCGTTTAGCATGTGGGACGGCGCGCCGCGTCGCGTGAAATGGGGATGGCGAAGAAGACGAAATCCAAAGCGTCCCGGCCCAGAGCTACGGAGAAGGCCTCTCGCAACCGTCATCGGTCGGCCCGTACGCCAGCGCAGCAGCGTATCTACACGATTCCCGACCATCGCCTCGAAAAGCTTTCCATCGAACTACGCCAGGTGCACGATGGAGACGCGGTTCGCTACGAAGTTTCCGGTAATTTGAGCGCGCCGGCGCCGCCCATCCGCGACTCGAAATATCTCAACAAGCAGCAGTGCATCGAAATCTATCGCTGGATGCTGCTCAACCGCAAGATGGAAGCGGCGCTTGAGAATCTCTACAAGCAAGGCAAGGTGGTGGGCGGTGTGTACTTCGGCCTGGGACAGGAGGCGTGCTCGTGCGCTTCGGCCTACGCGCTGAAGCCGGAGGAGTGGCTCGGGCCAATGATTCGCAATCAGGGATCGCTGCTGGTGCGCGGCTTCTCGCCTCGCGACATCATGATGCAGTACATGGCGAAGGCGGGGTCTCCAACGAAGGGTCGCGACGCATCCTCGCATTTCGGCGACATTCAGACACGCAATGTGGTCGCGCCAATCTCGACGCTGGGGGACCTGATCCCCGTGCTCGCGGGAGTCGCGTTGGGTGCGCGCATGCAGGGCAGAAACATCGCCGTGATGACGTATATCGGCGACGGCGGACAGTCGACTGGCGTGACTTACGAAGGCCTGAACTTCGCGGCTGTGCAGAATCTCGGGCTTGTATTGTTCGTCGAGAACAATCTGTGGGGATACTCCACACCGGCCGACATGCAGTTCCGCGTGGAAGATCTTGCCGAGCGGGCGATCGCCTACGGCATCCCCGGAGTGATTGTGGATGGCACCGATGCGTGCCAGGTTTACGATGCCGCACACGAAGCCTGCGAGCGTGCGCGGCGCGGCGAGGGTCCAACCCTGATCGAAGCCAAGATGATGCGGATGAAGGGACACGCCATCCACGATGCGGCCGAGTATGTTCCCAAGCCGCTTTTCGAATACTGGAAGAAGCGTGATCCCATTGCGCGCTTTGAGAACTATCTGGTGAACGTCAAGAAGTGGCTGGCGCGGGAAGAACACGAGAAGTTGATCGCGGGAGTAGATGCCCAGCTGGAAGCAGATCGCGACTTCGCCGTCGCGTCACCGATGCCAGAGCCAGAGACCGCCGTGGGCGGCGCGTACTGCGAACCGGGTTGTCACGAGATCAAGCCGAAGTACGGGATACCGAACGTGAAGACGGGAAAGCGCGGAATCTCGCGCCGCGCCGAGAGCGCGGTGCATCTCAAGTAGCGAAATGAATTCGAAGCGACAAGCCACGAGCCATCAGCCACCAGCAACGATTTAAACACATGCCGACTCTCACCTATCTCGAAGCCATACGCCAGGGAATCTGGGAGGAAATGGATCGTGACCCGACCGTCTTCTGCATCGGCGAAGACATCGGCATCTACGGCGGAGCGTTCAAGGTTACCGACGGCTTCATCGACCGCTTCGGCCCGGAGCGCGTGATCGATACCCCCATCGCCGAATCGGCGATCGTCGGCGCGGCATTCGGCGCGGCCCTGACGGGAATGCGCCCGGTGGCCGAATTTCAGTTCATGGACTTCATCGGCTGTGCCTTCAATCAGATCACCAACATGGTGGCGAAGGCTCACTATCGTTGGGGCGCACCCGCGCCGATCGTGATTCGTGGCCCGAGCGGTGGCAACGTCCACGGTGGTCCGTTTCACTCGCAGAATCCGGAAATGTATTTCGTGCATGCTCCCGGGCTGAAGGTGGTGTGTCCGGCCACGGCATACGACGCCAAGGGATTGATCAAGGCGTCCATTCGCGACAACAATCCGGTCATTTTTTTCGAGCACAAGTATCTGTACCGGCGTATTAAAGAAGATATCCCGGCGGATGACTATGTCGTGCCGCTCGGCAAGGCTCGCGTGGCTCGGTCAGGTCGCGACCTCAGCATCATCACTTATGCGGCTATGGTGCATGTTGCACTGGAAGCTGCGGAGCAGTTGAGTCGCGAGGGAATCGAACTCGAAGTGCTGGACCTGCGCACGCTCTCGCCGCTGGATCGCGATGCGATCTCCGATACCGTCCGCCGCACGAATAAAGTCCTGATCCTGCACGAGGACGTGCGCACCGGCGGCATTGCAGGCGAAGTGGCTGCCATCATCAACGAGGAAGCCTTCGATTCGCTAGATGGCCCCATCGTGCGTCTCACAGCGCTCGACACCCCGGTGCCGTTCTCGCCTCCGCAGGAGGAATTTTTTCTCCCTCAGGTCAGCGACGTGGTGCGCGAGGCGCGCAAATTGGCCTCCTACTAATAATGAATATGGAAACTGGTCGACACCGTAACGGCACGCCTCATGGGCGCGCCAAAATGTTCCACCCAGCGGCGCAAGCCTTGCATCCTAATCTGCGTCATTTATGATGGGATTTTCACGATCAAGTACCGCGGCGATTCTTTCCGCCTATCACTAGCGTTCGAACCCCCGCCCGCAGCACCAGGCGAACAGTTGAGATCGGAGGGCTCATGCGTAGCTTCATTCTCGGCGTGGTGGCCACGTTGGTAGTGCTTATATTGGGGGGGCTCGGCTTTGCGCTCCTGGGATTCTTCCCCACGACCGCCAACACCGCCCCGCCGCGATGGGAAGCCCATGTCGCAATGAGCGCCGTCGATGCCTCAGCCGACCGGCACGCCGCCCACGTGAACAGTCCGGTGCTTCCGACTGATGAAAACCTGAAGGCGGGCATGACGATCTACACAATGAACTGCGCCGGTTGTCATGGAAAACTTGATGGCAAACCTGAGCCGTTCGGCGAATCCTTCTACCCTCCGGCTCCGCAACTCGTCATGCATCCTCCTGACGATCCCGACTGGCACACGCACTACGTCATTCACAACGGCATCCGTTATACCGGCATGCCTGCGTGGGATAAGACACTCAACGAAGACGACATCTGGAAGGTCACCATCTTCCTATCGCACATCGAAAAGCTCCCGCCCTCGGTCCAGGACGCCTGGAAAAAGGCAACCGGCGCCGCTCCACCGTCGGGTGGCGAAGCGGAAGACCACGACCACGATAAACATTGAGGTAGTTGCCGATGGCCGGGAGATGACCCTTGGAGAAGACCTAGGACTCTCGCAGCGCAGGAGGTTCGTTGGACCCCTTGGGTAGCGGGACACACCGGTGGCGCCTTACTGATC
>Ga0307478_10002394_pt1 | contig 14798 bp, 10 predicted proteins | sample atmos_gasesECM4C_2_FD_203713 | JGI IMG/M metagenome (GOLD analysis project Ga0307478, IMG submission 203713) | Hardwood forest soil microbial communities from Morgan-Monroe State Forest, Indiana, United States - atmos_gasesECM4C_05 | ecosystem: Environmental > Terrestrial > Soil > Temperate...
GGCGCCCCTCTCCAAGCCGAATGGCTAACAGGCGTAACCCCCGCCACCTCGGATTCCTAACAGTCTTCAGCGAAGATGGAATTCCGAAATACAATGTGGGGACAGCCGCCTTCGGCTGTCCAGCCAAGCAAAGCGAGGCGCAGCACCACCCAACCGCCGCAGCGCCAGCGATCAGATCAGAGATGTAAGAGGGTGGAGCAGGCCTTCAGGCCCGCGTCAACATCGACGATTTGAAAACCGCCCCCGACCCCTGTATAAACTTCCCTACGGACCAAGTGCCCGACACCCCTCCAACTCCCGGCCCCACTCCCCAACCCCGCGGCCCAACCATAATCGCCGCCGGTCTTCTTCTAGCCGCTCTAGCCGTAGTAGTCATCTACACCAGCCGCCGAGCATTCCTAAGTCCGGTAGCCATGGTAGTGGTAGCCGCTATCGGACTAGCCGCCCTGCTACTGCAACGCCGCCTCCGTCCCGACCTTCGTCCCGATCTTCATTCAGACCCCGACCCCGGCGCCGGCCCCGCGGCGCAATCCTCGTCTCCGCAAGCCCCGTCGCGCGCTCCACTCCGCCTGAACGCCGCAGGCGTACTCTTCGCCATAGCCGCCGTCTTCGCCGACGTCCTCCACCTCAACCCAGCCCTGACGCTCATTACCGCCCTCGCCGCCGTAATCTCCTTCGCCATCAGCGGCGTAATAGTCCTAAACGCCCTCCGCAAACCCCGCCCCTGAAATAAATGTCAGAATGAATATAAATTCTGTCATTCCGAGCGAAGCGAGGAACCTGCTGTCCCCTCCGTGATCTCTGCTCTCGACGTCCATAGGCGTTTTCCACAGCCAAAACCGCAACCCCTGTGACGGATGACCGTGACTCAAGTGGTAAACCTCGAAATACTGGGAGAAGTGTCCGTAAAAGTAATCAGGGGTGAGGGACAATGTGGAGAAAAGCCAATCGTCTAGCAGGAGCCCAACTGAAACACTGCAAAGAACGAGGCGAATGGGCCGAACTCTATTTCATGATGATGGCCGCCGGACTGGGCATGAAAGTCTCCAAGCCCTTCGGCGATTCCGGCAGATACGACGTAGGGGTAGAGAGCCACATCCGCGAAAGTAATATCCGCGAGCGTGATATCAACGCCAACCAAGGCCGAGTTCTCCGAGTCCAGGTAAAGTCCACCATCTACAAGCGCCGCGGAGACGGTTACAGCCTCAACGTAATGGGACCGCAACGCAAAAAGTATCAACCCGGCACAGTAGACTTCTTCGCCATCCTGCTCATTCCCATCGACGACTGGTACATAATCCCCTTCGACGTAATAGGAAGAAAAAACAGCAGCCTCCACTTCACCCCCGCCAGCAAGCGCCAAAAATACGGCCCCTACCGCGAAGCCTGGCACCTGCTGCAAGCCAACCCCGGCCTGACCATCCAAGCCAGCAGCGACGACCAATCCCCCGAAGACATCCCACAAAGTGGTTGAGCTCAGCCGCGAAGCGGCGGACTAGGAGGGTGGAGCAGGCCTTCCAGGCCTGCGTCCAGCATCACCAGAAAATCAACGGGCTTCAGCCCCCGAGTTACGTCCGTGATTTGTATCAGGGCACGACTTCAGTCGTGCCGCAAGCCCGCCATAAAATTTTGTCATTCCGAACCGGGCTGAAAGCCCGGTGAGGAACCTGCTGTAAGCCGACACCACCACGAACGAGGGTGGCCCATTCTTCGCGCACTTCGCGAAGGGTGGGATTCCACAGCCCCATCCCTCTGAGGATTAGGGAAGCGCCACGACCGGGAAGCCACGACTTCAGTCGTGCCGCAAGCCCCTAAGAGACGGAATAGAGTCTCGCAGGGACTGCTCGCCGCTATTGTCGGTTACCCCCCATGGCCTGATCGTGGACAGAAACCAACTGGATGGCAAGCAGGTCCGCAAGCAGCTTCTCGAGGACGGACAAATCAACCTTCGCGGCAGCCCATTCCTTATCGGCAGCTTCCAGCGCCTTGTAGTAGGGAGTCTTGTCCGCCGCGATCTGTTCTGGGATCGTATTTTTTCCAGGAAGCCGATATCCGAGCCGGGCGCAGAGCAGCAGGTAGGATAGAGCCCGCGCCGTGCGCCCATTGCCATCCGTGAATGGATGGATCCAATTGAGCTTCCAAAGCGCGTAAGCGGCTAAATGCAAGGGCGAGTTCCCGGCCCACTTCTCATTGACGTAGTCGCACATCTCTTCGATTTCGCTGGGCACCAGATGTGCGCCCACCGGCTGGTGACGGCTGCCATGAATCTCAATTCCCGCGGGACGGTAATTTCCCGCATACGAACTGATGCCCTCAAGCGCAATGCGGTGCAGGGGTAGCAGGTGGGACGGTCGCAGTCGAACTTTCCTGTCTGGCGACAGAAAGTAATCAATCAGTTCGACAACCGCGTCGAACTGCCGTATGCCATTCTTGGCCTCAGCTTCGGCCCGTGCAATGGGATCGGCAATCAGCTCGACATCGAGCGCTTTGCTATGCCGATCCGTTTCCTCGCTCATTCTTCGGAGCTCCTAGCGCATCCGCCTCCCGGTCAACCATCTCCCGCGTGATACGAGGATTCTCAATCTTCGTGTTCCCGTAAGCAAAGCTCCGCCGCTGTTCTTCTTTTTCCTGTGCACTGGGAACAGCCTTCTTCGCCTGGTCAAGAAGTTTTTGCAATTGGTCCGTCATGATTCACCCCGGGACACCACTGATGCACCTTACCACAGCCACCCCTGAGAAAAAACCAGGATGTCATTTTGAAACCTTGTCATTCCGAATCGGGCTTAAAGCCCGGTGAGGAACCTGCTGTCAAGCCGAAAGCCATCACGGAAAAGGGTGGCCCATTCTTCGCGCCCTTTGCGAAGAGTGGAATTCCACAGCCCCATCCCTCTGAGGATTCGGGAATCGCCACGCCCGGGAAGGGCACGACTTCAGTCGTGCCACAAGCCCATAATAAATTTTTGTCATTCCGAACAGGGCTGAAAGCGCGGTGAGGAACCTGCTGTAAGCCGACACCACCACGAACAGAGGGTGCCCCATTCTTCGCGCACTTTGCGAAGAGTGGGATTCCACAACTCCATGCCTCTGAGGATTCGGGAAGCGCCACGACCGGGAAGGGCACGACTTCAGTCGTGCCGCAAGACCTACATCTCAGTTTCGATTTCGAAGCTGATCGATCAGACGAGACCTTTGTTCCAGCTCTATGCCCTCTCGCGTCATCCTTGTGGCGGGAACCTGCTCCGGCTTTCGGTCCCGGGGCTGTTCTTCACTCGGCGCTTTGGCTGCAGCGCTGGGCTGGGCCGCCTTTTTCCGCGCCTTGTGCTCCGCCTTCAGCGCTTCGTAGCTTTCAATCTCCGCAAAGAGATCTGCGGGCGTTGGCTTTTGTCCAACGAATGAATCACTATGAAGGTGTGCGCCGATGTAACGGGAAAGGTCGGCGAGCTTCTTCACAACCGTATCGACGATCTCCTTGTCGAGGCAGACTTGCGTAAGTTGGTCGTACTTGATCCTCTCCTCCCACCTCTCGACTACCCCGGCAAAAATGTCGAATACCACAAAGGCCTCGTAGGAGCTCCTCAACGCGCTGAAGCCTTGTTCAAGACACGACTGCTGCGCCTGCGGCTGGGCCGCCTTCGCCTTAGCGTACCAGTCCCGCGCGATGCGAGCCGACTTGTAGTCCCCCTCGGAAAGCGGGCCGTTGTTCAGGAAGACCAGCCCCGGAGTGCCGTCGGCCGCACGCTGTACCCAATGAGTTACGGATGCGACGCTGAGATTTTTCGCCTCGAGCTTTACGTGGTAGAGAAGTACCGGATCGTGGGTAAATACGACAACCTGCCTGGCGCGTGCCAAGTCGACCAGCTTGCCGGCCACGACCTTTCTCGATCCCACGTCAAGTGATGTGACGGGGTCGTCCAGGATGATGCCGGTGCAGGCTTCGTCGAGGGCCGCTTCGGTCAGGAAGTCTGCAAGGGCGACAATCCGTTTCTCGCCGTCGCTTAGAACACTCTCCACGGAGCACTGGTTGGGAAAAACTGCTGGGCTAAGCACGATCTGACGCACCGTTTCACCCTTCTTTCCGTGCGTCTCAATCGTAACCTTGACGTTCTTATTAAGGTCGGAAAGATTGGATTGGAATAGCTGCAGAAATCGCTCGGTCACCAATTCCGTGAACAGCTCGTTGTGTTTCGCCGTAATCGAATAGGTCGACCCGAGATTCTGGCGACCCCGTAATATCCAGCGCTGCGTCTCGACGTACTTTTTTACAGTCGGCAGCTGTTCGGACAGCGTTCGGCGATGCTGCAAATCCCTGAGCTCGCTGCCCAGATCCTCCAGTTTCTTTTGAACGTCCGGAGGCTGAAGGCGCTCAGCTTCGGACTCCATTGTCTCGGCTATCCCAACGAGGCCCTTCCTATCGCTCGGAACGAGGGCTGTTAGGGCATTAAGCTCCCCCACTCGAAGTGAGGCGGCCAGCTCCTGGCCACGCTTCCGCAGGGCATCAATCTCCTTCTCGATAGCGAGCGCGAGGTCGGGGGCGGCTCCGATCAGTGCGCGGCGAGGTCCGGAATCCTGAGCGAAGTACGGCAAATTGTTGCGCTCAACCTCTCGGAGCCTTGAGGCGCACCGTTGCTGCGCGACTTCGAAACGCCCGGCGGCGTCCGACGCCAAGAAGTCCCACAGGCTGCGGATCAAGCCCGAAGCCTCCTGCGATAGTGGCTGCCGACAAAGGAGGCAAGGCCTCCCCGTGCTTGGGTACGACCCATCAGGCTCCTCAGCCAGCGAGAGAGACATCGCCGCCGTCAGGAACTCGCGCCAGACGTCGCTGCCGACCTGCTTGAAGGAATCTATCCTAAAGCGCTCCTCGCCAGAGCTCTCTGCATCGCGCTTCGCCGTCTGGAGCTCTTGGATCAGGCGCGCGACATCAGATGCCGCGTTCGGCCCTACCACCTGCTCGCATGACGCCAAGGAAGAAGAAAGACGACGGAGGTCGGATGCATCCTGCCGCAGCTCTGTCCTTCGTTTCGAAGCATCCCCAACCTTCAGCCGGGCGATCTCCGCCTCAAGCTCTAACATCCTGGCGTGGTCTTTGTCCCGCAGAGCCGCGAGTTGTTCGAGGGCTTTTACGTCGCACCAAGGGCCGAGTGCCTGAATTTGCGCGGCCACCGCTGAGGCTCCAGGGAACAACGGGCTCAGGTTATGCGGGACATCTCGATCGTCGAGAAGTTTCCTCAGTCGTAGGCGAACATCGTCGGTAACCGACGCGAGTCGGCTGAGCAGGAACAGCCCCGAGGGCGAGAAGCTAAGCGTATTTGAGCCGGTTAAATGCGCCCGCAAGCTGACAGAATCAAACACATAGAACCCTGCGAGTTCCTTACAGCTTTGGCCTCGGCTCCAGGTGACTGTGCACTTGGAGCCATCCTTTGATAGCTCGATGTCCGCCTCTGGTACTGCTCCGGCGGCGAGGGCCACGGCAGCGTTCGGCAACACTTCACGCTCTCCGCGCGCGAACGCAGCGCTTGCAAGGGGCCGCGCATAGCCCGTCTTACCGGCGCCGTTGTCCCCGTAGATGAGCGTCAAATGACCGCCAAAGACGATCTCCTGCCCAGACGGAAGGGCATTCACGTTCCGAAGGTTGAACAATCGTTCGAGGCGAAACCCGGTTGCGGGGCTGCCGCCCGTATGGGTCGTGAGAGAAAGCGGCGGTCGCTGCGAGCTAGGCACCTGTAGGAGACCAGCATCGTGCATGCAGAGGTCGAGCAGTCGCTGATAATGTACCTCCGTCATCTCGGTGCCGTTGACAATCATCTCAAGCGCCGCTTGCTCCCAGTACTTGAGGTCGGCGGCCCAGACCCTTATCTGATCCATCACACTCGCCATAGCTCCCCCTGCGGCCCAAAACGTAAAAGGGCACGGCGTCTGCCGTGCCCCCTTCACGACTGAAAGGTCTACTCGACTTCTACGACTTGTCAACCTTAGCGGCTAAAGCCGTCGAGGCTCGGTCCCCGTTCGGCGAGGCTGAAGCCGCGCCCCACCCTGCCAATAAGACGCTAATAGCGCTAACTGCACCCGCTCGTACTCCCACAGCTCCCGCACCGGTAGCAACTCCCATTCCGCGTCATGATGCTGCCGCAGAAGCTGCACGTAGGAGCGTCACCCAGGTCGATGATCCCAGCCAGGGCGTCAGCAGCGTGAACCGACCCAGGGTTTAGGGATCGGGGATCAGGGGTCGGCAATCCTCTGGAGGATTCATTTGCTTCGCTGATCCCTGGCCCCTGCCCACTAATCCCTTGTTTCGGCCGCAGATTCTCAAACAAGAACTGCTGCTGCCCGGTCAGAAAACGCAACTGCAGCCAGCGGAAGATGTAGTCCATGATCGACTTGGCAAACCCGATGTCGGGATTGCTAGTCCACCCGCTAGGCTCAAACCGCGTGTGCGCAAACTTTTCGCACAGCAGCTTCAGCGGCACGCCATGCTGCAGAGCAATGGACGTAGCCAGCGCAAAACTATCCATCAGCCCCGAGACCGTCGAGCCTTCCTTGGCCATGGTGATGAACAACTCGCCCGGCTCCCCATCCGGATAGAGCCCGACGGTGATGTAACCCTCATGGCCTCCAATGTTGAACTTGTGCGTGATCGAAGCGCGTTCCTCCTGCAGCTTGTGCCGCACGGCGCGAGGAGGCGCATTCAGATTGTCTTCCTGTGGAGCGGACGCAGTCCGCGAGTCTTCCTTCGAAGAGTTGGCAGTCTTAGTCCCAGCCGCCGAAAGCGGCTGCGACTTTTTGCACCCATCCCGATAAACCGCAACGGCCTTAAGACCAAGCTTCCAAGCCTGAAGATAAGCCTCCATGATGTCTTCCACCGAAGCATTCTCCGGAAGATTGACCGTCTTCGATATAGCCCCCGAAATAAAAGGCTGCGCAGCAGCCATCATCCGCAAATGCCCCATGTAAGCAATCGACCGAGTCCCCTTAGCCGGCTTAAACGAACAATCAAACACAGCCAGATGCTCATCCTTAACATGCGGAGCCCCCTCGATGGTCCCGGTAGCGTCGATGTAACTAACAATCGCGTTAGCCTGATCGTGATCGTACCCAAGCTTGAACAAAGCAGTAGGCACAGTGTTGTTGACGATTTTGATCATGCCCCCACCCACCAGCTTCTTGTACTTAACCAGCGCCAAATCCGGCTCCACCCCGGTTGTGTCGCAGTCCATCATGAAGCCTATGGTGCCTGTTGGCGCTAATACTGTTACTTGGCTGTTTCTGTAGCCGTGTTTTTCGCCTTGGGCCAGGGCTTCGTCCCAGCATTGTTTGCTGGACTCGTAGAGAGTGTTTGGGACGTTTGATTTGTTTATGTTGTTTACACTGGCGCGGTGCATTCGGATTACGTCCAGGAATGGTTCGCGGTTTATGTACCAGCCGGGGCAGGCTGCGCCGGGCATGTTTGCTGCTTCGGTGATGCCTAGACGCGTGGCTACTGTGTCGGTTGCGGGCGTTAATGGCTGACATTGTTCGGCTATCTTGCTTGACTGCAGATAGGCTTCGCCGCACATGATTGCGGTTACGCAGGCGGCGTAGTCGCGGCCGGCGTCGCTGTCGTAAGGCAGGCCTGCGGCCATTAAGAGTGCGCCTAGATTTGCATAGCCTAAGCCTAGCGGACGGTAGTCGTGGGAGTTGCGCATGATCATTTCTGTGGGGTATCCCGCGTTGTCGACGAGAATTTCCTGCGCGGTGATTAACACGTCTACTGCGTGACGGTAGGCTTCGACATCAAACGTGCCGTTGGGCGCGAACTTCAGCAAGTTCAAGCTGGCTAAGTTGCAGGCCGAATCGTCCAGGAACATGTATTCGCTGCAGGGATTGCTGGCGTTGATTCTTGCGGTGTTCTTCGAGGTGTGCCAGCGATTTGTGGTGGTGTCGTATTGCATGCCGGGATCGCCGCAGTGCCAGGTGGCTTCGGAAAGTTTCTTTAACAGGTCTTTGGCTTTGTAGGTTTTCATTACGCTGCCGTCCTGCACCTTTTTGGTGGAGAAGTCGGTGTCGCGGACTACGGCGTACATGAAGTCGTCGGTTACGCGGACGCTGTTGTTGGCGTTCTGGAAGAAGATGGAAGAGTAGGCGTCGGAGTCGGGATGAGAACCATCGTATCCCTGAGCGACTAGAGCGTGGGCCTTCGCCTCTTCTTTTTGTTTGCACTCGATGAACTCGACGATGTCGGGATGGTCTACATTGAGGATGACCATCTTGGCGGCGCGGCGAGTTTTGCCTCCGGACTTGATTACTCCGGCGAAGGCGTCGAAACCTTTCATGAAGCTGAGCGGGCCGCTGGCTGTGCCTCCTCCGCTTAGACCTTCAGTGGAGGAGCGCAGCGGAGAGAGATTGGTTCCTGTGCCTGATCCCCACTTGAAGAGCATGCCTTCGGTTTTCGCTAGAGTCAGGATGGAATCGAGCGAGTCTTTTACTGAGTTGATGAAGCATGCGGAGCATTGCGGCTTGCTGTAGCCGGTGATGCCGAACTCGACTTGCTGAGTCTGCGGATTCCAGTGCCAGTTGCGGGCGTCGGAATTGGGCTCGATGCGATCGCAGCCTACGTTGAACCAGACCGGCGAGTTGAAGGCAGCGTACTGGCGGACGAGGATGTGGACTAGCTCGTCGTGGAATGTCGCGCCGTCTTCTGGGGTTTTGAAATAACCCTGAGCCAGTCCCCAGTTGCGGATGGTTTCGGCTACGCGGGTGACTAGCTGGCGGACTCCGGTTTCGCGCTCAGGCGTGCCGACTTTGCCGTGCAGATATTTCGAGGCCACGATGTTGGTGGCGGTCATGGACCAGTCTTTGGGAACTTCGACGTCTTTTTGTTCGAAGATCACGTTGCCCTGAGCGTCGGTGATCTGGGCGAGGCGGAGATCCCATTCGAGTTCGTCGTAGGGGGAGACGCCCGGCTTGGTGAAGAGGCGGCGGAAGGAGAGACCGGGCGCGGTCTTCTTGGTGGTTACAGGGTTTGCGGGGATGGCCGCAGGGGTATTGACGGTAGTGGTTTTAACCTCGGGCATTGCTCTCTCCATTATTAGTTAGATTCTATCTATCCTGACCCGATTCGGCGTCCATGGGGGTGGATGCGGGGAATTGGGTTGTGCCCGAACGGGAATTTGTTCGGGGTGTCGCAGTTCTTGTTAAAGAGCTTTGGCTCCCCTTTTTGGGAGCTTGTGCTTCGGGGGCTAAAGCCCCCTGTCATTTCGTTGCTTCTTACGCGGCGCTGAAGCGCCGCTCTTCCACGGTGCTGCATGCGTCGGTGGTACTCGATACTTCCAAGCCTCAGGGGCTAAAGCCCGATCCAAATGCCTGCCCTTAACGCAGGCCTGAAGGCCTGCTCCACCCGGTTGAGGACTTTCTCCGACCGGTTTCCAGAACCCTTCGGTTTAGAAGCCCGAGGGTAGCGGGTGAGGACAGTGAAGATTTTTGTTGGCTCCGGAATCCAGATTCGGGGCCTGGGATGCTGCGTCCGATGCTTGTACCCTTGCTGGTTGGGCTGGCGTTGTGGTGCTGTCAGCGTTGTCGGACAGGAGTGTCCGACCCACACGAGGTGCGCCTGCGCCATCTGTGAACTCCAGTGATGACTGGAAGTCGATGCCGATGCCGGAAGCTTTTTCGGCAGAGGAGTGCATCCACTGATTCAGGGCATTGCAAATGTTGCGGCGCTGGATCTGGTCTTCTATGACTACAAAGCGCAGGAAACAGCGTCCGGAGGCCAAGCGCGCGCGCATGGGATTGGCGCAGGTAAACATGCGGTCGAGGGTGAAGGCCATGTCGTCGTCTTCGGAGAACTGGAGGACGGCCAGCATGCGTTTGGATTCGCCGGGAGCAGTGGCGGCGCGACCGAGCTGCGCTCGGTCGGACAGCCGAGGACGGCTGTCCCCACATGTTTGTGCCGTCGAGCTTTGCTCGGCTCGACAGCCGAGGACGGCTGTCCCCACAGGCGAGTTGCTCGTGCCCAGGTCCATGATGTCTTCGGCCAGGGCGAAGATGCCGGGCTTGCTGGGGACTACGAGGAGGCTATGAGTGGAATCGCAACGGAACCAGCGCGACCATTGCAGGCGGCGTGGATCTACGGGGCGGTCGAAGCCGTGCCGGGCTAGGGAATCGGCGACGAGTCTAGTTAAAGCTTCCATCCAGGGCTCCTAAAACCGGCTTCGGGCTTTGGCTTTTGGGCTTCGGCCAGAAGTTGAACTGCGTTCCGGTGTGAGACGAGTTCTTACTGACTGATTCAGTCGGCCCCCCGGGGGAGGATCGGGGGAACGGCCACCGCACTTTCCACTTTGTTTTCTTACGTTTACGGGTGGCGCCGGGTCACCTCTGGCCTGACGCCCACCCGTAAATCCTTCCTGACAGCGCCCCTCATCTTTCGCCGGCCCCGTTCCCGCGAGACCGATTTTAAAAGGGCTATGGGAATGCAAAGTTACTCCCGCTTATTGTGCCTGTCAAGAGGGAAACACCACAGGTTGTATCCTCAACAATGACGGCCTTGGTGCGGGGTTGAGGGATTCGTTTGGGATTCGTTTTCCACAAAGGGAATTCATCTGGCGTTTACAAAGGCAGTGGCCAGTGGTCAGGGGCCAGGGGCCAGCAAAACCCCACGGAAACTGGCGGCTGGGACGGTTGCTTACAACGAGCGCAGACCGGAGTTGGGGTTCCGAGCGCTCCGGTAGGGTTGGGGAGATTTGCGTATTAAGTGGACTGGGAGCGATGGTGGCGCAGGAATTTCGGGTTGCTCCGTTGTCTCGCCGGAGAGCAAGGGTACGTAGATGTCCTCGAAGATCTGGCGAGGCGCTATGCGGAGAACGCCATCGGAGGATTCGACGAGATAGTCGCCCTTGCGGCCGGAATGCTGTCGCCCGAGAACGTCGGCGAAGGTGAGGCTGGTGGTGAGCTGTTTGGCTTTGACCAGAAAGCGAGTGCGATAGGTGATCCATGGGTTCGGTGCTTTCATGCGGGCCAGTTGGTTCCTAACTGTTGAAGTTGATAAGGACGCGGGCCAAACGCGCCATTATTGTGTCGCAAAGAACGCGACACATCGCGGGGTCCGCCCGGATCCTTCACTGCGCAAAAACGCCTGTTCAGGATGACAATCAGCTGTGTTGCGTCATCGGCCGGTTCTTGTCTTCGGCCGATTTTCCGATTCATTTTTATTGAGAAGGCGAGAGTGAATGTACGAGCGAAAGGGCGCGCGGTCAATTCAGTATTTTTGGTGCAGTTGAGGAAAATCGTTGCCACGGATTTTCGCGGATCGGCACGGATGAAGGGCCCGGTCAGAGATGTGTCGCTAAGCCGCATGAAGGGCTTGGGTTCTGTTTGGAGGAGAGCGTGGAGACAGGATTTCCTGAGTGTCGAGAAGTTGATTGTGCACAGGGGTTGCACAGGAAATGCAGAAAGCAGTGGTAGGTGGCCAGTGGCCAGTTTAGCTTCCGCCACGCTTCGTTTGGCGAGAGCCCTCGGCGGCTTTGCTCGGGGCTTCGGCAAAACGGGGCAGGCTCGCGAGGCGGCTGTCCCCACATGAACCATGATTCGCGTAAACGGGTGGGTATAAGGTGCACGGGCTTAGAAGAATTTTCTTCGGGGGTTTTCTGTAGAGAGTTCGCGTGGCGGCGAAACGGTTAGCGGAGTCAGTCAGTTGAGGAAGGCGGAGAACGGAGATGTCCTTGCTATGGGGAGCGGCATAAGGAAATCAATTCTCTTGCTGGAGGAATTCATGACAACCGATCCGGTCTGTGGAATGAGAGTGGACGAGAAGAAATCCGAATTCCAAGCGCAGTTTGCTGGACGCAAGTACTCTTTCTGCTCGGAAGAATGCAGGGCAGAATTCGAGGCCGAGCCGAATGAGTATGTGGAGGTGGCAGCGGCGTAGGATTTCGTCCGAGAAACTGGAAAAGGCCCCGCTGCACGCGGGGCCTTTATTGCTGCCTCCAATCAATGAAGAACCGAGTGCCCTCGTTTAGCTAAGGACCAGATCCTCGGGATCACGGATCGGTTAGCGTCCAGCCATGGCGGGTTCGTGAACGGCTTTGCCCGATTTGAAGGCTTCATAGCGGGCGTTTACTTCGTCCCAGTTGATTACGTTCCACCAGGCGGCTAAGTATTCTGGACGGCGGTTGTTGTATTTCAGGTAGTAGGCGTGTTCCCAGACGTCGTTGCCGAAGATGGGATAGTGGCCTACGGAGATTGGGCTGTCCTGGTTCGGCGTGGACATGATGTGGACCTCGCCGGCGTTGCCGGCCAGCCAGACCCATCCCGAGCCGAATTGCTTTACACCGGCGTCGTTGAACTTGGTTTGGAAATCTTTGAAGCTGCCGAAGGTTTTGGTGATGGCCTGGGCGATGGGGCCGGTGGGATCGCCTCCGCCTTTGGGCTTCATGATTTTCCAGAACATGGAGTGGTTGACGTGGCCTCCGCCATTGTTGCGGACGGCGCCGCGAATGTCTTCGGGGATGGAGTTGAGGTCGCGGATCAAATCCTCGGCGCTCTTCTTCGACAGCTCGGGATGCTTCTCGATGGCGGCGTTTAGGTTTTTTACATAGGTGCCGTGATGCATGTCGTGGTGCAGGGTCATCGTCTGTTTGTCGATGACGGGTTCGAGGGCTGCGTAATCATAAGGCAGGGGCGGTAGTTCGAAAGCCATGATTTTTCCTCCAGGATTCTTATTGTACTGATGACGGGACGGCGGGTGTGGTTGCGAAGAGATTTTACACCTGGAGGTACGGATGGGAGCCCCAGCGGCTAAAGCCGCGAATCTTTTCACTTCGTGCGGTACGGCTGAAGCCGTGCCCTTCCCGAACCTTTTGTCGGACAAACTTTTAGTTGGTGGGTGGGCCCAGGATTTCGCGGACTTTGCGGGTCAGGTTTTGGAGGGTGAAGGGTTTTTGCAGGAATGTTTTCTGGCTGTCGGCGGCGGCGGTGCTGGGGAAAGCGTCCTGGGCGTAGCCGGAGAGAAAGAGGACTTTCAGGTCGGGGCGCGCGGACTTGAGTTGCTGAACGAGTTCGTGGCCGCTGAGGCCGGGCATGACAACGTCTGTGATGATTAGTTGGATGGGGTCAGAGTGAGCGGCGGCGAGGGTGAGCGCATCTGCGCCGTTAGCGGCTTCGAGGACGCGGTAGCCGCGGGATTCGAGAGTTTCGCGGACGAGCTGGCGGACGGAATCTTCGTCTTCGACCAGGAGGACGGTTTCGGTTCCACCGACGGCGGCTAGAGCTACGGGAGTGGCGCCGATGGCTTCTGAGGGTTCGTCGACTCGCGGGAAATAAATGGTGAAGACGGTGCCGCGGCCGAGTTCGCTCTGCACGAAGACGTAGCCGCCACTTTGTTTGATGATGCCGTAGACGGTGGAGAGTCCGAGGCCGGTGCCTTTGCCTTTTTCTTTGGTGGTGAAGAAAGGTTCGAAGATGCGAGCCTGGGTTTCGCGGTCCATGCCTTCGCCGTTGTCGCTGACGGCGATCATGACGTAGGGGCCGTTCTTGATGAAAATGTTTTCGGGACGGTAGGAATCGTCGAGGGTGACGCTGGCGGTACGGATGGAGATTTTGCCGCCGTTGGGCATGGCGTCTTTGGCGTTGACGACGAGATTCATGATGACTTGTTCGAGCTGGCCGGCGTCGGCGCGGGTGCAGCCGACGGCGGGCGAGAGGCTGGTGGTGAGTTCGATATCTTCGCCGATGAGGGGGCGGAGGAGACGCTCCATGTCGGCGACGATGGCGTTGACGTCGATGACTTTGAGTTCGAGAAGCTGTTTGCGGCTGAAAGCCAGGAGCTGCCGGGTTAGAGTGGTGGCGCGGTCGGAAGCTTGTTGAATGGCTTCGGCTTTGGCATGCAGAGGATGGCCGAGGGAGAGCTGGTCGAGCATGACCTCGGTGTATCCGCTGATGACCATGAGGAGATTGTTGAAATCGTGGGCGATGCCGCCGGCTAGGCGGCCGACGGCTTCCATTTTCTGGGCCTGGCGGAATTGGTCTTCGAGAACGCGGCGCTCGGTGATGTCTTCGGCGATGCCTTCGAGAACGTCGGTGGGTTCATCACCGGCGACGGCACGGCCGCTGATGCGGACGGTGATGATGGCCGCGTCTTTGCGTTTCCAGCGAACTTCGAAGCCGTCCATGCGTCCGGTGCGGCGGAATTCTTCGACCAGGCGGGTATGTTCGGCGGGGTCGACGAAGACGTCTTTTTGCGGATCGAGGGACAGGACCTCGACCGAGGAGTTGTAGCCGAGCATTCCGATGAGAGCGGGGTTGACGTCTAGAAAATGGCCTTCGAGGCTGGCACGGTAGATGCCGTAGACGGCGGTTTGCACCAGGGAGCGGTAGCAGGTTTCGGAGCGGCGCAGGGCCTCCTCGTTGCGCTTGCGATCGATGGCGGCGGCTAATTGCTGCGAGATCAGGGCCAGGACATCCTGGTCGCGCTCGCGGAAATGAGTGTTCCTGGAATAACTCTTGAGCACGACCGCGCCCAGAATGTGATGGTTGACTTTTAGCGGAACGCCCAGCCAGTGAAGAGGAGCGGGCGCGTCGAGTTTGATTTTTCCGCGCCGCTGCATTTCGTGCGCGAGCTGGGGAGTGCAGAGCAGAGGCTCGCCGGTGCGGAGCACATATTCGACGAGGCCGGAGGCTAGTTTTGCGGGAGCGGGAGCGGACTGCTGCTCGTCGACGAAGTAGGGGAAGCTGAGCAGTTGCGATTCCGGATCGAGAATGGCGATGGAGAAGTTGCGGGCGCACATGAGCTCATCGACGATACCGTGGATGGCCGCGAAGAACTGCTGCAG
>Ga0307478_10002395_pt1 | contig 14786 bp, 15 predicted proteins | sample atmos_gasesECM4C_2_FD_203713 | JGI IMG/M metagenome (GOLD analysis project Ga0307478, IMG submission 203713) | Hardwood forest soil microbial communities from Morgan-Monroe State Forest, Indiana, United States - atmos_gasesECM4C_05 | ecosystem: Environmental > Terrestrial > Soil > Temperate...
TCAAGCCGGTCGCGTTGTATCGCAGCAGTTCAATCGAGCCAATTACCGAGACTGCGATTGGTGAGACGGCCGAGGTTTCGGCCGATAGTTCCGCAGAATCTACCGAAAGTGCTCCAATGAGCGCGCCGGTTCCGGCGCCGGTCGCGCTGAAGTCGGCTCGCCCCAAGCTCAACGAGGTAAATGCGGCGCTGGCTGACCAATTTCGCACGACGGCAGACGCTCTGCAGACGCGTGACATGCTCACCCTCTCACCACCGCTGGTTGCTTTCGATCGGTTCGAGGTGCAGAGAGTGCAGTTGAAGGGTGATAAGGGCTGGGCCCAAGTCCGCCTTCGGAGTGCGGTGTCGTTAGCGGATTCGACTACGAAGTCGAAGAAGATGGCGGATGTGCAGCGCTGGAGCATGCGCCGCGTGAGCATGAACGGCTGGGAAATTACTCCGCCAACGAACGCCGTGTACCTTCCGCGCGAAGCGGCCGTACGCCTGCTGGCCCACCAGTTAGCCGCGTTAACCGACGCCGCAACGAATTCCCAGGCAAAGCAGGAGCAGAAAGCCCAGCTGGCGCATTGGCTCGACACGCTGCTCGATTAGATTCCGCCCAAGTTTTGTGTAGCGCCGGCATATTGCCGGCTCGCGGGGAGAGCGTCCGGCCTTCGCCGCGGCGGGCGAGGACGTCCGCCGGACAGCCGCCGAGACGGCGGCGCTACAAAAAAAGCCGAGGTCCGAAGACCCCGGCGTTTTTAGTTGGCAGGTTGCCCGGATAAAACTTGACAGTAAAACCGAAGCGCATGCGCGAACCCGGCGTCACGCGCTCCGTACGATGTATGTAATCGGCGGTCGGCGCTAAATCTTTACGCGGTCCGGCGCGGGCGCAACGTCAGATCCCGCACTTGCGCCAGGATGCTCGACATCTGCAGTCCGTTCAGTTGAGCAAGAAACGGCAGAATTTCCGCGACAAACTGGTCTTGCACAAGTTCGCGGATCTCCTCTTGCCGGTTACGCTCCCCGCCCGTGAGCAAATCGGGTACGGTAACTTCCAGTGCGCGCGCCAGCCGTTCGAGCGACGACAGGGTCGGCGTGGCTTTTTCATTCTCGATTTTCGAGACGTAGGTGCGCGGCACCGACATGCGGGTGGCGAGTTGACGCTGGCTCAGGCCGTTACGCAGACGCAGCGAACGGATCGACGCAGCCAGGTTCAGGTGCCCGCGTCCGCTCGGAAGAGGTGCTGCTGCCGGCATTGGCGCTGGGGCGACGATTTCCGGTTCTTCTTCGTCGAGCGAAGCGTGACAGCGGCGGCAGAGATCGTTGATGGTACGGAATTGAACGAGCAGGCAGTGGTCGCAACGGACAACTTCCCTGGAATCTACCGGGGCAAGAGCTGTGGCCATCTAGGTTTGGGAGTTGCCAGAGCGGAGGCACTCCGCGGAGCCGGTGGTCAGGCTCCAAATCTCAAGGTAATCTGGAGTATAGAGGCTGTGGATGTCAAGGGGTTTCTGGGGCGAAACAGGAAACAGACTCCATCAAAACCAAAACGACACGGCGAAAACCAGGAGAAAACAGGGAAGAAAACATGAACGATCGAGCGGCGGCGTGGGAGTTACTAACTGTGTTCACCCAGTCGGAAAGTTTGCGCAAACACGCGCTGGCGGTGGAGGCATGCATGCGTGCCTACGCGGGAAAATTTAGCGGCGATGAAGAATTGTGGGGCATCGTCGGCCTGCTGCACGACTTCGACTACGACAAGTATCCGAGCCTGGAGGATCATCCGTACAAGGGCAACGAAATTCTGAAAGAGCGCGGCTGGTCGGAGGAGATTCGCAAGGCCATCATGTCGCACGCCGAGTACACCGGCGTGACCCGTGATACGCCGATGGAAAAGGCGCTGTTCGCCTGCGACGAGCTGGCGGGATTCATCACGGCGTGCGCGCTGGTGAAGCCGGGGAAGTCGCTCGCCGAGGTGGAAGCGGCGTCGGTGAAGAAGAAAATGAAGGACAAGGCGTTCGCCCGGAGCGTGAACCGCGCGGATATTACGAACGGCGCGGCGGACCTGGGCGTGGAACTGGAGCCGCATATCGCATTCTGCATTGAGGCAATGCGGGGGATCGCGGGGGAGTTGGGGCTGGACGGGAGCGCAGCGAAAACGGCCTAGGAGCTCAGTGCGGAAGATCTCTGATCAGGCAGCGCTACCCTTTTTTGTGAGCCGGGCTCGGCGTTGAGCTTCTTGGTATTCCGCCGGTGCTGTTTCGACTTCTTTTGCGGGAAGCCCCTTTATCCAGGCAACAATATCCCTGGAGTACCTAACTAGTGAGGCGCCGGCAGCGCGCCAGCAGAATTGAGGCTTGTTCTTGATGTCATACTTCCATGCGATTACTTGGAAAGTATAGGAAGTGAAGGGACGACCGTGCAGGTCTCCGATCTCGCGCATGATGTCCATCTGTCTCAGCGGATGAGTCACGTTTGGGTCTTGGGTCTTGACGATTGTTAATGGACCGCTGCCTTCGGCGGCTTTCTCTACCCCAACTACAAAATCAGCCTTGTCAATTTTTTTGGTCGATTCGAGTTTTACGTTAAACACCGTCATCAATCGGCCTGTATCTTGTCCCGCATGACCGACTTCTTCGGTCGCTCGGGCTAGCTCCGCGATGAACTGGCGCACCGCGGCACCCCCCTTCTTCTCGACATTTACCCCTTTGGAAACGTACTGAAGAACGTCCACCGGGGGCTTTAGGCCTAGCGGTAGGAGCTGCCACGAGATCTCACTTCCAAGATCAATGTCGAAAGCCTGCTCGAGAAGATCCTTGAAGTTAAGGATGCTGGTCTGGGCCAAGGAGTATAGAACTACGCCAAATCCAGAGGCGATATAGAAATGAACAGAATTGTCTCTATATGTGCTGAGGAGTTCCAAGTTGCGGCGGATTGGTAGGCCCGGTAATGACTTCGGGAAATAAGTCTCTGCCTTGATAACCGCGTCGCGCCATGAGAGAGTTCGATATGACTCACCTCGCTGCTTGTGATAGAAGATCGACTGGCGGTTCTTCGAAAGAAGAGCTTTTAATAATAATTCCCAGCTGTTGAGTAGAAGTATGACGCAGCACTCGTCACGGTAAGCAAATCGGGGCTTATTGTAAATCTCGATGGCGGCGAGCATCGCAGACTTGGCATTTCGGACTAAGTGGCGATACGAACCGCGATAGTTCACGTGTGTGATTTTACATCCTAATAGTCCTATCTAAGCGCCGCTGCCACCTTCCCGCTCGCGATGACGTCCGCGATCCGCGCGAAATCCTGGTACATCACGCGGTCTTTTTCGACTTTCGGCGACACGGCCCGAATTGCTGCGTGCGCCTGCTGCAGCCGCTTTGACGTTTTCAGCGGGGCCAGCAGGTCGAGCGCTTGCGCGGCGGCCATGGCTTCGATGGCCAGCGCGTTGCGTGTGTTCTCGACGATCTTCTTCAGCTTGATGGCGGCTCCCATGCCCATGGAGACGTAATCTTCTTTGTTGCCCGAGGTCGTGATCGAGTCGACCGACGCCGGATGCGCGAGCACCTTGTTTTCGCTGACCAGTGCGGCGGCGGTGACCTGCGGCATCATGAAGCCCGAATTCAGTCCAGCACCCGGAGCCAGAAACGGCGGCAGGCCTTCACTGAGCGCGGGATTCACCATGCGCTCGAGGCGGCGCTCGCTGATGCCCGCCAGCGCGCTCAGCGCGATTCCAAGAAAGTCGAGCGCGAAGGCGATCGGTTCTCCGTGGAAGTTGCCGCCGGAAATTACATCGGCATGATGGCGCTCGCCCATGGGTGGGCTGGACTGCGCCCGGCGGACGAGGACGTCTGCTGCTCCATCGTTCTTCATGCTCGCGGATGGGTTCGTAGCAAACACCAGAGGATTGTCGACCGCCGAATTAACTTCGATTTCGAAGACACGGCGGCAGTGAGCGAGCGTGTCACGGACTGCACCGTGGACTTGCGGCATGCAACGCAGGGAGTAGGCGTCCTGTACGCGGCCGCAATCGCGATGCGACTCGCGAATCGCGCTGCCCTCGAGGAGTTTCCGCAGGTTGGCGGCGGTGGTGATCTGTCCGCTGTGTGGTCGCACGCGGTGAATGCGCTCGTCGAAGGCAGCGTCGGTGCCCTTGAGCGCGTCGCAGGCCATGGCGCCGATCACGTCGGCGGAATCCACCAGGGTCTCAGCTGCGAGCAGCGTGAGCGTACCTACCGCCAGCATTGCCTGTGTGCCATTGATCAGCGACACGGCTTCCTTGGCTTCGAGTACCAGCGGCTTGATGCCGGCACTCTTGAGCGCGTCGGCGCCGGCGATGCGTCCGCCTTTGCCGTCGTGACATTCGCCTTCGCCAACGAGCAGGAGAGCCAGATGCGCCAGTGGTGCCAGATCTCCCGAGGCTCCCACACTCCCCTGAGACGGCACCCACGGCGTAACCCCCCGTGTGAGCAGCTCGCAGATCGTGTCGATGACCGCGCCACGCACGCCGGAGAATCCCTTTGCGAGGGAGTTGGCGCGGAGGAGCATCATGGCGCGGGTTTCGGGAATGGATAGCGGTTCGCCGACCCCGACGGCATGGGAACGGACGAGGTTGATCTGCAATTCGCGAATCTGCTCGCCGGCGATGCGGACGTCGCTCAGCTTGCCGACCCCGGTGGTGATGGCGTAGGAAACCTCGTTATTGGCGACTAGGTCATCGACGACCGCTCGCGCGGTGTTCACGCGCTCGCGCGCATCGGGCGCGACGAGGACGGGCCGGCGCTCGAACGCGACTGCGCGCACTTCTTCGAGGGTGAGATCGTTTCCGTTAATGTGCAATGCGTTCATGGGTCGGGTGTCAGGTCTCAGGTCTCAGGTCTCAGGTCTTGCCTACGACGTGACATTTGTAATTTAGTAATCGGTAATTTGTAATTTAGCAATGTGACGCCCGTGGAGCTCGCGGGTTCAAATTACCCGATTACAAATTACCAAATTACAAATTCCTCCGCGCCAGAGCCTGCCCCGAGCGAAGTCGAAGGGTGTTTCTGCGGTGAATTGATTTTGATCCTATCTCCCCGCGGCCTCCCGAAAGACCTTCATATACTTCTCGGGCAAGACGGTCTTCTGCATCTGGGCGTCGGCGACGATGTGGGTGGTTTCCCCTTCGGCAAGAACGGAGCCATCCTCCACCCGCACTAACTCGTATCCAAAATGAATCGCCGATTCGCGGATGTTCCTGAGCCACGTTCGAACCACGATCTCGTCGTCGTAGTGGGCCGGGGACTTGTAGCGACAACGCGCGTCAACGACGGCGATGAAGCAGTGGTCCTGCTGCTCCATGTCTCGGTAGGAGAAGCCCAACTGGCGCAGCAGTTCGACGCGGCCGACTTCGAACCAGATGAAATGGTTCGCGTGATAGACGACGCCCATCTGATCGGTCTCGGCGTAACGAACGCGTATGCGGGTTTCGTTCACGATCGCCGGCGGTTTTGCCGCTTCGGTGGTCATATTGGCCCGGCCGTCATTCATTCGCGCGAACTCCACTTGGGCTTGCGCTTATCGAGGAACGACGAGATGCCTTCGCGGAAGTCCGGCGTCGATCGAATGGCAGCGTTCTCGCGCACCGCAATCTCGATCTGTGCGTCTAACTCGAGGCGCGCGATGTTGCTGAGCAGTCGCTTCGTGTGGAACAGGGAGCCGGGACTGTTTTCCATGAGTTGCGCGGCCAGTTGGTTGGCCCGCGCCATCAGATTCTCTGCAGACACAACTTCGGTTACCAGGCCGAGGCGCCGGGCCTCTTCCGCGTCGAAGAGCCGGCCGGTGAGGAGCAGATCGCGCGCGATTTTTTCACCCACCTGGCGCAGGAGGAATGTGGATACAATCGCGGGCACGAACCCGATCCGAACTTCGGTGTAGCCGAAGTTCGCCTCGGGCACGGCGAGGGTGAAATCACACAGCGTCGCCAGGCCACATCCGCCGGCGATGGCCGCTCCATTGACCGCAGCGATGGTGGGTTTGGGAAAGTCGTACAAGGTGCGGAACAGCCGGGCCATGATGCGTGAATCTTCCAGGCTCTGTTCCGGCGAGCGACCGAGGAGGGCTTTCAGATTCTCCAGATCCATCCCGGAACAAAACGCCTTGCCGGAGCCGGTAACAATCAAGACCAGGGCAGAAGACTTCTCCACTTCCTCGAGTGCCGACAGCAAATCCTGAATCAGTTCGTAGCTGATGGCGTTGCGCTTGTCAGGGCGGTTGAGCGTGATGGTGGCGACGCCGGCGTTGTAGGCGAGTTGGAGGGTGGTGTAGGGCATTAGAAGAGAGCTATGTATGAGCAGAGCGCCTCACGCACAACGCGGGTTGCAGCAACTGGCTTTCTGGTTTCCATCCTCTTAAGGTTTGTCATCCTGAGCGAAGCGAAGGATCTGCTTTTTATTTCGCTTCGAAGGCGATGCGGCGTACGTTCTTTCCGTCGAACCGGGCATCGCTTAGATCTTCCCATGTGGGGTTAGCAGAGTGTATCAGCGCCACTTTCTTCTCCCGCAGCCACCCCTTGATGCGTTTCTCTCTCGCTATCGCGTTGCCGACATATTTGAAGCTTTCAAAGTATACAAGGCGATGCACGCGATATTTGCTGGTGAATCCGGGAGTGACATCGTTCTTGTGTTCCCAGGCTCAGCGCCAGATGTCGTTGGTGATCCCGACGTAGAGAACTCTGGACCTACTTGCCATGATGTAAACGTAGTAGCGCTGCATAGGAAAGCAGGTCCTTCGCTGCGCTCAGGATGACAAATCATATAAAGGAATGATGTACTGGACATCACATGGCAAAGTTCAAGGAAAGCTCATCGGACGATTTTCCAATAAACTCAGATCAATCCGCTGCCGATGAAGCGCTGTACTTCGCCGCAATCCCGGCGGTCGCTTTCAGGAGCGCATCGAGTGAACGGGTGATCGGTGGGGGCACGTTTCGTTGGGCGAGCGCTTCCAGCACTTTTTCCGTCGGAATATTGCCGACCAGCGCGTCTTGCGCGAACGGGCAGCCTCCCAGGCCACCGATGGCGGAATCGAAGCGGCGGCAACCGGCATCATACGCTGCCAATATTTTTTCGACCGCGTGTTCGGGGCGGCTGTGCAGATGCACGCCGATTTCGAGATAGCCATATTTGGCGAGCACAGCGGAAACTACTTCGCGAATCTGCTCGGGCGTTGCCATGCCGACGGTATCGGCGAGCGAGATGGCGTGAATGCTCTCCGACTCCAGCAGTCCCACCGCTTCGATTAACTCGCCAACGTTCCACAAATCGCCGTAAGGATTGCCAAACGCCATGGAGACGTACACCACGGTATCGAGCCCGGCATCGCCTCCCACCTTGCCGATCTTTTCCAGTTCTTCAACGGCCTCTTCGAGAGTCTGTTTCTGGTTGTTTTGCAAAAAGGTCGGCGAAATCGAATAGGGAAATCCGAGCGTGCTGACGGCTTTGGTTTCGACCGCTCGCTGCGCGCCTTTTTCATTCACCACGATGCCAATGATCTCGACATCATCGGGCGGGTCGAGTTCTTTCAGAACTTCTTCCGAGTCGGCCATTTGTGGCACGGCCTTGGGAGACACAAACGACGCGGCATCGATGTGCTTGAATCCTACGCTGATCAGTGCTTTCAGATATTCAGTCTTGATGTAGGCAGGGATCTGGCCCTCGAGGCCTTGCCAGGCATCGCGGGGACATTCGATGAGTTTCACGGAATCGGCCATTGGCTCTTAGCACTTAGCCATTAGCCATTAGCTTTGGCTCCTGGCTGCTAGCTGCTGGCAAACCAACCAAATGTCAGACTATCGGTCGATCTTTGCGGAGATCGACGATGATTGAAACCAGCGCAACGGCGCCCAGCATTCCGAGAATGATCCATCCGATATACCAATCTACCGCTCTCGGTTCGGCCGCCCAAGATGTGAGACTCTCCAGGTAGCTGAAGAGCACGCCAATACCAATTGCGACTACCAACGTGACAGCAATTTTGCTTCGCAGACTCAGCATAACTACCACCAACGAAATCTATCTACGTCTGCAGAACCCCCACCTTAAACTCCGGGACATCCGGATTCAGCGCGGCCGCCTCCAGCGCCTGCACGATGGCATCGCGGGTTTCGCTTGGATCGATGATTTTGTCGATCCAAAGGCGCGCGGCGCCGTAGCGGGGGTCGGTCTGCTCGTCGTAGGTCCGCTTCACCGATTCGTAGAGTTCTTTTTTTTCTTCGTCGCTGAGTTTCTTGCCGGTGCGTTCGAGTTGCTTGATTTTGATTTCGACCAGCGTTCCGGCGGCCGAGTCACCGCTCATGACCGCGTATTTTGCCGATGGCCAGGCGAACACGAAACGGGGATCGTAGGCTTTTCCGCACATGGCGTAGTGACCTGCGCCGAACGATCCGCCGACGATTACCGTAATTTTCGGCACCACCGAGTTGGAAACGGCGTTCACCATCTTCGCTCCTGCTTTGATGATGCCGCTCCACTCCGCGTCGCGCCCCACCATGAAGCCGTTTACGTCATGAAAGAAGACCAGCGGGATCAGATTCTGATTGCAGTCCATGATGAAGCGGGCGGCCTTTTCGGCAGACTCGGTGTAGATCACGCCGCCGAATTCCATGCGCTTGTGACCTTCGTGGTCGATCTGCTGGGCATGCAATTTCTGATTGGCGACGATGCCCACGGCAAACCCGCCAATGCGCGCGTAGCCGCAGAGCAGGGTTTTCCCGTACTCCGGCTTGTACTCATCGAAGCGGCCGGCATCGACAATCCGCGCCAGCACCTCTTTCATGTCGTAGGGGCGGGCTGGAGAGGGATCGTAAATGCCGTAAATTTCCTCGGCGGCGAGCGCGGGTTCCGCGGGCTGCTTGCGATCCCAGGGCGACTGCCGGCGGTAGCCCCACTTCTCGACCATGGCCCGGATGCGCGCGATGCAAGCTTCGTCGTTGGGCTCGCGGTAATCGACCGTGCCGCTGATGGCCGCATGCATCTCGGCGCCGCCCAATTCATCGGCCGTATATTTTTGCCCGATGGCGGCTTGCACCAGCGCAGGTCCGGCAAGAAACAAGCCGCTGCCGTCGGTCATCAGCACGTGATCGCACATCACCGGCAGGTAGCCGCCGCCGGCTACGCACATTCCCATGATGGCTGCGATCTGAGGAACGCCAAGCGCCGACATGACCGCGTTGTTGCGAAACACGCGTCCAAAATCATCGGTGTCGGGGAATACGTCCTCTTGCAACGGCAGGAATACGCCGGCAGAGTCGACGAGGTAAATGGTTGGAACGCGATTCTCAATCGCAATGTTCTGGGCGCGAATGACTTTCTTGGAAGTCATCGGGAAGAACGCGCCTGCTTTTACCGTGGCGTCGTTGGCGATGATCATGACCAGCCGGGTGTGCACGCGCGCGAGACCGGTGATTACGCCGGCCGATGGGGCGCCGCCCCATTCCTCGTACATCCCGTAGGCGGCATAGCTGCCGAGTTCAAAAAAACTGCCGGGATCCACCAATAAATGAATGCGCTCCCGTGCCGTGAGCCGCCCTTTGGCGTGCTGGCTGTCGATGGCCTTGGCGCCACCGCCTTCCCGAATTTTCTCTTCTTCGTTTCGTACCTGCGACACCAGGTCGGCCATGAATCGCATGTTGGCTTCAAATTTTGCCGAAGTGGGATCGATCTTGGAGGGCAGGAGGGTAGAAGTGGCGTTTGATTCGGAGACTTGATTACGGTCGGCCATGGCTCGATCACTGCAAACAAATTACGGTATACCAGCCGAGCAGGCAGGCGCAAACCGGAGTTTCACGAATCCCGAAACATTGAAACCACAGAGGCCGCGGAGGATCACCGAGGTAATTCGGGACTTAAGTCTGAATTTCCCTCGCAGCAGACACTTCGCGGGAATGTTCGATTCTACGAATTGCCTCGGCTACCGGGTCGTCGACCAGCGCGTGCACCAGTCCAATCTCCAGAGCCCGGGCAGCGTCGATCTTTTCCGCCGAAGCAAAGATTTCAAGCGCGCGGACTGCTCCCACAATCCGCGGGAGGCGCTGGGTGCCGCCCCATCCGGTCATCAGTCCGAGTGCGGCGCCGCGATGGCCGAACACGGCTGCCGGTCCCGCAATGCGCCAGCGGCAGGCCAGCGCCAGATCCAATCCTCCGCCCATGCAGTAGCCCTCGATGGCCGCGTATACCGGGGCAGGGAAGTGTTCAATCGCGAGCATCAGGCGCTGTCCGGTTTTTGCGAACTCGCAGGCGGCGGAGGCGCTGAGCGACTGAATCTCCGAGAGGTCGGCGCCGGCGGAAAAGAATCGTTCATTGCCCGCGATGATCAGGGGCTTTGGATTGGCTGGCAAGTTTCGGAGAGCGTCAGTCAGGGCCAGGACAGCCGCAGAGGTCAGACGATTCGTGCCGTCGTCCGAAGTGAGGCGCAGTTGCTGGTACTCACTAACGGTTTCGATCTGGAAGGGATTCGCCACTCGTTTCGAATGCGAAGTGTCCATCTTGCGCCGAGGAAAAGAAATTCAGTACCCGATGCTTAAATTCGGCGGGTGCCGTCTCGAGGGCTTTCTGGTGGCGCGCGCCAGGCACCAGCCACAGTTCCTTCGGTCCCTGCGCCGCCGCATAAATGGCCTGCGCGTGACGTTTGGGAATATTGTGATCGCTCAACCCCGAAATCAGCAATATGGGAAACTTTCTTTCTGCTACCGCTTCCGCCGGGGAAACATCATCAAAGCGGAAGCCGCCCTGATGCTCGGCTTCGTGAACGGCGTAAATGGCCACAGGGCGGAACACCGTCTTGCCGAGGAATGCGCTCACGCGGAAGCCGGCATAGTCGTATATGACTTCGTGCAGGTTGCAGAATGCGCCTTCGGCGACCACGCCTTCGATGCGGGGATCGATGCCAGCGGCCTGCAGCGCGACCGCCGCCCCCATCGACTCGCCCAGCGCGTAGACGTGGCGAACGGGTTCGGTGTCGGCAAGGGCATCGAGAATCGTTCGTGAATCATATTGCTCGACGTGGCCATAGGTCGCAACCGTACCGCCGCTCTCGCCATGGGCGCGGGCGTCCATCATGACCACGCTGTAGCCGGAGGCCAGCAGGAACTTCGCGTAGTTCATCATGCTCAGCCGGTTTTGCGAGCGGCCGTGGAAGAGCAACACCCAGTCGCCGCTGGGATGCGCGGCGCGCACCTTCCATCCCCGCAGGGTCACCTCATCCTGGGCGGTCACGGAAAAGTCGACGCGGCGGGCGCTTTCTCTGGCGAAGACACGATCTGCCTCGGCCACCTGGGCCGCTGTCAATTCGCGGCGAATGGGATGAAGAATGAATGGCGCGAGAATCCCGCCAGCGGCAGCCGGGAGGGGCAGCGCGAGCAATACCGATGCTGCCAACAGAGCCGCGTATTGGGACAAACGCGTCATTGCCTACGTTCGGGGCCTACGTTCCGGCCGGCGTTCCTGTTTTGAGCAACCAGCGTTCCAAACGGCAGCCGTCGGCCTCGAGCAGGAATGTGCCCACTCCAAAACACTCGCCGACGATGCGGTGGGACTCTTCATCGCGGGCCGCCCTGGGAATCCATTGCTCGCCCACCCGGTACTGCGCGGCAGTAAACCACTTCTGGGGAAGAACCTCAACCAGCCCCGCATGCGGGTAGAGCACAAACAGAGCAAACGATGGATCGTCGTTGGTCATCGCCCGGTAGCTGGTCGGAACGATCAATTCCTCCACGCCGGAAAATTCCTGGGGAACGTCGATCTTGTGAGTACCGGCTGCCAGCTGGAGAGGCACCTCAAACTCCGCCACCGGAGCTGTATGGGAGTAGATGCGATCACTGGACCGTTTGAACCATCCGGCAAGCTCGGCCATGTCAAATGCTTTGAGCGAGTCGGGATCGAAGCAGGCCAGGCGGATGTTGCGGCCCTCGGGGCACCATATGCCGAGGTAGGAAGGCGGCACCAGGAACGGCCGGCAATAGGTGTTCAGTGCCAGCCGCGGCGTAGCGGGCTCCTGGGTAAGACCGAGGGTGACCACGTAGCCGACTGGTCCTTCTTCGCCCTGATGGCTCCAGTTGAAGGGTTGCCGCGCCACCGATGTGACCGTGGGGAACGTGCGCCAATACCAGGGCGCGGGGCCAATTGTGCGCGTGACGACACCCTGCAGGCGAGTTGCCGACATATCGGTCATGAGGAATTTCGCGTTCTCGGAAGGACCCTGGGAATTCGCTTTCGAGGACTTGATGCAGTTGCGCGGCTACCGCTTCACTCGTTCTAGCCTGCGGGCACGCCGCGCGGCTTTACGTGCTCGCGAATGAATTTCACGATATCGTCCATGGCGGTGCCCGGCTGAAAGATCGCGGCCACGCCCAATTTTTTCAGGCCGTCGACGTCCTGGTCGGGGATGATTCCTCCTACCAGAAGCAGCACATCGTCCATCTTGTTTTGCTTGAGCAGATCGGAAACGCGGGGGACGATCGCGTTGTGCGCTCCGGAAAGAATCGACAGGCCGATGACGTCGACGTCCTCCTGCAGGGCGGCGTTCACCACCATCTCGGGAGTTTGCCGCAGGCCCGTGTAGATCACTTCCATACCCGCGTCACGCAGGGCGCGCGCGATGACCTTGGCGCCCCGGTCGTGGCCGTCAAGACCGGGCTTGGCGACCAACACCCGGATTTTCTGCTCGCTTGCCACGAGAGCCATTTAAACACAGAGAATGCCCGGAAGCACAAGGACAAGGGGCAAATGGAGCGCAAAGCATTGCAGCGTTCCGCCGAACGTTTTCCATTCCGGGATGGTTGGCAACACCCATCGTACGGCGACGGCTGGGTTCCAGGTCGAATTTCCGGGGTTAGACGGTCTTGATATCCAGGCTTCGCCAGAGGTACCAGCAGGCGATCGACCGGTAGGGCACCCACGCTTTCGCGATCTTTTCCATGTCCTTGGGCTTGGGCAGCTTGCGCTTGCGGTAGTACTTCTTGATCGCCATCTGCACGCCGTAGTCGCCGGTAGGAAGTATGTCGGGACGGCGCAAAGTGAACATCAGAAACATATGCGCGGTCCAGACGCCGACGCCCTTGACCTGGGTCAGGTGCTCAATGACTTCGTCGTCTGACAAATTTTCGAGTTGGCGGAAATCCAAAAGACCCGCCTTGGTCTTTTCGGCGAGGTCGCGCAGGTATGCGGTCTTTTGTTTGGAGAGCCCCACGGCGCGCATTTGCGCGTCGGTCAGCTTCAGGATGCCTTCTGGCGTTACCGGATCGCCCGTTTGGTCGGTGAAGCGCTTGAAGATTGTCACGGCGGCTTTCCCGTTGAGCTGCTGGTAAAGGATCGACTCGGCCAGACTGTGAAACGTGGGCTCGCCATACTCGATACGGTAGGCACCCACACGCTCGATGATGGCCCGCATCACCGGGTCGGACTTCTTCAGGTAAAGAATTGCTTTCCGCATGGATCGATGGTGTATCACAAGAATTGATCGAAGGCGAATAAAAAACGAAACAGCGGCGACTTGTCAAGCTCGCCGCCGCACGGTTGGATTTCAGCCTCCGGTCTAAGGATTCTTTTTTGCCGCTGGCAATTCGAAGCCGATGGAGCGGCCGGTTGGTGGAGGCGGCACCATCAGTTCGCGTATGGCCTCGAGGAGTTCCTGGATGGAGGCGTCATGGATATCCAGGCGTTGTTCCAGTTCGTCGATTTTCCCGGCAAGTTGGAGGTTGTTGGCCAGCGTTTCGCGCAGGCGCACAAAGGCGCGCACAACGAAGACGCTCATCTCCACGGCACGCTCGGAATTCAGCACTGTGGCGGCCATGATGGCGCCGTGTTCGGTGAAGGCATAGGGCGCATAGCGGCGGCCGCCGCGTCCCGCTTTTGAGGTCGCAAAATGCGACTTCAAAGACTCGCTTTCTTCGGCGGTGAGGCGAAACATGAAATCTTCGGGGAAGCGGTCGCGGTTGCGTTTGACCTGCTCGTTCAGCCGTTTTACGGGCACGCCGTAAAGCTCCGCCAAATCGCTGTCGAGGATGACTTTTTGCTGGCGGAGCACAAGAATTCGGGCTTCTACCGGGACGACAAGGGCCGACTTGGGATCGTGCATGTTGGGATTTTATCGGGGAGTGCGCGGTTTGAGGTCGCAATTTGCGACCTCATAGGGGACGCAGAAGGGCACACGCGAAAAAGCTTGAAACGCAGAGGCCGCGGAGAAGAGCCGCGGAGGACGCAGAGAAAGGCGCGATCGCCGAGAACGGCCGCGAATGGGGGGAAACGCAGCCGCGCGGGACGAAGAATAGCCGCTGAGGGCGCAGAGAAAAGCTTTTCACCGCAAAGATCGCAAAGAAAGGCCGCAAAGGGCGCGAAGAAAAGCTTTTCAGCGCCCTTCGACTTTGCTCAGGGCAGGCTCCGGACGCAAAGAACGGCCGCAAAGATCGCGAAGAACAGCCGCAAAGATCCCAAAGAACTGCCGCGATGGACGCGAAGTTCTTGAGATCGGCAAGCAATTCGGCCTAGCTAGCGTCCGGACAACACGCTCCGCGCGATCCGTATCATCGCGTCCAGGCTTTGGCGCACGTCATCGTCGGTTGTAGCCCACGATGAGACGCTGATCCGCATCGCCGTATGCCCATGCCACTGGGTTCCCCCACACCAGCAGGTACCGTCTTTTTGTAGTTCGTCGATTACGCGTTGTGTTTGGGCAGGCGTGCCGAAAGACACGAGGACCTGGTTGAGAACCACATCGTTCAGGATCGTGAATCCCGCGGAACGCAGGCCCTCGGCAAAGCAGGCGGCTTGCCGG
>Ga0307478_10002396_pt1 | contig 14784 bp, 17 predicted proteins | sample atmos_gasesECM4C_2_FD_203713 | JGI IMG/M metagenome (GOLD analysis project Ga0307478, IMG submission 203713) | Hardwood forest soil microbial communities from Morgan-Monroe State Forest, Indiana, United States - atmos_gasesECM4C_05 | ecosystem: Environmental > Terrestrial > Soil > Temperate...
TCAACACCGCTTGCGCGGGGACATATCCCAGTGGAGGGGGTTGCAACATTGCCGTCACATTTTCCCCCGTGGGGGCAGGCCAGCGCACCGCAACACTCATCATTAACGATGACGCTCCAAATTCTCCACAGTCGGTGCAGATGACCGGTGCGGCTACGCCAGCGCCGCCCGGAACGCCGGTTGCGAAGCTAACATCCAGCAGCCTTTCATTTGGGACGGTCACCCAAAGCGTGAATGCTGTGCCGCAGACCATTACGCTGACCAGCGCCGGGACCGGTACACTTCACATTACTGGCGTTGCCCTCGGCGGCACAAATGCTAGCGACTTTAGCTTGAGCAACAGTTGCGCAGCGGCGGCATACCCGGTGGGGACCACCTGCACGATCGGGGTATCGCTCGCGCCGTTGGCAACCGGCGTGCGAACCGCAATCATTGCGATAACGGATGACGCACCCAACTCCCCTCAGACAATCAGCCTCAATGCTTCGGCAATTGCCGCGCTTACGATTTCGCCTGCTGCACCAGGCACAAATTCGGTAACCGTGATCGCGGGGCAAACGGCAGTCTTTAGCTTGCAATTGACACCGGGGACTGGTTTCGCCGGCAGTGCGTCCTTCGCCTGTGCGGGCGCCCCTTCTGCCGCCACATGCACTGCCCCCAACGTGCAAATCTCAGGTGGGGTACCAATCACTTACGTCGTGAACGTGGCCACAACTAAGAACTCGATGATCGTAGTCCCGACCCGCTGGCCGCACCTTCCCCCGATAATTTGGTTGAGGCTGCCTTCGATGGCGGTATGCCTTGGGATATTCGCCCTGCTTCTTTACGTGCGTCGGTTCCGTGGAATGTCAGCCGTGGAGGGCTTGTTACGCGCGGCGGTGGCAACAGTCCTCGTGTCTGCTTGCGTGTTGGAGGCTGCGGGATGCGGCGGTGGCGCAAACAGTGCGGTCCCCCAGAATGTTCCCGCCCTGCAGGTGACGGGCACGCCGCAGGGGACGTCGATCATTACGCTGACGCCTTCAGTCATGACTTCCGCGGGCACGCCGCTGGCCGGCATCCCAGCGGTTCAGCTCACACTCACAGTCCAGTAATCGCACGGCGGCTGTGTTTCGCGATCTAGTGGTCGACCGAAATACGGTAGATCCGCGCGGCCCCGTCATCGGAGACTAACAGCGAGCCATCCGGTGCAACGGCCACGCCAACCGGTCGTCCATACACTGTCTTGGAAGAAGGATCCGGCACAAGCCCGGTCATAAACGGTACCGGATCGGCGGAGGGCTGCCCATCCTTGAAAGCGACAAACGAAACCTGGTAACCCGAGCGGGTTGACCGGTTCCAAGATCCATGCTCGGCGACAAACGCTCCGCTCCGGTACGGTTCCGGAAATTGCTGGCCGGTGTAGAACGCGAACTGCAGCGGCGCCACGTGCGATCCCAGCAGCACATCCGGCACGATGGCCTTGGCTACCAGTTCCGGACGCTGCGGCTTCACGCGCGCGTCGACATTGTCGCCGATATAGCTATACGGCCAGCCATAGAATCCGCCATCTTTCAGCGACGTTAGATAATCCGGCGGGAGATCGTCCCCCAGTTCGTCGCGTTCATTGACTGAGGTCCACAGTTCGCCGGTCAGCGGTTCCAACGCCAAACCCACCGGATTGCGTAATCCGGTTGCATACTGCCTGGCGTTTTTGCCATCCGGATCGCAAATAGTCACCGCCGCGCGAATCGGTTCTTCGCCGGGGCTCACATTAGACTCCGATCCAACGGCGACGAAAACGTGTTTGCCATCCTTTGAGAAAACAACGGAACGTGTGTCGTGCCCACCTCCGGGCAACCTCAGCAACGCTTCGGCGTCGCCAAGTCGCTTGGAGGTCTTGGGATCGTATTTGAAGCGGACCAGTTGCTTCATGGTCCCGACGTAGACATAGTCATCGTGAAAGGCAATGCCGAAAGGCCGAGTCAGTCCACTAGCGAATCTCTCTCGCGTCTGCGCCCCACCACTATTCTGCGGATCGCGCAAAACGACGATCTCTCCGGCACCGATGTCGGCCAGGAAAATATCACTGTTCGGCGCAACAATAAGCCAACGTGGCCGCTTGAATCCGGTTGCGAAGACGTTAATTTTGAATCCCGCTGGAACGGTGGGAAGGAAGCCCTCGGGAGGACTCACCTTGCTGGGCGCATTGGCCGACGATTTCGTGGCATAGGGTGACGGTAAGATTGGCTTCTTGCCGTGAGTCAATTGCGCGGAAAGGAACGCGGGAAAAAACAACAATACGGTCAGGCAACTCAGGACTTTCAATCGCGACGGCATCTTTGTCTCCCTCAGGGTAGCTGGGGGCTTATTAGCATGCCCGATTGTGCCGCCGCTTTACTACTCCCGGCGCGCTAGTATCCGACTGACTACAGAGTGTTTCGGATTTTCCCTCTCTTCGCTAAGGTGGAATGGTCATGCGTCCGGCGGGTGGCGGATCATGCGATCCCAACTAAAGCGAGGAACGATGAAGACAATTGCCAGTATTGTGTGTTCGGTGGTACTCGCGAGCGTCACGCTTGCACATGCCCGGAGCGCTGCTTCCAAACCTGTTACCGTGGAAATCAAGGATGCGCAGGGCCAAAGCGTCGGAACCGCTGTACTTAGCGAGGCTCCGCATGGCGTAAAAATCAAGCTGGACGTTAAGGGGTTGCCCGCAGGCGAACATTCCATGCACATCCACCAGAACGCGAAGTGCGAAGCGCCTGACTTCAAGTCGGCGGGACCGCATTTCAGCGGCGCTTCTGGCCATGCTGACCATGCCGGGTTGCCTGCCGGAGATATCCCGGATTTTTCGTTGATCGTGGCCGCCGATGGAACTGGCCACGCCACAGTGGTCGCACCTAACATCTCCCTGGGCACGGACGAAAAATCCGTTTTCAGCAATGGCGGGACTGCCATCGTGATTCATGCTGTCGCTGGCGGAGCATCCAGCGCAGCCCCTCCACGCATCGCCTGCGGCGTGATCAGCAAACCGGAATAGCGCCTCATCCAACGGAAGTGCACCCGCGTATACTTAGCTAGAGCATGGCCGGGCGTCGCTGGCCCGCGCCGTCGCCTCTGCTGTGCTGATTTCTCGGGAGTGAAACCATGCATCGTCCTACTATCGGCCGCATTCTGGCTATCACGGCCATAGGCGCATTCTTCGCTTGGAGCGCCGTACGCTCCATCGGCGCTCGGCCCGCCGCTGAGCCGCGGTATCCATTCCCCAAACCAGCGGTCGACGCCCCGCTCGCAGCCGACAAATCCAAGGAGATTGCTGTTCTCGCCGGTGGCTGTTTTTGGGGCGTGCAAGCGGTCTTCGAGCACCTCAAAGGCGTCCGATCTGTGACCGCGGGTTACTCTGGCGGCCATGTCGATTCGCCTGGGTACGAGATGGTCAGCAGCGGTCTTACTGGCCACGCGGAATCCGTCAGCATCACTTTCGACCCCTCGCAAATTTCCTACGGCCAGATCCTGATGATCTTTTTCTCCGTCGCGCATGACCCCACGCAGCTTAACCGCCAAGGGCCGGACGACGGGACACAATATCGGTCCGCCATTTTTTATTCCAATGAGGAGCAACAACGTATTGCGGCGGCGTACATCGAACAACTTGATACCGCCAAGGTGTATCCGCGAAAGATTGTTACTGAAGTTGTTCCTTTCAAAGCCTTCTATCGGGCCGAGGAATATCATCAGGACTACCTGCAGAGTCATACCGACCAGCCATATATCGTGTACAACGATCTTCCTAAACTAGAACACTTGCAAAAGCAATTCCCGGAGCTCTACCACAACTAGTTTTCACGCCGCCTTTTTGGAGTGCGGTGCCTGGGCGCCGCTTTTTATGCTGTATGCGGGCGGCGCACAGTTAACCAGGACCCGGACGCTCCGTAACGGCGCCGGCAGGTGCGGCCGGCAATGCGGTCTTCGCCCCGCCGCGCGATTCGCCCTGCAACAATTCGTTCCATCCGGAGTATGCGTAAATCGTAGGCGCGTGGTTTTGCATCAAGCCGCCAGTGTCCGCGGTCGGTCCGTAATTGCTGTGCAGATCGCGCCCCAACATCCGCAGGATGGCCATCTGCTGGCCGCGATGATGCGAAGTATGCGTCAAGCGCCGGACCAGCACCCAAGTCCGCGAGCGCGCCACATCGAAGAACTTAGTCTCTTGCTCGAACCAATTCTCTGGCTTTCCCTTTAACGCCTGCAAACGCTTTCCGCTGTCCTCCGCATAGCGTTTGATAAAGTCCAGCCGGGTCTCTTGCGCGGGGAGCGGCGGCGCTCCCACGTCAATTCCCAACATGGTGCGAAACCACAAATCCTCGCTCACGCACTGGTGCACCATCTGCTCGCGCACGCTGCGGCCGCGCCGGTCATCCGTCCGCGGACGCACCGGCAAATCTTCTTCGCGAAATTCGCTCCACACGCTGACCACCTTAATGCGCTCGGTTTCGTAGGTCTCGACCAGGAATTCGTAGCGCATGAACGGTCCCCCTGCAGCGAAATCTCCGCCAATGTTCGCTCTGCTGCATTGACTGCGTCAACCTTGACAGTCGCCGAGGTATCCCCCACCCCCGGTGTTTTGCAAAAGAGTTCGGATTTGCTTGATTGCAAAGGAGTTGAGTTTTTTGGCGACGACAAAGAGTTTGCAAGAGTATGTCAATAAAGGAGTTATAAACCTATTCACCGCAGAGTTCCCGCCTGGCGGACGGGCGGGCGCAGAGGACGCTGAGTTCGGAGGGAGCGCCGAAAATACTATAGGGCAACGCAGATATTTATGAAAAGAAAGGGGTTGCGGGAAAAGCAATTCGTAAGTATCTGAGAATGAAGGAGCTGCAAATCGATCCGTCGGGAGGGGCAATTCGTAAGTGTATGAAAACCCCGACCGGGTCGGGGCAGGCGCCGGGTCACGAAAAGGGCGTAGTGAGTGGTGGGTAGCGGATCGTGCGCAGAGGGGAATCGATTGAGGAGAAAGGGAGGGACGACAGGCGGACAAAGAACCTCGCTTTCCGCGGTCCTCCTCCGCTTCAAAGAGAAAGAGTACCGCATCCGTTACTATTTGTCAAGTTATAAATTAAAGGCTGTGGATTGAATGGTTTGCGGGCGCGTCCACAGCGGCTCGAAGGGAAACAAGAAAACAGCCCCACCCTTTCCGCGCAAACCGCAGAAGGGATGGGCCACCCCGAAATCGTCATAAGGGGCGGCCACCCGCCAAGCATTAGTCATAGCTTTAGGTCATCTGACTCAATCGGTAGATTTTCCAGTCTGCCTTGGGATCGGGCTTCCACCATAGCGAGATTCCTGATTCGAGGTCCCATGTACTTCCATGCGCGACGAACACTCTCTCGCCTGTAAACAAGGGGTTCGAGAATGGCGATACCCAGTAAGTCGCGACTAACGTTTGGGTCCGGCGAGTTGGCCATGTCCTCAAAAAATCGGAACAAGCGACCTAGAAGGGCCTCATCACCACCATCCTGCAAAAGCTCAAACATTAATTTCTTAACGACATCCTCGAAGATTGGGTACGCCTCAGGTGTCTCCTCTTCGGGATTATAATAGGAACCAAACGTCTTCTCGATACGTTCCCAGAGTTCGGGGAAGGATGAGATTAGGGCTTCCCTGATCCGACCGAATACTAGTTGGTTCTCCGGCATCGCTTATCTGCCTGCCAACGAGTTCATTAAACTTGGGGACAGACGGGACGTTTTCTGATACTTTGCATGATTGATGGCACGTCTGTCCCGTATCGCTATAGTTAATATACCGCACCACGTGACCCAGCGTGGCAACGCTCGGCAGTTTATCCTAGCCCGCAATGATGAGCGAGTGGCGTATCTGAATCTCTTGCGAAAATACGTCCAACTTTACGGGCTACAGCTCCTCGGCTACTGCTTAATGTCCAATCACGTACACCTGATCGTCGTTCCGAGGCAAGCCGACTCCTTGGCTAAGGCTTTGAAGCAGACGCACGGAAGGTACGCGACCTACTGGAATGCGGCTCATAAGTCCACCGGGCACGTTTGGCAGGGGCGTTTCTATTCCTGTCCTCTCGACGACGCTCACTTATGGGTGGCGCTACGGTACACGGAACGGAATCCACTGCGGGCCGGGTTGGTGGAGAAGGCGGATTTGTGGTTGTGGTCAAGTGCAGCCGCGCATTGCGGCTCAGGTGAGGGCGATCTTACGTTGGAAATGGAAGCATGGAGCAAGCGTTGGTCGGCGGTGAGCTGGCGCGATTATCTTGGGGATGGCGAAACGGAAGCGGAACTCGCGGCCATTCGCCGGAGCACGCACACAGGCCGTCCTTTGGGCTCTGCCGAATTTATCAGGTCGCTGGAGCAGGCCACGTTGCGCCGCTTGGAGCCCCAAAAGGGGGGCCGGCCATGCAAGAGAGTGGAGCGAGGCGCGCAGGAAATGCTTGCATTCGAGAAACAACTCTGATGCCGCGGTTTCCTTGGAAAATCATGGGAAACATCCCGTCTGTCCCCGAGTTTCCCGTCATCTAGTCAGCCCGAAGACCCACGTGTAAAAACCCGACACGTGGGGCACCCAAATTCATCCCTTCGGACCTACGTCTGGGCCACCCGTCCTTAGATAGTCGAGGAGGGCCGAGTTTGCTCTCCATCGCGGCGGTTGATCGAGGACAAAGTAAAGATTTCTCCATGGAGACACGTAGCGGTTGAGACGAATGTAACCGACGACACCGGGCCATGCCACTCCGCTGCCCCGAACCTCACTTGCTTCGATCGTCGTCCACTTCAGAAATCGACGGTAACGCAAGCCGCCGTCGGCCAGTTCAAGCGTCGCAAGCGATAGGAAAAAAAACGCGGCAACGAGAGCGGGACAGATCACAAGCAGTCGCCTGTTCGTAAATCCGCCATAGAGCATGCCCGCAGAGAAGGCCACCAGTATCATCGGGACGTAATACTTCAAATTGGTTGTCATGCCTTTGTGGCTCCGTATATCTAGGTTGGGTGGGTAGGGCATCGCGCGTGTTCTCCTGGCGAACGGACTAACGACAGATAGGGGTTACGAAAGTAATGGTCGGTGCAAGCCCATGACCGGTGCCCTGCGGGAGCACCACCGCCGAATGGGAACGTTAACGTTCCCTGGATTACTGGGCCATTCCCGGACCAGCCAACTGACAGATCGCCGCCTCCTCCCAAGCTTCGCCCACCCCGTAGCCGAAGTCCAAGGCTGGCGGGTGGCGCAGCCGTTCGCTTGCATTTCCTCTTGACGGCGACATAACGATGAGAGCGTACCATCCTCTGACTTAACCGTAAGGTGTTGTCGTGAGGGTGGCCTACCCTTTGCTTCGTTTGCAAAGAGTGGGTCACTCTTTTCTTCTTCCCATGCCCAAGCGACTCAAGCGCTGCTATGGTCACAAGGACCTTCATTTCCTTACCTTCTGCTTTTACCACCGCCGCCCCTACCTGCAGACTGCCCACTCCAAAAATCTTTTCCTAAAGACGCTCGCTCAGGTTCGCACACAATTTCAATTCTCGCTGTTCGGCCACGTCCTCATGCCCGACCACGTGCATCTTCTTAGCGAACCTGCCGAAGGGAGCGTTTCCAAAGTTCTGCAAGTTCTAAAACAGCGCGTCTCGCGGGCCATGCGCGGTTCGCAGCGGCAACTCCTGCTCCACTTCGGCGAAACTTTCGCCCAGGACCGCCGTTTCTGGCAGCGACGCTTCTACGATTTCAATGTTTGGAGTCACGCCAAGAAAAAGGAGAAACTGCACTACATGCACGGCAATCCGGTCCGAGAACGGCTAGTCGAACATCCCAAAGATTGGCCCTGGAGCAATTTCTCTTTCTACGCATACAATGAGCCGGGACTGATTCGCATTGATCACGTCGATTGAAGAAGAGCAAAGAGCGGAACAGCCCACCCTTGCACAACCCGCAAGGGTAGGCCACCCTCGTTGCGGAAGCTGCGCCGCTTCTGGAATCAGCCTCCTCTCATCGCTAAAGTAGAATTCAATTCAGTCGGCCACCCACCCTGTCCTGGTTTTGCGCTTTGATTTCGGAATGAGAAACTCATCGAGTCTCTTTGCGCCGTCGACCGCGCTTCCTGCGAAGCCCGCGAAATAAAAAAGGGCGAACATTTCTGTTCGCCCTTCTCGGTGTCCATTGTCGATGGATGTCGCGGTTACCTACTGCAACTGCGGCTGACCATCTTTACGTTGGTGACGGTCAGGTGGCCATGCTCGTGCGGATTGTCTTCTGTCTTGTCTTTGGCCTTTTCCTTTTCCTCGTGCATTTTGTTGTGGTCCACGGTGCCAGTTACACGAATCGTGTGGCCGACATGGTCCGCCAACCGGCTATCGTCGCCCTTCAGTTCCCAGGTCGAGCCGTTATCGGCCATGAGCTCGTACTCGCCCCCGTCCTTCTGCAGGCAGCCTGTCATTTCGCGAACTTTACCGCGATCTTCGTCGCGATCACGATCTTGCCCCGCGTTTCTCGCCAAACCTGCGGCTGGCAGTAACGCCAGTCCGGAAAGAGCGAAAAAGCTCAATACTAATTTGCTTCTCATTCGTTTACTCTCCTCGCGGGAAGTCTCGTTTCCGGCACTCCTCGCAGGCAAATTGTTTCACCTTCCGGAAGGTACTGACATAGGGGCAATCACGCAGCATATTGAAAATCTGCCCGTACGCAGCCCTGCGTGATAAGACGCTTTCCACAAAGGACTTATGCCGCTCCGAGGCAATCCCTTGCCATCGCGGGGTCGGTAGCGGGTCATCAGTTTGAATCTTGACCCCTATTGTCACGATCAGGAAAATTCAAACTGACCCGCGACCGCGGAGTCAAAATCCTTGACTTCGTTGGACCGACGGGAGTATCTAGCCTGCTACGCGTACGAGCTTCCTCCCAACCAATCTGTGCGCGCACGTCCAAACTTCTCTGGAGGTCTCCCATGTCAGCAAATGTTCGTCCTATTCCCGAAGGCTATCATTCCATCACTCCGCAGCTCACCTGCCGTGACGCGGCCCGGGCCATTGACTTCTACAAGGAAGCCCTTGGCGCCAAGGAAATCATGCGTATGGCTGGTCCCGGCGGCAGGGTTATGCACGCCGAGCTGCAGATCGGTGATTCTCGGTTCATGATTGGCGATGAATTCCCCGGAATGTCTGTCGCTCCCACCCCATCGACGCTGCATTCTTACTCACTTTTTGTGTATACCGCAGACGTTGACAGCACGTTCAATCGTGCGTTGAAGGCCGGCGCCAAAGCAGATATGCAACCCGCTGACATGTTCTGGGGCGACCGGTACGGCAAGTTCACCGACCCGTTTGGGCATCAGTGGGGCGTCGCAACGCACGTCGAGGATGTTGCGCCGGAGGAGATGCAACGGCGATCCGAAGAATGGACCAAGCAGGCCGCGAAAGCTGCCGGGCAATCCGCGTAATTTCCAAAATTTTGCATGCTGGCTGCCCGCTGGTGTCTCCCGGCGGGCAGTGCTTTCTCGGGACGACTATTCCCTAGGAGATCGCATGTCGACTGCCGCCTTGCTACTCTGCTAGCATTCGCAGGTGCCTTCCAAATCCAACTCTGGCCGCTTTCTGCTCTCTGCCCTGGTTCTTTTCGCCGTCAACGTCCTGAATTTCTACGATCGGCATGTTCCCGGCGCACTCACCGAGCCAATCCGCAAGGAATTCCATTTGACGGACACGCAAATCGGCCTGCTAGGCAGCGCGTTCATTTGGATCTATGCCTTAGTGGGGCTGCCGTTAGGCCGCATCGCAGACTCTGCAAGCCGCAAGAAACTGCTTGGCGCAGCCGTTTTCGTGTGGTCCTCCTTAACAGCATCGACGGCCTTCGCGGGCAGCTTCGGCGCGCTCCTCTTAACGCGCATCGGTGTTGGGGTCGGCGAAGCCGGCTGTGCTCCAGCCGCAACCAGTTGGCTTGGTGATCTTTTTCCGCCAGACAAGCGCGCTCGCGTGCTCGCCCTGTTCATGCTCGGAGTTCCGGTGGGCGGCGCACTCAGTTTTTTCTTCAGCGGATCTTTGGCCCAAGCATATGGCTGGCGCGCGGCAATGGCCTTGGCGGCCGCTCCCGCATTGCTCCTGATTCCAGCGCTACTCCTGCTGCCGGAACCCGCACGTGGCGCCAGTGAAATTCATCCGCCGACACTCTCGAATGGCTCGATGTGGACAATCCTGCGTATACCAACACTTTGGTGGATCATCGCGTCCGGAGCGCTCCTCAACTTCAACATGTACGCCATCGGCACCTTTCTCCCCGCGTTTCTTAGCCGCATTCACCACCTTTCCCTCGCTTCGTCGGGGACTGCCACCGGATTCGTCTACCTCAGCGGAGGCCTCGCTGGCTGCGTGACGGCTGGCGCCCTCGGTGACTCCATCATTCACCGCCGAAAAGACGGAAGGCTGCGCATCGCCGCCATGAGCGCGCTCGGGGCCGCGCCGCTCGCGTGTATTGGAGTACTTCAACCACGAGGCTCCTTGTTCATCGCTGTCACTTGCCTCACACTGGCCTACGCCTTGCTCACCACCTATTACGGCCTGGTTTATTCCGCCATCCAGGACTTAGTGGCTCCCAACCAGCGCGGCGCCACCATGGCTATCTACTTCATGGCCATGTACATGTGTGGCGCCTCGTTTGGACCTTTGCTAACCGGCCGGCTCAGCGATTTCCTGGCGCATCGTGCTGCCGCACTCTCCGGCTCCGTGGTCAATGAAACTTTTCGGGCCCTCGGCCTTCAACAAGCGATGTTAATTATTCCCGCCCTGTCGATAGCCCTTGCCTTTGTGCTTTATTTCGGTTCTCGTTCGATGATCGCGGATGTCCCCGACCCCGACTCAATACCTTTGCCCTCGCATTCTCTTGCATCTTGACCTGCATCCAATTGTCAGGTTCTTCGTCGCGTGACCGGACATACAACCGGCAGAATTGCAAGCTTCTCGGGACCCATCTCTCACTTGCGCCCGTCCGGCTCGACGAAATCTCTTTCCCTGGAGGAACAGCATGTTGAAAAGGAAGTTCGCTTGGGTCCTTGGTGCGTCGCTCATTCTTGCCGCCGTCGCTCCGGTCGGGCATGCTAAACATTGGGTAATGCTCGGCACGGCCCATGTCGACAAAAGCGAAGATCACAAGACCATTCATGTGGGAAGCGAGGCGGGACGGTTTCACAGCATCCAATTGCGTGTAACCGGTGGTGCGGTTGAGTTTCAGCAAGTGATCGTTCATTTCGCAGATGGCGGCCATGAAGAGCTTGCCGTAGCGGAACAGGTTCGCGCCGGTGACAAAACGCGAGAGCTCGACCTGCCTGGTGAGCGCCGAACGATTGACAGCGTTGAGCTGCGCTACAGCAAAGAGAACCTGGACACGCGTCCTGAAGTCGCCCTGTATGGGGCGCGATAGACAGGTTCGGATGTGGAGCAGGGCGCAGCGATCTCTGGGCCGCGCCCCTTTTGGGGATCTTTTGAACTAATACGTGCGCCGGCTGCTGGCGTCGGTTGTTGGCGAAATTGGCTCCGCATTCAGCCGCGAAGTGGCTCGCCAATCTACTTCCGTCAGATCCACCGAACCCTTGCCGCCGCTCGCCAGCACATAGCTCAGGCTGCCACCACTAATTCGGTAGTTCGTCACCGCGTACACATTCTCGGACTTCAACGCGATCAGCCGCACACGGGCGGGCTGGCCTGTGACGACCGAAGAGGTGCGGACCATCTCTGCCGGTGCATCCGCCGTGGCCGTTGCGGTGCTCGTGTCATTGTCAAGGGGAGCCACGCCTTTAGCCTCGTAGGCAGTCCCGGAAACATCAGCTGGTTCATTATTTTCCACCGGCTTTCGTGGCGCGGCCTTTTCCGAATTGCCCAGCGAAACTGGCTTGCGGAACGATTGCGAATGATACGAGGCGGGAGCCGGCGGGCGCTGGTAGGAACGGAGAGAGCCGCCTGGGCGGGGCACATCAATGTCGTCCATCAACCGCACCGTGATTTGCTCTTCGCCCTTCAACGTCGGACGAGGCCCTCTGGCCGGCAACGTCAAAACTTTCCACGGCCACAGCGGCGGAATCAGCCATTCCACCGTGTCGCGGGTCGCATGCCCTTTGCCGACGATGTCACCTTTTTTGTCGACCTTGTATCCCTTCGCGGCGATGACTTTGCTTGGCACCGGGAGGTCGCTATCCGGGAATCCAATGCGATCAAACTCAATCTTCAAATATCCCTTGCCAACGAAATGTCCCGGTTCCTTGTCCGCCTCTAAGTGTCCGCCCAAGTAACTTCCTCGCGGAAAAACCGCCTTGCCAAATTGCCGCAACGCGGCCAGATGGCAAATCACCGGATCGCCGATGTCCGCAGTTTTCGAGGAGAAATTTGGTTCGTCCAGCGTGCAACGCAATAGCGTTCCCGCCGGCACAAGAATGTCTTGCGCCTTCGTGCTTGTCTGCACACTCAGGAACAACACCGTAACCGCCAGATACGCAAAGATTCGCCGCATGTGCTACCTCCCGGTTCGCAGGCCAGGCAGAACAAGCTCGCAAGACAGCCACAGGGACGCGGAACGAAAAGACGAGCGTGAGGAGTACACTGCCGGGACCCACCCATTGTTCGCGCCGCGAAATTTTCTTCGAGGAGCGTAAAGGCAAACTACTCCCTTCGTTGTAACTATTTCAATAGGCAAGTTTTACGCGGTTTTAGTGAATAAAAAGCGAAGAATAGGAACACAACTCCTTAAACCCGCAAACACGCGCGTTCCACAAAAGTTTCGCGGGATTTCAGGTCAAGAGCGAATCGCGGGGAAATCCGCAGCGAATTACTGTGGTATCGCGGAGGGATTGCTCTTCAGCAATTCCGTTAAATCGTTGACCACCCGCGAGGCTATTGTTTTGAACACGTCCTCATTGGCATCTTTGGTGAGCTCGTACTTTGTTAGCGGAACGTAAGGACTGAGTGTGATCACCGCTCCCGGCTTGTCCTCGTTTCCAGGAAGATTCGCAATCTCGTATAGCGCTTGCTCGGGTTTCGCCAAGTTCGCAACTGCGACCAAGGCTTGCATTTTGCCGTTGTCAGAGGCTGTTTGGATGACCGCGCGGCGCCAATGATTCTCACTGTCCACCTCCGCGAACAGCCCGCGAATTTGAACGCCGCTGTCCGGTCTTGCATCGCCTGGGCGCAAACGCGTTGCCGGATAGCCGGCATTTTTCAAAGCGATAGTGAGTTTTGTCGACATCAGCTCAACAAGGTGATTCGCGAGTTTGCGCGGATCATCTTGCGGCTTCTGCACGGTGGTCCCTGACGGAGGCAAAACGTCAATCTGCAAATCGGAAACGTACACGGGCGGATTTGGATCGGACGATGGCTGCGGCCCTCCCCGCGTAGCGCTTGCGTCACCAAGCGACCAACTGAGGCTGAAAAGAATGCTCCCAACAAACGCAACGCGAGTAAGTGTTTTCATGAAAATACCGGGACACCCGGTTCGTCCTCATTCCCAGAGTACAGAAAAGCACGCGCGACCGACACGCAAAAAATCATGGGTACCATCCGTAAAGATGGTACCCATGGGGACCGCCTTAAGCTGGGCTATGTTGACTTAGTGAGGTTGACTGGCGGCGCCCACGGACACGGGCAGAGCGGAATCCTGAATCGTAAGCATGTCCGTCCGCGTCTTGTCCCATTCCCGAAGGGTTAGACCCTGGCTCGCGAACATGCGCCGGATACGCACGGAATCCCACCGCAGGACTTCCTCCAGCACCGGAACCAGCACGCTCATCGCGTTGTCGCTCAGCACTGTGCGCCGGGCCACCTTGGTGATGTACTTTGCTTCGGAAACAGCGATGGTCAATCCATCGTGATGGTTGACGTGCATCATCACCGGCAAATCCGAGCTGCCGTCGCCCATGTAGATGATCTGGTCGTGGCTGATGCCTAGCAGCGCGCGTATCTCTTCGAGCACCGTAATTTTGCCCCAACCTGCGGAAGCGCGAATGATCGACTCCACTTCGCCGTTCGCATCATTGTAGCGGAACCGCGTACCGAAAATATGGTCGGGGGGTACAATGCCTTCCAAAGCCGAGACGATAATTTCCTGCGGCGCAGCGGAAATAACGTAAAAGGAAAACTTATAATCTTCGGCAAGATTGTCGAGAACGCGCGCAAATAGCGCCACGTCATGTTTCAACCGAATGCGCTTGCCGGTCTCTATCAAATCGTCGCGCCGCACGCGGCGAAACTCCGGATCGTGCAGAATCAGGTAGCTGAGTTCCGCACCTTGTTGCACCAGGTTCATCTGCGACAATCCCGCCACTTTGTCGTGAAAGCCGTGAAAACCAATGAGTTCGCTCAGCACGACCCCAGAGTCGTTAAAGCTAAGCGTCTGGTCAAAGTCACTGGCCAGAAGAAACTGCTTTGCCATGTTCTAGTACTCCTCTTTCCTAGCCTGCAATTACACCTTAACCGCTTATTTGGTGAGCACCGCACGAATTATTTTAATGGGTGCTATGCGGTTAAATTGTGAATGTTTTGTTAGCATTTCCTTGGATGCGCCCAAGGGGTAACCAGTTACAAGCAAAGGCTTTGCTTCGACAAATTCAATACCTAGAATCACATAGAAGCAGCTAAGAAGGGTTCCTGGCAGGCGAAAGTGAGGAGAACCTCTCGCGGACCCCGGTCGCGAAGGCCCTGATTTGCCGCGCCCGGGCGATATTCATGTAGGGAGGCGGCGTCGCTGCATCCCAGCTCGCCGAAGACTGTTACCCTAAGCAAGATGAACGTCCTCGAAACTTGGTGCTGCTCCACATCG
>Ga0307478_10002397_pt1 | contig 14783 bp, 12 predicted proteins | sample atmos_gasesECM4C_2_FD_203713 | JGI IMG/M metagenome (GOLD analysis project Ga0307478, IMG submission 203713) | Hardwood forest soil microbial communities from Morgan-Monroe State Forest, Indiana, United States - atmos_gasesECM4C_05 | ecosystem: Environmental > Terrestrial > Soil > Temperate...
GGCGGGCTTTACCTATCGGCGCTTTGGCACCGCGGCGGAAGCCGTGCGCTTTGCGATCGAGGAGTTGCCGGCGGATTCGCTGAATGGCGCTTACTTGCAGGTCGAGGAAGCCCGCTTCGACCAGAGTGGCATCCGCTCGCTCTATGAGAGCGAAGCCTTCCCGCTGCCGCGCCGTGAGCGCGCCGCTGCCGCCGACGGCGACAAGGACGCCGCGTAAAATTATCCGCGTTTCAAGCGACGCCCTCGGACAGCCGTCCCGGGGCGTTTTTTCGTCTTGGGCAGGATCGCGCAGCGAACTCCCGACTCTCCCCGCTCTTGCGGTCCGCAAAGCGCGACGAGGGAGCCAACCGCCGTCGCCAAGCTAATATTTGGCTGATCAGTGCGGTTGCCGCTCGAGCCAGCGGCGCAAGAGCCGCGCATTGCGCATATTGGCGCGGAACAGCACGTCGAAGGCGTCGCCTGCGACCGGCACTGTGCCGACCACGCCCTGGATCGCGACATTGCCGAGCATGCGTGCGGTGAGATGCCACGGCGCTCCCAGCGCGCGCGCCTCGCGCACCACCCAGAGCGACAAGGCGGTGGCGATGATGTCGCCGACCACGGGGATCAGGCCGACGATACCGTCGACGCCGTAGCGGATCTTTGTGCCGGGCAGGATGAAGGCAATGTCGAGCAGCTTTGCGATCATCTCCAGCCGCTGGAGCCGCTGCTCGCGGCTGAGATTACCGAACGGATTGGCAGTCGCAAAGTCGAACTGAAACGGGCCCGACCGGCGCAGCGCGTCCTCAGGAATCTCGCGCCCCTCCTGATCGATGATTGGACCGCGCGCCTCGGATTGCGAGAAGGTCGCGCGCGAGGTCCCTCGCGCATGCGCGCGGCTGCGGAATTTGACGTCGTCATCCTGCATGGTCATTTCAGTTTAACGCACGGGCGCAGCACAAGTTGCGCCGCACAAGGCCGCGGACCTACTCACGCGGCCGCCGCCTCCTGGTGCGGGTCGGCATATCGATGCGCGAGGAACGACGAGAGAGTGCCAGGGATAAAGCCGACCAGGCCGTACATGACGAATTGCAGGAGGCCGCTATCCGGGCCGCGGGAGCCGTAGGTCAGTTCGGCCGCGGCGAAGCCGATGCAGCCGAGCAGGAGCACGCGAAGTGCAGGCGCGAGCCGCTTGACGTGAAACAGGATGTCGTCGATCGCCCCGAACATCAAGGACGGCAGGATACCGAACAGATAACTGTATTGCAGCGTCCTGAAGAAGACGGCGACCAGCTTGCCGATCTCGGCCAGGCTAGCGCCATGCAGATAGCCGGACATCATGGTGCTGGTCAGCAACAGCCAGAACCCGCCGAAAAACGGCCCGACCGCAGCGAAGATCACATAGCGCTTCATGAGGGTCCCTTGCTCCTCCGGGGGGCGTTATAGCAAGGACGATGTGAAGCGGGGACAAAAAATGGCGGGAAGGATGTGGAGCGCACGCTGTTGCCTCGTCGTCATGGCCGGGCATGACGCAGCAAGTGAGACGAAGTGCCCTCACTCACCCCAGGCCGCGAACGCGTCCTCGAACGCGCGCTCGCCGGGCGGGCCCTTCTCGATCGCGATGATGGCGCGGCGCTGATTGGCGTAGACCAAGGGCACGTCGAACCAGGAGCGCTCCTTCAACAGCTGGATGTTGCGTGCGCGGTCGGCATCGACATTGGAGAGGCCGACCAGGAAGAAGCCGTCGGTGACCTTCACTGCGAGCCCTGCGAGCGGGGTGCCGCGCGCCTGCTCGTTCGACTTCATCAGGATGCCGGGCACGTTGGAGACGCCACCGCCGGCGAAATCGGGCGGCAGGATGAAGGTGAGTTCCGCGGTGTGGCTTGCAGGCAGCGACGAGTCGGTGTTGCGGCGGAACGACATCGTCATCTTGAATTTGCGATCAGGCACCTCGATGTCGGCGCGCACGGCGATATCCGAGGGCTGGCCGCTCGAGGCTTTCACCGGTTCGGTGCGCCACACCACCGAGCCGACATATTGCTTGCCCTTGGGGTCGGACGGATCCTCGTCATAGAGCACCACGCGCTGTGCGACGGGGGCGACCTGCTCCTCCGACGACGAGGGCTGGCCGACGCGATCGGCGATCTTCGGCTTGGTCAGCGGCGTGGCTGCCGTGTCCTTCGGCGCCTCTACCGATGGCGCGGGCTTGAACAGGCCCGTGACCATTGTCACCGCCGTCTTGCCCCACAGGATGCCTGCGCCGACCAGGATCAGCAGAATACCAATGGCGATCGCGGTCTTGAACGGAAACATCGCACCGGGGCGCGCGCGCTTGTTCGGCTCGCGATCGCGGTCGGTCCCGGTGCGCGGGCCGGAGGCTTGCTGGCCGTAGCGCTCGGCCTCCTCGATCGACTCGTCATAGGAATAGGGCTCATCCGCTTCGAGGCCGCGATCATCGAGGCTCGGCTCGAGGCGGTCGAACTCCGCCGACGGCGAGGGCACGTTGGCGTAGGTTTTTCGCGCAGCACGGCTGGCTTGCGCAGCGGCGCGGCCAAGGTCGTCGGCATCCGCCGTGATGTCACGGAAGCCGCGTACTGGGGCCGGCGGCGGCCCGCCATTGTCGGCGCCGCGGCGAGGCGGGCCACCCCGGTCACGGGTCGGCGGTGGCAGCGGGGGCTCATCCGGCGCGCCGGCCTGGGGCGGCGACGGCCGGTCACGGCCCGGAATCGGTGGCGGAGGAGGCGGCTCGGTGCGGGGGCCGCGCGGCGGCCGTGCCCCCGGATCCGGCGCCGGTGCGGCATCCGGCCCGAGCGCCGGCCGGTCGTTCCGCGTCGGCGGGGGCGACCCGGTCGGACGTGGCCGCGGCGCTGCGTTCGGCGCTTGCGGGTTTACGGCCCCGGGGGCGGCCTCTGCGGGGCGCTGGGTGGAGCGGCGTAGTGCATCGCCCGCGCGCGGGGGAGCACCGGGGCCTGTCGCACCACCGCGCGAGGCGTCACGGGCGCGCTGGGCGGCCTCCGATTCCACCTTGCGAACCGCCTCCTCGAGCGACAGCCGCTCGCGGGTGATCTCGGATTCGCTCAAGGGAGGATCGACGCTGCGGAGCTGCGCGATCAGGGCGGCGCGAGCACGCTCATAGAGCGCGCGGCGGCTCTCGCCGGGCGCATTGGGGTCCAATCCGGCGATGGCACGGGCAATGAGCGGGTAGTAATCAGCCATTTTGGTTTACTATTCGCACGTCCCGGTAATATCTCGTTTAAGCCTCGAATGGATTCTGCACGAGGATAGTATCCTCGCGTTCGGGGCTGGTGGAAAGCAGGGCGATTGGGCAACCCACGAGTTCCTCGACCCGCCGGACATATTTGATCGCCTGGGCCGGTAAGTCCGCCCAGGAGCGCGCCTTGGCCGTCGGCTGCTTCCAGCCCTCGATGGCCTCATAGATAGGCACAACGCGCGCCTGCGCGCCCTCGCCGGCCGGCAAATGGTCGATCTCCTTGCCGTCGAGCTTGTAGCCCGTGCAGACCTCGATAGTGTCGAAACCGTCGAGAATGTCGAGCTTTGTCAGTGCAAGCCCGTTGATGCCACAGGTCCGCACCGTCTGGCGCACCAGCACTGCGTCGAACCAGCCGGTGCGCCGCTTGCGCCCGGTGTTGACACCGAACTCCTTGCCGCGGCGTCCGATCTCCTCGCCGATCTCGTTCAAAAGCTCGGTCGGGAACGGCCCCTGGCCGACGCGGGTCGTATAGGCCTTGCAGATGCCGAGCACATAGCCAACAACGCCCGGACCCATGCCGGTGCCGGTTGCTGCCTGCGCCGCCACCGTGTTGGAGGAGGTGACGTACGGATAGGTGCCATGGTCGACGTCGAGCAGCGCGCCCTGCGCCCCCTCGAACAGGATGCGCTTGCCCTCGCGCCGCTTGATGTCGAGGAGCCGCCACACCGTCTCGGCATAGGGCAAGAGCTTCGGGGCCATCGCGGAGAGGTCGCGCAGGATGGCGCGGCCGTCGAACTCTTCCAGATTGAGCCCGCGCCGCAGCGCATTGTGATGGGCGAGCAGGCGGTCGATCTTGGCCGGCAGCGTGTCGAGGTCGGCAAGATCCATCAGGCGGATCGCGCGGCGGCCGACCTTGTCCTCATAGGCCGGGCCAATGCCGCGGCGGGTGGTGCCGATCGCGGTGCCCATATTGGAGGATTCGCGCAGCGCATCGAGCTCGCGATGCAGGGGCAGGATCAGGGTGACGTTCTCGGCGATGCGCAGATTATCGGGGCTCACCGCCACGCCTTGAGCTGTAAGCTTCCCGACCTCGTCGAGGAAGGCCTGCGGATCGAACACCACGCCGTTGCCGATCACGGCAAGCTTCGACGGCCGCAGCACGCCGGACGGCAAAAGCGCGAGCTTGTAGGTCTCGCCGTTGATGACGAGCGTATGGCCGGCATTGTGGCCGCCCTGGAAGCGCACGACGATGTCGGCCTGCTCCGACAACCAGTCGACGATCTTGCCCTTCCCTTCGTCGCCCCATTGGGCGCCGACGACGACAACATTGGCCATGCGCGGACACTTCCCTTCGTAGCTTCGCTTACGCGCGCGCGACCTGTCTCGAAAAAGCCGGTCCCCTGCCGCTTTCCCCTGGGTCGAGCGCCCTGATCAGCCCCCTGCCCTTGGACAGCACGCAGCGTTGACCGCGGCTCCGCCGAGGAGGCAGACATCCGGATAAAGGAAGCAGGCAGACGACGCAAGCAAGAAGGGGGTTTATGGGCCTTCGGGGACGGTCCCAAGCCTTTGATATCCCCCTAAAATTTATGTCCGCAAGATGGCGGCGGGCGTAAAGTCTAAGGTTGGCGGCGGCAGCCCGGCGGCTAGTCGCACCGGCCTTTATCAATCAAAAGATGTTTTTAGTAGATATACGCAATCCATAATTGTTCGCGAGTTCCATGGCCAGCGGCTCCTTCAACGCCTTTGAAACGGTCCTGCGCATGGTCGCGATGCGTCCAGCGCCATTGCTGCGGCTGGAGAATCCGTGTCTCTGAACAGGCCGGGTCAAGAGCCGGCCGGGTAGTCTTTGCACGGCCGGCGGGCTGCGGCATTGTGGAAACAAGGCTCCGGCAAGCGAGCCGTCAGGTGCCACCCAGTGACATGACTGCCTCCGAGCAAACCTCGCGCGCCACCGCACCCCCGCACTTCCGGCTCGCCAAACAGCCCTATTTGCTGCTCAGCATCACTGCGCTGTGCTGGGCCGGCAATGCCATTGTCGGCCGGCTCGCCGCCGGCCACATACCGCCGGTGACGCTGGCCTTCCTGCGCTGGCTCTTTGCCTTCCTGCTGATCTTGCCCTTTGCACGGAAGCATCTGGTGCGCGACTGGCCGTCGATCCGCACACGGCTGCCGCTGATGATCGTGATCTCCATCACCGGCATCGGCATCTTCAACACCCTGCAATATTGGGCGCTCGAATATACCCAGGCGCTGAACACGCTGCTGTTGCAATCGGCTGGGCCTTTGCTCGTCGCGGTCTGGTCGCTGATCCTGCTCGGCGTACGATTGACTTTGGCGCAGGCTTTGGGCGTCCTGCTGTCACTCGCGGGCGTCCTGGTGATCCTCCTGCATGGCGACATCACCACATTGTCTGCCATCCAATTCAACAAGGGCGATTTGATCTTCACCGTCGCGATGATCATCTTCGCGCTCTATTCGGTGCTGACGCTGAAGCGGCCGCCGATGCACGGTCTCTCCTTCGCTGCCTTCACCTTCGGCGCAGGTGCTGCCACGCTGATCCCCTTCTTGATCTGGGAATTGCACGCCCGCCCCGTGATGGTGCTGGATGGGCCGAACCTGTTGACCGTGTTCTACGTCGCGGTCTTTCCGTCGATTCTGGCCTATATGTGCTTCAACCGCGGCGTCCAGCTGATCGGGGCCAACCGCGCCGCGCCTTTCTTCCATGTCGTGCCGGTGTTCGGCTCGGTGATGGCGATCGTTTTCTTGGGGGAACACCCGCAGCTGTTCCACGTTGTCGGCTTTGCAATGGTCTTGACCGGCGTCTTCGTCGCCTCACGCAAGCAGGCCGCCTGAGACGGCCTGCCCGCCGGTGGGAGAGTGCCGGACCGGCAACGATTGTGTCACAACACAACGCTATCCTGTAAGGTGATCACGGGCACAATTTGAGTACGATCTTCCTCTGCCCGCTGAAAGTGGAGTTCGGGGCAATCGCCATGATGACCGTTCCGGAGCTTGCGGCCGAGGCGCTCGGCGAATTCTTAGGGAGTTACATGCGCCGCCGCTTCGGCTCCTCGCAGGCGCATCTGGCCGAGATGGTGCCCTCGATCGCCCGCATCGCCATCGAATGCATCGGCAATTCGGACGCCCTCTATCACAATGTCGAGCATACCATGCTGGTCACGCTGGCCGGCCACGACATCATGCGTGGACGCGCGCTGCGCTACCACATGCTGGCGGAGGATTATGCGCATGTGATCATCGCCTGCCTGACCCACGACATCGGCTATGTGCGCGGCCTCTTGCCGGAGGATGATGAGGACGGCTATGTGGTGGACGCTTCGGGGCGCAAGGTCACGCTGCCGCGCGGCGCGTCGGACGCGGCGCTTTTGCCCCATCACGTCGACCGTTCCAAGATGTTCGCGATGGCGCGCATCGAGGGCATTGCGGGTCTCGACAAGCATCGCATCGCGCGCGCCATCGAAGGCACGCGCTTTCCCGCCAGCCCCGGCGCGGAGGAACATTGGGACGAGGAGGCCGCGCTGCTGCGCGCCGCCGACCTGATCGGGCAATTGGGCGATCCGCACTACATCCGGAAGGCGAATGCGCTTTATTACGAATTCGAGGAGAGCGGGTTGAACCGCCAGCTCGGCTATTCCTCACCGGCCGACATCGTCAATCTCTACCCGCAATTCTATTGGAGCAGCGTCGCGCCGCATGTTCAGAAGGCGATCCGCTATCTCAACGTCACCTCCGCAGGGCGACAGTGGATCGCCAATCTCTACAGCAACGTCTTCCGCGCCGAGCGCGACATCCCGCTCTCGGGGCCGCAGACGTAAGGACGAACGCGCCTCTCTCCGTCGTCCGGCGTGGCGCGCAATTGCGCACTACGCGGGGACGACGGCGGGGACGCGGCACGACGCATAACACCAATTCGCCGCACCACCTTGCCGCACGCGCCAAATCGAGTGCAAATAACCTCCACCTTGTCCGCCGAATCCACGCACCACTCCCCGCTCAGCTGGCTGAACAACCAGCCCTATCTGCTGCTCAGCCTTGCCTCGTTGTTCTGGGCCGGCAACATCGTGCTCGCCCGCTATGTCGCAGGCCATGTGCCGCCGTTGACGCTGTCCTGCATCCGCTGGATCGGGGTGTTCCTGATCCTCTTGCCGTTTGCGAAGGACCATCTGCGGCGCGACTGGCCGGTGTTGCGCAAGAACCTGCCGCTGATGCTGTTGTTGTCTGCGACGGGCTTTGCCTACAACAACGCAATTTCCTACTCGGCAATGCAATATACCGAGGCGCTCAACGCGCTGCTCATCCAGTCCTCGGGCCCGCTGTTCGTCGCCCTGTGGTCGCTCGCGCTGTTCGGCGTGCGGCTGACGCGCGCGCAAGGCGCCGGCATCCTGATTTCGCTGCTCGGTGTGCTCACCATCATCCTGCGCGGCGATTTTTCCACGCTGCTCGGCATCCGCCTCAATCGCGGCGACCTGATGTTTGCAAGCTCCTTGTTCGCCTTCGGTCTCTATTCTGCGCTGATGACGCGGCGGCCGGTGACGCATCAATTGTCGCTGATCTCGTTCACTACCGGCTGCGGCGCCGCCATGCTGCTGCCATTCGCAATCTGGGAAGCTTACGCGGGTTTCACGCTGAAGCCTGACGCGCTGTCGCTTGCGACGCTCGCCTACGTCGTGATCTTTCCCTCTACCCTCGCCTATCTCTTCTTCAACCGTGGCATCGCTTTGATCGGCCCGAACCGCGCCGCACCGTTCTTTCACCTGGTGCCGGTGTTCGGCTCGGCCATGGCGATCATCCTGCTCGGCGAGGGGCTGCGTCCCTTCCACCTGATCGGCTATGCGCTGGTGCTCGCCGGCGTCGTCATCGCCTCGCGCCGACAATCCATGAAAAGAGCTGGCCAGCCATGACGGTTGACCTCTCCCCGTTGGGGAAAGGTCAGATCAGGCCGCACGGACCTTGGCGAGGAAGCCGTCGACTGCGCTGCGGAGCATGCCGGACTGGTTGTCGAGCTCGCGGGCGTTGGAGAGCACGTCGCTCGCCGCTGTGCCGGTAGCGGCCGCTGCCGACGTGACGCCGCCGATATGGGAATTGATCTCGCTCGAGCCCGCCGCGACCGACTGGATGTTGCGCGCGATCTCCCGCGTGGCCTCGCCCTGCTGGTCGACTGCGGTCGAGATGGAGTTGGTGATCTCGCTCATCTGCGAAATCGTCTGGGTGATGCCGTTGATGGCCGCGACCGCATCGCTGGTCGACTGCTGCATAGTGGCGACCTGGGCGGAAATCTCTTCCGTCGCCTTGGCGGTCTGGTTGGCAAGCGCCTTGACTTCGGAGGCGACCACCGCAAAGCCGCGGCCGGATTCACCCGCACGCGCCGCTTCGATGGTGGCGTTCAGCGCGAGCAGGTTGGTCTGCGCCGCGATCGAATGAATGAGCTTGACCACCTCGCCGATCTTCTCCGCGCCTGTCGAAAGCACCTGGACGGTCGCATTGGTGCGCTCGGCATCGCCGACCGCCTTGCTCGCGATCTCAGAGGAACGGGTGACCTGGCGCGAAATTTCGGCGACCGAGCTCGACAATTCTTCCGCGGCAGCCGCCACCGTACCCACTTTGTTGGAGGCATTCTGCGAGGCCGCGCTGACGGTCGCGGCACGCGCGCTGGCATCGGTGGCGGTCGAGGTCATCGACTGCGCGGTGGTCTGCATGCCGGCGGCAGCAGTCGAGACGGAGCGGACGATACCATTGACGCTGCGCTCGAAGTCGGCGGCGAGATCCGTCATCGCCGCGCGCCGTTCGGCGACCCCGCGCCTTGAGGTCTCCGCTTCGGCCTGTTCCAACTCGTGGACACGCACGGCATTGTCCTTGAAGATCTGCACGGTCGCTGCCATCGCGCCGACCTCGTCGCCGCGGCCGACGCCGGGAATGTCGCCGTCAAGCTTGCCGTCGGCGAGCGCCTGCATCCGCCCGCCCAGCAGGGTCAGGGGACCGGAGATGCTGCGGCCGAGCAACCAGGCGACAGCACTCGAGACCATCGCGATGGCCAGGATGGACAGGCCCAGCGACCAGGCGATCGGTGCGAGCTTGGCATCGAGGTCCTCAAGATAGGCGCCGGTGCCGAGATACATGTCGAGGCCGGGGACAGCCACCGCATAGCCGATCTTGCGGATCGGCGTCTCCTGGCCGGGCTTCACATACTCGTAGGGCAGCAGGATCTCGCCATTGGCCTTGACGCCGTTCATCAACTCCCAGGAAAGCTTGCGACCGTTGGTCACCACCTCCATGCGATTGATGCCGACCTGCTTGGGATCGGGCGCGAGCTGGGTGATGCCGTCGTAGGACGTTCCGAACAGATAGCCCGAGCCGTTGTCATAGGTCATGGCATTGCCGAGCTTGCGGAGCAAGGCCATCGCCTGATCCTTGGTCATCTCGCCCGCATCGACCTCTCGCTTCAACTCCAGCGCCATGTTGCGGGCGATGGTGACGATCGTCTTGGTCTGATGGACGCGGGCGTCGTACAGCTCGTTCTTCATCATGTAGCCGGCGAGAAGGCCGGAGATGCAGAGGCCGACCAGGGCTACGCCCACAAGGATGCCGAGCTTGGGCGCAATTTTCATGTTGTTCAGCGTCACGAGATCATCTCCGCAAAATTCAGGGCTGGGGCAATTTCACCACAAAAACTTCATCAGGCGGCACGGACCTTCGCGAGGAAGCCGTCGACTGCGCCGCGCAGCGTGCCGGACTGGATGTCGAACTCGCGCGCGTTGGAGAGCACGTCGGTAGCCGCCGTACCGGTCGCAGCCGCGGCCGTCGTGACGCCCCCGATATGGGAATTGATCTCGTTCGATCCCGCCGCGACCGACTGGATGTTGCCTGCCCTGTCGACGATTGCATGCAATCGCTCGACGCGCGCATCGAACATCGCCTCCTTCACCACATAGAGCGCAAGCGCACCGGCGACGCAGAGGCCGAACAAGGAGACCTCAACCGCAATGCCAAGCCTGGGAGCGATCTTCAGATTGTTCAGCTTCACTGCTGCTTCTCCGGAACTCCAAAAACGAATACGCGGGCACGCGAAAGAGGAGAGATGCCTGTCACGTTACGTTGAAATCCCTTAGCGCGGTGTTACGAAGCCTCAGTAGAAATGCGGTCGATTGCTTCATCTCTGTGCGTTGCTTCTACCACAGCGATTCTCGGATGCGCCTGCCACAATTATTGATTGCGCAGAGACGACTGATGTTGACGGGCGGCGCGACAGCGACGCGCTTTCCCTTACTGCGTGCTTCGTACCGTAAGTAAAGCTATTGCGTGTGTGATGTGAAGCGCGCGCCGCTGACATGCGCTATCGCCGCCTAGCCTGATCTCCTCGGGCCATGCTTTGATGCGGCCAAGAACAGGCCCGTAGAAACGATCCGGCAAATCGGGAGCAGCGAATGGCAAAGTTCAAGGTGGTGACGCCGAAGGCCGCGAGTTTCACGGTTCCCGGCGGCGGCTATGCTTACGAGATGGAAGCGCTGGCGCCGATCGGCGCGGAGATCGTCGAGGTGCCGGCTAACGAGGCGGAGTTCATCGAGGCAGCAAAGACAGCGGACGCCATCTACGCCAAGGGTATGCCGATCACCAAGACCATCATCGACGCGCTCCAGAACTGCAAGGTCATCACGCTCGGCAGCGTCGGCGTCGACTCCGTGGACGTGAAGGCCGCGACCGCGCGCGGCATTCCCGTGACCAACATCCCCGACACGTTCATCGAGGAAGTCGCCGACCACGCCATGATGCTGCTTCTCGCCGGCTTCCGCCGCCTGGTCGAGCAGGACAAGATGGTGCGCGAGGGCCGCTGGTCCGAGGGCCGGCCGGCGCTCTTGAAGATTCCGCGCCTGATGGGACAGACGCTCGGCTTCATCTCCTTCGGCCGCGTAGCTCGCGCGGTCGCAAAGCGCGCCGCGCCGTTCGGCCTGCGGATGATGGCCTACGATCCCTTCATCCAGGAGACGCTGATCTCGGATCACGGCGTGCTGCCGGCGACGCTCTCGGAGGTGCTGTCGCAATCGGATTTCGTCTCCATGCATGCGCCAGCCCGCCCCGAAGTACATCACATGCTGGGCGAAGAGCATTTCCGGCAGATGAAGAGAGGCGCAATCTTCATCAACACCGGCCGCGGCGCGACGGTGAACGAGGAGGCGCTGATCAAGGCGTTGCAGGAGGGCTGGATCGCGCATGCCGCGCTCGATGTGCTGGAGAAGGAGCCGCCCTCGCACAACAATCCGATTCTCCGCATGGAGAATGTCACCCTGACCGCACATGTGGCGTCAGCCTCCGCCCGCTTCGACGAAGCGCGCAAGCGCCGCGTCGGCCATGAATTGTCGCTGGTGCTCCAGGGCTTGTGGCCGGCGAGCTGCGTCAACCCGGCGGTGCTGCAGAACACGAAACTGCAGCGCTGGCAGCCCGTGCAGATGGATCGCGGACCGAATAGTTAGGTGACCTTCATCTTTGGTAAATGCAGGCTCCCATGCCCTCATAAAGATATCGTCACCCTGAAAGCGCGTGAAGAATTGTAGCGTGGGTAGAGCGAAGCGAAACCCACGATTTCTCGCCCAGGAAAGACCGTGGGTTTCGCTTCGCTCTACCCACGCTACGCCTATTTGCTTTCCAATGCGCTGACCGGCTCCCAATCCACCGCCGGTGGGTGATTTGAGAACTCGCTCGCACGGCTCAGAAACAGCGCCGACGGCCTGTCGAATTCCGCAACGCGCTGGAAGCATGCAGCGGCAGCGGCAAATTCGCGGACCCGCCAATGAGCAAGGCCCTCGGCGTAGGCCGCGGCCGCCTGCTCCTGCTGCGTCGTCTCTTGTCCGGCCTCTGCGAGCAGCTCGTAAAGCTTGAGCGGGGTGGTTCGCCCCTTGACCCTGGTGGCATCGAGCTCGCGCCAGGCGAATGCCGATGCCGTAAGTGCGACCGTCGTTTCCGACGCAATGATGGTCGTGCCGTAAAACTTGTTGGCGCCCTCAAGCCGGGATGCCACATTCACCGCATCGCTCATCACCGAATAGTTGAAGCGCCGCCGTGAGCCGATATTGCCGACCAGCGCTTCCCCGGAGTTCAGGCCCATGCGATGGACGACGTCGAGGCCGCGAAAGGCAGTGGAGTTCCGGTTGAGCTCGTCAAGACGCGCACGGCAGCCGAGCGCCGCAAGCGTAGCGTTGTGAGCGTGATGGGGATCGTCGACCGGCGCACCGAACACGGCCACGATCGAATCGCCGATATATTTATCGACATAGCCGCCCGCCGTTTCGATGATGTCGGTCATGGCAGAGAGATATTCATTCATGAACGCTACCAGCTCGGTCGGCGTCATCAGTTCGGCGATCGAGGAAAAGCCGGCCAGGTCCGAGAAGAAGACAGTCACATGGCGTGTCTCTCCGCCCAGCATCGGGAGCTTGTTGGACGCGAGCATCCGGTCGATCACTTGCGGAGCGAGATAAAGGGCGAAGCTGCGCCGGAGCAACCGCTGTCCCCTGTCGGTGACGACGAGGCGATAGGCGATCATCATGACGAGCGAAGCAAGGCCAGCCAGGAATGGCTCGCTCAACGGCAGCGCCAGCGCCCGCGTGAATGCGGCGGTTGCACACAGCGAGGCGGTCGCAACCAGCCCGAGATAAACGGCCGCAGCCGCAGCGGGAGCCAGCATCCACGCCGCGAACGCGACCAGAGCCGCAAAACCGATCGCGATCAACGTGGTCGGCAGACCACCAAGCTCAACCAGCCCATTGCGCGCGATCAGATTGTTGACGGCGGTCGCGTGAATGTAGACGCCCGCAATGGAGCTGCGGCCGAACCGCGCAACAGCCGATGACGCAGGCGGCAGCGCACAGCGTGGGGCCCCCGCTTGATCCGGCCCTGTCGCAAACCGCTTGGAGGTCTGTTTGCGGTCTTCGGCATTGAGTAACGTGCCGAAGATCACGATCCTGTCCGCAAACTGGCGGCGGAAGAATTCTTTGTCGTTCTTCTCGACGCAGGCGCGCAAATCTGCGAGCGAGAAGGTCTGGATGTCGTTGGCGCCGCCCTCGAAATTCAGCGTGAGCGTATTCGCAACCGCTGCCGGAATGCGATAGCCTGCGAGCGTCACGCCGCCGTCTTGCGAGAAGACGGGTTCGGCCTGCTGCGCCCGCGCTGCCAACTCCAGTGCCATCGAGGTGACTTGCTTGCCACTCTCGATGAAGGTCAGCGGGATCCGCCGTACCACCTCGTCGGAGTCGGAATAGATGTTGAGCGGGCGGATGTTCTTCTGATAGCCGACGGCGATGCGCTGTCCCGCCGACGGCCCGCTGCCGCTCAGCTCCTCGCCGAGCACGATCTTGCCGGCGGCCGCTCCCACCGCAAGCGAGCGCAGGAAGGGACGATCGAAGCCCCGCATCCGCGCTCCCAGCACATCATCGCCAAACGGAATCTCGGATTGCTCGATCGAGGTGGCAAACACGACGTCGAAGCCTGCGACCCTGGCACCGCCGTCGAGCACAGCCGTCAACACACGGCCGATTTCAGTCGTCCAGGTCGCGGTCGGAGAGTTCTTGAAAGGCGGCGTGTCGTAGGTCTCCTCGTCGATCGCGATCACGGCGACCGGTTGGGTGGCGGGATCGTGGCGCGGGCCGAATATCTCCCAGCGCAACGCGGTGAGAAGATCGATCGACCAGCCGTGCACAAGGCTGAACGGAGGGACAGCGGAGGCAAGCCCGCACACGACGGCGATGACAATGATCGCAATAGCATCCCGCCTGACGGCCCTGCTCATGCGCTTGCCTAGGCCTGCCGGCTCATTCGACTAGCGCAGGCGAACCAGGCGGCCGATGATCGGGCTCGCACCGGCATCGGCGTCGGCGTCGATCAGGAACACAACCTGCTTCGATCCGATCGTCGCCGCGTAGGTGCCGCCGGGCTTCAGCGCCACGTTCGCCCTGGCCAGGTCGTAGAACCGGCCGCGGGTCATCGCAGCCGGCACAAGATCGATCTCATGACGTTCGCCTTTGACGTCCAGCCTTTCGATGACCAGCTTTCCGCGTGCGGCAGCCTCGATGATCGGTGACACGCCATGCAGTGTCAGCGTCGGCGTCGGGGCCGGCGTTTCGCTGATGCTGCGCACGACGGTTGCGGCGCTCTCGCCGACTTCGCGTGGAACGACCTGCGACTGACTGGAGTCGCAAGGCACCTTGCCGGCATTGAAATCGGCCAGATGAACCGCGCTTTGCTCGGTGCCCACGATCACTGTCCCGATGCCGGAGATGGTTTCGCGCCAGCACGACTTCATGTAGCCGAGCACGACCTTGCCGTCGGCTCCCAGCTTAATGACCTTGCCGGGCACGACATAGTCCATGAACTCGACACCGGTCACCTTGCCTTGCACGTCTTCGACGACGGCGACAGGTGTCTCCGCGTAAGAGGCGCTGGTCAGACCAATCAGGCCGACGATGGCGACAAATATCCGTTTCATATGGAGCCCTCGAATCAAACAACCTTCCGCGCAATGACGGATCGGACACCCTACCCTCAGCTTGAGAGCTGCTAACGCCACGGCGCGACAAACAGCGTG
>Ga0307478_10002400_pt1 | contig 14771 bp, 12 predicted proteins | sample atmos_gasesECM4C_2_FD_203713 | JGI IMG/M metagenome (GOLD analysis project Ga0307478, IMG submission 203713) | Hardwood forest soil microbial communities from Morgan-Monroe State Forest, Indiana, United States - atmos_gasesECM4C_05 | ecosystem: Environmental > Terrestrial > Soil > Temperate...
GCAAGCTCACCTCCATGCTCTTGAGGAGCTGGCCAGGTCAGGCCAAGTGGTTTTTTTCGCATCGTGACTTTTGACTTAGTCCAATGAACGCTGGCTGGGCTTGGACAGCAACCCCGTCGCTCTTGGGCGGCCAAGCTAAAGGAAGGACAACGGAATGCCAAACATCAATGCATACGTCGGGGCTGACAAGTCTCCCGAAGTTCCTGGCAGAGACGGAATAACTCACGCATTCAGGCACATTCTGTCAAGTCGCCTTGCGTCCCTTTACGGAAAGGCCTATTGGATCCTGGGAAACGCCGCGGACGCCGAGGACGCCGTTCAGGATGCTCTTCTCGCTGCCTATGCGCACCTGGATCAGTTCAAGGGGCAGTCAGAGATGTCCACCTGGGTGACTGCCATTTTGCATAATTGCGCTCGACTGCAGCTGCGGAAGCGGCGACGTCACGTCTACGTGCCTCTCGACGAGCCAATCGGAGACCTTCAGACGCTTTCGGTATCGGAGCAACTGGTAGATCACCGACCTAATCCCGAAGATGAGTGTCAACATTCTGAGCTAAGTACGCGCTTGGCCCACTTTTATACTCAGCTTTCGCCAACGCTGAGTAGAACATTTCGGCTGCGCGATATTGAAGGTTTGTCGATCCGTGAAACTGCGCGGATTTTGAGAATACCTCAGGGTACAGTGAAGGCTCAGTCAGCACGTGCGCGAGAAAAACTCAAGAAGTTGATGCAGCGCGCGCTCAGGCCGCGATCTCGTAGTTTGTCCAAACCAACCGGAACAAATGCAAAGCCCCGATGCACTAACAAGAATGTCTTATGCTGACAAACCCCGAGCCAGATCGGAATATCGAAGAATTGAATGATGACGAAGTCTATGCGGCGATTCGCTACCTTGAGTCGGACTCAAGAAGCGCAAGTAAGCAGAGCGACGATACCGAAACAACCAAGGAAAATGACGACAACGGCGTTGTGATCTGCGTCTGTTTATACATCGCGGTGTTAGGTTGCTTAGCCGGGTTCTGGCTGTACTTCAGATAATTCTGGTTTCCGGCAAGTTCTGAAAACAAGAAGGATTGGTGGATATTGAGACCGATGAGCGCCTGGCGGGTAAACCTGGGTGCAGAGGAAATTCAATCCAGGGCGGCCAAACTCGATGATCCTTTGCGCCCGTTCAGCAAGATCTGCCGTGCTGAATTTCAAAGATGAAAAATCAACTCCGATCGAGTTCCAAGCGGGAAATTGCGGAACCTACTTCCTTCACTTGTCGTGGTTGGTTTTACTCGAAGCTAATGTCTGTCAGCACGTCTCAACACGTTCGACACTCATTCGACACTCATCCGACACTTCTGAAGTACCTCGCTCAGCCCCCTTTAGATTTCAATCACTTACTCGAACACCGCATTTGGCACGAGCCGTGCCTTGTCTCAGAGTGACTAGAACTGGCATTCCAATCGGAGTTCGGAGATATGGCATTCGCACAGGGTGTTTTACTCACGTCCCCAGGGTTTCGCTCTGTTCCTTTCGTTGAATTGCGACAGTCTCTCCGCAGTCAGATCGTGATCATTTCGCCATTCGTACATCAACTCATGTATTTCATTGCGAGATTCCGAACCCCTGACGGGAGCGAGCTGAACATTGAAACCGCGCTCCACGAGGCGCTGGCAAATGCCATCGTGCACGGCAACCAGGAGGACCCTCGCAAGCTCGTTTGCGTCGCGTGCCGGTGCACCACGGACGGAGAAGTCTCCCTTACGGTTCAAGACGAGGGGCCAGGATTCGACACGGCCGCGGTGCTAGACCCGACAACCCCGGAGAATCGGCTGCTCCCGCACGGGCGCGGGATCTATCTGATGAAAACGCTAATGGACGACGTTTGTTTCGAGCAGGACGGCGCCGTTGTGCATATGCGCAAAGCATCCAACGCGAGACCAAGGGCGGCGAGGAAGTCGGCATGATCCGAAGACTCGCACAAATCGGATTCGCCATTGGGTTTCTTACTATTGGCGCTCTTGGTCAGAGCACAGGCCCGGCAGCTGGAACGGTTCAGGGCGTGGTGTTCGCAGCCGATGCAGACGGCGGGCGCTTGATCGTGCCCGCGGCGAAGATTTCGCTGGACGGTCCAGTACATCTCGAAGTTCAAACCGACAACGAAGGTAAGTTCGCATGCAACGCAGTCCCGACCGGTTCGTACAGAATCAGCGCAGAAGCAACCGGATTGGCTGCCACACAGAATGTCGAAGTCACAGCTGCGACGGTCTCAGAAATAGCCCTCGAAATGAAGATTCAGGCCGCCACGGAATCGACCACCGTAACGGCCAGCGCAGAACCGGCTGACACAAAAGAGCCTTCTGGAACAAACACCGTGGGAGAATCTGCCGTCCAGAACATGCCAAACATTGACGAACAGTTCCAAAGTTTACTCCCCCTGATTCCTGGTGTTGTTCGTGGCCCGAATGGCTTGATCAACATGAAAGGCGCTCGAACCTCTCAGAACGGATCCCTCGTCAACAGCGCCGATGTGACAGATCCAGCGACGGGCGCAGCCGCAATCAGCATCCCCATTGATGTCGTGTCGTCCATACACGTCCTCTCGACCCCTTACGACCCCGAGTACGGCAAATTCACGGGCGCGGTTTCCAACGTAGAGACGCGGCCCGGAGACTTTAACAAATTTCGCGTGTCCGCACAGAACCTGCTTCCGCGTTTCCGCAGGATCGATGGGTCGATTATGGGACTCGCGGCCTTCACCCCCCGAATCACATTCTCAGCTCCGATTGTGAAGGATCGCGTTGCCTTCACCCAGTCCTTCGAGTATCGCTACGAACGAGATCCAGTGGATAGTTTGCCCCCGCTTCAGAGCTATAACCGCTCAGAGAACTTCAACTCCTACACGCAATTTGATGTCAACATCAGCCAGAAGCAAACCGCGAGCGCTTCCTTCGCGATCTTTCCTCAGAGGCTCGACTATTACGGACTGAACACCTTCACCCCACAGACAAGCACGCCCGACTTGAACGAGCGTGGATACCAAGGATACCTCCAGCATCGATATCTAACGGACTCTGGCGATCTGCTCACTTCACAGGTGAGCTTCAGACGATTTGATGCAGACCTGGTGCCTAATAGCAACGCTCCCTACGAACTTCTCGTCGAAACGACCGAAGGTGGTTTTTTCAATCACCAAAACCGCGATACGACACGCACAGAATGGGAGGAGATTTTTCGTACCCATCCGCACCATTTCCTTGGATCCCACGAACTGGACGCGGGTGTGGATTTCGCTCACAGTTCTTACGACGGCCGCCAGGAGTTTCTCCCGGTTCAAATTGTCGGCGTTGGGGGATACCCATTAGAGCAAATCCAGTTCGGTCCGACCTCGACTTTCTCCGTCGATCAGAATGAAATCGCCTGGTTCGGCGGTGACAAGTGGAAGGTTTCACATCGTTTGACGTTCGATCTGGGACTGCGCTTTGATCGCGATTCCGTCACCGATTCGGTCAATACAGCGCCTCGTGCCGGCTTCATTCTCGCATTCACGAAGGACGACAAAACCGTGCTGAAGGGCGGGGCCGGATTCTTTTATGACCGCGTTCCTCTCGAGGTTCCGGCATTTCCTGATCTGCCGTCGCGTACAGTGAGTACGCTCGCCGCGCCAGGTGAAGTCCTCAGTTCGACCGAATACTCGAATGTCATTGCGAATGGCTTGCGCAATCCGCGGAGTGAAGTCTGGAACCTCGAAGTCGATCGTCAGGTCACCAGCGACTTCCTCGTCCGCGTCGCGTACCAACAGCGCAATACTGTCCACGACTTCTTTCTGGATCCCATTGCATACGGGCCAACGGGAAATCTCTCGCTCTCCGACCGCGGTAGCGACTTTTATAAAGAGTTTCAGGTCACTGGGCGGTATCGTCTCCACCGCAGCACGCTGAACGCCTCCTACGTGCGTTCGCGAGCCTACGGCGATCTGAACGATTTCAACCAGTTTTTCGGAAACGATCCGCAGGCGGTAATCCAACCCAATCAGCGAGGCCGTCTCAACTTCGACGCGCCGAATCGAATCTTGGCCTGGGGTGAGATTGCTGCACCTTGGAAATTGACCTTCGCTCCGGTAATCGATACCCACACTGGTTTCCCGTACTCGACGGTTAATCAGTACCGCGACTTTGTTGGACCGAGAAATGAATTGCAATTGCCGCGCTTCGTTTCGACCGATTTGCAGGTCTGGCGCGAAATCCGCCTGCCTAAAGAGAAGCATGCACGCATAGGGTTCGGCGTGTTCAACGTATTCAATCACCCGAATTACCGCGACGTGCAGAACGATGTCGACAGCTATCGATTTGGCGAATTCTTCAACGGTATAAGCCGGGCGTTCCACGGCAAATTCGTATTGGAGTTTTGATTATGAAACTGACATTGCAGTGCGCGTTTTTCACTCTGGCAATCGTGCTTTCCGCGGCTACGATTGCTTCAGCACAAGCCGGCGATCCGCTTCCTTCGGCAGAAGATGTTGTCGCGAAGATGATGCAGTTCGACGCTCAGCGGCAATCTCAATTAACCGGATACACGGCGACTCGCCACTATGTCGCCATCAACAAGAGCCGCAGGGCTGAGATGCTGGTGCACGTCGACTGTGCCGGTGATGGCGCGAAGCAGTTCACCGTTCTCTCCGAAGAGGGATCAGGCTCGATTCGCAAGCACGTGTTTCATAAGCTGCTGAGCGAAGAGACGGAAGCGTCTCGCCATGGAACCCGCAACAGCACTCGACTGACGCCGGCGAACTACGATTTCGAGGTCGTCGGGCAAGAAAAACTCGAGACCGGGCCCGCGTATGTGCTCGGGGTATCGCCGAAGACGGCGAATAAATATTTGATCGATGGCAAGATCTGGGTTGACGCCAATGATTATTCCATCGTTCGGATCGAAGGCCAGCCTGCGCGAAATCCTTCCTTCTGGGTACGCAAAGTTCATTTCGTGCACACGTATGAGAAAGTGGGGCCGTTCTGGTTTGCCTCAGCAACCCGCACCGAAAGCGAGATCCGGATCTTCGGAAGCTCGGAATTGACCATCGAGAACTCTGATTACACCCTGAATCCCCCAACCGACCACATTACTGAGGCAGATCGCCAGGCGAGGTTAATTCAGTGAGGAAGGCTCATCTCATTGCTCCGGTTGTCGCGGCAGTCGCGTTCACCTGGGTGATTGCTCACGTTGGCCTCCCAACAATGATGGAACAGGTGAAGGCAATGCGAGTCGCATTGCCGATCGTGCTGGCTCTCAGCTTGCTCCGCCTTTTTCTGCAGACCACCACCTGGTCGGCGTCCCTGCAGGGCGAGGATGTCTCGGTCGGGATCACAAAACTGATGGGAGTTCGGTTGGCTTCGCAGTCGATGGGCTATCTCACCGTTCTTGGGCCGGTGATCTCCGAGCCGATGAAGATCAAGCTTCTTGGGACATCCAGTGAGCCGACGATTACGGCCACCTTTCTCGATAATGGAGTGTATTGGTTCACTTCGGCGCTGCTTGCAATTGCAGGCATCGTTAGCGTGCCTCTGGTCGCGGTCCACGGCAGAGCTTACAATTCGCTTCCTGCCGTCCTTGTGCTTGGATTCGCAATCGTCATCATCAGACGGCGCACTCCCATCTTGTCTGACGTAGTGCGTGCTTTGGGCACCCAGCGACCGACTTGGCTCGCTCGTGCCGAGCGCATTGAAGCAGCCATCCGAGAGTATCGCCTCAATCAGCCCATATTGGTTCGTCGGATGTTTTGGATCGACATAACTTGTCAAGTGCTGCTTGCTGCCGAAGTCGTCGTGGTTTTGCTATCGCTCCACCTGCCTGTGCATTTCGTTGCGGTTCTTGCCATTGAAGGGATGACCCGCGCATTGAAGATGATCAGTGGCTGGATTCCAGCGCGTCTCGGTTCGGACGAAGGCGGAGCGATCTCGGCCTTTGCGCTGACCGGGCTTTCCCCGTTGCTCGGCCTTTCGCTTGCACTAACGCGTCGCAGTCGCGATCTGCTTTGGGCGCTGATCGGCATCGTTTGGCTTGCCTGGAACTCCCGCAAGTTGAGCGACCGGGTCGACACGGGAACTTTGGATCGATCAACCGTCCTGAAGGAGGCCTTGGAATGCAAGCAGTCGTAGCAATTCCAGAAATCACCTCGCTGGTGTGCGACGAGAAGACGTCAGAACTAATCATGCCGCCGGTTGCCGGCATTCCTTTGCTGATTAGGACTCTGATGACAGCAGCGCGCGCCGGAGCAGACGACATTCTGCTGATTAGCCCCTCGGCTTTGAGCAACGACCTGGTACCGAAATTCCTCGAAAGCGCGCTGCACTATGGCGTTCGCGTAAGTGTGATTTGCCTAGACGAATTTGATCCAGGTGCCGCCTCAAGCTGGACGAAGCTCGCGCCTCTCCTAAAACATGATTTCCTCTGGTTGCCTTGGAACTGGGTCACAACCAAGCAGTTCCTGGCGAATCTGCCTCTTGCGCAGATCCACTCCGTCAACTGGGCCGAACCGGCCTATGCCACCCTCTATGAGGTGACCCGCGACAATGCCTCATCAGCCCTCCTCCATCCTGAGGGCGTCGCGGTCACCTCGCCAAACAATGTCGTGGAGGCGGAACGGTTTCTGGTTACCCACTCTGGCAAGGTTCTCGATGGCATTCACACATCCTTCAACCGACGACTATGTCGGCCTTTCGTCAGAATTCTGTCTCACACATCCGCCAGTCCGAATGCTGTGACTTTGGGTGGAGTCGTAATTTCCATTCTGTCGGCTGTCGCGTTTGCCCGGGGATCGTACTGGTGGTCGGTGCTCGGGGCGTTGCTCTTCTACATTGCCGGTCTGTTCGACGAAATGGACGGCATGCTTGCACGGGTCAAGTTTGCGGAGTCGCCTCGGGGGACCTGGTTTGAGGGCTTTGCCGACGGGCTCAGTTACCTACTGCTGTTTGGTGGAATCACCATCGGTTTGCATCGTCATTACGGCAGGCCGGCTACCGTGATGGGTGTCGCTCTTCTCGTCGGCGCCATTCTCGCATTGATCACCACGTCACTTCAGCGCCGCCGCGCCACCAGTCCCGACCGGCCCAATGAGTACCTTGGCCGTTTTTATCACTTGCTCGAAAAGGACTCTGGGAATTGGATCTCGCGCGTCGTGCGACAAGTGCAGGCCTTTCAGAAAAGAGGCGTGGTGATCCACTACATCGTCCTCTTCACGGTAATTGGCGCGTTGCCGGTGTTGTTTTTCCTGGCAACACTCGGTGCTCATCTCACTTGGGTTTTGACGCTCTACTTCAACCGCCGATTCTTTACGCAACCGGCCAAAAGAGGAGCCAAACCGAATGTAAGCACGTTCAAGGAGGCAGTATGAAGGCAGTAATCCTGGCGGCAGGCCAAGGCACGAGGATTCGCTCGGTACATGGTGAGCATCCAAAGTGCCTGATTGAAGTTGACAACACCACGATTCTGGATCACCAGCTCGAAGCGCTGTCGATGGCGGGAATCGATGACGTAGCAATTGTCGTGGGATACGAAAGGGAACAGATCATCGAACACGTGAAGTCCAGAAAACCCACTGTCACTCAAAGGATTCGCTTTTTTGAAAACCCTGCGTTCGCAATCACGAATAATATCTATTCCCTCTGGCTCGCTCTGGAATGGCTGCGCGGCGAGAGTTTCGTCGTTCTGAACGCGGACGTCATATTCGATCCCGAGATCCTTTCCGCCGCCGTACGTCCGAGCGCACCGATCTCGATGATCGTAGATCCCTTGTGGCGGGAAGAGACGATGAAGGTCATCATCGAAGACGACGACGTGATTCAAATGAGCAAGAAAATCTCCCAGGAAGAGTTCAGCGGCACTTATATCGGCATTACTATTTTCTCCCAGGCAATCCAAGACAGGTTTTTCCGCACAATGAACAAACTGGTTTCCGCTGGCCAGGTGAATGAATTCTTCAACGTCGCGGTACAAAAACTCGCGAACGAGGGAGTTCGGGTCGGCTACACCAGCACAGACGGCTTGGCTTGGGCCGAAATCGACGATCCCCTGGACCTGACGTTTGCACAACAAAATGTATTCCCACAACTGGTAACGGCATCAATTTGACTGTGTCATTGAACGAAATCCTTGCCGAAAACTTTGCCCCGAGCCAATGGCTATCGTGGCCACGAAGTTCCCTGCGAGTGGTGGATTGGAATATTGATCGTGGTTTGAAGCTGCCTGCGATCATAGATTTCCTGGCGGATGCGAATGCCGATGTTTTCATTCTTCAGGAAGTCGACATCAATGCTCATCGAACACATGGGCTGAACATTGCGCGGGAAATCGCCAGAAAATTGCGGCTGAATTACGTCTTCGGGCGCGAGTTTGTGGAACTGACGCAAGGCACGAAAACCAGCCCCGCCTATCATGGTCAGGCCACACTTTCGCGTTGGAAAATATCGAGTCCGCGCGTGATCCGCTTTCAGCGGCAGTCGGACTTCTGGAAGCCGCGCTGGTTCAAGCCAAAACTGCAAACGTTTCAGGAGCGGCTCGGGGGAAGAGTCGCGTTGGCCGCGGAAATCAATATCGCAAAGGCTTCAACGCTGTGCTACAACCTGCATTTGGAGAGCCGCTCGAATGACGAGTTGCGTTGCGCCCAGTTGAACGAAGTCTTAGAGGATTCCGCAAAGTACGATTCGGCCTCACTCGTCATCCTGGCCGGTGACCTCAACCTAAATGCATCGACGCCGGGCGTAGCAGGGACACTGGCCCGGGCGGGTTTTCGTGATGTTGTTCCTACCGCTCGCCTAGCTACGACTCCCGCACGTCATCTCCTTGAAGCTGGGCGGCACATCGATTGGGCATTTGTTCGAGGCTCAGGCGAGGCCGACGCCGGCAAAGTTCACCGATCCGTGACAGCTTCTGACCACTATCCGATTTCATTCGAATTACGTCTGCCCGGTTGATATTGCGAAGCTAGCTCGATCTGCGCCGCAGGCAGCGAATGAGCGGAGCTGCGCCACTACATGGCGCGCATCAGTCTGCATTGCATCCGATGACGCCTTTCCTCTTCCAGAAGTTCTTCTAGCGAACTTGCCACAACTGAAGAGCCGCAGCGAATACACCTGGATTCGAGGGAAAACTCCTGATCCTCAACGATTGGATTGCGGGTAAAGTCGTACTGTTCATAAACCATAAACGGTGGTCCCTTCGATCTTGCCTTAGCGAGAGCGAGCTGATGGCTTGGCTCAACGTGGTTTGCCTCCCATCGAACCTCAGCACCCAGATTGCCAGACCCACTGGCGCCGGGGAATTGTCCCCGTTCGGTGCAGTCTTCTCAAGCGCTTACACCGAAGTGCCCCCAGGCCGTTAGATGGTCCTCCGGGGTGTCAATAGTTGGCGTAGTCTTGACAGTGTCAAGCTTTACAACATTGCCCGTTCGGGTTAGGAAAAACCCCTTCATTCCACATTCGAACTGTCGGAATTGTTTCGACACTCTCGACACACAACGCTGCTGCTTTCCATCCGGCTCTGAAATTTCAGCTCTTTAGAGACGCCTGGGTTTGGTATCCGCATTGCTTAATAGCGTGGGTAGAAGGTCGTGCAGATTCGTGCGCATTTGGTGCTGAGCAGCCCTGGAAACAAGAATTTCAGCGGTTAGCCGGTCGTCTGACTAAGGATGGAATTATCACATGAGACGGATATCTACAGGTTTATTTGCTGCGGTTTTGTTAGTGGATGCCCTCGGTTGCGGCAACGGCAAGGTGCGAGCAGCCGCTCCGCCTGCGCCAGCCGTGGTCAAAGTCGCACCCGTCATTCAAAAGGATGTCCCGGTTCAAGGCGAGTGGGTCGGAACGCTCGAAGGATACGTCAACGCACAGATTCAGCCTCAGGTGAGCGGTTACCTGATTCGGCAGGATTATCACGAAGGCGCATTGATCAGAAGGGGTCAACTCCTCTTCGAGATCGATCCGCGTCCTTTTCAAGCCGTGCTTGATCAAGCCAAGGGACAATTAGCGCAGGCTGAGGCGCAGATGGCGAACGCCGAGCTGAACGTGAAGCGTGACATTCCCGAAGCGGAAGCTCACGCTATCCCCCAAAGTCAGCTCGATACTGACACGCAATCGCTGCGTGGCGCGAAGGCAGCTGTTGATGCCGATCAGGCGGCGGTCGAACAGGCTGAGCTGAACTTGGGCTACACGAGAGTCGTCTCCTTAATCGACGGAATCGCCGGCATCAACACGGTACAGGTGGGCAACCTGGTGGGACCGTCAACGGTCCTCACCGCGGTTTCGCAGGTAAGTCCGATCAAAGTTTATTTTCCCATCAGCGAACAGGAATACCTGCGCATGGCGGATGGCGGCGATCCGGGGAGCGTGGATTGGCTGACCCACGCTTCACGAATCCGATTGCAGTTGACCCTGGCCGATGGGAGTACATACCCGCATCCGGGCCGAATCGTCTTCGCGGATCGCCAAGTAAACACGCAGACCGGAACCATTCAGATTGTAGGCGAGTTCCCCAACTCCAGAAATCTGCTGCGGCCGGGACAGTACGCGCGGGTTCAGGCGCCAACCGGAAACATCACGGGAGCACTGCTGGTGCCGCAGGCTGCAGTGAATCAGCAACAAGGGACGTATCAGGTCACTGTCGTCGGCGCCGATAACCGGGCGCAGCTCCGTACCGTCCAGGTCGGACCGACAGTGGGCGCACTCTGGGTGATCACCTCGGGCCTGAAGCCCGGAGAACGCGTGGTCGCTGTTGGAGCAGAGAAAGTCAAGGAAGGTGCGCTGGTGAACCCCACACCATACAAAGAAACGGAGAGTCGCTAAGCCATGGCGAACTTTTTCATTCGAAGACCGATCGTCGCGATTGTAATTGCGATTCTTACCGTGATCGTCGGTGCGATCAGCATCGCGACTCTGCCGGTAGCCCAGTTCCCAAACATCGCTCCACCCGAGATCAGGTTACAGGCCACCTATCCCGGTGCGGACGCGCAGACCCTCGAGCAGGCTGTCGCAACGCCCATCGAGCAGCAAGTCAGCGGCGTGGACAACATGAATTACATGTATTCGCTGAACGCCACCGCGAATCAGCAAACAACATTGCTCGTCGACTTCGATCTCAAAACTGATCCCAACACGGATCTCCTGCTCACGCAGTCGCGTCAACAATTGGCCAATGGTCAGCTGCCGCCGGAGGTGAACAATTACGGAATCACCCTGAAGAAGTCGACCACTGCTCCGCTGATGCTGATTTCCATGTATTCGCCGAATGGCACCCACGATTCGAACTATCTGGCCAACTACGCCTACATCAATCTCAATGATCCGATCGCGCGGTTATACGGCGTTGGCCAAACCCAGATCTTCGGCTCGGGCCAATATGCCATGAGGCTATGGGTCAAGCCTGACCAGTTGGCCAAACTGGGCATAACCGTCACGGACATAGTCAACGCGCTTCAAGCCCAGAACACTGTGAATCCGGCTGGCCAGGTCGGTGGCGAGCCGGCTCAGAGTAACCAGCAATTCACCTACGCCGTGCTGGCTCAGGGACGCCTGACCTCTCCCGAACAGTTCGGCAACGTCATCGTCCGCGAAGCACCGAATGGGGGAACCGTTCGAGTGAAAGACGTGGCCCGAGTCGAGCTGGGCACGCAGGACTACAGCTTGAATGGTCGCCTGAACGGCAAGCCCAGCGGCATCATTGCCGTCTACCAGTTGCCCGGAACCAATGCTGTTCAAACCGTGCAGGGTGTCCGGAAGCTCATGGCTCAGATGAAGCAACGCTTCCCGCAGGACATGGACTACACCGTTTCGCTCGACCAGACCCTCCCGGTGACAGAAGGCATAAAAGAGATCCTCGAGACCCTTGTGATTGCGATTGTGCTGGTCATCTTCGTGGTCTACCTTTTCCTGCAAGACTGGCGCGCCACCCTGATTCCCATGCTGGCCGTACCTGTCTCCCTGATCGGCACATTCGTCGTCTTTCCGCTATTCGGTTTCTCGATCAACACGCTTTCGATGTTCGGCTTGGTGCTCGCCATCGGACTTGTAGTCGACGACGCCATCGTGGTCGTTGAAGGAGTCCAGCACCACATTGAGGAAGGCTTGGCTCCCAAGGATGCGGCCCAAAAAGCGATGCACGAACTTTCCGGCCCCGTCGTCGGTATTGCTCTAGTCTTGGCCTCGGTGTTCGTGCCGACCGCCTTCATTCCCGGCATCACCGGTAGGCTGTATCAGCAATTTGCCGTCACCATCGCGATCTCGGTAATCCTGTCGGCGTTTAACGCGCTGACTCTCAGCCCGGCGCTGGCGTCGCTTCTGCTTCAGCCCAAAAAGCAGACCCGCGGACCGCTCGGAAAATTCTTTGGCTGGTTCAACACATACTGGGAGCGCTCTACCGACAGCTTTGTCCGATGGTCGGGTGATCTGATTCGCAAGTCCGCCGTAGTGATGGTGTCGCTTGTAGTCGCCGGCGTGGCAGCGTGGTTCTTTAGCAAACATCTTCCCACGAGCTTTCTGCCGGATGAAGACCAAGGCTACCTCTATATCAACATGCAGCTCCCCAACTCGGCGTCCATGGAGCGGACAAGCGAAGCTGCGAAACAAGTGGAGGAAGTTCTGGCAAAGACGCCGGGAGTTCAGTACACCACAAGCGTCATCGGTTTCAGTTTGCTCAGCTACGTCCGGACTTCGTATAACGCATTCTTCTTTGTAACCCTAAATCCCTGGGAGGACCGCAAAACCCAGGCTGAACAATATCAGGCCATCAAGGCGCATTTGAATCAGCAACTGAGGCAGTTTCCAGAAGGCACAGTTTTCGGTTTCTCACCACCCGCGATCCCCGGGGTCGGTACTGCCGGCGGCGTGACGTTTGCCTTGGAGGACCGCGCCGGCAAAGATGTCAAGTTTCTTGCGGATAACCTGAACACGTTCATGGCGGCCGCCCGCAAGCGCCCTGAGATTGGGCTGATCTCCACCACGTTTATCCCGAGCGTGCCTCAAAAGTTCATCAATGTGGACAAGGACAAGGTGTTGAAACAGGGAGTCAATTTGGCCGACGTCTACAACACCATCCAAGCGTACATGGGCGGCTTGTTCGTCAACTATTACAACGATTTCGGCCGTACCTGGCAGGTGTATGTGGAGGCCGAGGCGCCTTACCGGGCGACGACCGACGATCTCGGACAATTCTATGTTCGCAACGGCCAAGGCCAGACGGTGCCTCTTACCGCGCTGGCAAAGTTTGAGACTCGTTACGGCCCTGAGTTCACAATGCGCTACAACGAGTACCGGTCCGCACAGATCAATGTTAGCGCGGCGCCCGGTTACAGCTCCGATCAGGCAACTACAGCCCTGGAAGATGTTTTCAAGCAAACCATGCCCGCCGAAATGGGCTTCGACTACATCGGCATGTCTTACCAGGAGCAAAAGGCGCGCGAAGGAGTTCCGTCTTCAGTCATCTTCGGATTTTCTCTGCTGTTCGTTTTCCTGATTCTGGCAGCTCTCTATGAAAGCTGGACAGTGCCTTTCAGCGTGCTGCTCAGCACGCCAGTCGCAGTATTCGGCGCTCTCGCTGCGCTTTGGCTGCGTCGCGTCGTAATCGGCCTTTACCTTCCTCAATACATGGTTCAAATCGAGAACGATGTCTATGCCCAGATTGGTCTGGTAATGCTCATCGGCCTGGCTGCGAAGAACTCGATTCTAATCGTGGCCTTTGCCAAGGAGGACTACGAACGCGGCATGTCCATCGTCGATGCGGCACTTTCGGCTGCGAGGCTTCGCTTCCGGCCCCTCATGATGACCGCGCTCGCCTTTATTCTCGGCTGCGTGCCGCTCTGGACAGCGTCCGGAGCAGGCTCTGTAGCACGCCAAATCATGGGCACGGCGGTAATCGGCGGCATGGTGGCAGAGACGTTTATCGGCAGATTCTTTGTCCCCGCCATTTTCTATGTGGTTGAAAAACTCTCCGGCGCTGAGCGGCGAAAAGCACTGCCACTCACGCCCGCCGAGGCGCCCGCGCAGGGGGATTAATTATGAAGAAGGTTGCACTCTTAGTAGGAATCGTTACAGCGTTAGGCTTGATGACCGGCTGCCTGATGGGGCCAAAATACCAACGGCCTGCGGTGAATGTCCCCCAGGAATACCGTGCACCGGCTCCACAACAGGCCGCCCAAGCCGCGTCGCTGGGCAACGAGCAATGGTGGCAGGTGTATCAGGATCCAGTGCTCACACAGCTGATCCATACCGCCATTGCGCAAAATTATGACGTGCGCATCGCCGCCGCCCGCGTGCTCGAAGCCCAGGCGCAAGTCGGCATCACCCGGTCAAACCAGCTCCCCTCGGCGAGTGTAGGTGCGAACGTTTTCAGTGAGCAAAACGCGAAGGTCACAAATCTATTTCCCGCATACCAGGTCAATGGCGGCGAGTTGAGCCTGTCGGTGATCTGGAATCTGGACTTCTGGGGAAAATATCGCCGGCAGACCGAGGCGGCTCGCGCCCAGTTACTCGCGACCGAATGGGGGCAGCGTGCGGTACTTTCTTCGCTGGTGGCCAATGTAGCGACGGCTTATTTCCAGCTTCGCGCGCTCGACAGCGAGCTCGAAATCTCGCAACGCACGCTGGCATCGCGGCAACAATCCCTTAAGCTGAGTCAGGTGCTTGAGACCCATGGCTCAGGCTCCGGGCTCGACGTGAGTCAAGCGGAGCAACTCGTCTACACCGCTTCGGAGACGATCCCCGATCTGGAGCGGCAAATTCAGCAACAGGAGAACGTGC
>Ga0307478_10002402_pt1 | contig 14750 bp, 17 predicted proteins | sample atmos_gasesECM4C_2_FD_203713 | JGI IMG/M metagenome (GOLD analysis project Ga0307478, IMG submission 203713) | Hardwood forest soil microbial communities from Morgan-Monroe State Forest, Indiana, United States - atmos_gasesECM4C_05 | ecosystem: Environmental > Terrestrial > Soil > Temperate...
CTGGCTGCACGTCTCGTCGTTTTCCGGTGATGGGGTTTCGGGTGGCGTGGCCAACCTGATCGTCGACGACGTGGATGCGCTGCACGCGGAATTCGTGGCGAAGGGTGTGCCCATTGCAGTCGAACCGGTGGACCAGACCTGGGGTAGCCGAGAAATGTATGTGAAGGACGCGGATGGCAACTGTGTCCGTTTCATCCAACAATGAAGAGGGCGGTCCGGGAATGCCGGGTGGGACAGGACCAGGACCCCGATACAAAAGGAAAGAGAGAGCCCTCCACGGCGGCCGGGATGACAGAATCGGAGGAGAGAGTTCGGCGAGGCGGCCGGCTGCCCAGGTGCGTGCGGTTCAGAGATTGGTACTTGACATAAAGAATATGCGAGCGTAAACAGCAGCCATAGGCCGCCGGTGCCGAGTGAGTCCGGTTCCGGTTTAAGAATCGACGACACGGCACGCCCACTCTCCCCCTTGATTTCGATTCTTAATCGAATTTCCTTCCTGGCCGGAAAAGTCTACGAGGTGAAAAACATGGCAAAGCCAACTGTAGCCCATAAGCATCATGTCCTAGTAAAACCTGGTGGTCAGATACCGGCAACGGCGCCGCGGCTGGCGCGCGACGGCGGGCCGTATACGCAGCGGGGAACGACGCCGAACTTCAACATTTTCTTTGAGAATGCGCTCGGCGCGAACGGCCCGGTATTGGCGGATGCGGTGCTAGCCAACTGCGAGCAAGATTTGGCGGCCCTGCAGAATGTATTCGGCAATATCGCGATTCCGAATTTGCCCTTTAACGTGTACGTAGTGACCGGCGATTTCGGAGCGTACCACGCCACTTGCGCAGCGACGGAATTGCACTGCGCAGCGTTCGATGGGAGCAACAGGGACCTGGTGCGCATGCTGATGGTCGCGGAAGCCGACGAAGTTTGCATGGCTGCGCAGGGAGTGGGATGGAATTGCGGGTTCAGCAATGGTGAGGCGCTGTCGCGGATCCTGGCGACGGAGGCCTATCCGGCGCAGCTCGACGGTTTTGCTTCGGCTTCGGCGTGGCTGAACAGCAACCGCGATGATTTCGTGAACCAAAATGACCCTGCAGACACGAACTATATATCCATCGGCTGCGCAGCGCTGTTCATCAACTACCTGCGCAATCAGACGGGCTTGCAGTTTGCGCTCGGTCAGATCGTCCAGAACGGCGGGCAGACGCTGACACAGACGTATCAGAACGTGACGGGCAATAACGATGATCCGTTTCCGGCGTTCGCGGACCTGCTGAACACGAAATTTCCTGCAGGAACAGCGGCGAATTGGCCGGACGATAATCCATTCCCCATCTGAACGGGGGCGTTTGGCCAAGCGTCTTTGCATCAGCAGGGCAGGCGAACGTGGTGGTGTGATGTGCGTGGGTGCATCAAGATACCTGCTCCATCTGTCCTTCCTAGTTGCATTGGACCCCGTGGCAACTTGGCAACGCGCGAAGGAGGTTTCGTTGTGCGCGTGTGAACGGGGGACTACTCTGAGGAGGCAATCATTTCAGGTGGTCCGGTGCAAGAAATAGGCAGCGGCGAAACAGGGCCCGGTTCACGGGGGACAGGACTCGTCATGTCGGAACCTTTCCGGCCGTATGAAAAGCTGGTGGAAATCACCATCCTCGGGAGAAAGTTTCAGGTCCCGGAGCGAAATTCACTGTTGCGATGTTTCCAGTTCATTAGCCCTGAGACGATCCCGTACGGGCGTTTTTGCTGGAATCAGGATTGCCAGTATTGCCGGGTGAGTTGTCAACTGCCGGACGATGACGAGCCGACGGAGATGCTGAGCTGCAAATTCATCGTGATGCAGGGGATGGAAATCAGCGAGTTGAGCCAGGAATTGAAGTGGTGCCTGCAGGCGAAGCTGCCGTCGGATACGCCGGTGTCTTCCTAAGTTCTGAGTTTTCAATGGTCAGTTTTCAGTTATTTTCTCTCTTGGTTCGGGAGCACTCTCTTCTTTCCGGATTCACACTTTGACTCTTTGCCCCGGGTCTGGGCCGGCCATCTTCATTCATTTCAGTCTTCGACATTGCGAGCTGAACGGTTTTCTCGTCTGACGGCCTCTTCTCGATGCGCCTTGGCGCGATTTGCAGTCTGCTGGCCATTGAACTAAATTCAGGAAGAAGCGCCGGGCTAGAGCCCGGCCTCAACAAACGATGGCGGCGGATTCATGGCGAACACGATCGTATTGCCTTGCGACGGATGCGGGCAGGCGGCTTCCACGGAGCATTTTGCGCGGAGGCTGAAACGCCTGGAGTGGACGACGAGATACCGGCCGGTGCACATCAGCACTCTGCTGCTGGGAGACGTTTTGCCGGGTGCGGAGAAAGATTCTGTTTACTCGCCGAACGGGGAATTTTCCGGCGAAGCGGCATTTGTGCTGCAAGCGGCGGGGATTTCGGCGACGGGGAAAACAGCAGAAACGGTGCATGCAGAGTTTCAGCGCGGCGGATTTTTCCTGACGCATGTGCTGGAATGCCCGATGGAAGGGGAGAGCGGCGCGGAGTTTGTGAGCCTGCTGCAGCGGCAGCTTCCGGCGGTACTGACGCGGATCCGGCGGTCGCTGAAGCCCAAGCGACTGGTGCTGATCTCCGGGGCGCTGGAAAATTTACAGAGAAAAATCGTCGAGGCGGAGCTGGGATGCGTCATTCTGCTCGATAGAGAAAAACCATTCTCGCTCGATGCGGGGGATGGAGGCGTTGCGGCGCGCTTGCAGGTGGCGCTGGCGGCTCCGGTGGGATACTGAACCGAGGGACAGGTCGCCGCTGGCCTTCAGCAGTGTTCTTAAGTGACACTCCTGCCAGCTAGACCGCCATTGCAACTATGGTAGAATCATGCGAATAGAAGGACCGTGAACGCGGAGGAGCATGGCAGTGAAGAAGCAAGCGAAATTTGGCATCGGCATCGTGGTGATCATCGTTTCACTCGCAAGTCTGGCGTGGATGGGCTACGGCGAAAGCAAGACGTATTATCACACGATCGTTGAATTGCAGACACTGGACAGCGCGGCGCGCAGCCACCGGATTCGTGTCGGCGGCACCGTCGAACCCGGCAGCATCCGCCGGTATTCCGGCCGAGTTGATTTTGTACTGGAGGGCGAGGGGAAGAAGCTTCCGGTCAGCTACGTTGGCGGCGATCCGCTCCCGGATACCTTTGCGGATAAGGCCCAAGCACTGGTGGAGGGCCGCGCCACCTCCGAAGGCCGATTTGTAGCGGAACATGTTCAGGCGAAATGCGCTTCGAAGTACGAAGCGGCACCGGGAGTCACCGGTGGCGCCGCAAGGAAATCCTCCCAGCCCAGCACCATGTAAAGCTCCCGGGATTGCCGGGAGAGAGTCGAGGTCTCCGTGGATTTATTCGGTTCCTTTGCACTCCTGCTAGCGTTTGTGTGCGCGGCGTACGCCTTCGTGGGCGGAATCGCGGCCATACTCACGCGGCATCCTCTGCTGGTTAAGAGCACACGGCAGGCGGGAATGGCCACCTGCTGCCTGATTTTTCTCGCGACCTTCAGCCTTGAATATTTATTCTTCAGCGATAATTTTTCCATCGCCTACGTGGTATCGCACAGCAACCGCGACCTCTCCACATTTTATAAAATTGCCGCGCTATGGTCCGGGCAGGAAGGCTCGCTGCTTTTCTGGAGCTTCCTGCTGGCGATTTATGTTTTTTCGGTGCTGGTCACCTACCGGAACAAGAACGGCGAGTTGATGCCCTATGTGGGCGTGGTGATGGCGGGCGTGCAGATTTTCTTTCTGATGCTGAATAATTTTGTGGCCAGCCCGTTCAAAGCGCTGGCAACCCCCGCCGCGAATGGCGCGCTCGAATACGTGACGCGTGCCGACGGCAATGGCTTGACGCCGCTGCTGCAATACCCGGAGATGGTGATTCATCCGCCGAACCTCTACTCGGGATACACGGGATTCACCATTCCGTTCGCGTTTGCGCTGGGTGCGCTTCTGGCGCGATACCCGGGGGAGAAGTGGATTCACCTGACGCGCAAGTGGACGATGATCGCCTGGATGTTCCAGTCCTGCGGAATCTTGCTAGGCGCACACTGGGCTTACGCGGTGCTCGGATGGGGCGGATACTGGGGCTGGGACCCGGTGGAAAACGCGTCGTTGCTGCCGTGGCTGACGGGCACGGCTTTCTTGCACTCGGTGATTATGCAGGAAAAGCGCGGGATGATGAAGGTGTGGAACGTGTGGCTGGTGTTCTGCACGTTCCTGTTGTGCATCCTGGGGACATTCCTGACGCGCAGCGGCGTGGTCAGTTCGGTGCACGCTTTTGCGCAGTCGAGCATCGGCAGCTGGTTTGTGGGATTCATCGCCATCATCCTGCTGGTGTGCTTTGGCGCGTATTTCTTGAATCGCGACTATCTGAAGAGCGAGAATCAACTCGACTCGATCGTCTCGCGCGAATCGAGCTTTTTGTTTAACAACTTGCTGCTGCTGGTCTCCTGCATCGCGGTTCTTTCCGGAACGCTCTTTCCGGTTTTCTCGGAGTGGATCACCGGCGACCGCATCAGCGTTGGTGCACCGTTCTTCAATAAGGTCAACATTCCAACCGGCCTTCTGCTCCTGTTCTTGACGGGGGTGGGGCCACTGCTGGCGTGGCGAAAGACTTCGACGGAAAGCCTAAAGCGCAATTTCGGCTGGCCGCTGGGGACTGGGCTGGTTGCCGGCGTGGTTGCGTTCGCGCTGGGCTTCCGCGAATTTTTTTCGCTGATCTGCCTGATCCTGTGCGTCTTCGTCTTCTCGACGATTGGGCTGGAGTTCTTCCGCGGGGCAAAGGTGATCCGGGCGCGCTCCGGGGCCTCGTTGTTAGCATCCGCGATCGACCTGACGATGCGAAATACGCGGCGGTATGGCGGCTACATCGTGCACGTGGGAATGGTGTTCGTTTTCATCGGCCTGTCTGGTGCGGCGTTCAACCGCGACACACAGAAAGAGATGCAACTGGGCCAGACGATGCAAATCGGACCGTACACCTTGCTGCTACAAAGCTTCGACACCAAGCCGGAAAAGAATTACACCGCGGAGCGCATGATCGTGGAAGTCCTCCGGGACAACAAGCCGCTGATGATGCTTTATCCAGAGAAGCGAAAGTTCTCCACGACGGACCAGAACGGCACAATGGTGGCCATCTATTCGACACTGAGGGAAGACTTGTACGTGGTCTTTGCCGGGATGAGCCCGGATACGCAACTTCCGGTGATGCACGCCTACTTGAACCCACTCGTGAAATGGATTTGGTTGGGTGGCGTGTTTGTGGTTTTCGGGACGATCGTGGCGCTGTTGCCAAATCGCCGCGCCGTGCTGGTGCTGGCTGGCGCACCACAACCCGCCGGGCAGGCCTTGCCGCACGGGCTCACTCCTTCGGTGACGCTACGAGAGGGACATGACTAATTCACGCCGGTTCTTTGCGGTTGCAGCGCTCGTAGCGATGGCGGGCGTGCCGCTGTTTTTGGTGCAAGCTGTGGCGCAGCAACTTTCCGATCGCGAGAAGCAGATCGGTGGCAAGTTCATGTGCATGTGCGGGTGCAGCCAAGTGCTGACGCAATGCAACCACGTCGGCTGCATGACGTCTGCGGCCATGCTGAAGGAATTGAGCGACTCGGTTAGAGGAGGCAAGAGCGAAGATGCCATCACGCAGATGCTCGTGCAGGAATTCGGTACAAAAGTGTATGCGGAGCCGCCTAAATCGGGTTTCAGCCTGGTAGCCTGGGCCATGCCGACCGTCTACTTGGTCATCGGGACGGTGCTCGTGGTCTTCGTGATTTCGCGATGGCGGAAGCCCGCGGTTCATAAGGTCGCACCCGCGGGAAACGCGCCAGAAGTTTCTTCCGAACTGCTGGAACGTGCGCGGGCCCAAGCCGCGCGCGAGACGGAGGACTGAATCGTGACCCTCCTGCCCACTTTTGCAGCAATTGTGATTGCTTCGACCGATTTGGCCGTGTTGGGCGCCTGCTTGGCGCTGGCATTTGCCACGGGCGTGTTCATCTTCTACATTCAGCCGGACGCGTCAGATCTCGCACCCCACCGGACCAAGCTCGACCAACTGTTAGAGCGCCGCGACACGATCTACGACAACTTGCGGGACTTACGATTTGAGTACCGCTCCGGAAAATACTCTGAAGGTGACTTTGAATCCATGAAAATAGCTCTCGAGAATGAAGCAGCCATGGTGCTCGCTGAGATTGAACAGGTTACCGAATCGCAGGTGCGGCGGCCGCGTGCTGCTCAAGCTGATCGGAGCGCACAGTGACGCGGGCCCTCCGGTGCGTATCCCTGCTGGGCATCCTGATTCTTGCGTCCCTCGGGACTGCGAAAGCCGGGACGGTTCATGGCACGGTGAAGAACGGCACCACGGGGAAACTGGCTCCGGGGATTGATCTCGTCCTGATCCAGCTTCAGGGGGGGATGCAGGAAGTTGCTCATTCCAAGAGCGACGGCAATGGCGAATTTACATTTGACCACCCTGGGCTGGGGGCGCAGCCGATGCTCGTGCGGGCCATCTATCACGGCATCAATTTCAATCATGCCGTGCCGCCAGGAACCAGCGCCGCGGATGTCGATATTTACGAACCTTCGAAAGACTCGAAAACCATCAACGTGACTTCTCACGTGGTGGTCTTTCAGCCGAACGGCGCCACGCTGATCGTCGGCGAGGAATACGAGATCGAGAACAAGTCGCAGCCGCCGGTGGCGTACTACCGCGCGGATGGCAATTTCGACTTCACGCTGCCAGAGAAGGGAGCGCTGCAACAGGTGGCTGCGTCCGGACCGTCGGGCATGCCAGTCGTGCAGTTGCCCCTAGATAAGAAAAACAGCAAGTATTCGATTGCGTTCGCGTTCCGGCCGGGTGCCAGCCGGGTGCGCGTGTCCTACGAGCTTCCTTACGCTGGAAATGCCACCACGGTGAAGCTCCCCACGATCTATCCCGGGGGAAGATTGCTTGTGGTGGCGCCGCCGACGGTGCAAATCACTGGCGACGGGCTGGCGCCCGGAGGACAAGAGCAGGGAATGAGTCTGTACGGGCGCGAGGATGTTCCCGCAGGGACGCTCGTGACCGTTAGCGTCTCTGGCACGGCGCCACCGCCCGACGCGAGCGGAGGTGCGGATCAGGGACAACAGGGCCGGGACGCTCAACAGGGCGGGGAATCGGGTGGCGTAACCATTCAGCAAGTTCCCGGACGGCTGGACGTTTTGAAATGGCCGCTCATCATTGGTTTTGTATGCCTCTTTGCGCTGGGCGCGGTTTTGTTGAAACGGAAACCCGTGGCTCTACTCGCTGGGCCGGCGCTCGCAGAAGAAGAGGCTCCTGCACTTAAACCCAAGAGAGTCAAGCCTGCGCCTCCAGTTGCTTCTCCCGCTGTTTCCGCACCCGTTGCTGCGGCACCGGCGCCGCCCGCGGCAAAAGCACCCTCAAACGGGGCGGCGAGTCTAACGGAAGTGGACGCGGCCGTTGGCACCAGCTTGGATGCGCTGAAGGAGCGGCTGTTCCGGTTGGAACTGCGCCATCAAGCAGGCACCATCACCGAGACAGAGTACGCGCAGGAACGCGCGCGAGCGGAAAAGGTACTGCGCGATCTGGTCCGAGGCTGAGCGTTGAAGACGCGGCGCGATTTGCCTTTCCGTGAGGCCGCCCGGTGACGCCACCGGCTTTTTCCCCCACAGGAATCCGGTTCGAAAAAATCGAAAAGCGGTACGGCGGGCTTTACGCGTTGCGGCGGGTATCCCTGGACATTGCCGGGGGCGAATGCGTCGCGCTGGCCGGGCGGAACGGATCCGGGAAAACGACGCTGTTGCGAATCGCGGCCGGCCTGGTGCGCCCTTCAGCAGGAAGCACGGTGTTCCTAAGCGGCCAGAACCGGGAAAACGCCGCCGTTACGCGAGCGGGCTTCGTCGCACACGCCACGATGGTTTATGACGAATTGACGGCGAAAGAAAATCTTTTACTTTTTGCCAGGTTGCAGGGAATCGCGGGCCCCACAGCCCGCGTCGACATGTTGATACATGACGTCGGTTTGGCCGAACGACGCGACTCGCTAGTGCGCACTTTTTCGCGGGGCATGCGCCAACGCGTGGCCATTGCGCGCGCGTTGCTCAACGAGCCTGCAGTGCTTTTGCTCGATGAGCCCGCGACGGGGCTGGATCCGCAAGGTGTGTCGTGGCTGGCGGCGACCCTACGGCGCATGAGAGAGGAAGGACGCACGATTTTGATGAGCCTGCACGGCGAATCGGAGATTTCTGGGCTCGCGACGCGGGCGATCCGGTTGGAAGCCGGCTCGGTCGTGGCCGATACGCAGACGGGTGCACAACTGAAATCGATCCTCACCTTTGCGGAAGCTTAGATGGCGACGCTCTCAAACACGGCGGTATTGCTGGGCAAGGAAGTGCGCACGGAGTTCCGCTCGCGCGAGCTTCTCACGACCACTGTGGTTTTTATTGTGATGGTCGTGGTGCTATTCAGCTTTACGTTCGATCCAACATCGAGCGAGTCGCGGCGCTTCGGTCCGGGTTTGCTGTGGCTGGCATTTCTTTTCGCGGCATCGCTGATGCTGCAGCCGTGTTTTCTTCGCGAACAAACCAACGACACGCTAAGCGCGCTGCGATTGTCGGTTAGCGACCCGTTCGCGATCTTTCTCGCAAAACTGATTGCCAACACGCTTTTTCTGTTCCTCACCGAAGTCCTGATGCTCCCCGTTTTCGCGGTTCTTTATAACGTGCATCTTCTCGCGGTCACTCCGCAGCTCGCGCTGGTCTTGTTCCTGGGGAGTCTTGGCGTGGCGATTCCGGGGACGGCATTCTCGGCGATTTCCGCGCAGGCGCGCCTGCGGGAGCTGATGCTGCCGCTGCTGCTGCTGCCGCTCCTAACGCCGGTGCTAATCGCTAGCACGGAAGCGACCGCGGCACTGTTGGAGCCGAATCCGGCGTTGCGAAAGGACTGGCTTGGATTTCTAGCAACATTCGACGTAGTTTTTTTGACCGCGCTTTGGCTTTTCGGCGAATATCTTCTGGAGGAGTGACGAGGGATGCTGAAACGTGGAGTCATTGGCGCCGCAGTGCTCTTTCTGGTCGGGGCGGCGGCGTACGCTTCTTTCTATATTGCTCCTGAAGAGCGCACCATGGGAGCCATCCAGCGCATCTTCTATTTCCACGCGGCAAGCGCCTGGGCGGGCATGACTGCTTTTCTGGTGTGTTTCCTCGCCAATCTGACTTATGTCCTGCGACGCAATCAAAAATCGGATTGGCTGGGTGTTTCGGCCGCGGAAGTGGGCCTGGCTTTCACCACGGTGGTGCTGATTACCGGTCCGATTTGGGCTCACCCCGTATGGGGCATCTGGTGGACTTGGGACGCGCGGCTCACCTCAACATTCGTGTTGTGGCTGCTGTATGTTTCCTACCTGCTGCTGCGCAACATGTTGGAAGAACCGGACCGCCGCGCGCTGCTCAGCGCCCTGTTTGGAATTTTCGCGTTTCTCGATGTGCCGCTGGTGTTTGGGGCCATCCGCTGGTGGCGCACGCAGCATCCCCAGCCGGTGATTATGGGTTCGCCCGGCTCAGGCCTGGAACCGACGATGAGTAAAGTATTTTTCTTTTCCGTGCTGGCCATGCACGCGTTGATGGTTCTGCTCCTGTCGGAGCGCTATCGGCTGGAAAAAATGCGCGGAGACTTTCAGGAATTGCAGCGCGAAGCGGAGGCTCGATGAAAAATCTGGACAGTATCTTTGCGGCTTATCTTTTCGGCTGGGCGGTGTTTTTTGTTTTTTACCTGACGGTGGCGAAGCGCGCTTCGGCGCTGCGCGGGGACCTCGATCGGTTGAAAGATACTTTGAACCGGGGGAAGTAGCTTGGCGCAGAAGAAAAAAGTCGGGATTGCGCTGTTTCAACTGGGCGGGCCGGATTCGCTGGAGGCCGTCGAGCCATTTCTCCTGAACCTCTTTCTGGATCCGGACATCATTCCCCTTGGGCCGTTCGGGTTGTTCCGGCGGCCGATTGCCAAAATGATTTCCTCTAGGCGCTCCATTCCGGTAGCGGGGCGTTATGCCCAAATTGGGCGGCGCTCCCCGATCGCCACGTTGACCGAGCGGCAGCGTGCGCGATTGGTGGAAGCAGTCTCGCCTTACATCGAGCCGGTGGCGGTCACGGCGATGCGCTACTGGCATCCCTTCACTGTGGAAGCGGTCGAGACGCTGCGAAAGGCTGGGCCACTTGACGAAATCGTGTTGCTGCCGCTGTATCCGCATTATTCGTACGCCACGACATTGAGCAGCTTGAAGGAATGGCGGCGAGTGGTTGATCAAGTAAAGTGGAACGCTTCTAGCGGGCGTCCAACTGAGCGAACTGTCGATCATTTCTACGATCATCCACTCTACATCCAGGCGCTGGTGCAGCGGATTGGATCGGTGTTGCGGCAATTTCCTGACAGTTCGAGGATTCATCTGGTATTCAGCGCGCATGGCTTGCCGATGAGCCTGGTGGAAAAGGGCGATCCTTACCCGAAGCAGATCGAGGAGACGGTGCGGCTGGCTTGCGAATCGGGTGTGCGCCAATATCCGGGCTGGCCGAAGACGCACCTCCTCTGCTACCAGAGCCGCGTTGGCCCGGCGAAGTGGCTGCAGCCGCCGTTGACGGGAACGATTGAACACCTGGGGCAGGAAGGCGTCAAGGAGATGCTCGTCGTACCCATTTCGTTTGTGACAGAGCACATTGAAACGCTTCACGAAATCAACATCGAGGCCCGCGAAGAAGCAGAAAGGCTCGGCATCGAGAGATTCCGCATGATGCCTGCTGTCGGAGATTCGCCCCTGTTTATTGCTGCGCTCAAGGACCTGGTACTCCAGGCCGTGGGCATCGACGCGGCAGAACCGGCGGCGCGGCTTTCGTCGGCCGCCCGTTAAAGGTATAATTCGCCGCTGGAACAGGGCGATGACCTCCGCTTACAATCCTGCAGTGCATAAGTTCGCCGTGTTCGTCGTTTGCTGGACTGTCCTTTTATTTATCGCCGGAGCATTGGTAACTTCGCGGGATGCCGCGCTGTCCGTCCCGAGCTGGCCCGGACCAGTGATGCCGCCGATGGTCGGCGGCGTTTTCTATGAACATTCCCACCGCATGATTGCCGGCGGGCTGGGCATTTTCACGCTTATTCTGGCGATACTGGTTTGGCTCAAGGAAAAACGTCTGTGGCTGCGCTGGTTTAGTGCGATTGCCGTGGGCGGCGTGGTAGTGCAGGCGATACTTGGCGGGCAGGTGGTCCTCCAACTTCTGCATTACTGGCTGCCGGTGATTCATGCCAGCTTCGCGCAGATTGTTTTCGCGGCGGTGCTGGGCATCGCCGTGTTCACCAGCAAATGGTGGGTTTCGGAGCAGCCCCCACTCGACGACAGCGGAGCGCCCTCGATTCAATTCCTGGCGATACTCAATGCGGCGGTCATTTATCTGCAAGTGATTCTCGGCGCGGGCTTCCGGCACAAAGAAATTCCGATTTGGCCGCACATTGTTGGCGCGCTGATCGTGTTGGGTGTGGTGACGTGGATAGCTGTGACGCTGCGGAAGCGTTTTGGGCAATCGCGGGAACTCTCGAAAGCGCGGATTTTCTTGCACGCGATTTTCGGGACACAGTTTCTACTGGGATTCGCGGCGTATTGGTCGCGGATGAGCACCGTGGATGCGCCCCAGCCGATGCCGGTGATGGTTTGGCTGACGGTGATTCACACGGTTGTTGGCGCGATTCTCTTTGCGTTTTCCGTTCTGATCGTGCTGATTTGCTACCGATTGATTCCGGCTAGCAGGGAAGTCGCCGAAGCTACGCCGAAGCAGGTGACCACGGGATGAGCGCGGCGCGGACCACCGAGTTGACGCTTTCGACGCGCGCGAATGCCTATGTGGCGCTGACCAAGCCGGATGTATCCTTTCTCGTGTTGATGACCACCGCGGCCGGGTACTACATGGGAGTCCGCGGGCCTGTCGGCTGGTTGCACATGGTTCACGCGATATTCGGCACCATGCTTATCGCGGCGGGGACGGCGGCGCTGAACCATTACATCGAGCGGGACAGCGACCGGCACATGCGGCGGACGGCTTCGCGGCCGCTGCCAAGCGGAGTGCTTGAGCCGAATGCAGCGCTGTTTTTCGGCGTGGCGCTTGCTGTTGCCGGGGCGATCGACCTCTACATCGTTGCCGGAGCGCTTGCTTCCGGGCTCGGTGTGGCGACCTGCCTTTGTTATTTGCTGGCGTATACGCCTCTGAAAAAGCGCACGGTCTGGGCCACGTTTGTTGGCGCGTTTCCCGGCGCGATTCCTCCGATGATCGGCTGGGTGGCGGCGACAGGATCGCTGGACCGCGGCGCTTGGCTGCTCTTTGCGATTCTTTTTCTTTGGCAGTTTCCGCACTTCCACGCCATCTCCTGGATCTACCGAGAAGACTACGCGCGCGCCGGCATCCTGATGCTGCCGGTGGTGGACCGCGCGGGCACGCGGACGTTCCGGCAGATCATTCTCTATGCGGCCGCGCTCGTCGGCGTGAGCTTGCTTCCGGCAATTTTGGGATTGGCTGGCGTGTTGTATTTCTTTGGCGCACTGGTCATTTCCACGGCACTGGTGCAAGTTTGCCTGTGGGCGGCGAGCAACAAGACGAACGCGCGCGCTAAGTGGCTGATGCACGCAACCGTGCTGCATATTCCCTTGCTGTTAGGATTGATGGTTTACGACAAAATCCCGCACTGACCTCGCCGCTTTGGGAAGGACTGATTCTCGCCCATGGCTTCCTAAGCAGCCCTCAATGCCTCGCTGTGACGGGAGTCATCGCTACTTGATGGTCTATCAGATTTACGCGCGGACGGGCACGTGAGACTCAGCGGCGGCGGTTTCTTGAAATCCAATCAATAGGGAGGAGTATTATCCTGGCGGAAGCCGGGGGGCACCAGCCCGCCTGTTTGCGCCGAGCGAATGGCCTGGCGCGTGCCTGACTTGGGAAAAACGATGTGCCAGAAATCGAGGTTGGGAGAGGCAAAACTGATTCCGACAAAGCGATGCTCCCGTTTCTCCCTCAAGGAAGTCACATGGCATTCTGCGCATTCAGAGGTCATTTCGTTGATGACGCGAACATTCTGGCCGGGTATCAGCGGGGTATCCATGAGCAGGAGAGCCCCGTTGGCGCTGACAACATAAGTGGAAGCCTTCAGGTCGATGGTTTCGCCTTCCGGCAGGCAGCAGCGTACGGTCAAAGGTATCTGCAGGGATAGGCGCGTGGTCCGCCGACGCTCGGGATATCTGGTTCTTTGCATAGCAGCAGCCACCTTGGAAGGGACGCTCAAGGTTTAATGTCAAGATGATCGCACGTATCAGCTTAAAAATCAAGCACTTAATTGATCCAGGACTACTAGTATTGCGAATCGAGGGAGGAGATCACCGCCTGAGCGAATTCATCCGTGCCAGCCGGGCCGCCTACGTCCCGGGTAGTGTGTTTCGCCTCCCGATAAACCTTTTCCAGCGCAGCCTCGATGCGCCGGGCCGCAGTCCGCTCGCCTAGGTGGTCGAGCATGAGAAGGCTGCTCATGATCAAGGCAGTAGGATTGGCCAAGCCTTTGCCAGCAATGTCGGGCGCTGTTCCGTGTACCGCCTCAAACATGGCGGACTCGTCGCCGATGTTGGCGCTAGGAACGACTCCCAGGCCTCCCACCAGACCTGCGGCGAGATCGCTCATCACATCGCCGTAGAGGTTGGGAAGCAAGAGCATGTCAAACTGCAGTGGATCCATGACAATCTGCATGCAGGCGTTATCCACAATCAGTTCCTTGTAATCAATCTCGGGGAACTGCGCCGCGACGGTGCGGACGGACCGGAGGAAGAGCCCGTCGGACAGTTTCATGATGTTTGCTTTGTGGATGGCGTGAATCTTTTTTCGGTTGTGCCGCCTGGCGTATTCAAAGGCAAAGCGGGCGATGCGCGTGGAGGCCTTTTCCGTGATGATCTTGAGGCTTTCGACCACTCCGGGGACGACCTCGTGCTCGAGACCCGAATATAAATCCTCGGTGTTTTCGCGCACGAGGACGAGATCCACGTTTTCGAAACGCGACTTCACGCCGGGTAGATTTTTTACCGGGCGCAAATTGGCATACAGCTCAAGCTTCTTGCGCAGCGCCACGTTGACGCTGGGGGCGCCGCCGGCGATGGCCGTGGCCATGGGGCCCTTGAGGGCCACACGGTTCTTCCGGACGGAATCTACCGCCGCTTGGTTGACCGCTTTTCCCTGATCCGTCGATTCATCAGAACGGCCTGCGATTTCTTCCCAATCGATTTGCACGCCGGCGGCTTCCAAAACGCGCCGGGTGGCCGAGGCGACTTCCGGACCGATGCCCTCGCCGGGGATCAGTGTGACTTTATGCCGCATAGAGGCATCATATTGTATGCGAAGCCGGAATCCCTTGTCGAAATCGAGCAAGCAGGGGAGTTCTTGATAGGTACGCAGGCGTTGTGCAGTTGTGGGGAGGATTTGGTATACTAGAAGCGTGAAAAGCTGCGCAGGATCGCCTGCGAGCGGAGGCCAAGAGAATTTATGATCAATCTAACGCCCGTTGCCAGCACCAAGGTAAAGGAAATCATGAACATGCAGAGCCCCACACCGGTGGCCCTGCGCGTTGCCGTTGTCGGCGGCGGCTGCTCCGGTTTCCAGTACCACATGGCGTTTGAAAACCAGACCAACGAGACCGATGAAGTGTTTGAT
>Ga0307478_10002404_pt1 | contig 14747 bp, 10 predicted proteins | sample atmos_gasesECM4C_2_FD_203713 | JGI IMG/M metagenome (GOLD analysis project Ga0307478, IMG submission 203713) | Hardwood forest soil microbial communities from Morgan-Monroe State Forest, Indiana, United States - atmos_gasesECM4C_05 | ecosystem: Environmental > Terrestrial > Soil > Temperate...
GGAGAAGTGAAGCGCCACGTCAAATGGACGGTAACGCGACTTACGGTGCACCAGGAAGATTTCGATATCATGAGAATTTGATCCACTCGAATGTGCCTCGCCGTCGTGCCTCACCGGCATGCAAAGGGTCCCATTACTTTTGTACTATTGACCGCCAGCTGGCTCTCTTCATACTCGGGGCTGAGTTCACCGCGCCCAAGACCCGAAAGAACTCATGACGCCGACGAGAGCCGGAAGCTCATCCGTTAATCTGCTCTGTTTCCAATGACTCCGAACATTTCATGGCCGCAGCGCCGCCAAACTACGCGAACGACACTCAACAGCGTCGTCTATATCAATTTCGATTCGGATAACGGCGGCATTGTGTTGAACGTCTCCGAGGGAGGGCTTTGCTTTCACTCCGTCGCTCCCCTTCAGCGCGAGGGCACGCTGCGTTTCTGGTTTTCGGAGCACAAACAAAGAATCGAGGCCGACGCCGAAATTGCATGGATCGATGAGACGCGAAAGACAGGCGGCTTGCGATTCACCGCTCTCCCCGCGGAAGGTCACGAGCAAATTCGCAACTGGATAAGCCAACCGGCCACGCGACTCGCCGTCGAAAGGCCGCCCGCTCGAGGGATCCCGAGCCCCTCTCCGTCCTTAGGTGCCGTCCCACCCGACATCGATATTGCGCTCGACCCTCTCTTCCCGGTGGCGCATCCGTCGGAGAAAACGCCCAGTCCTAAACTTCCGGCGGAGGATTCATCAGAGATAAAGGTAGCCTCACTGACGGTGTTCTCGCGCGGCCTCGCTACCGGACTTTTCGTTTCGGCTCTCGTGGCTCTCCCGTTTTTGCTTCACAGCTATCGGCGTGAGCTCGGCGAGTCGCTCATCCACTTGGGCGAACGATTGTCGGCCAAATCCCGCGCTCAGACCCAAACGGTCACCCCCGCGCAGCAGGCTGCCTTGCTGCCACTGCAACCATCATCGCCGGCACATAAACAGATTCCGGATTCGCGGCCCGAGAAGGTTCTGCCGGGGCCTCCGATTGACCGACCCATACCTCAGCAGACAAAACTAGAACTCTCGCGGCCGCTGCCCCTCGCTCACGCTGCCGCCGGCGGCGTTACCAACAAGATTCTCGCGCCCGCCGCTTCATCAGCGCCTCCGGCGATTTCTCTCCGGGCGACTGCCGCCGCTCCCGTGTCCAATGCCATTCCAGATAAAATCACCACGCCTCCACTGGGCGAATCAGCGAAACATCCCGACGTCCACGCAGAAATTACCGGGGAAGCAAGCGCCGGTTCAAGTTCAGCGGGGTACTTCGAAGTCGGCAAATTCAAAAATAACCTGTGGGCCAAAAATGTGGCGGACAGACTGGGTCAACTCGGATTTCACGCGGCCATCATTCAGAAAGGCCGGCTTTGGATGAATTCCTACTCCGTGCTAGTGGGCCCGTACGGCGACAATCAAGGTGCCGAGGCGGCTCGGAAGGATCTGATGCTCCACGGTTTCAACCCACGAGCTTTCGAGAAGGGATCCCGTGACTTCATGTTTCCTTTTGTGCTGACGCTAAATGGAACGCATGTGCCCAACGGGGATTACATCATCAATTGGGAATCTTATAGCCCCGATGCGGTTGTGAAATTTGTGCAGAACGATGACGTTGTGGCCACGGCGGCGGGAAAATGGACGAAAACCGACGTTGCCTATAAACGTAATGCCGTTGTGTGGAGACCGAGTGCTGACGGATCGCGAATCCTTCTAGAAATCCGATTCGCTGGCATGAGCCGAGCTCTCGTATTTCGCACCTCACCTTGATCGAAAGGCGCAGAAGGAGCATCCCGGGATCGTCCGAAGAATCCCTACTAACCCCACAAGCGCCGATGATCTGAGTTAGAAAGTCGCATAAATTGATATACTCCGCGTTCTGCTCCACTGCGAACCGACCATTGGAGGACGAATGCCGCGTTCATCAATCCCGCTTTTCGTTCTGCCGCTACTGATTGCAATCTCGGCCGCCGCGCCGCAAACTCCTCCGCAACCGGAACCGAAGCCGCTCTTCAAGTTTCAGGAAGTCATGATTCCCGTGCGCGACGGAGTTCGTCTCCAAACCGTGATTCTCACTCCCATTGACCAGCACGAGCCTCTGCCCATCTTGTTTCGCCGCACGCCCTACGGAGTCCCCGACAAGCCTCCCGAGCAAATTCCGCCATTCATGAAAGAGCTCGCGCAAGACGGCTACATCTTCGTAATCCAGAATCTTCGCGGACGCTTCAAGTCCGAAGGTGTATTCAACCTATCGTCCTGGGTGGACCTCAACGATCCCAAGGCCACCAATGAAACCACCGATGCCTACGACTCGATTGATTGGCTGTTGAAAAACGTCCCGAACAACAGCGGCAAGGTCGGCATGTACGGCGTTTCCTACGACGGTCTTACCACCGCTCTCACCCTTCTTCACCCGCACCCCGCGCTCAAGGCCATCAGCGAGCAGGCCTCCCCCGTTGATCAGTGGATGAATGACGACGATCACCGCTACGGCGCGCTGCGCGAGAGCTACGATTTTGAATACGCCGTGCTGGAACAAGCCGACAAGAACAAGAACACGAACTTCGATTTCGAGACCTACGACACTTTCCAGTGGTACTTCGATCTCGGGCCGCTCTCCAACATCAACGCCAAATATCTCCATGGCTCCATTCCTTATTGGAATTCCACCGTCGAACATCCGGATTACGACGACTTTTGGAAAAAAGAAGCGTGGGTGAACCAGCTTCACGCCTCAACAGTTCCCAATCTGAATGTTGCTGGATTCTGGGATCAGGAGGACCCGTGGGGGCCCTGGCAGATTTTTCGTCACGCCGAAGAAAACGACCCGCAGCACAACAACTTCATGGTTGCAGGGCCTTGGTATCACGGCGAGTGGTGGAGTCCCAAGGGTGAGAGCATTGGCCTGATCCCGTTTTCAGGACACGAGACCGCGCGCGAGTTCCGCGAGAATATTGAAGCTCCGTTCTTCCGTTTCTACCTGCACGGCAAGGGCGATAAGCCGGCGTGGCAGGCCAGTACCTTTCAGAGCGGATCCAACACATGGCACACCTACGCCGCGTGGCCTCCCAAAGAAAGCAAGGTCACGAATCTTTATTTCCACGCGGATGGCACGCTTTCGTTCACCCCGCCGGACGCGGACCACACCGCGAAGGCTTACAGCGAATATGTTTCCGACCCCGCCAATCCTGTGCCCTATCGCCAGCGACCCATTTCCCCGACATATCCCGCAGGGGACTGGCGCACTTGGGAAGTTGCCGACCAACGCTTCGTGGATCATCGTCCCGACGTGCTTTCTTTCGTCAGCGATCCGCTCGACCGCGACCTCACCATCACAGGGCCGCTCGCCGCCCACCTTTTCGCCTCAACTTCCGGCACCGACAGCGATTTCGTTGTGAAGTTGATCGACGTGTATCCGGAAAACGCCCAAAAAAACGCCTGGAATCCCGAGGAAGGACCGAAGCCCGGGCAGTACGCCCAGTCACTCAACGGCTACGAGCTACCCATTGCGATGGAGGTGCGCCGCGGCCGCTATCTCGAGAGCTACGAGAGACCGCATCCGCTCGCGCCAAACAAGCCAACAGAATGGACCATCCCGCTCCGCGACCACGACCATGTGTTCCTGAAGGGACACCGCATCATGGTGCAGATTCAGTCCACATGGTTTCCAGTGATCGACCGCAATCCCCAGAAATTCGTACCAAGCATCTACCAAGCCACCGCGTCTGACTTCGTCCCCGCGACACAGCGAATCTATTGCTCCGCCACCATGCCATCGCATCTGGTCCTGCCGGTCGTGCCCTAAAAGTAGCTGGCGAGCATCAGATCGGCGGAACGGGGCTGGGCCTGTCAATCACGCAAAGAGCATTCGCGCCAACAATCGCGACGATGGCGGCCGGCTTCAAGCGAAAGTGGTTAGCTGAAAACGCTTTTGTTTAGCTTTTGTCGCTGGAATCTTCCCGGGGCCTGGTGATAGACCCGTTCGAACGCTCGAACGAAGCTTGAGGAGTGACTGTATCCGACCGCACAGGCAACTTCCTTCACGCTCATGTTGCTCTCGGCCAGCAGTTGAGCCGCTCGCTGCAGCCTAAGTTCCGCCAACCACTGGCCCAGGCGAGCTCCGGTCCTTTCTTTGAATAAATGTTGCAGTCGAAAAGGACTCAAACCGAATTCACGCGCAAGTTCGCGCATGGTACAAGGCGCCCCGGACTCCACTCGTTGCAGGATCTTCTGCAGATGCTCTCTGTGCTCGACGTGACTCAGCATGCTCACTCCTCTTAACTGAGAAGGACGATGCCGTGTGTCGTGTGGCATTCAGGATCTCAGCTTGTGAAACTGGTGTTTGGAGGAACCCAGCTTTTAGACTCTTTCCAACGGCTAACTTCAATCTGTCGATTCGAGCGCATATTGCCGAGCAAGAATCCAGAGGCCATTCTTGAAACTCTGTTGCAAGCATCGTCGACACTGTAGTGTGTAGCCGACGGAGCTTTAGAACCTCCGATCTGTTTTTCGTGCTGAAGATGGGGAATCGCCTTGCTTTAGCGAGCCGTACCCGCGAAATTCGAGCAGGGTGGTTTGTGCAATGCACGGTCACAACCACGTTTCTGACCGACGCTTCGCTTGATTCAGCTTTTTTTGCAGCAGAGGGACTGGATTGGTCTGCGAGTTTCTGAAGCTATGATACCGATGGGTGCGAAGTCTTGCACTGGGGTTCGCGGTAGTTAAGGACTATTCTGATATTTTCTTCGCGGTACGGGATGGAACCAACGAGCTGACTAAGCTGGCTAAATTCATCTGACCTTGAGTCAACGAACTAACGACCTTCGCCCAATCCTCCAGCCTTCCGTGGCCAACTGAAAGTTTTCCGCATTTTCGGTTGCGCGCCAGTCATCCGCTGGCGAACTAGAACCAATTCAGTTTCTCTTGGGACGCATTTCTGCTCGGACCGTGCACAAATATCTGAGTTGCAAATGGCGGTTCAGAGAGACAGCAAAAGACTTGATTGGGATCGAGCGTGGTTCCCTAACCGAGCGCATTGATCTGGCAACGCGCTGAGTTGCTCGTCATTCGGCAAACAGGACATCGCTGCCAATCCATAACGGCGCAAGAGACCTCAAGTTTTGTTTGTATGTTCTAGAAACCGGATACTCCTTGCCGCCCCGCGTGCAAAGAATGTAATCCCCGGTAGAGCGCGGGTGAATTCCGTGAACCCAGGAAGAGTTCACAAGTACGCCGCGATGTATCTGAACGAAACCGTAGGGTAGGAGTTTTTCTGCGAGTGCCGATATACATCCCCGAACCAAATGAGATCCCGCGGATCTGACGAGCAAGACATAATTACCCTCTGCTTCTACTGCAATTACTTCTGCGGGATCGATGAGTAGCGCTCTCCCTTCCGTCGCGATCGCGATCTTAGAGGGATTCGCCACCCGAGTCCTTAATTGTGGGGCCGAGTTCGCGCCTTCTTGTCGCGTTGTCCTGCCTATCGCTGGTGTCAGGGCTTCATGCATGCTCTCGCCCAAGGACGGGGTCAACGCGCAATGATCAGCAGGTCTATCGATAGCGGTGATGGCAGCTTGGCGGTGTGTGGTGACGATGACAAGTGCAGGCATTAGGAGGCCGGGTTCCTTTAACAGATCGAGGATCTTGAACTCTGACATCTCGGGAACAAGGTTGTTTAGAAGAACGACGTCATACTCCTCTCTGTGCAGTTTTTCGAGGGCTTCCGACATGTTTTTTACCGAGTCGAAAGCTTCAATATCCTTTCTCTTTGCCAAGACATTTGGTAACGCGCTTCGGTCATCCGGTTCTTTGTCGACTATGAGCACGCGCATGGGGCCCCCTGCTACCTTTTAGAATTCAAGGTGCGCAATGAGATCAGCTCTCACTGCGCTTCCTTGGGAGCAGCTGTTCCATCTGACCACGTTGCCACCGCAATCATGAGCTCGGTTATCGGCTCCGGAGCACCTCCAAATTGCGGGTTCAACATAACCGGAGTGCCGGGCAAGTCCGCTCCCCATGACTTAGGATCTGTAAGCGGAATGTAAAACATCAAATGAGGGACCCAATGTCCGGCCGAGTCGTTCAGATAGCCCTGGGTTGACATCATGTACGACATTGCGCCAGGTTCGACCGGCGGTAGCTGTTTCGCATCGAATGCCTTGATGCTATCCATGATCTGAGCTCTGGATAGTCCAGCCAATACCAACTCCGTTCTCTTGAAAGTCAGCGGCAGGATCGATCGCACCGCGGCTGGATTAAAGCAGATTGGGCCGCGCATCTTTGGATTCCAGAACTGGGCAAAATCAAACGGGGACATCCATGATCGCTCGACGAGGCAGACGAAACCATTCTTGCCCTTAACGACGGTTTCATAGCCATGCTGTCCGAGGACCATCACTTCGGCATCGGCTGAAATCGATGGCGGCGCCGCGCTCCGCGCCATCGCAACCTCAGCGCTTTGATCGGTCATCAGGTACTGATCGATGGGTGCCATTTTGGAATAGGGCGCGACTGTTTCCTGTGATCGTGTGGGCAGGGCAGGGCTGGCCAGCACCGTCACCAACAGTCCTGCAAATGAAATCGCCTTCGTTATGTTTCTGGCAGCTTTCATCGTCGCTTCTCCTTTACGATCCCTCGTGTGGCTATTTTACAAGTGACTTGCGTCTTGAACCCTCTGATGCGGGAGGCCCGCTTGGGGTTGTTGGCGTTAGAGTCGAAAGTGCTCTGTTTATACCGACCAGTCGGTATCTTGTAGGGCGCAAACAAAGTCTGGCTCATAGCGTGCGCCCCGCTCTCGTTCGGCTTCGCGGCGCACGAAGCGATTCCAGGAATTTGATCATCGCTTTTTCGCCACCTTGGAGAGTAGCTGCATCCTGGTGACTCTTTGCCAGAGAGATATAGCCTTCGTAGGTTGCGATCAAAAAAGAAGCCATTTCTTCCGGATTCACACCGCGGCGCACCAGTCCGCGTTTCTTGCCGTTTCGCAGCGCACCTGCGATTGCGACCTGCCAGTCACCGAACAACTTCGCTGTCCTCCTTCGAAAGCCCTCATCGATAGAGGACATCTCCTGAGACAGGTTATTCAGGGCGCAGCCGCAGCGCACGTCCGAGGGCTTTAACGATGTCGACCGAATAATGCTGATTAAGGTGTTGATCGGATTCATGGCATTTTTCAACGGCCACGACCACTTTTCTTGGCCGATGCTTGCCAATACCTCGTCCACCACGGCGTAGCCCAGAGCCTCTTTATTTTCAAAGTGGTGATACATCGCTCCTTTCGTCACGCCCGCCGTGCAAAGAATCGTGTCCAAGTCTGTGCCGCGAAAACCCGACTTGTAAATCTCCCGGAAGGCAGCCTGCAGCAGGCGTTCTCTGGTGCGCTGGGGATTGCGCCGTTCGCCGCGCGTGACTGCGCGGCTGGCAGCAGAGTTAAACATACCGGCTAGTATGTACAACCTGGATAGAAAGTCAACAAAACAATGCGCGCAAGACGTCTATGAGTTGGAACTCTACCGATTGCGTCCGGCGGGATTTGTACGGGTTCCTCACGGTAATTTTGTAACCCGTGGATTGCGTTTGGTCACTGCAGGCTTCGCTCCATCACATTTATGTAGCGAGCAAAATGATTCCCCTCATAATGCCCAAGAGATTGTTCGCTATCCAAGAGTTTATCCGACGCAGGATCAGGCTACTAATGAACATAGAGAGAAGAAGAATCCTCGAATCCTTTCGCGAGGGACCAGTCATGCTTGCCGGGGCGCTGCGACAATTTCCGAGGAAGATGTGGGTTTATAAACATGCTGCTGACGGGCTGAGCATTCACGAAACTATATGCCGCATGGCCGACAATGAAGTGATTGAGTATTTTCATTGTCGATCTCTGGTCGCCAATCCTGACTGCACCACTCGAGAAAGTGAGTCAATGGAATGGTTTGGAAGACTCGGTTACGTCTACCAAAACATCAGAGAAGCTATGGGAATTATTCGTGCCCTGCGCCCGTTTACGTATCACTTCCTGGAAAAGCTGCCGGAAGATTTGTGGACTCGCCCCACGCAACACCACGTTTCGCTCGACCGATGGCTTGCGAATCGACAAAGTTACTATCTGAAACAAATCCGCGGGATGGAGCGGATTTATCACGGATGGCTGCAGGCTACATGGTCCCGAAGGTCCGCAAGAACAGCCTATAAGAATGCAGGGTTTGATGCATTCGTATTGCGGCGTGGAGTCTCACAAGTGAATCAACGAAGCGCATCTGGGCCGATTTAATTAAGTCCGGCGAATCCGAAAACGCAAGCCCTTGCGCATTTATCGATTCGTTTGCATACACGAGATATCTCAGAGTTGCGAAGTAGCAACTCGTCTCTAATTCGATCCAGAGTCGCCCGTCCAGTAGAAACGAGTCCTCCAGAATATGGAATTAGCCGGTAATTTCTATTGTTTGATGTGTATTGCGACGCAAAGTGTTGGGTCGTCGCTCCGACGTTTTGAAAAGTCGGTACGCGTGACCAGTTAATTTTCCAATTCTACGTGATTGCATATCCCTCTCTAAAACTTCCTGTAAGTATTTGTATTTGCCGCACACGTATTTTGGCTATCGAGCTGCTATTGAGGAAGTGATTCTGGGTGCCAAGCTGTATTGAGGAAATTCCGGTTTTGTGGCTTGGGGCTTCACAAATTGACTGAATCCGGAGATGAAAATGCGATTGAATCGATATTTTTTGCCGGCCGCAATGTTCGCGGCTTTGTTGTTTCTTTTTCCCGGATTGCTGTTGGCGCAGAGCGTAGTCACGGGCGCGCTGAATGGCACCGTGACGGATCCCTCGGGTGCAGTGATCGCGGGCGCTACTGTGACGTTGACCAGCACGACCACGGGTGCGGCATTGGTTACGCAAACCACCGCCAACGGTGGCTACTCGTTTGGGCTCGTAAAGCCGGGCCCATATACAGTGACTGTGACGCAGTCTGGATTTAAGCAAGCGTCTCTAGCTGCGGAGGTCGCTCTTGGCGAAACGGCCGTGGCGAATGTGAAGTTGGAACTCGGTAGCGGCTCGGTCACCGTGGAAGTGACGGGACAAGGCGCTCTGCTGCAAACTGAAAATGCAAATATCTCCACCAGCATCGAAACTGCCGAGATCGAAAACCTCCCCAATCCTGGCGGCGATCTGAGCAACATCGCGCAGACCTCACCGGGAGTGACGATGAACAGCTCCGGCAGCGGCTTCGGAAACTTTAGCGCTTTCGGCATGCCCGGCACTGCCAATCTCTTCACGATCAATGGTAACGATTACAACGATCCCTTTCTGAACTTGAACAACTCGGGCGCCAGCAACTTGCTGTTGGGTTCCAACGAAATTCAGGAAGTATCGGTGATCAGTAACGCCTACACCGGCCAGTACGGACGGCAGGCGGGCGCGCAGATTGACTACGCCACCAAGTCCGGCGGCAATGCTTACCATGGCGACGCGGTGTACTACTACAACGCCGGCGGCATGAACGGCACCGACTACTTTACCGGCTTTAGCTCTGAAGTGAACAATCAATGGGCGGCCGCATTGGGCGGGCCAGTCATAAAGGATAAGGTTTTCTTCTTCGCGAACACCGAAGGCTTGCGCTACTCGCTGGGCGCGGGGGGATTCGTCGATTATCCCACCACGGCCTTCGAGAACTATGTGACGCAGAACATTGCGAAGTTGCCAACGGCCCCGACGGCCACTCCGTTCTACCAGAACATTTTCAACTTGTATAACAACGGGGCGGGCTTCGCGGCCGCCAATGCCAACCCGATTCCAAAGAGTTGTGGGTCTCTTGACGGCTTGAGCGGCGGAGCTATTCCAAACGATGCGTGCGTCGGCCAAGCACAACAAACGGTCCCGAACGGAAACAGAGAGTGGCTGCTTTCAGGGCGCGTCGATTGGAACATCAATGACAACAACAAGATCTTCGCCCGCACCAGGTTCGACCGCGGGGTCCAGCCAACTGACACCAGTTTCGTCAGCCCGGTGTGGAACATCCACAGCGTTCAACCGCAGGATGAAGGCCAACTGAACTACACTCACGTGTTCAGCCCGAACGTGGTGAACAACATCGTTGGCTCTGTACTCTGGTATTCGGCCATTTTCGAGGCCCCGGACTTCAATGCAGCTAAGGCGGCATTTCCCGGCCTGTTTTACTTCACCGATATCGGCGCAGTTTGTCTGGGCCAAGGATGCCAAACGGACGTACCAGGAGCGGCCGCTAATTTCCCACAGGGCCGCAACGTCACCCAGTGGGGCATCGTAGACGACTTGTCGATCGCGCGCGGAAATCACAGTTTCAAGATGGGCGTGAATTTCCGGCGCGATGATGTGAGCGATTACCGAGCGAGTGAGGGTCAAATCCCGAACGTCGGAATTACCGCACTCGATTTCGCCAACGATGTGATGAACCCGGCTGGCGCGGGAACCGCCGGCGACTCGCTATTCCAACAGTTTGCGCTAAATCTCCGCCAGCCATTGGCGATCTATAGCGTCGGGCTGTACTTCCAGGATGAATTTCGTGTGAATCCCAAACTCAAATTGACGCTCGCACTCCGAGCGGACCGTAACTCGGGTGGCGTGTGCCAGTCGGATTGCGGCTCGGCACCCACGACTCCATTCGCACTGGCGAGCCACGACGCCACTCTTCCCTTCGACAGCATTACGAATCCCGGCTCGCACAGCATCTTGCCGGGGATCGAAAAGGTTGTGTTCCAGCCGCGCATCGGAGTGGCCTGGACGCCGTGGGGAGACAAGACGGTTATTCGCGCGGGTATCGGTCAATTCTCCGACCTGTATCCCGGCGCCATCTTGGACAACTTCACCGTCAACTTCCCGCAAGTGACGGCGTACAACTACACTGCGCCAGGCAATTTCGCCTTCACGGATCCCGGCTCCGTAGCGCAAGCGACTATTGCTTGCAATACCACGTTCCAGTCCGTGTACCATTCCGGCGGAAACTTGGCCAATTACCTGACGCCAAATCCGAATTGCGCGGTTCCCAACTTGAGTGACGTTGGCAAATTGCTCAACCCGAAGTACGTCGAATGGAACGTCGAAGTTCAGCGTACCATCGGAGCCAAGACTGTCGTATCGGCGAACTACGTTGGCAATCGCGGGTACGACGGACTGTTTTTTAATCCGTATCCAAACGCGTTCAACCCGTCCGGTTTCGGCGGGCTTCCAACCAGCCCCGTCGACCCGCGCGTGGCAAACGTCCTCACGCTCACCAATGAGGGTTATTCCAATTACAACGGGCTATCCCTGTCGGTGCAGCAAAACTCGTGGCATGGTTTTATGGGGCGTCTCAGTTACAGCTATAGCCATTCGCTCGACCTGACTTCGAATGGCGGCGTGCTGCCGTTCCAAGCCACGTTCTCGCAGGTCAGCACTCTCAATCAGATCAATCCGACCTGTTTGCGATGCCAGAACTACGCGAGTTCCGACTATGACGTCCGCCACAACATCACCGGAAACTACCTGTATCAAATGCCGTTTCACAGTGAAAATCGCCTGGTCGATACGGCGCTCGGCGGTTGGATTGTGTCCGGAACCGTGTATTACCACACCGGATTCCCGTTCAACCTGCTGGATTCAGGTGATTTCTTTAATGAAGTTGCGGGCAACAACGGCGCAAACGGCGCAATACTTGCTCAGCCCATTACGGCAGTGCCGCAATCCTGCACCAGCCCGAAGGCGCCGTGCTACACACTGTCTGAATTCGCCGGCCAAGCAGGTAATCCAGCGCCGACCGGATTCGGGACGATTGGCCGGAATGCTTTCCGTGGGCCGAACTATTTCAACACGGACTTGAGCCTGCGGAAGGACTTCCGGGTCACCGAACGGATGGCGTTACAGCTCGGGGCCAATGCTTACAACGTTCTGAATCATCCCAACTTCCAGAATCCGGTCAATGCGACGGGTTTTGGGCCTGGAACGTTTGGCAACATCCTGCAGACCACCGCTCCGCCGACCACGCCGTACGGAGCTTTCGCAGGCGCGTTGGCCAGTGCTCGCATTCTCCAGGTGATGGCCAAATTCACCTTCTAACCTAACTCTAACTTGCCTGAATCGGGGCGGCCGAAGAACGAACGGCCGCCCCGTTTTTCTTCTCAGCACTCTCCACTCACCTTGGTCGAAAATCCCAAGAAAAAAAGCTCCGGGAATTGACACACCACACCCAGACCGGTTTGTGGGCCACACAGACAAACCTGCGGTTTGAACCAACCGCTGCTGGGCGCAACGCAACAGTTCGCCGAGCGGTTGAACAGGACACTAAGAACCTGAAAACCGGTTCCTATTGTTGGTGAGGTGGATTCGACCCCGGGCGGGAGGCTTGATGATAAAAGACGGCGGGCTCGCGCCGAAGTTCTGGATGCGCGAGTTTCTGATAGAGAGATTCGAGGTCGTCAACGAGGCGTTCTTTGCTGAATCTATCCAGCGCGAATTCCTTGCCGCTATGGCCCATTCGCGCTCGGAGCGGTGCGTCATAAAGCAGCAACTTCACCGCGCTGGCGAACGTGTCTGCGTCGCGCGGATAAGCCATAATTCCGTTTTCGAAAACGTCAAAGCCGTCGTGTTCTTGCGGCGCGCCGGCCATAAGATCGGGCATTCCACCCACGTTAAGAGCCACAAAAGGCCGGCCGGTTGCCATGGATTCAATCATCGCCACCGGTGTGCCTTCGTTGTGCGAAGTCAGCGTCATCAAGTCTATTCGTGCGTACACCTGGGCCATATTCCGTTGCCAACCCGCCAGCGTGAAATCCTGCGACAAGCCAAGCTCGACGATTCTTTTTTCCACTGCTGGGCGCAGCGGGCCGTCGCCAACCATTATAAATTTCGCGAGTGCGCCGGAGGATTTCAGGGCGTGAGCCACCTCGACAAAAAACAGCGGGTCCTTAACCTCCACGAACCGACCCACCCAGCCGATTACTAGCGCGCGATCTTGATCCAGAGACTGAAAACGCGAATCCTCGCGATTCACTGCGCTCAGCGCTCCAAGGTCAATCCCCAACCGAACAATTTGAAATTTCTCGGGCGGCGCGATTCTGTACTTCGTGATGAGTTCGTCACGCTGAGACTTGCTGACGGCGATAATGCGATCAGTGAAACGCGCGAGAAATCGTTCGATGGCCAGAAACAAACGCGTCTTCGCCGGAAAAAAATATCCGTCGAAGATATTCCCGTGAAAAGTGTGAACGACGACCGGAACCCCCGCGAGCAATGCCGCAGTTCGGCCGACGGTGCCGGCCTTAGCCGTGTGGGTGTGGACGACATCCGGTTTCTCCCGGCGCAGAATGCGATAGATTTTCCACAAAGCCACCAAATCCTTCCAGGGAGACAGTGGACGCACCAGTTGCGGAACGCGCACGAACGGAACGCCCCATTCGGCCGCGTAATATTCCATGCTGCCTTCGTTCTCCGGCACGGGACCCACAACGAGCGTACAGTCGTGCCCGCGGCGCTCCAGCTCATGCGTGGTGAGAGCCACGTGGATGGCCGGACCGCCAACGTTGAGGCGAGCGATGATGCGAACAATTTTCATAAGTGCCGGAAAGAGTCGAACGCCACTTCGTCAGGTTTTTGTCGGCCAAGCTCCCGCCGGTTTCTACGGCATCACCTTGGATGACGGGCCTCTCAGCGACCTGATGCGAATCGCTTCGCGCGCTGCGCCTTGCCGCGGCAGAGAATCTGCGTTTCTGGCCGTCAACTCGACCAAATGGTCTTGCGGAATGAAGTCTTCCGAGAAAAATCCCCCGCGGCTCACCAGATCTTCCAGTTCGAAGCGGATACGCATCAGTCCGATGCCCAATTTCCGGCACTTGGCCTGAAGGTGAATTCGCTCATCTTGCGTGGCACTGGCGGTCAGCAGCACCGCGCGGATGTTGCATTGCTGCACTAGGTGATCCAAATGTTTCAGGCTGCCCCGTACCGGAACCGAATGAATGCAAAGATTTTTCTTGGCGTTGTCCGCATCGAGAAAGCCCACAACTCGCAAGGGATAGCGCTTGGTGACCAGCTGCAGCGCGGTCTCGCCGTGGTCATCAGCACCGTAAATTAAAATATTGGCGCGATGGTTTGCCGGCGCGTAGGAATCGAACAGGCGAAACGAAAACCGGAACAGGAGAACCAGGAACGTAAACACCAGGAAGTCGAGGACGAACACGACGCGCGAGAAGCCATAAAAACGATACACTGCCGCGAAGTACGCTACGGCCGCCAGCGACGCGACCGCAGACGTCCAGGCGATGCGGAACGCATCCTTTAATCCGAAATACTGCCACCAGCGACGGTACGCACCCAGACCCGTAAAAACGGCCAGCTTGATCAGGATCACTTCCGGCAGTGAATGCACCAGCAGTCGCATATCTTGCGCGTGCACACCAGCATCAAAGCGCACCAGATAAGAGCCGTAATAGGCCGCGACGATCAGAACGATGTCGCAAAGCGCTCCTAGCAGGATGCCCAGCCATTTCGGAGGACGGAATGCATATCCCGGCATTTCCACTGTGCTGCCATGCGAACGAAGTTCGAAACGAGCCAAGTACACGCCAAAGATGGCGACGGATACCAACAGAATGGCGACCATGGAAACGAACGAGGTAATTCCGTATCGCACGGTCAGAAGTGCCACGGTTCCAACAAGAAACGAAAGGCACCAGAGGGTTACGACCGCACCGCGCTTGGAGAATCCATAC
>Ga0307478_10002405_pt1 | contig 14740 bp, 14 predicted proteins | sample atmos_gasesECM4C_2_FD_203713 | JGI IMG/M metagenome (GOLD analysis project Ga0307478, IMG submission 203713) | Hardwood forest soil microbial communities from Morgan-Monroe State Forest, Indiana, United States - atmos_gasesECM4C_05 | ecosystem: Environmental > Terrestrial > Soil > Temperate...
CAGCATTTCGTAGAGCGAGACCCCAAACGAATAAATATCCGAGCGCGCGTCGGCCGCTTCGCCCCGCACCTGTTCCGGGGGCATGTAATTCAGCGAGCCGAGCGTTGTGCCCGTGGTAGTCAGCGAGCCCTCGGTGGACGAGCGAGCGATGCCGAAGTCCATCAGCTTCACCACGCCCTGCGGCGTGAGCATCATGTTCGCCGGCTTGATATCGCGGTGAATGATGTTCTGCTTGTGCGCATAGCTCAACGCCGAAAGCACCTGATCCGCGTAATTGACCACCTCGGCTGTCGACAGGGGAGCGCGAGCCAGCCGGTTGGCGAGGGTTTCTCCCTCGACAAACTCCATGATCATCACTAATTGATTTTCATGCGTGAGCGCGGTTCGCAGCGCCGCAATATTAGGATGATTCAGCGTGGCCAGCAGGCGGATCTCGCGCAGAAACCGGTCCGCAAGGCCCTGGCTTGAAGACAGGTCGGGCAGCAGGATCTTCATGGCCTCAACGCGGTCAGAGATCACGTTGCGCACCTTGTAGACCTTGCCCATTCCTCCCACACCGAGAATCGAAAGAATCTCGTAATCGCCAATGTGCTGGCCAACTGCAAATTCACCCGTCATAGACGCCTCCAAGGACCGGGCCGGTGTTGCGGAAGTATTATAAGCTCCGTGGGCCGCGGCCTCACAGTTGGCGGGAAATCGCCCAAAGCACAATTCCGATCAGGCTCTCTGGTAATAGAACGGCACCGCGCTTCAGGGGCACTGCCGTTAATTCTTTACGACGTCTCCTACTTTAGCCGGGCCCGAGCCGCTGAATGTCCCGGTCGCCGAGTTGCTATCCGTTTCGGTCACCGTCATCTCCCCAACCCTATCCTCGACAGACTTGATCACCTTACCTGTCGCCGGGTCCTTCACCACGCGCACCTGCCGTGTAACCGTCAACTTGTCGCCCACCTTCACTCCCGCCTTTTTCCCCACGTTGACAATGAGCGTGTTGCCCGAAACGTCCGCGACCAGTCCGTTGACTTCCAGCTTGATCGTGGGCACCTTATCCACTGCCCCATCCAGTTGCGCTCCCGTGTCGTCCACGGCCTTGTGTACGGCTTCGCCCAAGATCGTGTTGGCAAAGTTGCTGCTTCCCATGTCCAGGCCGCCGCCTCCGCCTCCCGACCAGCCTCCGCCCGCACCCAGGAGCGACGTGCTCGAACGGGCGGATTCGCCGGTCCCCGTCACCGCCGCCAGAATCTCTCCTGTGGAGGTGTTGACCATGCGCGCGCTGATGCCGACCACGGCCTTGGCTTTGCTCGTGCCAACTCCACCGAGGCCGAATTTACCTAGTCCATAGCCGCCGCCACCCACATTCGTGTGCTGGTCGTCGCGGCCGAATTGTGTGATCGAACCGATGATGATCGCATCGATGCCAAGGACTTTGCCGATCTTTGCCGCCGTGGTCGCATCGGCGCGGTCGCTATTCGAAAAATTCTGCTCAGCAAGAATTTTGTCCAGTGCATTGCGCTCGATCACAGAATATTTTCCGTCCTGCACCAGTTTCTGTACCAGCAGATCGGAAATGCCTTTGCCGACATCCTGATCTGAACCGAAGATGGAAGCAACGTAGGATCGCACCGTGCCATAGTCAAAATTCATCACGGCCACGCGCTTCTTGGCGGCGGCTGCGGGGGGCGCGTCTTGCGCGGACGCAGGGCCGCAGCACCACGCCACAGCCAGGGTGAACAAACCGATGCGTAGAATCCGGGTGAGCAACATAGAGGGCTCCTTGCTGCGGGCGGTGATTGTTGGATGATTTCCACGAACGATAATCCGCGCCTGCTATCTGCGGCTATCTTAATTAAGCGTATAGGGCGTGGCAACGGGGAACTGCGCCGTGATGATTGGAAATTACCTCCTCTTCTGATAGAGTCGGGCGCCATCAAGGGGAAAATAATGAGTTCACCCGCCTCTCCCGGCGCTCAAACGTCCTCGCGCCACGATTTCGCTCTCTTTTTACTGCGCATCGCCAGTGCCGCGGCCTTTCTCTATCATGGCAGCGCCATTCTCTTCGGTGCGTTTGCTGGCCCCGGTCCCCAGAACTTCGCCGCCTATCTCCATGTTCCGGTGATTGTTGGCTATCTGGTAGGGCTCGCCCAGGTTGCCGGGGGGTTGGCTATCCTCACCGGTGTTCTGTTCCGGGTTGGTGCCGCCTGCGTCATTATCGTAATGATCGGCGCGATTTTCCTCGTGCATATTTCCCATGGATTCGATGTCGGCAAGAACGGCTTCGAATATGCCTTTGCCCAACTCGTGATTGCCTTTTCGCTCCTGCTGACTGGCCCTGGTAGCTACTCACTGGCCGGTATGCTGCCGCCGCCCCTTCGCAAACTCTAGCTTCGCCTTCTGGTTGGCGTTGTAGCGAGCCGCGAGGCCTAGCAGACCTGTGATTTGTGTCACTGCATTCTGTGCCGTAAGCCCGCAGATTGCTAGGAATGGCTCCCGGACTCAAAATCGAGCGCGCCGCTTGGCTCGAAGGACCTTCCGCCCGTTGCGAGCCAATGCCAGAGCCTTCCGCGCGGCCCTGGCGCCTTATTCTTCTCGGTGCGCCCGGCGTCGGCAAAGGCACTCAGGCCGACTTGCTCAACAAGCATCTGCGCGCCTGCCACCTTTCCACTGGCGACGTTTTCCGTGCGGCGAAGGGCCGCGACGGGTGTGAGCTCAGCCCAGCTATGCGCGCAGCCCTCGAATATATGCGCCGCGGTGATCTCGTGCCTGACTCGACCGTGTGGGACCTGGTGCGGGAACGCAGCGGCTGTTTGCACTGCGGCGGCGGCTTTATCCTCGACGGGTTTCCTCGCACGCTGAATCAGGCCCATTCTCTGAAAAAGTTGATGGAGAATGAAGGTCTCGCGCCCACCGCGGTTGTCAATTACGAATTGCCCGTCATGGAAATCATCGCGCGCTTGAGCGGCCGCCAGACTTGCTCCGAGTGCAAGACGGTGTTTCACGCAACCGAACGTCCACCAAAAGTCGCGGGCGTTTGCGATCGCTGTGGTGGCAAACTTTTCGAGCGCGAGGACGACCGGCCCGAATCGATCAAAATCCGCATGGACGCCTACGAACAGAGCACGGCGCCGTTGATTGAGTTCTACAAAGAGCTTGGTCTGCTCTTGCCAGTGGGCGCCAGCGGCTCCCCTGAACAGATTTGCGATAAGACGATCTCGGCACTCAACGTCTGGCGCGCGCAGCATCGGGCCTGAGCGTCAAGCGCCTTCGAAGAATCGCTCGAAGCCAGTCAGGGGCATCGAGGATCCGCGCAAACTGCGCGCAAGGGGTGTGCGACTTAAAAGTGAAAATTAAGCGGCCCGGCGCGCCTCCCAATAGTTTTCAAATTCGCTATTGAGCTGGCAGCATCGTAGGGCCACGATTGCGTTGGCCCCTCGAACAGTCCAAAACATTCCTGATCTCTTGAGACGCGCAGCAATCACAGTTTTGCAGCCAGCTTCGATCACACCTGAGCCAACAAAGAGGTGTTGGCGACGGAACTTCGGATATCGCATGCGCTCTCGATTCCGCTCAAAATAATCTGCTTCGGTGCGAACCTTCTCTTCGATTTCGGCGTTGTCAGACTTGATCGCGCGCAATGCATCAACCAGCTTTTCGATTTTGCCGCGATCCAACAGCTTCTGGTGCATCTTCATCCAGGCTTTTTGTTTTACTTGGTCATTCGGGTACAGCTTGCGGGCTACCTCCCAGAGATGCTGGCGGGCGTGGTAGAGATCGACGATCTGAATGGCGCCGGGAAAGTGCAGTTCAGCAATATTCCAGATCCACTCCGCGCCGTCGCCCATGACCACCTTCAGCAGCGCGCGGCTCCAGCCGCGTCGGGAAGCTTCGGCATAGATTCGCCGGCCGAATTCTTCCGCTGTTTCGATCGCTCCCGTGTAGGTGGTGGAATCCGGGTCGCGGATGGCATAGCCCTGCTTATCCCACGTGGTCTGGGTGAATACGCAGCCTAATTTACACTCCCGTGTATGGGCGGGTTGGCCTTCGGCCTTGCCCTGTCGACCCGCCGTCTCTTTCTTCACCACGGGGATACCGGTCCCATCCATCTGCACATAGACAATGCGGATGGGTTCGCCGACGATCACGGGCAAGTCCAACTGGAGGGCTTTCTGGATCTCGGCCTTTTCGCGCTGAGCGATATCAGCGCCGATGGCTTCTGCTGTGCGCTCCACCGATTTCGTAGTCACCTCCAGTCCCGCCAGGATTTTCATCTGTTCGCGACCGTCATCGAACGGTGCCTCCTGCCCGACCATAGCTTGCATGCGGCGTACTCCGGGAGAGAATTCCGTATTCTCGATATCCAGTTCGATATCGACCGGAAATTGCCCTCGGCCACAGTGCGCGCACAAATAGTAGGGACGCGAAACTTCCACCAGCCCCAAGGCGGTCAGCACGGCCTTGCTGCGCAGCCCATGATAATGGGCCTGTTGGCCACAAGCGCAGGCTAACGTACGCTCTTCTTTGCCGGGGGCGGGAAATTCGAGCAGCTGGCTCAACGCGGCGGCACCGGCGCGATGTAAAGCCGAGCGCATGGCCATCTCGGTCGCCTCCAGATCCAGCCGCCCCGTCTTGCGCCGATCCTCGAACACTACCCGTAAGAACTGTTCTACTTCGCGCGTGATCTCTTGCCGGATCGCCTCGGCCGTTTTTTTTTCAGTTCCGTCTCGGCCTCCTCCTCGATAGGCCGCAAACGGCAGATCTCCGCGTTGGTTCCCAGAAACTCACGAGTAAGCTGTTGGAATTTCCGGAACTCCTCGACTTCTCGCTCCGCTTTCTGGATTGCCGCAGAGGTCGACAATGCTTCCGAGACGGTCTTGCCATCAACCTTATAGGTCAGCCGCACATTGGGGCCGTGACCAGGCTGGCCGGGTTGATGGCAGCGACAGTCCGGCTTACCGCAGCGACCTGACGTGCTGGTAATGCTGCCGGGGCGAAGATCGCCGAGCTGCGCGATGCGCTGAGCAATTACTTCACGTCGTTGTTCTAAATCCGGAAGGGACTGAGTCATGTGGTGGGCCTCCTATTCCGAGCGTACTATATACGCAAGGAAATAGCCACCCGAAAAGCATATTAGCCCTTTGTCCCTTTAAAGTCGCGCGCCCGCGCGCAAGTGCTTCGTTGACAAAGCCTTCGGCACCCTCTAAACTTAGATTTTGTCTCTATGGGGAAAGGTGTGACTGATTGCAATGAGGACGTACGTAGCTAAAGGAGCAGAAGCAGAAGCGCTCAAAGTCGGCGCTCAATGGTTCGTCATCGACGCGACCAATCAGGTACTGGGACGTTTGGCCACCAAGGCGGCGCGCCTCTTGATCGGCAAGGATAAGGCGGCTTTTACCCCTTACCTCGATTCGGGCGACCACGTAGTCGTGATCAATGCCGACAAGATCAAAATGACGGGGAATAAAATTGAACAAAAGGTTTATCATTCGCACAGCGGCTATCCCGGCGGATTGAAGGAAGTACCGGCCAAGCGCGTTCGCGAGTCCAAGCCCGAGTGGGTTGTCCGCGAAGCGATTGTGGGTATGCTGCCGAAGAACAAGTTGCGCGCGCGTCGCGCTCGCAAGCTGCGCGTTTATCGTGATGCGGCGGGTTTGGCGCGCCACGCGGGGCAGAAGCCCCAGTCTGTAGGGCTTTGAGTTTGGCCCGGTCCTGCCGGGTTGGGTAAGCAATTCCGCTCGAAGGTGTTCCTTTCTAAGTAGTGTCTTAGCAGGGAGCAATCCGATCGTGGAGTGCACGAGATCACGTGGAGCATTCTCGTCCCTGCCTGCGCAAGCAGGCGAAGCAGGTTTTGAGGAGGAGCATTGAGTACTGGAGAAACGCCCGCAGTGGGCACAAAGACTTGGTTTCACGGCACCGGCCGCCGCAAGGAATCCATTGCGCGCGTGTTCGTGCGGACAGGAACTGGCAAGTTCACCGTGAACGGACGCCCCGTGAAGGAATATTTTCCGAATCACGCCTGGGAGCACGATGCGATCGAACCGCTCAAGTTCACGAGCATGCTCGAGCAGGTCGACGTTGTGGCCACGGCCAAGGGTGGAGGCGTTGGGGGGCAGTCCGGGGCAGTGCGCATGGGCTTGTCTCGTGCCATCAGCCGTTTCAATCCGGAGCTGCGTCCGGCGCTGCGGAAAAACGGATTTTTGACGCGCGATTCCCGTATGAAGGAACGCAAGAAGTACGGGCAGAAGGGCGCACGCAAGCGGTTCCAGTTCACCAAGCGCTAAAGGACTGGCCTGTTTCGGGTTTGTGCGGGGTTCGCCTCGCGCTCGCGAACTCTGGAGTCTCGGCGTAAGGCTGCTTACGCAGGCTGGCCGGAACTCCAAGATCACGGCCGGCAAGCTGCCGGCAAGAGGCTGCTGCGTGAGCCCCCTAATGTTGCGCTGGGTTTTCATGCCAACGTTCCATGGCGGGCGGCGACGAAAAGCAGCTATCTACTAAGGAGGAAAAGTGGCAGTAGAAATCACCATGAAGGAGCTGCTGGAGGCTGGCGTTCATTTCGGCCACCAGACGCGCCGTTGGAACCCCAAAATGAAGGAGTACATTTTCGGGGAACGCAACGGTATTCACATCATTGACCTGCAGAAGACCCTGAAGATGTTTCGCGAAGCTAGCCGCTTCGTGAGCGAAATTTCCGCGCACGGCAGAACCGTTTTGTTTGTCGGCACGAAACGCCAGGCCCAGGAAGCCATCGCCGAAGAGGCGAAGCGCTGCGGCGCCTACTTTGTGAATCACCGCTGGCTGGGCGGCACGCTGACCAACTGGTCTACGCTGCAGAAATCCATCAAGCGCCTGAAACTCCTCAAGGCCATGACCGAAGACGGCCGCATGGAGCAGCTCTCGAAGAAAGAGCGGGCGCGCCTCGATCGCGAGATGAAGCACCTGCAGCAGAACCTCGAAGGCATCGAAAATATGGCCCAACTCCCGGACGCCATGTTCGTGGTCGATTCGAACGCCGAAGAAATCGCGGTGAAGGAAGCGCGTCGCATGGGTATCCCTGTCGTCAGCGTGGTGGATACCAACTGCGACCCCGACATGGTTGATTGGATTATTCCCGGTAACGATGATGCTCTCCGTGCCATCCGCCTTTTCACCACAAAGATCGCGGACTCGGTCGCCGAAGGCCGCTCTCTCTACGAACAGTCTCAGGTCGCCGACCAGAAAGTTGCGGCGGACCAGGCAGCGGAAGCCGGCGTCGAGTACGTGGACACCAGCGCTTACGAGCAGTACGAAAAGCAAGAAGGCGATTTCGTCGAAGGCTCCGAAGCTTTCATCGAAGCGGCGGAGACCACCGTTCCTCCCGACGAGGAACAGCGCTGACGATTCGCGCGCGGCTATTCCATTTCTTGGCCCGGCGCAGCTCACACGTCTCACGCCGGGCCATTTTTCTAGGGCGTACACAGACGAATTCAGGAAACCAGAGAGAAAAGGATGAGTACAAGCAAACCAGTCATGGAAATCCCAGCTAAGCTCGTTAAGGAACTCAGGGAGAGGACCAACGCCGGCTTCAGCGATTGCCGCGCCGCACTTGTTGAGGCTGCCGCCCAACTGGGAGACACAGCGAATACAGCGCAACTCCTTGAGAAGGCGATCGAGATCCTGCGCAAGAAGGGCCAGGCCGCCGCCGCCAAAAAAGCTACCCGCGAAGCCTCCGAAGGCTTGATCGGACACTACATTCATGCCGGCGGCAAGATCGGCGTGATCGTGGAGATCAATTGCGAGAGCGACTTCGTGGCTCGCACTGAGGCTTTCCAGAATCTCTGCCACGATGTGGCTATGCACATCGCCGCGGTCGATCCCCGCTACGTCCGCCGCGAAGACGTCACCCCCGAGATGCTCGAAAAGGAGCGCGAGATTTACATGGCCCAGGCGCGAGCCACCGGCAAGCCCGAGCAGGTCATCCAGAAAATCGTCCAGGGGAAGATGGAGAAGTTCTACGAGGAAACCTGCCTCTACGAGCAGCACTACATCAAGGACGAAACCATGACCATCGGCGAGAAGATCAACCAGGCCATCTCCAATCTCGGCGAGAACATCACCATTCGCCGCTTCTCCCGATTCAAGGTTGGAGAGGTTCCCGGCGGCTCCGCTCCCTCAGCTCCCGAGAAGGAGTAGAGCGCGTTCCGCTCTCTGTCGCACGAGGTACTGATTTGCGTATGCCAAACGCCCCGAGGCCTTTCCGGGGCGTTTTTTTTGCGACGCCGGTGCTGATCGCAGAACTGGCCTCTGCCCTTTACCAAACCCGTCATAGGCCACGCCGTTGAATCTTTGTTACAATCGGCTGGGTTTCGTTCGGAAGTGGATGGAGGGACATGCCAGGGAAATCGAGAGCAATCAAAAAGAATGCCCCCAAACGGCCCGCCTATCACAGGATTCTGTTGAAGCTCTCGGGCGAATCCATGCAGGGCGCGCAGGGTCTTGGAATTGATGGCCAAACCATCTATGAAATCGCCAAGGAACTCAGAGACGTTCACAAACTAGGCGTTCAGATTGCCATCATGGTTGGCGGCGGAAACATCTTTCGCGGCGCCCGCCAGAAAGGCTTCGAAATCGACCGCGCCACCGGCGATTACATGGGCATGCTGGCCACAGTTTTGAACGCCCTTGCTCTTCAAGACGCTCTGGAAAAAGTTGGCGTACATACCCGCGTGCAAAGCGCCATCGAGATGCACCAGGTCTGCGAACCCTTCATCCGCCGCCGCGCCACCCGGCATCTCGAAAAAGGCCGCGTGGTCATCTTCGCCGCTGGCACCGGCAACCCCTACTTTTCGACCGATACCGCCGCCGCCCTTCGCGCCATGGAAATCAAGGCGGACGTCATCCTCAAGGCGACGCGCGTCGACGGGATTTACGACGCCGACCCGGAAAAGGTGACCGGCGCAAAGTTTTTCGCGGAAATTACCTACCGCGACGTTCTGCACCAGAACCTGAAGGTCATGGATGCAACCGCCATTTCGCTGTGCATGGACAATGGCATGCCCATCGTGATCTTCAACATGCACAAGCCCGGCAACATTCGCCGCGCTGTTTTAGGGGAACGCGTCGGGTCTGTGGTCAGCCCGGCATAGGGCGAAAAAGCAGTTTACAGTTTTCCGTTCTAGGTTTTAAGTTGGATGCCGTCTGCAGCAGGGATTTGCAGTCTGTTGGCCTGTTCTCAGACAGACTGCCTGCTCCGGCGTTAGATGCCGGAGAGACCGGGCTTTAGTCCCTGGGCAAATTCTTTTCTTGTTGCTACGAAACAACCCTGAGGGCTACCGGGCTTTCCTGGGACTTAGGACTTAAACCCTAGAACTGAGAACTCTGAATCCGAGGACCGACAACATGACCACGATTACGACCGTAAAAGATGCTTTTGCCGCGGCTAAAACGCGGATGGAAAAAGCAGTTGAAGATTTTCGCAAGGAGCTGGCTTCTGTTCGAACCGGCCGCGCCAACGCCGCGATTCTGGATCACGTGCGCGTGGACTATCACGGCACCCCCATGCCTGTGAATCAGCTCGGCAGTGTCACTGTTCCCGACGCGACCATGCTCATGATTACGCCCTGGGATCCCAGCGCTGTGCCTCTCATCGATAAAGCCATTCGTTCTTCCGACCTCGGCCTCAACCCCACAACCGACGGCAAGGTCGTCCGCATCCCGATTCCCTCGCCCACCGAGGAGCGCCGCAAAGAGCTGGTTAAACTCATCCACAAAGCGCTTGAAAACCATCGCACCGCCGTCCGCAATATCCGCCGCGACATCAAGGAAGCCATCGACAAGCTCGAAAAAGAAAAGAAGATCAGCCAGGACGAGCAGAAACGCGCCCTCGACGAGCTAGACAAACTCTCCCACTCCGAGACCAAGAAAATCGAAGACCTCTCGGCCACCAAGGAAAAGGAGGTCATGGAGATCCGCTAGCACCGTGCTGTGTCGCGCATCTTGCTTGCCCCCGGCTACGATAGTCATGGCTTCGTCTCGGGCTTGCCGGCCTCACTCGGAGGCACCAGCACGAACAGCTGTGCCTGGTCATTCTGCACGGCGCGCAAAAATGCGTTGTAATCCGTTGCCCGCTCGGCCGGAATTTCGCGCTTCAGAAAATTGATGTGCCGCGAAGCCGTCACCGTGTTTTGTGTTGCTGAATATTTCGAAATAAAGGTCGCGTAATCCCGCGTTACCGTTGTTCCCGCCGGCGTTTGCACGACCGTCCCTGCGGGCAGATGCAACGTCAGCGAAGTCTGCACCTCCAGCGGCGTGCCCAGCTCAATCTTCGGCGCTGCTTCTCCCGGCCCCGCCTTCCCGGGAGGATCCGGCAATCCGATTTGCGGCAGCAGCGCCGGAATACGCACCGGTTTCTTCGCCCAGTCCACAAATTTCGCCTGCGTCAACTCGTACTCCACCGTGAACGGTTCCTTCGTCTCCATCGGATCCGAAGTCTCCACGCTGGTTACCTGCCCGCGAAACCCGTCCGAGAGCGCCAGCAGATTCGCCACGTCCTTCCATTTGTCCTTTGCTGTCTGGTGAAACGCTGCCCGCAGCAGCAGTTCGTTGTCTCCTCGCATCGTGTACCTTACCTTTGCGGTGAGCTTGCCTTCATCGTCGAGTGACGCATCGACGGTGACTTTCTGGAATCCGGCCACGGGCAGTTCTATGAGAACCTGGGCCCAAATCTCGTTCGAGTCCGGCTCGACCAGCAGCGCTGGTTTACTGCGGAATCGGGAAGGAATCACGCCGTAGGGTGCGACCTCGAGATTCAAATCCATCCAAAGGGAGACCGAGGGATAGCTAACCCTGGCCAGCAGGTGGTCAAAAACGTTTGGCCTCGGCAACCCGCCCAATGCAATCGTCTCGGTGGTATGAACCAACCCTGCTTGTACCCCGCAGCAGTTCTTGACCAGTGCGGCGAACAACGCGAACTTGTCTTCCGGCGTTGCGTATCCGGATGACAGAATTTCCGCCGCCGGTCGGGTTCGAAATCCTGTCGCTCCAAGGGGAAGATCAACCGTTTTGATTTTTTGGGACACAAAGTCATACAGCGGGGCGATCCAGTTGACCGACGGCATTTCCCCTCGCACAATTTCCTTTGCCTTTGGGCCTAACTCGTCCGCCGCGGCTCGGTTTGGTATGAGCCGCTCTCCGATGCGGGTTGCAAATTGCTCCCATGAGGAATAGGTGGTCGAGACGACGTCAGGTTCGGTTCTTTCAGAGGCTGTGCCGGTGCCTTTGGGTGTGCTCGCGGAAAGACTCCACCTGTAAATCACGCGGGCAGAGTCACCCTCGCCTTCTTGGTCTTTTTTCGCTGCTGGTGTGCAAGGCGAAATGTAGGCCTGTACTTGACGCGATGCCGGCAGATCCAAGTCGTAGTGCTCTTCGAACACCTGCCCGGAGCGATCGAAGCTGTGCTCCAGCCAAAAATCTGGCGCCAGCGGATGCTTGGTCGTCGTCGTTATCACGCGGTATTCGATGGTATCGCCTTCCTGCAGCCCCAAAATCCGCACGGACTTCACCCGCACCTCCTGATAGGCCGGGAATTGTTCCACTGCCGGATTCGGCGTATCGGTCACCGCGCTCGGAAGCACTTCGCTGGTGCCGCCATGCACATGGCTGATACGCACCAGGGGAATCTCGACTTGCTGGAACGACCGGTTGTAGTCAAACGAAATACGCGCGAATTGACGCGCGCCCAAAATATTGTTGATCTTGACGATGGTGTGAACTTCCTTGCGCGAATCCCCGTTGGCTTCGAACCGCATGTGCGTCTCAAGCAGTTGGATCTGGAACGGCAGCTCCGGCTTCTTTTCAGTCGCCGCAGTCTCGGCAGGCTTCTCCGCGCGCTTAGCCGGCGCCTCCTGCCCCCATGCCCCGGCTAAACCGCTCCACGCCAGATATCCCGCTGCCGCGATTCGTCTTACTTGTCGAAAAAGAGCCACGTTCAAAGTGTAGGGTCGCCGCCGCCGAACGGTAAAGCCGCGCGTCGTCGTCCATTGCTAACCAAGCACGGCACCTTCCGGGGCCCTCCGGACACCTACGCCACGCTGGCCGCCGAGCCAAGCCCACCCGGCCCGCGTCTAAGAGCATGGTAGACTCGACGTTTGTCCCGTCCCACAGAGAAGCGCTAAGGGAGTAAGCATGAAGACTCGTTTCCTGGCCCTGGTTTTTGCGATCGCGTTGGCGTGTGTCCCCCTGCAGGCGAAGGATTCTGTCAAGTCCAAAGGACCAGAGGAAGACGGCACCAAACCTGCCCTCACCAGAATCGCCGGCGAAGGCCTGATGGGCTCTCGCGCCTTTGAATATCTCACCGACTTGAGCGACAACATCGGTGCGCGCGTCACTGGCTCTCCGCAAGATAAGAAAGCGGTCGACTGGGGCGTCTCCAAGATGAAGGCCATCGGCCTCGAGAACGTCCACAGCGAAAAATGGTCCATGTGGAAGGGCTGGACGCGGGGAACCGCCACCGCTGATTTGATCGCCCCAGTTCACCGCCAGTTGGAGATCGACGCCATGGGCTGGACCGGGTCAACGCCCGCTGGCGGAGCCGAGGCCGAAGTCGTCACCGCGAATTTGTTCGATCTCGATGACGAGATCAAAAACATTGCGCGCTTCCGAGGCAAAATCGCGATGATGAAGCCCGAGGGCAACCCGAAAAAGAGCTTCTGGTTGATCTTCGCGCAATACGGCGACTTTCTTACCGCCGCTCAGAAAGCAGGAGCCGTTGCCGTCATCGGTGGCCAGGGCGGATTCAAGGCCGAAGGCATGCACCTCACGCACACGGGAATCCTCGGATTTGCTGAGGATTTCGCGATCCCCGTTGTCGACATGGCCATGGAGGATCAAAGCCAGCTTGAGCGCTTTCTTGAGGCCGGCAAGACCGTTCGCCTGCACATCAACGTACAGAACACTCTTACCGGCGGGCCGGTCGAATCCGCGAACGTTGTCGGCGACCTTGTTGGCCGCGAGCATCCCGAAGAAATTGTGGTCGTCGGCGCCCACCTCGACTCCTGGGATTTAAGCGAAGGCACCACGGATAACGGCACCGGCACCATTAGCGTCCTCGCCGCCGCCGACGCCATCGTGAAAAGCGGCCAGCGTCCGCGCCGCACCATTCGTTTCGTTCTCTTCACCGGAGAAGAGCAGGGCTTGCTCGGTTCATTGGCCTACGTCAAACAACACACCGGCGAAATGAAGAATCACATCGGCGACATCGTTCTGGACACCGGCCAGGGTCCCATCAAAGAGTTTCAGCTTGGCGGCCGGAACGACCTGGTCCCTGTGTTGGAAGCGTTCGCAAAATCGCTCACCAACCTTCGCGAAATCAAGGTTACCGACAAAGTGGAATTTGGCACGGACACGGGCCCGTTCATTCTCGCGGGCTTGCCCGGCATCAATCTCGACCAGGACTCCCCGGAATATAAGTTCACCCACCACTCCGCTGCCGATTCGCTTGAGGAAGTGAAACCCGACGTGCTGACCCAGAATGCCACGATCATGGCGCTTACCGCTTATTGGCTGGCCGACCGCCCGGAGCGTTTTGCCACTCCTTGGCCTGCGGAGCGCAGCGCCAAAATGCTGAGGGAAAAGGGGCAGTACGATATGCTGAAGGCTTTCAACCTGTGGCCATTTGGCGACTTGGGTACGGAATGAGAGAGTTGCTGTAACCAATTGCAATGCAATGAGTTAGGTGTATCGCGGGGAGAGTCCGGGAGTTTCATTTCGGCATTGTGGGCCTCGTAAGCGGCTTTTGGACCCGCACGTGCCCGCCCCAGCAGCCTCCGTGCCAGTTTTCCCTCAGTTTCCACAGCCTTTTCCACTGCCGCCCTGCGAAAGAAATTTGACAGCGCTCCCTAACTTCTTTATACTTTGTGTTTTGTCAGGGGTATTTTGCCCTAGAAGTAAGGCCTCTCGCTAGTGGGGGATGGCTGGTTGGAAGGGAATTCTTCGGTCCCGGAACAAGATCGATGGAATGGGACAGAAGAGCGGCCGGAATGGGGCGCCAGCCCCGAAAAGCCGAGTAAGCCTCTCCGATTCGATACCAAGAGCTGAGTTCTGCCTCTTGGAGTGCGTGCGGAGTTTCTTGCTGGTCTCTCCGGATTCGCAGTAAACCTTTCAGCATCATTGTGCGCTCTCGCGTTTTTGTTCGCGCGCAACGCAAGAGTACGCAAAATGTGTCTGCGCGCATCACGCGGTAACCTCGCATATCGATTTTGCGGGCGCTGCCGAAGGAAAACGAGGAACGACTGTGCCGACGTTTGCGCAACTTGTACGCATGGGTAGAGAAGGGATCCGGAGCAAGACCAAGTCGCCCGCGTTGATGGGCTGCCCGGAAAAGCGGGGCGTGTGCATTCGCGTGTACACCCAGACCCCCAAGAAACCGAATTCCGCGCTGCGGAAAGTAGCCCGCGTGCGTTTGACCAATGCGGTCGAAGTCACGACCTACATCCCCGGCATCGGCCACAACCTGCAGGAGCACTCCATCGTGCTCGTGCGCGGAGGCCGTGTGAAGGATCTTCCCGGTGTGCGTTACCACATCGTTCGCGGCACGCTGGACGCTGCCGGCGTCGAAAACCGCAAGCAGGGACGTTCGAAGTACGGCGCGAAGCGGCCAAAAGCCGGTGCCGCCGCGAAGTGACGGTCCGATGAGGATCGTCATGCTAAGGAGCGCCTTCTCTGAGGAAGGATCTTTCGGGAAGCGAATTTGGTAAGTATCAGCTTCGAAGGA
>Ga0307478_10002406_pt1 | contig 14738 bp, 9 predicted proteins | sample atmos_gasesECM4C_2_FD_203713 | JGI IMG/M metagenome (GOLD analysis project Ga0307478, IMG submission 203713) | Hardwood forest soil microbial communities from Morgan-Monroe State Forest, Indiana, United States - atmos_gasesECM4C_05 | ecosystem: Environmental > Terrestrial > Soil > Temperate...
GACAGTTCCTTCGGATATGCGGACTCAAAGCCGTCGAGGCCGATCGTGTCGATCGCCTTGAGCGCCCGGTCCGCCCGCTCGGCCGGCGGGACGCCGCGGGCCTCGAGGCCAAGCTCGACGTTCTGCTGGACGGTGAGCCACGGCAGCAGCGCGAAGGTCTGGAACACCATCGACACGCCGGGGTTGGCCCCGGTCAGCGGGACGCCACGGTAGGCGACCATGCCCGCGGTGGGGGCGATGAGCCCGGCGACGCAGCGCAGCAGGGTGGACTTGCCCGAGCCCGACTTGCCGAGCAAGGCCACGATCTCGCCCTCGGCGAGGGTGAAGCTGACGCCGTCGAGAACGGGCAGTGCCTGGCCGTCCGGCGTGGCGAACGTCTTGGTCACCGACTCGGCCGAGATGATCACCACGCCGGTCTTGGTCGTGATGGTCACAGCGAGTATCTCCGTTCGGCGAGGGCGTACAGGCGGCGCCATAGCAGCCTGTTGGTGAGGACTACGTACACGCTCATCACCACGATGCCCACGAGGATGTGCGGGAAGTTCCCGGTCGCGGTCGCCTGGAAGATGTAGGCGCCGAGGCCGGTGGCGACCAAGTGGTTGTGGCCGTAGGACACGACCTCGGCGACGATCGAGGCGTTCCACGCGCCCCCGGCGGCGGTGATCCCGCCGGTGACGTAGGAGGCGAAGATCGAGGGAAGGATGAACTTCTTCCACCGCAGCCACCCGCTCACCTGGAGGCTTGTCATCGCCTCGCGCAAGTCGGACGGGATCGCGGAGGCGCCGGCGATGACGTTGAACAGGATGTACCACTGCGCGCCGAGCGCCATCAGCAGCACGGCGCCGACGTCAAGCGAGAGGTGCCAGGCCACGAACACGACGGTGGCGAACGGGAACAGAAAGTTCGCCGGGAAGCCGGCGAGGACCTGAACGATCGGCTGGGCGAATCTGGTGACCCTCGGATCCATGCCGATCCAGACCCCAATCGGCACCCAGATCACGGTGGCGACGGCGACCAGGAACATGACGCGGGCGAAGGTGGCGGCGCCGAGGGCGGCGGCGTAGCCGAACTCGCCGAGGCCGGTCGTGGCGCGCACGTAGCCCAGGGCCTCCCAGGCCCCGTAGGCCACTAGCGCGGCGAGCACCCCGGCGAAGAACACGTCCCCGGTGCGCTCCCGCGTCCTGGAGACCGCGAGGGGGTGCTCGGCGAGACCGAACGGGCGGGTGGCCCGGTCGAGCAGCCGGCCGACCGGCTTGAGCGGCCGGCCGAGCAGCTCGGGAACTTCGGAGCGGCGCAACACGTCGAGGACGAGGCTGCGGGGCTTTTCCGCGCTCTCTGACTCCTCCACGCGGAACCGCTCCGCCCACGCCGTCACCGGTCGCCAGAACAGGAAGTTCACCCCGAGGACGAGGACGATCTCGGTGATGATGGCGTACCCCACTTCGCCCAGGTTCCCCTGGGCGATCGCGGCGGCGGCGTAAGACCCGATCCCCGGCAGCGCGTACTGGTGGTTCAGCACGGAGATGGACTCGGAGGCGGCCAGGAAGAACCAGGCGCCGCCGAAGCTCATCATCCCGTTCCATACCAGCGGGATCATCCCCGACGGCACGTCAAGCCGCCAGAACCGCTGCCACCGGGTCAGCCGCAAGATCCTGGCCGCCTCGTCCAGGTCACGTGGCTGCGACACCAGCGAGTGGTAGAACGCGAACGTCATGTTCCACGCCATCGCGGTGAAGATCGCGAAAATCGACGCGCACTCCAGGCCGAGCTCCGAGCCGGGGAACAGGCTGATGAACGCGGTCACGGTCACGGAAAGGAACCCGAGCACCGGCACCGACTGCAGGATGTCGAGGACAGGGATCAGCACCTTCTCCGTCCGCCGCAGCCGGGCCGCGGCCGTCGCGTAGACGAAGGTGAAGAGCACCGACAAGATCAGGGCGGCGAACATCCGCAGCAGCGACCTGACGGCGTAGTACGGCAGGTTCGCCGGATCGGTGGAGATCTCGGACGGCGCGGTCTTGGGCAGGAACGGCGCGTTCAGGGCCGGAGCCAGCCGCAGCAGCCCGAACAGGAGCGCGATCAGCGCGGCCACGACCACCACGTCCGCCCAGCGCAGCCCCGGCCGTCGCCAGAGACCGCGCGCGGGGAACCCCCCGGGAACCGTCACTCCTGCTCCTTCCCCGGAGGGTCAATACCCGTCAAGAGACAAAGGTGACCGATCCTGCGATAACAGCGGAAGTCGCCCAGCTGGCTGTCACGTTAACATTCCGCGATTCCCGGGTGGCGGGCACGCCGGCCGCCCCGCGGCCCCGTGGTCCGAGCCGAATACCTGCTGGTACAGGTCCTCGCCGTAGCTGGTCGGCAGCGGCGCGCCCGGGGGCAGCCGGTAGGTCCTGCTGCCGTCCGGTGCCCGCTGAGCGCGCAGGAACAGGACACGGCCGTCGCCACGTGCGTGGATGCTTTCCGCCAGGTCGTACAGGTGCGTCACGAACGCGATCCTGATGCCGGCCTCGCTCATGGCCCGGATGATCTCGCGGGCGATCTGCGATCCTTCCCGCTCGTTGGTGGAGGCGAAGGACTCGTTGCACAGCAGCAGTCCGCCGGACCGGATCCGGTCGGCGATCACGCTCATCCGCATCAGTTCCTCGTCGAGCTTGCCCCGTTCCATCGTGGCGTCTTCCTCACGCTTGAAGTGCGTGAAGATCCCCGTGCAGACGCCGGAGGAGAGCGACCGGGCGGGCACGAACATGCCCGCCTGGAGCATCAGTTGCGCCTGGCCGACGGCGCGCAGGAAGGTGGACTTTCCGCCCTGGTTCGCACCGGTGATCACGATCAGCTGCCTGCCGTCGGCGGCCACGTCGTTCCCGGTGACCGGGCCGTCGAGCGTGAGGGCGAGGCTGGCGTCGTACAGGCCGCGGGCGCCGAGCGCTTCGCTGCCGACGGCCGCGGGGACGGGGTAACACACGGGCTGGCCGCCGGCAGCGAGCCTCATCCGGAGGTTCAGGCAGCCGAGGTAGAAGGCGAGCTCGTCGCGCAGCAGCCGGAAGAAGTCCCTGACGTGGTCGGCGGACTGGGCGAGCGCGTTCGCCGTGTCGTTGACCGCGCGGCTGGTCAGGGCCGACAGCGTGCGTGCCCCCGCTTCGTCCCGGTCAGGGATCGTGAAGCTGTAGGCCGCCCGGCTCCTGCCTGCCAGCCGGTCCCGCCAGCCGCGGACGGGCGGGTGCCGCCTGAGCACGTAGCCGGTCCCTTTGCCGCCCTGGCCGAGCCTGGCGCTCATCAGCGTGCCGGGCTTGAACTCAAGCTCGGTGAGGCGGCCTTCCATCTCGGTGAAGTAGTCGCTGGTGAGCTCACTGGCGAGGATCGCGAAGAACCGGGTGAAGCCTTCGGAGCGGAAGTCGGCCGCGTGCCTGGCCGCGAGGTCGGCGAGCCGGCGCAGCGAGGTCAGGTACAGCTGCATGACCTGTCTCGACCGCCACAGGATCGTGTCGGGCGAGGCACGGAACAGGAAGGCGAACACGTGCCGTTCGGCGTCGGCCGCCTCGACCGCGAGGTCGTACAGGTCGCGGACGGTGCCGGGCTGTGCGACGCAGTCGGCGAGCACGTGCTGCCGGTAGGTGATCTGCGCGGGGCTGCCAAGACCGGAGTGCAGGCCCCGCCGGGAGACCTCGTGAAGGAACTTGTCGCCGCCGGCCATGGCGTCGAGCAGGATGCCAAGCTCGAGGTCGGCGGCGAGGTCGGGCTCGTTGCCTGGCAGCGCGGCGCCGGAGTCGAAATCGCGGTCGGCGTACATCAAGTGGACCTTCACGCCGCACCTACGGAAAGACTGGCGATGCGGTCCTTCAGCTGCGGGTACGTGAGCCGGTACTTGCGCGCGATGGCTTCCGCGTAGGCGAGCCCGTCCGCCGGCCGGCGCACGACCTTGTAGGTGCGCTCGGCCGGGTCGTCCGGTCTGACCGTGCCGACCATGGAGACGCAGGCCGCGGTGCTTGACGCGAGCTCATCGATGAAAGTGACGTACACGCCAAGCACGCCGAGCCCGGTCATCGTGTCGATCACCCGCTCGCCGATGAACGTGGCGTCTCTCAGCGTGGTTGAGGAGAAGGACTCGTTCATCACGAACAGGCTGCGGCCGGTCGCCGCGGTGAAGGCGTCCCGCATGCGGGCGAGCTCGTCCGCGAGCTTGCCCCGCAGCGTGGCCAGGTCTTCCTCGCGCTCGAAGTGAGCGAAGACCTGGTCGGGCAGGAACAGCCGGGCGGTCGCGGCTGGCACCGGGTAGCCGAGGCTGGCCAGGTAATGCAGCTGGCCGAACATACGCGCGAACGTCGTCTTGCCGCCGTGGTTCGGGCCGGTGACGACGATGATCCGCTCCGGGCCTGACAGCCGGAAGTCGTTGGTGACCATGTCGTGGAACCGGGGCGCGAGCTTCGCGGCGAGTGCGAGGTCGAACCCGCCCGCGACCTCGGTTTCCTTGTCGTCGGCCGATACCCGCGGGTAGCAGAACTCCAGGCCCGCCGCCTTCATCGGAGCGATGAAGTCCAGGTAGCCGAGGTAGAACTGGATCTCACGGTCAAAGGCGGTGACGGTCTCGTCCTCGAACCCGCCGTGCCTGGCACAGAACTCATCGAGCGCGGCGAACTCGGCCGGGAACAGCTTGGCGACCCGGTCCGCGATCCATTCCTCGACGTGGTCCATCTCCGGCCAGTTCCTGAGGCTGCCTCTGTAGTCCTTGCCCGCTCCCCTGGCGAACCTCTCGAACGTCGCCACGACGTCGGCGCTGAAGTCGGCCTCTTCCTCGTACCGGGTGACCGTGACACGGGGGCCCTTGATGTTGACGCAGTAAGTTACGCCGTCAAGTGCGCCGGCGACGCCGGATGCCTCGTCCGCGAGCCCGGTGAACGCCGCGGACGCGACGTAGCCGGCGAGGTAATCGCGGAGCGCGGTGAGTCCGGTTGAGGCAAGCTCCGCCCGGCCGAGGGCGGCGGTCAGCGAACTGACCGCCGCGCAGTAGCCGCGGGCCGCGCTGAGGAACCAGGACTCCCGCTGGTACTGGTAGCGGAGCTTGCGCGCCAGGGCCAGGTTCTCCCGCACGGCCCGCATCCGGTTCGCGAACTCCGTGACCGCCCCGGCGGTGCCCGGGTTCTCCAGGTCCCTGAGCACCTCGTGCCGGTACTCCACCGCCGCCGCGTCATGCAGCGGCATCCGGAGGAACGGGGCTAGGTCGTACCGCTCCCGGCCGACGGTTATCCCCGCGCATACCTGGTCAAGGTTGAGGTCGCGGAAAAATGAGGGTTCCGGCCGCGTCCCGGCCGCGACGGGCTGGGCGTGCAGAACGCTGATCACCGGCATGGCAAGCTCACCAGCACCTTTCGCCGATCAGGGCAAGCGCTCGACGTACGGCAGCTGCCCGCTGCGACAGTTCGCGTTCCTTGTCGGCTACGCCCGCGGCCGAGGCGTTGCGCAGTTCCCCGGCTGCCCGCAGGGCGGCCTGCATCCGGCCCGTGGCTTCGGCGTACCGCCGCTCCATGGAGCGGGCCAGGGCACGGGACGCCTCCGACAGCCGGTACTGCAGGTCTGCCCTGGCCCGGCCGATCTGGCTTTCCATCAGCCCGGTGGCCTCGCGTCGCAGGTGCTCGCGTGCGCTGCGGCGGCCACGTTCGCCGGGGAGCTTGCGACGGATGGCGCCGGCCAGCAGCTCGGTCTGGCCTGCCTCTTCGGCGGTGGTGTAGAAGAACCGGCGGTCCTCGGCGAGCCTGCCGCCGGGACCTGGCACCGCTAGGTCCAGGCCAAGCAGCTCGGCCGCTGAATCGCGCAGGACCTCAAGCGCGGCCGTCAGATCCGCGGCGAGCCGGGCGTCGGTGCGGGCCAGGCCTTCCTCGATGGTCTCCTGCCAATGCGAGCGCCAGGCGCTCGCCTCCTCGAGCGTGAGCGTTACCAGCCGCTCACGGCCCTGGCGCTCGATCTCGGCGGGCGAGGCGCCGCGCAGCTCGCCGCCGAGAACCGCCTCGAGCTGGCGGACGATGTTGCGGCTCAGCCGTGGCCCGTCGGCTTCCGCCGCGTCGTTCAGCGCCATCAGCAGCCGCGCGGACTCCGCGTTCACCACGGCGGCCGCGTCCCGGCCCCGGACCGCCACCTCGGCCAGCCGCTCACCGAACCGCGTCACGCGGTCTGCCGCCGCCCCGGCGGCAAGCTGGGCGGCCCGCCGGGTCAGCGCCACCTCGTCAAGCAGCGAGCCGGCGATCCGCCGTGCCTGCGCGGACGCCGACGAGCGCAGGTCCCGCACCCGGCTGCTGGCCAGGTACGTCGCGAAGTCGGCGGCGAAGGCGTCGAACCCCGGATCGCCGCCGTCCACCGCGGCCCGCGCCGACAAGGGATAGACCGGGCCCGGCGCACCCGGGCCGACCGAGGCGTCGGCCAGTACCCGCCTGGTGAATTCCGCTGCCTCGCCCAGCCCTGCCTCGTCCAGGTGGTCGGCCTTGTTCAGCACCGCGAACGTTGTCACGGACAAGCCGCTGACCTTGGCGTACAGGTTCCGCTCGGCCGCCGACACCGGCGGATCGGCGGTCAGCACGAACACGGCGGCGTCCATGGTTTCCAGCGCCTCGTGCGCCGCGGCGGTATCCCAGGCGTATACCGACCCCGTGCCGGGCGTGTCCACCAGCTCAACGCCGCCCGCTAGCAGCGGCGCGTCCAGGTACACGGTCACCGCCGCGATGCGGCGCCTGTTGGCCGGGTTGCCCCGCTCGGTGACCAGGTCAGGCAGTGCCGACAGCGGCTGCTTCTCCTCGTGCCCGTCGGCGAACCGTACTTCCGCGTGCGGGTCGTCGCCGTACCGGACGGTTGTGGCGACCGCGGTCAGCGGCGTCACCCCGGCGGGCAGCACGGCGCGGCCGACCAGCGCGTTGATCAGCGTGCTCTTGCCCCGCTTGGCCTCGCCCGCGACCAGGACCCGCAGCCGCGCCGCGTCCAGCCGGTCCCGTAGTGCGGCGATCTGCTCCCGGTCCTGGCGAGTGCCAAGAGCCGCCAGTTCGTCAAGGGCGCCCGCCAGGACGCTGTCATCGTTCGTCATCGGGCCGGTCCTCCTACCTGCGTGCTTCGCCTGGTAGGGACCGTTGGCGGCCGTCGCCGCGTTCACCGCGCCCGCGCGGTGAACGCGGGCCAGCGCGGCGAGCCCCTCCGCCGCGCTAGTTTCAGGATAGCTGGCGATCAGGCCATGGCCGTGACCACCGCGACGACCGCGATCAGTGCGATCAGCATGTAGAGCAGGTAGGCGTCCAGCCGGCCGGACTGCAGCCGCTTCGCGGCCGCCACCACCGCGCCGAACAGGCGGCCCGCGGGCCGGTACAGCCAGCTTTCCACGACCTCGACCACATCGGATGCGTAGCGCAGGTGCGGCACGTGCTCGTCCTCGTAGCCCTCGGCGGCGCCGCTCCGCCGTGGAGCGAGCTGCTCGACCCCGGCCCGGGTGTGCAGCACGCTGGCGAGCACCCGTCGCGTGGGGTTCGCGTATCCGAACGGGGTATACGAGTCCGCCCCGTCGACTCCGATCGTGGCCGAGCGCCAGGCGGGGACCCGGCGTACCCGGACCAGGCGCCGCCCGGACAGCGCGAAGGTGAGCAGCACGACTAGGGCCAGCATGACCGGGATCTCGATCCACAGCCAGGACGGCGACAGGATGGAGAAGCCAGAGAAAACCGGCTGGAGTACCCACGGGGACTTCAGCGCTCCCATGGTCAGTCCAGCTGGCACCACGGGCGACAGGCCTGCGGCGATCACCCGGACCTCCAGCGGAGTCAGCGCCGCGATTGCCAGCGAGCTCATCGCGAGGAGCACCACCGCGACCCGCCCGGTCCAGCCGTACTCGCCACGCCGTGACCCGTCAGGGCCATGGGGGCCGAGCAGTACCATACCGACGATCCTGACGAACGTGACCCCGGCGAACCCGGCGGTCAGCGCCACCGCCGCGCCGGCGAGGGCCAGCGTCAGCCTGCCGCCGAGCGTGTCCACCCGGAACTGCTGCATCAGCGACTCAAGCAGGAACCACTCCGACACGAATCCCGCCGTGGGCGGCAGCCCGGCCAGGGTGAGCGACCCCACCGCCAGGCCGAACCCGCTCCACGGCGTCCGCCGTCCCATGCCGCGCAGTACTTCGAGATCGTCGCTGCCGCCGGCCGCCTCGATGCCCGCCGTGGAACTGAACAGCAGTGACTTCGCGCCGGTGTGCGCTACCATCTGCAGCGTCGCGGCCAGCAGGCCGATGGCGGTCAGCCGCTGGTCGCCGACTGCCGCGCCGGTCAGCGCGACGCCGAACCCGGTGATAATGAGCCCGCTGTTCTCCACGCTTGAGTAGGCGATCACCCGCGACAGCCGGTTCTGCACCGCGGCGTGCGCGATGCCGAGCAGGGCGGAGAATCCGCCGAGCAGCAGGAGGATGCCGGCGAGCCAGCCGGGCGGCCGGTCCAGGAGTGCGAGCGTCCGCCACATTCCGTAGAAACCGACGTTGACGCATACCCCGGCCATGATCGCCCGCGCGGGGCCGGGAGCGGCCGGGTAGGCGCGCGGCATCCAGACTTGGAACGGCACCAGGCCCGCCTTGACCGCGAACCCGCCGAGCAGCAGCACAAGCGCGGTGGTCCTGGCCGCGCCGCCGGGCACGTGCGTGAACGACGCGAGCATGATCGAGTGCGACCTCGCGGCGAGCAGCAGCAGCCCGACGAGCAGCGCCGCACCGCTCACCTTCCCGAACGCGACCGTGACCCGCGCGGCTCCTGCCCGGTCGGGCGCGCCGCGGTTGGCCCCTGCGAGCAGGTAGAACGCGGCGGTCAGCGCCTCCCAGCCGAACAGCGCGGTGAACGCGTCCTGCGCGGTCATGATCACCACGGTCGCGCCAAGCGCCAGCGCGTACCCCTGGGCGAGCATCCGCGTGGCCGCCGACTCCGGCCTGGCCGCCCAGCTGGCGAACGCGGCCGACACCGGCACCGCCGCGCCAAGCGCCGTCACCAGGAACAGGCCAGAGAGCCGGTCGACGGCAAGGCCAGGGAGCTGCCGGGTCCCGGCGGGCGGGGCAAGCCAGCCGGCCGCGTCGAGCGTTACGGACCGGCCGTCAAGCGCAAGCCCGCCAGCGACAGCGAAGCAGGCCGACCCGACCGCGCCGAGGGCGTAGGGCAAGGCGCGCACCCGGCCCGGTGCTGTGATAACCAGCCCCGCGAGCCCCGCGAGGGTCAGCAGTATCAACCCGGCTGCGAGCATCGCTTCGCCTCCCCCGGCGCCAAGATCCGTACCTGACGTGGTGCGGGCTGAGGTTTCATCGGAGCTTCCCCGTCGCGATCACCAGCGCATTGAGGATTCCGAACGGAGGCGGGGGACTTCCGGGCACCCACACGTCGACGGGGACCGCGCCGTCCACCCCCGTCAGCCGGTCACTCAAGAGCCCCCCGCTGGCGGCATCGGTGCCCACGGCGATCACCACCTTGGGGTCAGGCATGCCCTCGTAGGTGACGCGCAGCGGCCCGGTCATGCCGACCGTCCCTGCTCCGGTGACCAGGAGGACGTCGGCGTGCCGCAGGCTCGCGGTGAAGAACACCCCGAGCCGGTGGATGTCGTAGACCGGGCCGAGCAGCGCCTGGATCTCCCATTCTTCGCTGCCGTCGGATCCCGCGTCCACGTGCCGGACGTGCACGCTGCGGCGCAGGGCGGCGGTCCTGGCGGCGAGCGCGGCCCTGGCGGCCTCGACGGCCGCGTCCGTCTCAGGCTCCTCTGGGACGATCAGGGCCTGCCGGGCCACCGCCGCCGCGGCTGGCCCCGTCGCGCCCGACGACCAGGCGAACAGGTCAGGCCGCGCCGCCACGCAGCGCCCGCACAGGATGCACCGCCCCTGGTCGACGCGGAGCCGGCCGATGGCCTCGATCGCCCCGGTCGGGCATAGCCGTTCGACGTCGGCCAGGCCGGCAGCGATATCCGCTCGGGCAGTCCCGTTTCCTGAAATATCCGGGAATGTCGCGGCGCCTTCGGCGCCCGACATTTCCGGATTCGCGGACGCGGCCGGCATTTCCCGATCCACCGGCAGAACGGAATCCCGCAGCACGGTCACTGGTCCGCGCCAGGAGTCCGCGTACTCGTCGGGACGGGCCGGCCAGCGGGTTGTCACCACTCCGTCGCGCAGCCCGCGCAGCGCCCAGATGCTCACTGTGCCGCCTCCCCGCCAGTCACAGTGCTGCCAGTCACAGGGCTGCCAATCACAGGGCCGCCCCGGCGACCGACAAACCGAAGCTCGCCTCGATGAACGGGAAGTCGGTGAGGATGTCGCCTGCGAATACCTCGTGCATCAGCACCAGGTTGTGGAACGAGGCCGACCTCGGCTGGCATCGGGCGATCCGGCCGCCTTCGACGGTCAGGTCGTAGATCACCTCACCCTGCGGTGCCTCGGCCCAGCCGGTCGCCCGGCTGTCCGGGAGATCGCAGGGAGCGCGGAGAGTCAGCCGCTGTCGTTCGGTAAAACAGATGAGGGCCTGCCTGATCAGGCGGAAGGCCTCCGTCGCTTCCTCGAACCTGACCCGGAGCCGGGTCATGGCGTCTCCTCTCGAGTGCTGCCTGGCAGGCACGGTGGCGAGCAGCGGGTAGGCGTCGTAGGGGCGGGCGACGCGCGCGTCGTCGGCGTACCCGGACGCCTTGCCGATCGGGCCGAGTGCGCCGTGTTCGCGGGCGCGGGCCTGCGTGAGCGGGCCGGTGCCGCGCAGCCGGTCGAGGAACGAGGAGGTGCCCATCAGCGCCTCGGCGTCCGCGGTGACCTGCTTCTCGATCGGGCCGAGCTCGGCGAGAATCTCGTCCGAACCCTTCCGCGGAGCCGCCGCTATCCCGCCAGGGACCACGACGCCGCGGCCGAAGCGGCTGCCGCACAGCCCGCCGACCAGCCGCAGGACCCGCTCCTTGTGCAGGGCGAAGCGGGCGGTAGCGACCGCGAGCCCGGCCGCGTCCGCGAGCCGCATCGCGACGTCGAGGTGGTTGGCGATCCGCTCAAGCTCCGCGTGCACGACGCGGACCAGGGCGGCCTCCCGGGGAACCTCGCAGCCGGCGATCGCCTCGGCCGCGTGGCAGTAGGCGAGGGCGTGGGCGACTGAGGCGATGCCCTCGGCTCGCTCGGCGAGGAGCACGCCGTCGCTGATAGTCATGCCGGCGAACCGGGCGGCGATGCCGCGGTGCTTGTAGAAGATCCGCATGTTCAGGTGCGGTATCGCCTCGCCCGGGGTCTCGACCAGGTACTCCATCGACTCGAACACCCCGGAGCGGACCGGGCCGTGCGGGATCGTGAACATGCCGTAGCCGGCGACGTGCCTGGGCAGCGCGTGGTCTTCTGGCCTGCCGGGCGCGACCAGGGGGGCCAGCCTCGGGTGGCCTTCTGGGATGATGCCTGTCTCGTCGTGGATGACCCGCTCGTACCAGAACGCGGCGCCGATTACCGGGGTGAGCGCCGGGTAACTGGCCGCGCCTGGCGGCAGCGGCGTGTCGACCGTGTCGATCCCGTCGGGGCCCGCGACCTGGGCGGACAGCGTGATGCCGCCGTTGCGCCGCGCCGCGAACACGCCTGCGAACCGGTCACCGCCCGCGATCCTGGTGTTCAGCGTTTCCCTGAGCGCCGATACGCTCGGCTCGTTACTTGTGATCGTCATGGAGTACCTCGCAGCTGTGCCACCGCGTGAGTGATCAGGTTCGTGAGTTCTCCCGGGGGGTGCACTCCGAGCAGGACCAGGACCGCGAGGCCCGCCAGGACGGGGACCACCATCCAGGCGCTCGGCTCGCCCGGCGCCAGGGTCCGGCTCGCCCCTGCACTGGTACGCACCGCCACGGCCGTCAAGTCCGCGTGCGCGCCGTCGGGCCGCTCCGGCGGCCGCCCGCCGACGGCCGCCTGCTGTTCTCCGTCGGCCGACGGATCGGCGGGCAGGGCAGTAACGGGCGGGGCCGTAAGGAGCATGCTGGTCGCCGAGGCGGTCAGTCCGAAGAACGCGACCGTCACCAGGACCACAAGCACCGCGGCGGCCGCGGCGCTGCCGCTCGACAGTCCTCCGGCCACGATCTCGAACTCGCTGCGAAAGATGCCGAACGGCGGGAGAGCGGACAGCGCGAAGACGGCGAGCAGGAACAACGGCCCGCTCCACGGCAGCAGCCGCAGGCCGTCGCGCATCGCGGACATCTGCTTGGTCCCGTACTTGACCGTGAACACACCCGCGCCCATGAACGCGTTGCCCTTCGCCGCGGCGTGCGCCATCACGTGCAGCAGCACCCCGGCGAGCGCGACCGGCGCGCCGAAGGACACGCCGATCGCCAGGATTCCCATGTGCTCCACGCTCGAGTACGCGAGCAGCCGCTTGACGTCCCGCTGCCCGAACACGTAGAGCGAGGCGAGCAGCAGCGACGCGACGCCGAACGCGAGCAGCGTGTCTCCCGGGATGCCCGTGCCAAGCGCGGCGCTGGCGACCTGGTAGAAGCGCAGGATGGCGTAGAAGCTGGTCGCGAGCAGCGCACCGGACAGCAGCGCGGACACCGGCGTCGGCGCCTCCGAGTGCGCGTCTGGCAGCCAGGTATGCACGGGAACCAGGCCGACCTTCGTGCCGTAGCCGAGTACCGCAAGGAGGAACGCCAATTCGACCGGCGTCTTCGGCAGGCGAGGTCCCGCGGAGATCAGCGGCTGGATGGCGAGGTTGGAGTGCGCACCAAGCACCTGCGCCCCGGCGTAGTAGGCGAAGATGGTGGCCAGCAGGCCGAGGCCGAGGCCCGCGGACGCGATCAGGACGTACTTCCACGACGCCTCGGCGGCACCGTCCGTGTCCTCGATGGCGACCAGCAGCGCCGAGACGACGGTGGTGACTTCGACGGCGATCCAGAGCAGGGCCAGGCTCCCCATCAGCGGCGCGGCGAGCATCGCCCAGGCGAACACGTTGAAGCCGAGGTAGAACCGGCGCGCGTACCGGTCCGTCCGGCCTTTCATGTACCCGGCCGCGTAGACGCCCACGGCCGCGTACAGGAAACCGGTGGCGAGCAGGAACACCTCGCTGACCGCGTCGGCCCGCAGGTACGTCAGGTAGTCCAGCGTGCCGTGCGTGACCGAAGGGATCAGCGCGAGCACGAGGCCGAAACACGCGATGCCAGACCCGATGGTGATCCCCGCCGCCGCCCGGGCCGGCGTCAGGAAGCACGCGATCCCGGCGGCCAGCGGGAGGATGATGATGGCCAGGATGACTCCGATCACCACGGGCTCCTATCCGCGCAGCCGGGTCAGGTCTGCGGTCGACAGCGACTCCGCCCGCGCGTGATGCGCCCGGATCAGCATCGCGAACACCACGACCGCGAGCAGCAGGTCGAACAGGAACGCGGTCTCGAGCAGCAGCGGCAGCCCGGACGCCACCACGAGCGCGGCGAGGGAGATCGCGTTCTCCAGCGAGAAGAACCCGATGGCCTGCGAGGCGACGTCGCGGCGCACGATCATCAGCCCGAACGCGACGAACATCATCGCGGCCGCGATGGCGAGGGCGAGGGCGGGCGCCTCGGCGCTGTGGATGCCCAGGTTCCCGAAGCAGAAGAACCCGAACGCCGCCAGGCCGATGCAGGCCAGCACGGCGCTTGCCGGGCTCAGCGTGTAACTGCCGGCCACGCCGGGTGTTTCCTCGTCGGCCGGCGCGCCGAGGAGGCGGCGCAGCACGAGCGGCACGGCGACGACCTTCAGCGCCGCCGACAGCCCGGCGAGCGCGTACAGGTCGGGCAGGCCCCGGTCGGCGGCGATGACGACGGCCAGCACCGAGATCAGCGCCGACTGGACCGCGTACAGCCGGACCTGGTCCCGCACGAGCGCCTGCCGCAGCATCCCGAACTCAAGCAGCAGCATCAGCGCGGCGATCACGTCGGCCGCGCCCTGGTAGACACCCGGAGCCTGGCCGGGGGTCTTCCCCCCGAGGGCAAGCAGAGCTGCGTTCATCACCCGCCCCCTAGGTAGAGAGTAAAGACGCCGAGCACCGCGAGCAGGAACGCGGCCGACGCGTATTCGGTGATCTTGAACAGGCGCAGCTTGGCGAACGAGTTATCGATCACCGCGACGACCAGGCCGACCACGGCCGCCTTCGCGAGCAGCGCCACGACCGCGAGCAGCACGGCACCGAGCCGCTGCGTGGACGCCAGGCCCCACGGGGCCACGAACACGTCGCACAGGATCGTGAACAAGATGAACTGCTTGAGCATCGAGCCCCACTTGAGCAGGGCGAAGTACGGTCCCGAGTGCTCGAAGGAGCGGGCCTCCTCAATCATTCCGAACTCGTTGGTGCCGGTATGCGTCTCCACCGGGATCCGGCCGGTCTCGTGCAAGATCACCATGAACAGCGCGGCGGACGCGAGCAGGTGCGCGGGGCGGATCACCTGCCCGGCCGATGACCGCACCGTCGCGGCCAGCGCGTAGGGCAGGTCGGTCCCGGTCAGCAGCGCGACCGTGAACACCACGAACAGCACGACGGGCTCGGTAATGGCGGAGAACGTCTTCGCCCGGCTAGAACCGAGCTGCGCGTACGGGCTGCCCGTCTCGAGGGCGGCGGTCGCGACGACGAAGCTGGCCAGCGACAGCAGGAACCCGCCGCCCAGGATGTCGCCCATGTAGCCGAGCGGGAGCCCGTACGTCGTCAGCACCGGGATCAGCAGCGGGATCGTCAGGTACGCCGCCACCGCCACCGGCGGCGCGGCCAGGAAGAACCAGCTCGCGCCCC
>Ga0307478_10002409_pt1 | contig 14731 bp, 6 predicted proteins | sample atmos_gasesECM4C_2_FD_203713 | JGI IMG/M metagenome (GOLD analysis project Ga0307478, IMG submission 203713) | Hardwood forest soil microbial communities from Morgan-Monroe State Forest, Indiana, United States - atmos_gasesECM4C_05 | ecosystem: Environmental > Terrestrial > Soil > Temperate...
TCGGTTAACCAGGTCATCGACGTGAAGATCCACGCGCACTTCAGCCCGAGTGCCACCGGGCGAAAGGTCCGGCTGTCGACCGCCGATGAAGGCACCGTGATCGTCAACCGGGCCCTCGCGGGCGGAACCGGAGTGAACCGCGCCCTCACCGGGTTGTCCCACAGCTATACCGAGCGCAAGGCGGAGATGCACCTAACCCCCGCGAACGCGCTACGGGTTGTGGACACCGCGCTCGAGCTCACCGGGCAGCCGCCGCTGCGCCCGATGGACCAATGGGACACCGAGGCTGCGGTCTTTGAGATCCCCTCGCTCGGCCTCGCCTGGCAGCCCGCGCTGCGTGGACTCGACACCCGGCTCCACCCCGGCGTGCGGCGCCCGGTCACCTTCGACGATGAAGCGGCCAAGGACCGCCCCGGCCTCGTCTACCTCCACCTCGGCCACCTGGTGCTACAGCGCTCCGCCCGCATCCTGCGCTCCGCGCTGTTCAGCGCGGACTCGCCGGTGCACCGGGTAACCGCCGTGGTGGTCGACGACTTGCCCCAGTCCTGTGTCGCGGCAGTCTCACGGCTTGTGCTCGTCGGGCGGGGCGGGCTGCGGCTGCACGAGGAGGTGTTCCTGACTGGGATCCGCATCCGGGGCCAGGCCCTGAGCGAGGCGAAGGCCGAAGAAGTGCTCGACATCGCCCTGGACGCGCAGAACCTGACGCTAGCCCCGCCGGCGATCCGCGCGTCGCTCGCCGACCAGTGGAACGGCGATGCGTCGCCGCTGCGCGCCCGCATGCGGACCGCGATGGAGCGCAAGGCCGAGGCCCGCCAGGCGCAGGTGACTGAGGCGCTGCGCACGCGTCGGGACGCCGACATCGCGCGGGCCAAGGACATCTTCGCCGCGTTCCGGCGGAACCTGATGGAATCGCGCGAACTGCTCGCCCGCCGGATCCGCGAGGAGGACGAGACCCTGTTCCCCGATGACCAGCAGCGCCAGCGCCGCCGGGACCTGGACAACATGGACGACCGCTTGCGCTCTCTTGACGGTGAGGAACAGCGGGAGGTCGCCGCCATCGCCGCCCGCTACGCCGACATTAAGCCGCACGTCACCGCCGCCGCGGTCGTGTTCGCGCTAACCCCGCAGGACGCTGAGGCCGGGAGGATCGGAGCATGAGCAGCCGTAAGTCCCCGCTGACCGGGGCCGACCTGCACCGGGCCTGGCTCGACTTCGTCAACGCCGACGGCCCGTTCCTGGCCATCCCGCCGCTGCGCCGAGTGTGGCCGCAAGGCATGCCGCAGCCCCGCGCCAACGAGGTCGCGGCGCTCAAGGACGCCAGGCCCGACTGGGAAAAGGCGTGGGAACGGTGGAGCGATGACCCAGAGGACGCCGCCGCGCTGCGGCACTACCGGGACGCCCGCGACGCCTGGGTCGACGTGGTGCTCCGCGACGTGCTCGGCTGGCGAAACTCTTATGTCCTCGCAGCCGACGGCCAGGCCGCGACCGACGTGGAAATCCGCTCTCCCGATTACGTGGTAACCGTCCGGCCAACCGGCGCCCTCGTCCACAACGGCCGCACCGGCGCGCTCGTCCTGGTCATCGATCCCGTCGACGAACTCCGCGACCCCCTTGCCGACGGCTGGGCAGCCAGCCCGATCGACCGGATGGAAGAACTGCTCCGCAAGGCGGGCGTCCCGATCGGCGTGGTCACCGACGGGCGCTGGTGGGGCATCGTCAGCGCCCGCCCGGACACGATGGTCGCGTCCGGCATCACCGACGCGCACACTTGGTGGGGGTACGGGCAGCCCACCAGGAACGCGTTCATCGAGTTGCTGCGCCGCACCCGGCTGCTCGGTGGCAAGCCGGAAGACCGCCTCACCGAGCTATTCAAGGAATCGGTCGCCGCCGCCGAGGACATCACCGAGGCCCTGGGCACCCAGGTCCGCCGCGCCGTCGAACTGCTCGTCCAAGCGCTCTCTGAGGCTGCGCTCGCGGCCAAGGAGCGCGGCGAGCCCGACCCGCTACCCGACGACCGCGGCCAGGTCTACGAGGCTGCCGTCACGCTGATGATGCGGGTCGTCTTCCTGCTGTTCGCCGAGGAGCGCGGGCTGCTTCCCCAGTCCGCCCTGTTCACCGGCGGGTATGGGATCAGCGAGGAACTGGACAAGCTCGATGACCGGGCGCGCGAGGAGACCAGCGAGGCCCTGGACGCCACCCACCTCACCTGGTATCGGCTGCTCGCCACGTCCGAGGCGCTGTACCAGGGAGCGGAGTTCGAGGACGCCGCCATCCCCTCATACGGCGGGTCGCTGTTCGACCCGGCCAGGTTCAGCTTCCTGACCGCCACCACCGCCCACGGCACCCTCGCCATCCAGGTCAGCGACCGAGTCATGGTCGAGGTGCTGCGCGCCGTGCAGGTTGCCCGGCTGCGCGGCCAGCCCGCCCGCCGGATCTCCTTCCGCGACATCGACGTCGAGCAGATCGGCTACATCTACGAGGGCCTGCTCGGCTACACCACCGAACCCGCCAAGACGGTCACCGTCGGTCTGCTCGGCAAGGAGGGCGAGGAACCGGAGATCCCGCTCACCAAGCTCGAAGAACTCACGGCGGCCAACCGGACCGAGGCCGCGCTCGCGAACGCGATCCTCGCCTGGGTGAAGGACGACCAGCCGGCCGCCGTCCCGCCGACCAAGGCCGCGCTGGCGAAGGCCATCAGGGAAGGTGCCGCGAGCGCGGCTGGTGCCGGTCCTGAGGATGCAGAACGGGTGCTGCGTTCTGTCACCACCGACCCGCAGCTACGGGAGCGGTTGCGGCCTTTCCTCGGCGTCATCCGCCGGGACCTGCGGGACCGTCCGTTCGTAGTGCCGCGGGGCGGGGTGCTCGTAGTGGAGACACCGTCCCGGGCGACCGCTGGCGCGCACTACACGCCCAAATCGCTCGCCGAGGACGTCGTCCGGTACGCCTTGGAGCCCTTGGTCTACAACCCGGGACCGCACCAGCGGGCCGACGGCTGGGTGCCCGTGGACTCCGATACGATTCTGGAGCTGAAGGTCGCCGACATCGCGTGTGGGTCCGGCGCGTTCCTCGTCGCTGCGGCGCGCTACCTCGGCAAGCGGCTCATGGAGGCGTGGCGACGCCAGGGCGAGACCGGTGGCATGACCCCGGGTGAACTAGAACTGCACGCGATCCGCACGGTGATCTCCCGGTGCCTGTACGGGGCGGACATCAACGCGATGGCGATCGAGATGTGCAAGCTGTCGCTGTGGCTGGTCTCGCTCGACCCGAAGCTCCCGTTCTCCTTCGTCGACGACAAGGTGCTGCATGGAAACTCACTGCTCGGCCTGACCGATGTCGAGCAGATCAAGCAGACGCATTTCGCGCCGGCGGACAACCCCAGGTTCAGCATCTTCGATGTCAACGCGGACGAAGTCCTCCAGCAAGCCAGGCGACTGCGCCAGCGGCTTGCCAGCGAAGTCGACGACAGCGATCCGCAGCGGTCCACGCACACCAAGCGTCGCCAGTGGCAGCAGTACCAGAAGGTCATCGCCGACCTCACCGACATTGCCGACGCCGTGATTGCCGCCGGGCTCCGGCTAGGCGGTCGCCCGGGTCGGCAGCTTGAGGCCGCCTATGAGAACCTCGCCATCGCGGTCAGCGACGCCTACCCGCCGCACGGCGAGGGGAACCGGCGGGTGATCGAGGAGATCCTTGCGGCCGGGCTCACGCCGACCGTCGACACCGACTACCAGCGGTGGAAGCCGCTGCACTGGATCCTTGCGGTGCCGGACGTGATGGAGCGGGGCGGCTTTGACGCGATCATCGGGAATCCGCCATTCCTTGGAGATACCAAAATCAGCGGCGCCTTGGGCGCTAATATGCGTGATTGGCTCGTTAACACCTTGGCATATGGGGCGAAGGGGAAAGCTGACCTGGTTGCATATTTCTTCCTGCGAGCAATGTCGCTACTAACTGGCCGCGGCAACCTTGGATTGATCGCTACCAATAGCGTAGGTCAAGGCGCTACCCGGCAGGTAGGCCTCAGGCAGATGGTCAGGCATGGGTTCACAATAACCCGAGCGATCCAGTCCGAATCATGGCCGTCCGCAAGTGTGAACTTGGAGTACGCGGCAGTCTGGGGCACCCAGGGGTCAATCGCCGCAGGTGCTCCACTTATCGCCGACGGCATTCCGGCCGAGCAAATCTCCAGCCTTCTGGAACCAGGAGAGGATATAGATCCCATTAGGCTCCCTGAGAACATAGGGATGGTTTTTGAAGGCTGCAAGCCGTACGGGATGGGATTCATACTCGACCCCCGAGAGGCAAATTCTTGGATAGATGTAGATCCGAGAAACGTCGAGGTGCTCTTTCCATGCCTTAACGGAGATGATCTCAATAGCAGTCCTGATACTTCAGCATCCCGATGGATCGTTGACTTTAACGATCGACCAGAAGCCATCGCGGAGGCCTACCGACTACCGTTCGAACGTTTGGCAAATACGGTTAGAGCCGAGCGAGCAAGAACTTCCAGGGCGGTACGCGAGGCACCATGGTGGTTGTTCTGGCGAGCACGCCCAGCTTTGCGAAGGGCAATCGCCGATCTAGACGAGGTCCTTGTCACCGCCTTGACGAGTAAGACGGTCATGCCGGTACGCGTCCAGACTGGCCAAGTGTTTACCAACGCGCTTGACGTTTTTGCAACCGACTCATTCGCGGACCAAGCCGTGCTGTCGTCGAGTCTGCACCAGATGTGGGCGATTAGGTGCGGCTCGGGCATGCGAAACGACCCGCGATACACACCATCCAGCGTGTTCGATACCCTTCCTCGCCCTAAATCCACAGCGCGTCTAACCGAGATCGGCCAGACGCTTGACACCGAGCGGCGGGAGATTATGCTCCGTCGGGAACTCGGCCTTACCAAGCTCTACAACCTAGTCAACGACCGCGAGACGCCTGCCGGAACGGATCCGGACGTGGACCGGCTGCGGCAGATCCATGTCGAGCTTGACCACGCGGTCATGGACGCCTACGGCTGGGCCGATGTCGAACTCGACCACGGCTTCCACACCTACCGGCGGATGACCCGGTGGACGGTGAGCCCGGCGGCGCGGGTGGAGATCTTCGACCGGCTCCTCGCGGAGAATCACCGGCGGGCCGCGGCGCAGGGGGAAGCGCCGCCCCCGGCCGAGGAAGAGGCCGAGGGGGATGACGTATGACAACAAGCCGTTCGGTATCTCCTGGCGCGGCACCTTACGCACTGCGGCACGAGCCCGACGACCGGTCCTGGACGGCGCGGGAGAACCTGGCCGACATTCTGGAGCGCGAACTACTCGGGCCGCTTGGCGGTCCGGAGGAAACCCTCGACGGGCCGCCGGACGCGGTGTACCTGATCGGCAAGATCGCGCCGGTGAAGCTCGCGCCAGGTAAAGCCGACCCGACGGACGCGGCCACGGGGGAGGCCGACACGGACGTCGGCGACGCGGCCGATGCACGGGAGAGCCGGGGAGTGCCGGTTACCGCCGTGGATGAGGAACACGCGGACGACGACGGAGACGCTTCGGTCGAGGACGAGCCGCAGCGGCGCGGGCTGATGATCCCGGCGTCGATGGGGCTGCGCTGCCAGGTGCCTGCCGACCTGGAGTCGTTCACGGTCACCGCGTCCTGGGGGATGTACGAGCCGTTCTCCGAGGAGACCGACGACCGGGTAATCCGCCGCTACAAGCGCACCCCCGTCGAGATCGCGACGACTATTAAGGTCGCCGACTTGCGCCAGGGTAATACCAAGGAGATCACGCTCAAGGACGACATCAGGCTACGGGTTGACCGCTACGACGAGCCGGAAGCCGGCTGCCTGCTGATCGAGCTCGCGCTGTGCAACGACCGGGAGACGCCACGGAAGATCCCGGTCAGCTCCTGGCTGTACCAGGCGAAGCTGACCGTGACGGCGGGCGGTGCACCAGTGTTCCTCCCGGTTAGCGATCCGCTGCTGGACGACACCGACGTGCCGGACGACGAGCTGAAGCGGCTGAAGTTGCAGTACCGGGACCGGCTTGAGTTCGCGATGGGGCGGACCTGCTCAGTTGACTGGCAAGAGGACAAGGCCGCCAGGCGGGCGGTCAAGGTGTGGACCACGTGGCTGCCGACGCACGAGACGCCGCAGGTCACCGCCGAAGAGATCGACGCGATGCTCGACATGCGGGCCTTGGCCACAGCGTCGCCAGAGAAACTGCTGGCCGGGCTGTCGCCGATCGTGGACCAGTACGTGGCCTGGCTAGACGGTGAGGAGGCACGGGCGCGCGAGCTGCCCGCGCATCTGCGCGGTGAGGGCCTGGAAGCGGTCGCGGAGGCGCGGAAGGTGCAGCGCCAGCTCGCTGACGGCCTTACCCACCTGCTGGCCGACGCTGAGGCGCTGCGCTGCTTCCGGTTCATGAACGAGGTGATGGCCGACCAGCGCGTTCAGACGCAGGTCGCCCGGTACCGGGCGCTGCACCCGGGGGAGTCCATCGACGAGGCGCGCTCCGCCGTGCTGGCCGTCGAGCGGTACCCGCACTCGTGGTTCACGTTCCAGCTCGCGTTTATCCTGATGCAGCTACCGCTGCTCACCGATCCTGCTGCCGAGAAGCGGGCGGGTGGCCTGGCAGCGGCGCAACTGCTCTTCTTTCCGACTGGTGGCGGTAAGACCGAGGCATACCTGGGACTCGCTGCGTACGCATTCGCGATCAGGCGGCGGCAGGCCGTTATCGAGTCACCGGACGGGCGGCTCGACGGGCGGGCAGGGGTGACCGTGCTGATGCGGTACACGCTCCGGCTGCTGACCGCGCAGCAGTTCCAGCGGGCGACCGCCCTGGTCTGCGCGGCGGAGGTGGCCCGGTTGCGGGATGTCGCCACGTGGGGCGACGAGCCGTTTCGGATTGGGCTATGGGTCGGTACCGACGTGTCGCCGAAGCGTTGGGATGAGGCGGCCGGGCAGCTCAAGCGGGCGAACAGCGGCGGCGGGTCCCGGCTGACCGTGCTACAGGTGCAGCGCTGCCCGTGGTGCGGGTCGCGGATCGAGGCGCGCGACATGGACGCGGTCCAGGCGAACCGCCGGGTGTACGTGTACTGCGGGGACGAGCTGGGCGAGTGCCCGTTCGCGCGCGGCGGCGACGTGGACGAGGGGCTGCCGGTGCTGACCGTCGATGAGGAAATCTACCGGCTCGCGCCGGCGTTTCTCATCGCGACCGTAGACAAGTTCGCCCGGCTCGCTCGCGAGGGCGAGGCGGCGTCGCTGTTCGGGTATGTGTCGCGCCGGTGCGAGCGGCACGGCTTCGTCCACCCGGACTACCAGCACTGCGACATCAAGGACGGCAGCAAGCACCCGCCCAAGGACGGGCTGCCCGCCGCCGCGGTGCGCCCAGTGAGCCGACTGCGGCCGATCGACCTGATCATCCAGGACGAGCTGCACCTCATCACCGGGGCACTCGGGACCACGGTCGGGCTGTTCGAGGTCGCCATCGACGCGCTGACGCAGTGGCGCACCGCATCCGGTGCCGTCGCTAAGCCTCTGCTTGTCGCGTCTACCGCGACTGCACGGAACGCACCAGATCAGGTCCGGGCGCTCTACGGGCGCAGTGTGACGATCTTCCCGCCGCTCGTGCTCGATGCGGGGCGGACGTTCTTCTCCAGGGAACTGCCGGTAGGCGAGGAGTACCCGGGGCGGCGGTACATCGGGATCTCCACCTCCGGCATTAGGCTCACCACGGCGGAGATCCGGCTCAGCGAGGTGCTGCTCGCCGCCGGGCAGTTGCTGCTTGACCGTTCCGCCGATGCTTCTGGCGCAACCGCCGACCCGTACATGACGCTGGTGGGGTACTTCAGCGCTACGCGGGAGCTGGCCGGCATGGCCCGTTACCTCGGCGACGACGTCCAGACGGCGGTCGCCAAAGGCCGGCCATGGTCTGGACTGCCGCGCCGGACCGGCACCGCGTTCGGCGAGCTGAACGTCGCGGAGCTGACGTCCCGCGTGTCCAGCGCGGACATCACCGGAACGCTCGACCAGATGGCACTGCCATTCGACGCGGACTTCGACTCCACCGCGGGCAAGCGGGACCGGGCCGCGCGTCTGCGGCTCGGGGAGACGGTGGCCAGGCGAGAGATCGCCCCGTTCGACGCGGTGCTCGCCACCTCCATGCTTCAGGTCGGCGTGGACGTGACCCGGCTCGGGCTGATGCTCGTGGTCGGACAGCCAAAGAACACGGCCGAGTACATCCAGGCGTCCTCCCGAGTCGGCCGGGACCGCTCCAAGCCGGGTCTGGTGGTGACACTCGGGAACTGGGCGCGTCCCCGGGACCTAGCACACTTCGAACAGTTCCGGCACTACCACGAGACGTTCTACGCCCAGGTCGAGGCACTGTCGGTCACCCCGTTCTCGATCACGAACCTGGAGCGCGGGCTCGACGGGGTTCTGGTGAGCGCGGCCCGGGTGCTGCAAGCCGCCGTGCCAAGCGGGCTGTCCCCTGAGCACAACGCGGGCCGCATCGAAGAACAGCGGGACTTCGTCTCGCGCCTGATCGAGCACCTGGTCAGGCGGGCGCTATCCGCGGGGGACGAGACCTCAGCCGGACTGGCCAAGCTGCGGCTGTTCAACCGGCTCGACCAGTGGGTGGACCAGCGCAAGCACGTGGCCAACCTGCGCAAGACGCTCGTCTACGAACGGGTCACCGACGAGGGCAGGTACGACCCGCTGATGATGAGCCCGGAGAACGCGCGCCTGCGGGCCGACAGCATGGACACGCCGCCGTTCGTGGTCGCTAACTCCATGCGCGAGGTGCAGCCGGAGATCAACCTGCTCGTTAGCCCGATCGCCGAGCGGCTCATTTACATTGAGCCGCCGGGCACGCCGCAGTGGCAGTTCCCCCCGGAGGCTTCATCATGACCCAGTCCCAAGCGGTGGAGTACCTCTACAACGAGGCCCGCGCGGTCGACCCGCTTGGCGACGTCGAGCGCGAGCAGGCCAAGTCCGCCAAGCACAACCGGGCCAAGGTCGGGGCGGGGCGTCCTTCATCGCTCCTCTACACCTACGGCCCTGGATCGATCATGGATCTTCCCCAGTTCACGATCATGCCGACCGGACTCGACGACTGGGACCGCATCTGGGCCAGGCGCGACGGAGACCCGCCCGTAATCCACGCGCCCCGCCTCCGGGACGTGGTCCGTATGCACCTGCGGTCGCCGAACGTCCAGCTTCGCCCGCATCCCTGGCAGCCGAAGCGGATCAGCTTCTCCGCTGAAGGAAACGACCTCGGCGTGCCGGCCCGGGTCTTCCCGCAGTGGCTGCGCTGCACCGGGTGTGACATGCTCGGCTTCCTGTCTCAGTTCGGCTACGCCAACACGCACCCCTTCCGCACCGACCTGGCTTGCTTCGAGCATGTCCGGTGCACCGGGCGACCTGGCAGCACGCACAAGCCGAACCGGCGGACCGCCGTGCCCGCCCGATACCTACTCGCGTGCGTAGCGGGTCATCTCGACGAGTTTCCGTATGACCTCTGGGTGCATCACGGTAAGCGGTGCGCGAAGGCCGAGTTCCCCGCGCTGCGGATGATCGACAGAACCGCCGGGAAGGGCGCGTCGGCGATGATCCGCTGCGAGTCGTGCGATCAGCAGCGGCCGATGAACGAGGCACAGGGCGAGGCTGGGTCTTTGAAGCTGCCCAAGTGCCGGGGGCGGCACCCGCACCTGGACGGGTTCGAGCCGAACGGCTGCGGCCTGGCCACCAAGCTGATGCTGATAGGCGCGTCCAACCTGTGGTTCCCGGCCACCTACTCGATCATCGTGATGCCGGAATCGGCGGAGGAGCGGGTCAGTGACCTCGCCGACCAGATCCGCATCGCCCTTGGCGACCGGCTCGCCCGGTACGCCGACGACCTTGAGACGCTTGGGGACGTGCTCGAAGGGCGGGTGAACATGATGGGAGTCACTGACGAAGCGCTACGCGCTGCGGTCGCCGCCGCCCTGGCACCACCTCCCTCCGCCGAGGAGGCGGATGCCCGGCTGCGGGACTGGGACCCGATCGACCTGATCGTGCCCGAGTGGCGTTACCTGCAGCAGGACCCGATCAGGGACCGGCATGAGGACGCTGGCAGCGGACTCACACTCTCCAAGCGGCAACGCGGCGGCAACCTGCGACCAGAGATCACCCGGGTGCTCGCCGTGGAGAAGCTGCGTAAGGTCAACGCGCTCATCGGATTTACCAGGATCGACGCCCTCGACCGCGTAGGTGACCTGCGGACACGGCTGGTCCCGCTGACCAGGAACCGCTGGCCCGACTGGACGGTGGCGACCGAAGACCGGGGCGAGGGGATCTTCCTCCAGCTCGACGAGGCTAAGGTTGCCTCCTGGGAGGAGCGGGTGTCCGGAACTTCCCTGTGGGAGGACCTTCGGGCCGCGCACGAGCGGAACTTCGAGCGGCGGTTCTCCGAGACCGCCGCCGATGTTGATCCCGATAGCAGGCTCAGGCCGCCACGGTACTGGCTGGTGCACACGCTCGCCCACGTGCTGATCCGTGAGCTGGCCATGACCTGCGGCTACTCCGCCGCGAGCCTGAGCGAGCGGCTGTACGCCTGGCCGGTGACCGTTGACCGGGCACCAGCGGCCGGACTGCTCATCGTCACCACCGCGGCCGACAGCGACGGCACCCTCGGCGGCCTGGTGCACTTGTCCGAACCCCTGCGGCTTGAGCAGGTCGTCGCCATGGCGCTCAAACGCGCCACGCGCTGCTCCTCGGATCCCCTCTGCGCGCGGCGCACCCCCAGAGACCCTGAGGACTTCCTGCACGGTGCGGCCTGCCACTGCTGCGTCATGGCATCGGAGACTTCCTGCGAGCGGGCCAACCGCTTCCTCGACCGTCGGTTCCTCATCGACCTGCCAGGGAGCGAGCTTGGCTTCTTCCGGCGCGTCTCCTGATTCACCGGTCTCATCGGCCAGGCAGCTTGGTCTGCTGCTGTCTGGCACCGAGGCCAGGGAACTCGCCGACCACCTCGCCGACGGCGACACGCTGACCGCAGCGCTGCGGGTCATCGCCCCGGGACGCCGACCGTCGGTCAGGTCCGCCCTGGGTAACCTGCCCGTTCCCGTCCTTATCGCCGTGCTGCGGGGAATCGAAGGGGCGCGGTTCGCACCAACTACCGTGGACCCGCTGTGGACGATGCCCGGCCACCTGGCGGGCACGGGGCGGCTGACCAGTTCGGTGCCCTACCTCGTCGAGCATGCCCGGTACTCGGTCACCTGCTCCACGTTCAACTTCCAGCGCTCCTCCGGACTGTGGGCCGCGCTCCAGACGGCTGCCCGGCGTCCTGAACTCACCGTGCGGGTCTACCTTGATACGGCCGCCGCCGACGTGCATTCGCTCCCGGGTCCGGCGATTGGTTCGCCGACAACCGCCGATGTCGCGGCGCACTTGAGCCCGGCGACCGTACTACGCACCCGGCGGATCGACGGGCGTCCTGTTCGCAATCACGCGAAGTTCCTCGCCATCGACCACCGGTTCCTGCTCGTCACCAGCGCGAACTTCTCGTGGAGCGCCGAGCACGGCAACGTTGAGTTCGGCGTGCTCATCGACAACGCGAACCTGACCGAGACGGTCGAGCGTGAACTACGCCGCGCCGAGGACTTCGTTTTCGAACCAGTACAAGGGCGCACCTCATAGGTCAACCCGCTACTCCTTGGAGGTGCCTGATTCGGGTTGGTCTAGGCTTTGCTGGCGCTTCTTTTGCTCGGACTTCAAACGGTGTATCTTATCGGAGAATAGAGCAAGCATCTTCTCCTCGGCCTCTGGCCCGTTGGTGTCTTTATAGCGGCCGACACCGGCTTCCAGCGCTTCCCATTCCGATTCAATCGCGTCTCCGGTCTGCTGAAGGTAGAAACTTCTCTCCTTGTATTTGAAATATCCCATGAATCCGCTAGCCATGCCAACCGTGAAGGTGATTCCAAGTGTCACCCATCTGACGGAAGGATATTGCCCGATGACTGCGGAGGCACCGGTGGCGGCGAGCGATCCTACAATCAGGACGGCCTGTAGAATATTGTTGACGCGCCGATACCGCGAGCTTTCGTCCCTGAGGATCCGGATATCGTCATATGCTGAGTCTCGATACGCAACTCGTCGCACCTTGATGTCCAGTTCAGCGTCGGCTGCGATGACCTTCCGTTCGTCACGTAGCTGCGCGACTCGAAGTTCAAGGTCTGGTTCGCTCTCTCGGGGTCTTCTGAAGCCGCCTTGAGGGACTGGCCCGGTCGGAGGGCCCCCCGGAGTGACCTTTAGATAGATCCATGCTATAAAACAGAATACGGCTAGCGCTCCTCCTGGAATGTAGACGGCTTCGCTAAGGCTGAGATGACCTAGTAGTGCCCAGTGGAGTTCAAATAGAATCACGATCAGGACAGGGCCTAGTACGATTGCGATATTCGACCGGTTCCTGCGCTGCTGGGCTTTCCTCAGATGGGACTCGGCAACGCGAATTTCGTGAGATAGCAAGCGGTGCCGAACATTAGCATCATAAGCTGACAGATCTGTCCTGCTTTGGCTAGGAGGCATTGTCGATCTTTCTGTTGTTTGGTGTAAGCACGATTACCTTGTCGGCTGCTCGGAACAACCAACCAGATGCTCCGCTAAGGTAGCCACTGCAGAAGTCAACGAGGCGGGCCGCCTGTCTATCGCTCAATCTTGTCAAGTCAACTGAAACGACGCGCCCCTGTGAGAAGTATGAGGGAATTTGACGTACAGCGTCTTGGTATTTAGCGGGGACGATTCTGGCTGCCGGCCTCAAGTGAACACTTGGATCGCTCTGAAGGGCAGGGCTATACGCATTGATCGATTCGGCTTCACGTATTGTGACCGACAGGGCTGCTGATCCTCTGTCTTGAATTGGAGGATCGTATCTGTTTCCGCTTCGTCGCGCTCGCATTGCATAGGCGAGGCCAAGGATTCCCGCCAATAGAACCGAACACGCCATCACAAGCGTTGGCCCCCATGCGGCGACAGACAATGCATCTCACCTCTTCAATGGTGGGGCAACTCACTCTGGAATGCTTTGGTGACATTGTCCGGCCAGCCGTCACGTCGGTCACCGGCGGGGAAGCCGATTGATTCGCTCCATGTAGGTCTCGACTGTCTTTCTGTGCGATCCCGACAGGCCCTCTAGATGGCCTAGGCCCGTCAGCTCGATGTCTTCTGAATTTGGCTTTATAGGGTGTTTGCTCCTTGCCCAGACATCTTTGCTGGTGAGCAGAGTGTTGGTTGTGATGATTTTTGCCTCGTAGGCGAGAAGAAAGTCAAGTACGCGAAGAAGCTTGCGACTGTTCCGTGAAATTCTACTGAGGCTGGAGAGGCCGAGCAGCAGACCATCGCCTTCTTGGGCAGTCTTAAGGTAGGCAATAGTTGTCTGATCGAACCGCGGATCGATTCCGCTGAAGACCACGGTCTTCACCAGGTCTGACGGAGGGGACTGCAGATGATCGGCCGTGGGAGCCTCGGTTAGCTCTTCGGGGAGCGGGAGTTTTGGAGGGGGTGCAGCAGGCATCGTGTATCCCACGCGCCCTCCGCCGGTGTTGAACCCTTGCCGTAGCGCGGTGAGGCACTCCCAAGCACGCGGGTACTCTTCGGCCAGCCCTGTGAAAGGGCTGTCGGCATTGCCGTCCGAGTTTGGCTGCCGACGGCGAGCCGCCATGAGATGAGAGAGCGGCCCAAGGGCATAGGTAGTGATGACTGTGATGCCCCCGCCGTTGACGGGACCATCGGCATGAAGCTGTTCCAACTGGCTGTTGCGGACAGCCAACGTTGTTAGGGCTTTCAGCCAAGGTGGGGCGTCGGGCGGATCGTTAAAGAAAGCTTCCTCGAAAAATGGGGTAGCGAGGACCTCACGGGTGACCTGATCGAGATGCGCCACCGCCTCTGCACGGAGGCGGATGTCGGCGGCCACGCGGGCGGCACCGGGAGCCACGACGCCGCAGGCTTCAGTGAGCATGCTCGGCAATATCTCACTACAGAATTGCTCCATATGTCTGGGATCGATACCGTCTGTCATGATCACCTGGAAGAGTGGTGGGGCGTTAGCCCGATGGCGGGGTTAGCTCAGATCGAAGAACGCAGCGTTGAACTCGGCGCGAATTGGGAAGTAGCGCTCTTCGTCCCAGCGGGATGGCGGGAGGTTGTCGCCCAGGTTCCGGGCGAACTGCTCCACGTTCCGTACGGTGTAGGTGAGGCTTAAGAACGCGAGATTCGATAACGAGTGCGATAGATCGTAATAGACGCTGGGCGGGAGAATCGGCAGCGCAGTCTCAGAACCTCCCGACTGCCGGTACCGGCTCAAACTAGTGGTTATAAATGCTAACGGATCGTGGCGCGCGTCGGTTCAACCGTCATGTGGCGCCGCTGATGGTTGGCTTAACTCCCTCTCATGATGGAATTCTGCTGGCTCTACCCCAACCAATATCGACGTGTCTCATGTGGCAATGTTGCCACCCAATCCCGTACCATTGGCTTCATGCCAGCTGGCGGCCCAGGCGGTTGAACTGGGAGTGGGAAGGGCTCGTCCTCGTGTGCGACCTCGTCATGCAGAAGAACGGCGCAGCCTCGACCAGAACCGTAACCTGGTTCAGCACCTTCCCACTGGAGCCGGGGTCGACGAAACTGCAGGCGACTTCGGCGAGTATCAAGCGCGAGGCGGCGATATCGCAGTACGAGGAGCTCGGCCAAGATGCCTTCCTCGACAAGTAC
>Ga0307478_10002412_pt1 | contig 14718 bp, 8 predicted proteins | sample atmos_gasesECM4C_2_FD_203713 | JGI IMG/M metagenome (GOLD analysis project Ga0307478, IMG submission 203713) | Hardwood forest soil microbial communities from Morgan-Monroe State Forest, Indiana, United States - atmos_gasesECM4C_05 | ecosystem: Environmental > Terrestrial > Soil > Temperate...
CTCGATGTCGCGGCGCAATGCGATGTGATCCTCCGGACAAGGCAGGATCAGCATGCGGTCCTTACCCTCCCCCAGCGCCCAGCCCAAAGCCGATGCTGCCGCAGCAAAGCTCGTGATCCCCGGAAACGTACGATGAGGCAGCGCCGGTAGCTGCTCGCGCAGGGCCGCGAGCACATAGCCGTAGGTCGAGTACGTGAGCGAGTCGCCGATCGTGAGATAGGCAACGTTGCGCCCGGCACGGAGTTCGACAACGATCGTCTGCGCGAGCCGCGCGTAATGCTCCCGGAGCACCCTGCGGTCCGGGTCCATGTTGAATTCGATTTCGCGCAACCGCCCGGCCGGGATCTCGACACCCGCGAGGCAGTACCGCGCGACCGAAGCTTCGGAGCCGCGGGCCCGCGGCGCCAGAATGAGATCCGCCCGGCGCAGTGCCTCGACCGCAGCCAAGGGAACGTAACCGGCCGGCCCCGGGCCGACGCCAATGCCCCAAAAAGTGCCGAGTCGTGGCGCGTTCACGCCACCGCCCCAAGCGCGTTGCCGTGCAAGCCGAACAACCGCACCTCGATCCGGTCTACCGCCGGCAAGCGTGCATGCACCCGCGCGGCGATGCGCCGCTCGATTTCGGTCCACAATGCCTTCGCCGCGGGCTCGCTGCGTAGTCGCTCCATTACTGCTTCCACGGTATTGGCGTTCTTCATCTCTTGCACCAGACCACGGTCCCACTCGCACTCTGCGGCTACCCGGGCGACGGTGGCCATGGCCATGCCGCTCTTGCTCGAGTGCGTGTCCCACACGCCATCAAGCACTTTTGCGAGCTTGCCCGGGTGACCCAGCAGCCACAGGGTATCCAGGCGGCGCCGCTCCTCGTCGAGCGCCCGCTGCGTGAACTCGAGCGCCTCTCCAAGGAAATTCGCGATCTGAACGACCCTCTTCTCGGGCAAGCCCAACACACTCCTGGCATAGGGGAGCCCTATCTTGCCGGGCAGGTAGGCCGTGGCCTGCGCTTCGCCGCCGAGCGCGACGCGCACGTAGACTTCGATCGAGGCGATCCACGATGCGAGTGACATCGGCTCAACAACGCCAGTGGTGCCAAGGATCGAAATGCCACCGATCACGCCCAGCCGAGGGTTAAACGTTTTCTTGGCGATCTTCTCTCCGTTCTCGCAGCCGATCTTCAGATCGAAGCCCGCCGCTTGTGCCGCTTGGTCCTCCCGCCGCGCGGTCGCGAGCACTTCGCTGACCGCCTGCCGCATCATCTGGCGCGGAACCGGATTGATTGCCGGCTCTCCCACCGGCACTCGCAGGCCCGGCTGGGTCACTGTGCCGACGCCGCGTCCGGCAAAAAACCGGATTTCCCCCATCGCGTTTCTGCGTAGCTCGACAAAGATCGTCGCGCCATGAGTCTGGTCGGGGTCATCGCCACCGTCCTTGAGCACTTCAGCACGCACCGTGTGCTCGTCCAACCGCCGCACATCCTGGATCGGCACCACGAGGTAATGGGCACCATCGGGCAACGTCACCTCGACGCGCTCGCAGCGCTCTCCATACAGCAGAAGGCGCAGTGCTGCCTTGACGGCTGCCGTGGCGCAACTGCCCGTGGTCCGACCGCGCCGTAGGCCATTGGGCGCCGGCACACTGAGGTCGAACTCTTCACGCGTGTTCCCGCTCATAGGCCGCTAGTTGATTCACGGCGTCGATCATCAGCGCGTTGACCACGCTTGCCGCCCAGGGTGAGCCCCCGCGTGTGCCGCTGTTGGTGATACGAGGCACCTGCAGACAGCGCTTGAGGTCGTCTTTCGCCTCGCCCGTGCCGACGAAGCCGACTGGCAACCCGATGATGAGTTGCGGCCGCCAGCCATGCGCGCGGATCAAGCGCGTGGCCTCGGTGATCGCCGTCGGTGCATCCCCGATCGCCAGCACGACGTCATTGCCGAATTTCTCCCACGCTCGGCGAATTCCCGCTGCCGAGCGCGTGATGCTCTGGGCCTGCGCAATCAGCACCGATTCGCGGTCATGCACGCCGCACCAGGTCTCGACGCCAAGCTGCTCGAGCAACCCGCGCTTGAGACCCGCTTCGACCATCGTGACATCCGTCACGACGCGCTTGCAGCGCAGGAGCGCCCGGATGCCCGCGTCGACCGCCCCTTGCGAGAAGTAGATGCCGTCCACGACGTCGAAATCGCCGCTGGTGTGCACCAGCCTTTGCAGGACCATCAAATTCGCCTGCGGAAAGCACGACCAGTCACGCGCGGCGGCGATGATGCGGAAGCTCTCGGTTTCGATCGGGTGCGGCACATAGGGCTTGAATTTCGCCGGCTGCTGTGCGCCCGGCTCGGTCCTCGCCTGTAAGCCACGCACCCGCAGGTGATGGGCCCGCTGCGGTTCGCCCACTTGCTCCTCGAAGCCGACGATCTGCACGCGGTATTTGCACAGCGAGCAGTTCATCGCGGCGCGACCCACCACGGCTTGGCGGGCGCGTTCGATGAATACCTCCGCCATCAGGGGATGGGCGCCGAGGTATCCGGCCTTGAGCACTTCCAAGGCCGGGGCGCACGCCTCCAACGCGTCGGCCGCCGCATAGATGCGCTTGACCAACACGCCGTCGAACAGGAAGAACGGCAGCACGATCAGCCGCTGGAAGCCGAGCCGGGCTGCGGCGCGTAAGCCATCCGCGACGAGCGGTTGGGCGGTGCCGGAATAGCAGACGTAAACGCCGCCGAAGCCCATGCCTTCTTCCAGCATGCGCGCGAGCTTGGCGATATCGCCGTTGGCGTCCGGGTCGCTGGTGCCGCGTCCGACGACCACGAGACAGGCATCGTGGCGCCTCACGGTGCGCGGCGATGCAGACTCGGCGGCGACGATGCGTTCCTGGGCGAGCTGCAATAGCCGCGGATGCAGATCCAGCGGCGCACCGAAGTGGAAATCGATGTCGGGATGCTGCCGGGCGAGCGCCAGCAACTCGCTCGGCATGTCGTTCTTTGCATGGCGCGCCGCTAGCAGCACGCCCGGCACCAGCACCACGCGTTTGGAGCCGGCGTCGATGTTGGCTTGGAGGGCCTCGTAGATCGTCGGGGTGGCGAACTCCAAGTAGCCGTGGGTGACGACCCGCTGAGGGGCGCGCTGCTGTACCAACCCGACCAGCGCCTCGAACTCGCGCGTGCCGTCCGGATCGCGGCTGCCGTGTCCGGCGATGACAAGGCCGAAGTCGTCGGGATCCGGTGTCATTTGCTTTCCGGCGGTTCGATTTGGCTGGGCATGGGCCTCAGAGTGCGGATCAACATGATGCTCATGTCGCTGCAGTCGTGGCCGGCGCACTCGACCAAGGTACCGCGCCATTCCGCTTCAGACCGTGTCAGGTTCTCCCACACCTCGGTCGCGTGCTCGGACGGGATTCCGTTCTCGAGCAGGAACGCGGCGATGTCGCGCGGCATGAATTCCCACGGGCAGGGAATGACGATCGCATTGCGCCCATCCTGCAGGACATGGACGAGATGGCGCTTGAACGGATCGAGATCACCACGCCGATGAAAGGTGACGAAAGTCGTCTCGTCGAAGCACACCCTGGTGCGGGAGGCGAGGATCTGCGCCGACGAAATGCCCGGGAGGGTTTCAACCGGATGGCCGCAAGCGCGCTCCACGCGCTCCAGGTACTGGAATCCGCTGAAGTGCATGTCACCCATGAACACCACAACGCAGCGTTTGCCAGCATGGTGCGCCGCGGCCACCTGCTCGAGCCTCTCGGTCTGATCGCGGTAGCCCATGGCAACGATCTGCGCCGCCGGCGCAACCAGGCCGCGCACAATATCGACGACCGCGTTGAATCCTGCCACCACATTTGCAGCGCGAATCAGCTGCGCGCCCCGCTGAGTGAGACAGCCGATGTCGCCGGGTCCCGCGCCGACACAGATGATCATGTCCGCTCCCGGAGAATTTCTGGTTGGGCCAGCCCCCCGGCTGCCATGCCAACGACGTCGCCGATGATGACGATGGCCGGGCTGCCGATTCCGTGCGCGCACACTAGAGCGGGCAGCGCCGCAAGCGTTGCCACCACGCTACGCTGCTGCGGCAGAGTGCCATGCTGGATGGCGGCCGCCGGCAATGTGGGAGCGAGGCCTGCCGCCAGGAGTTCTGCGGCGATCTGCGGAAGATTGGCGATGCCCATGTAGATCACCAAAGTGCCGCCGACCTTGGCCAGCGCCCGCCAATTAAGCGGCTGGTGGTCACACGTGTGTCCGGTGACGAAGGTCACACTGTGCGCAAGCTCCCGGTGCGAGACCGGAATGCCCAGCGCCGCCGGTACGGCGATTCCGGCGGTGATCCCGCTCACCACCTCGAATGCAACGCCCGCATCTGATAGGAAACGCAATTCCTCGCTACCGCGACCGAATACGAACGGGTCACCGCCCTTTACGCGCGCCACGATCTTGCCCTGACGGGCGAAATCCACCAGTTGCTGATGTATGAGCTTTTGCGGCGTCGATTTGCAGCCACCTCGTTTGCCCACGTCCACAATCTGGGCGTGCGGCCGGACAAACCGCAGGAGCTCGCGATTGACCAAGTCGTCCAGCAGCAAGACATCGGCCTCCCCGAGCAGACGCGCTGCCTTGAGCGTGAGCAGCTCGACATCGCCGGGGCCGGCACCGATCAGATAAACCTTACCGGGTCTCATGCCGTTCGCCTGTACGTGCGTATCGCGAGGGTCAGGCGCTCGGCCGACAGATCTTCCAACCTCAGGCACTCTGCGCCCAGCGCCTGGGCGAGCTGGCCTGCGCGCCCGAGTCGCAGATAGCCCGTTTCGGTGTCGAGCACCAACGTGGGCACGCCGCGCTCCGCCAGTAGGCCGGCGAGCGCGAGGCTTTCGCGCCATGGATCACCGCCGTCGGCCAGTGGCACGTTGGCCTTGCCGTCGGAGAGCAGGACGAGAAGCGGCGGCGCGTCGTTCGCTTGCGTCTTGGCCAGGCTCTCCAAGACCAAGTGCAGCGCATGCGGCAGCGGCGTGCGACCTCCGGTAGGCAGCTCGCGCAATCCCTGTTGGGCGACATCGACGCTGCGGGTCGGCGCAACGAGCATCTGGGCAAACGGGCCCCTGAAGGCGATTACCGCCACTTCATCGCGCTGCTGGTAAGCGTCGGTGAGCAAGGCCTGGACAGCACCCTTCACCGCTTCCATGCGCCGCTGCGCCGCCATCGAGCCGGAGGCGTCCACAACGAACAAAATCAGGTTGGCGCCCTTGCCGGCGCGGACCTGCTGATGCAAGTCGCTACGCGTTACCTGGAATTCCTCCGGGCTGCGCAGCGCTGCGCTGCGCAGCGTGGCGCCAACGGCAACGCTGGTGGGATTCGCGTGCGGTACGGCTCGCACGACGTGACCGCGCGGGGCCTCGTCGGCGTGGCTGCGTCGACCTGCAGCCGGGTGCGCAGTGCCGGCAGCCACCACAATACGGCGTACGCCGCCCGCGGCGGACGCAGAGAACACTTGCGCCGCATCGGCCTTCTTGCCGTCGTCGGAGGCGTCGGTCTGCTGCGGGTCGGCATCACATTGTCCGCCTTCCCCCTCAGCAGGTGGACAGCTATCCCGCATCAGCTCATCCAGGCGCCCGGAATCCAACCCGGGCTGCTCGAACGGTTTGCGCCGGCGACGGTGCGGCAACGCGAGTTCTGCGGCGCGGCGTATATCCTCGGGCGTGGCGCTTGAACGCCCGTCGAGCGCTGCCAGAACGCGAGCGGTCTTGTGCATGACGATGTCGGCGCGCAGGCTCGCTACGTCGAATTCACAGCACAGATGACCGATAAGATCGAGCAGCTCGTCGCGAAGCACGACTCGCGGCAACAGGCGCTGTGCCGTACCGAGTTGCCCGCGCAGGACTTCCTGCTCTTGCGCCCAAGCCGCGCCATAGCCGGCCGGATTGGCTTCGAAGGCGATACGCCTGCGTACCACCTCGGCGCGGATTTGCTTGTCCTGCGGCACCGCTATCTCGACCGTCAGACCGAAACGGTCGAGAAGCTGTGGCCGCAAATCACCCTCCTCCGGATTCATCGTGCCGATCAGTGTGAAGCGCGCGGCGTGCGTAACGGAGAGGCCTTCGCGCTGCACCGAGTTGACGCCCATCGCCGCTGCATCTAGCAGGACGTCCACAAGGTGGTCGGGCAGCAGGTTGACCTCGTCGATATAGAGAATGCCGCGGTGTGCAGCCGCCAACAGCCCGGGTTGAAAGACGCGCTTGGCACCGCTCAGGGCGCGTTCCAGATCGAGCGTACCGACGACGCGGTCTTCGGTCGCGCCGAGCGGCAGCGTGACGAACGGCACAGGCCCTTGCGATAGCGCCGCGTTCGCGTCGCCGCAAGTGTCGCAGTGCCCGCTCGGCGCGCCCGGCGCGCAGTTGAAAGCGCAGCCTTCGATGCGCTCGATGCACGGCAATATGTCCGCCAGCGCCCGTGCTGCCGTGCTCTTGGCCGTACCCTTCTCGCCGCGAATCAACACGCCGCCCAGGCTCGGATCAACGGCGCAAGCGAGCAGCGCAGTCTTCATCTGCTCCTGACCAACAATTGCGGCGAACGGGAAGAACACGTTGATCATGTCATGCGCCGCGCGCGGTTTCGCCGCGCGCTTCCAACAAGGTTTCGCTCTTCATGTAGAGCGCATTGAGTGCATCGAGTGTCTGCGTGGCCGGTTCGGCCCACATGCCGCGGTTCACTGCTTCGAGCAAGCGTTCGGCGATGGCGTTCTGCGCCCACGGGTTGGCCTCCTCGAGAAAGCGCCGTATCTCGGGGTCGAGCGCATAGGCCGCCGCGACCTGCTCATACATCCAATCGTCCATGACGCGGGCGGTGGCGTCGTAGCCAAACAAGTAGTCCACGGTCGCGGTCAACTCCAGTCCGCCTTTGTAGCCATGGCGGCAAATACTCGACAGCCATTTCGGGTTCACGACACGCGAGCGGAACACGCGCAAGGCCTCCTCCTTGAGGTCCCTCACCCGCGCCCGCCCAGGATCATGACTGTCGCCGAAGTAGCGGCGCGGGGCGCGCCCGGTCAGCCCCCGGATGGTGGCAATCATGCCGCCGTGAAATTGCAGATAGTCGTCGCTATCAAAAATATCGTGCTCGCGGTTGTCCTGGTTGTGCAGCGCCACCTGCACCCCCGCAAGGCGTACGCGGAACGTCTCGCGCGCATCGATCCCCGGTTCGCCGCGGGCATAACCGTAGCCGCCCCAATTGATGTAGGCCTCGGCGAAATCGGCGTCGGATTGCCAGTTCTTCTCTTGGATCAGCGGCAGAATGCCCGCGCCATAGCTGCCGGGTTTAGCGCCGAAGACCCGCAGACTCGCACGGCGCGCTGCCTCGGCTTCGGTCGATCCCCTGTCCATCCATTCGCCGCGTTCGGCGAGATAGTGCTTGCGCACGAAGTTCTGCGCGAGCGGCTCGTCCAACGCGATGACGGCGCGGACCGCGTCGTCGATCAGGTCGATCAGCTGTGGGAAGGCGTCGCGGAAGAAGCCACTGATACGGGTCGTAACATCGACGCGCGGGCGCTTCAGCTCCGCCAGCGGAATCACCTCCACGCCGACGAGCTGCCGGTTCTCTGGGCGCCATACCGGGCGCACCCCAAGCAGCGCGAGGATTTGCGCCACGTCATCGCCATGCGTGCGCATCGCGCTGGTGCCCCAGACGCTGATGGCCACGCTTTCCGGGTAGTCCCCGGTTTCGCGCAAGTGCCGCGCCAGCACCTCGTGCGCCAGTTGCTGGCCCACGCGCCAGGCAGATGGCGATGGCACGCTGCGCGGATCGACCGAATAGAAGTTGCGCCCGGTCGGCAGGATATGCGCCATGCCGCGGGTCGGCGAGCCGCTCGGGCCGGCAGGAACGTAGCCGCCAGCCAAGCCGCGCAGCAGGTTGTCGATCTCGTCGGAGGCGCGCGCAAGATTGGGCACGACCTCCCGACAAGCGAAGCCGAGCACGCTTGCGAGCGCGCTAAAGTCCGCCTCGATCTCCTTGAACGTCGCGGCCAACACCTCGTCGATAGCAGCCTCACGCCAATGGTGCGCATACAATTGAGCGAAGAGCCGCCGGCATAGTCCGTCGAGCACTTCGAGCGCGTCCGCACGGGTAACGACGGGCCGACCGGCAAAACGCTCCAACACGGGAAGCGCGGCGGCGAGCCGGTGGCCCTTGTCTTCAAGCAGCGTCTCGATCCGCAACCCGAATAACCGAGCAACTTCCACTTGCAAGCTGGGGACGGTCTGGTTCGGCAGCCGCGTGAGCGAAACCAGCATCTCCACGAGTTGCTCGCCCTCGGGCGCCTGACCGAGGATATGCAGACCATCGCGGATTTGCGCTGCGCCCAGCTCGCATAGATAGCCGTCCAAATCTTCGATCAGGTGCGCCACATCGACTCCGCCCATCTTCGTCAATGCAACGGGAAGCTCGTCGTCCTGATCATGATGGTGCACATGAATGTGGTCGTGATCATGGTCGTGGTCGTGGTCGTGGTCGTGGTCATGACCATGGTCATGATCGTGTCCATCTTGATGATGGTGCTCGTGCAGGAGCCTCGCCTGCAGATCCACGTCAAGATTGGTTTCCTTGACCAGCTCCCAAATCTGCTGCTGCAGAAGGGGCAGCTTGGCCGGATCGAGTACCTCTACTTGGTAATACTCATCGACCAGTTGAGTCAGTCGGGCCAAGGCGCCATAGGTATCAGCGGTGGTCATCGGCGGCGTGAGATGATCCACGACAACGGCATGACTGCGCCGCTTGGCCTGGGAGCCTTCTCCCGGATCGTTAATGATGAAGGGATAAAACAACGGCATATCCGCGAGGAAGCCGTCGGGGAAGCAGTTCTCCGACAGGCCCACACCCTTACCGGGCAGCCATTCGAGCGTGCCGTGCTTGCCCACGTGGACAATGGCGTCGGCCCGCCAATCATCCCGCAGCCAGCGATAGAGCGCGTAGTAGTGATGGGGTGGAGGCAAATCGGGTTGGTGATAGATCGCGTTCGGGTCCATGCCATAGCCGCGCGGTGGTTGGAGCGCCACAAAGGCATTGCCCAGTTCGACGCCCGCCAGCGCGAGATGGCCGTCGTGCAGAAAGGCGTCGCCAGGGGGCGGACCCCATTGCGCCGCCATTTTTTCCTGCAACGCCGACGGCAACTCGGTGAACCATGCCCCGTACTGCGCTGCCGGCGCGCGCCCGGCGGCACGCGCCAGTTGCTCGGCCGTCAGAGTGCTGTTGTCGTAAGCGCAGCGATCGATAAGCTCGTGGATCAGCGCAGTCCCGTTGTCCGGCAAGTCGTCGATGCGATAGCCCGCGGCCTGCATGGCACGAAGGATGTGCATGAGGGAGGCGGGTGCATCGAGGCCGACTGCATTGCCGATCTGGGAGGCCTTGGCGCTGGAGTTGGTGAGCACAAAGGCCACGCGTTTGTCGCGGTTGGGCAGCCGCTTCAAGCGCGCGAAGCGCGCCGCGAGCCCGGCCACGCGCTCGACACGGTCGAGTAATGGCTCGTATTCGACCAGATCGCTCGGCATGCCGGCGGCCTTCGCCTTGAAGGACACGGGGACGGTAACAATGCGCCCGTCGAACTCAGGGAGCGCCACGTTCATCGCCGTATCGAGCGGGTTGAGACCGCGCGCCAACTGCTCCCACTGAGGTCGCGTCATGCCGCTGGTGATCGCCTGGAGCATTGGTACATCGAGCTGCTCCAGTATGGCAATCGACCCGCTGTCTGGCGTCGGTCCGTCGGACCGGGTCACACCCATGGCGAACGACGTAGTATTGATCAGCGCGTCGACATGCGGGCCCTGCACTCCCACAAAAGGGCGTAACGCCGCTGGCATGCCCTCGCCATGACCCGCCCGCAGCGAAGAAGTGAACACCGGCAACACGTTCATGCCGCGGTTCTCCAGCGCACGCACCAACGCATCGACAAAACGCGTGTTGCCGCTCATCCAGTGGGCTCGATAGAAAACAATGCCCGCGCTTGAGCGCTCTGGCGCGTGCAGCGCGAGCCACTCGTCGATGCCGGCCCCTTCGGCCAAATCCGGGTGATACAGCCCGTGCTCGGGCAGACTGACAGGCGGCTCGAACCCGAAGCCGGTGAGCAGCACGTGATCCGACAGGTAGCGCAGCAGGTGCGCAAGATTCACGCTGCCGCCGGCCTGGAAGTAGGCCAGCACCTCATGCAGGACATCGGGTGGCACGGTGGAGACGGCCGCAAGCTCAGGATCAGGTTCGCCGGTGCCGCTCACGGCAACAAGGTACCGACCGCGGCTGCGTGCATCACCCACCAGTTCGGCAAATCCTCGCACGGCGCCGGGTCCGCCGAGAATCCGCAGGACGATGATCTGCGTCGCGCCGAGCTCGTGCGCGAGCAGCGCCGCCATCTGGGCCTCGCTTTCCAGCGTCTGAAGATTCACGCCGGTCACCAGCGGGAAGTCTTCAGGCAACTGGGAAGCAGCGTTGTGCAGCACCAGAAGGTCGTTTGGCGCGTGTGTCAACAGCGCGATACCGCCGGATGGCATCGCCGTTTCACGCATCGCCACATCCCGGTGGGCACACGTCACCCTTGCCCAGGCGATGAAACACGTACTCGCTCACCTCGCACCCGCCTTCCAGATGTTCCGTTACGATGTGTTGCAGCGCTGTCTCATCAACGCGGCGATACCACACACCGTCGGGATAGACCACGAGAATCGGCCCGTCCCGGCATACCGTGAAGCAATGCGAGCGCGTGCGCTTGACTTTGAGATGCGGGCGGGCGTCGATCTGCTCACCTAGGCGCTGGAACATCGCTTCAGCTTGTGCTCCGCCTTCGGTGCACCGAGGGCCGGTGCACATCAGCACGTGTCTGAAATGTGTTCTCATGAAGCAAGGGCCAGCCAAAAGAGGGCATTCGCAACGCTGGTAGCCACCAGGAAAGCGTTTGCCAGCTCGACCGGCACTCCACCGGCGTGGATTCGTGGCTGCGGCGCGCCAATCAAGCGGCGCACAACGCCGCGAAAATCACCTTGCTCAAACTATCTGCGGGAAAGTGCGGATCGTCGTTCTCGACCGAATCGCGGATTGACGATATTGACACGTGTGACATGCGTGTTCCTCCTCTAGAAAAAGCCGCGCAGAAACCCTGAGCGAAGGAGGAGGTGAAAGACGGGTCAGGAGGCTCGGGTAAGCCCTCCACGTCGCCCTCCGCAACATGAGCCCTGCAGTTGCTTCAGGCCGGTCTCCGGGCTCACGAGTGGGAGATATATTTCCCGAGAGCAGCGCCTTCCCGTGCGAACGCACAGTGGCCTCTGCTGCTCCTTAACTCGCCTACCGTTGCGGGGGCAGCGCCGGATTCGCGATGGTTGAATAAACCAACCTCGCTTACCGGCTTCCCATTTCATCCTTCGGGCAAATGCCGTCGGGACACCTGAAGCGCCTATTTACTATACGCGCAGGTGGCGAGAAGTGTCCACGCTGATGGAACCCTGCGGCTCGCGCGCTTCAGGTATGGGACCATTGCATGGATTGCATGGGCGCGGTCTAGTAGTTCAACCTTCCCGCCGTAACGTCGATGCCCACAACGCCGGGTTTGCCCAAGTGCTCAGCAGCGTTGGATCGAGCCGGTCTGCCTCGAACTCCGCCATCCACCTCCCTGCCGAGAGCGATCGACTCCAGCACGCCCTTCCTGATGTCGCACTTCGATCGCTCGGGTAGCTCGAATCCGGTCACGGCCAAAGCCTGAGTTCAGAACCTGAGCTTCAGCGTCACACGCAATTCGCGTGGCTCGCCGGGATGAACGGTGATTCCGTTGAGTACAGGCGGGCTGCTCGGGCTAACGCGATAGTCTTGCTGGTAGGCAATATCGTAGTACTCGCGATCGAACAGATTCAGAATATCGATCGCTATGCCAAAGCCAGGCGAAAACTCCCGCTGCAAGCGCAGATTGGTGACGAAAGCCGACGGTGTCGTAAGACTGCCGTCCTGCGAGAGCGGGTAGGAGCCAATGAACCGCATTTCGAGCCCGACGGACCAGGGGCCAAGATGCTCCGCGCTGGCCCTGAATAGCGCGACTTTGCTGACCGCGTTGGGAATGAAGTCCCCAAGCTGGCCATTGTCGTTGTCAATCGAGTAGCGAGCATGGGTCCAGGCCAGGTCAGCGTCGAACAGAAAGTGGCGGCCAAGCACCAGGTGATTGTTCCATTCGACGCCATAGCGCTTGCTGGCCCCGTTCGGCGACGTGCTGCCAATCCCGGAGTTGGCGTCGTAGACCAGTTCCGAGTCGCTGTTCAGGCTCCATAGCGCGAACGAACTTTGCAGCCCCGCGATGGCCTCGGTGCGCAGTCCCAGTTCCTTGCCAGTGCTGCCCACCAGCGCAGGTACCCGCGAAGATGGCAGGCCGGTGGTCGAATCGATCTTGCCGATCACTCCGCGCGCGTCATTGCTATGGAAACCTTTACCCTCGTTGATGAAGAACTCGGTCCGGGCCCAGGGACCGAGTATCACCGACAGCTTGGGCAAGACCTTGCTGCCCGAGGCACTGCCGCTGTTGCGCGGAATCACCATGGCATTCATGTTCATCGCGATGAGCTGCTCTCGTAAACCCGCCAGGCTGCGCAGCCATGGCGTCCACCTAGTGGTGTTCTGAATATAGAGGCCGGTTTCGGTCTCGCCCACCCGGTCGTCGCTGACCGTCTGGAAAGCGTCACGGCCCTCGGTGTTCAGCAGCGAGACATGGATATCGTCGTGTCGCACCTGCAAACCGGACTCGGTGATCGATTCGCGGCCAAGAAGTCCGTGATTCCACCCCTCGATCGCCTGGGCGCCGTGCAGGTTGCGATGTTCCGCCTGCTCGAACTGGTCGCCGGTGGCCGGGCGCAGCTCAAAGAACGTGAAGTTCGAGAACAGCTGCAGCCGGTAGCGCTGTGCGTAAGCCGAAAGCTTCGTATAGCCCTCGTCATCCTGACGGTGCCATTCGCCGGACAGGATCTGGCGCCCGGTGCCGCCCCCGTCAGTCGGATCCAGCCCGGAAAACCGACCGAGCCGACCCGACTGGATCAGTTCAAGCGGCACCTGGTCGGTCGCGCTCCAATTCGCGTCGTAGTACGCGCCTTCCGCGGACCAGCCCTGGGTCGTACTGCCGTCGCTCAAGCGCAGCAGGCCGTTGATCTTATGCAGAGCCTCGGGCACAGCCCACGGCCCGTTGCTGTTTTGCAGCTCCAGTGCTCCGAGCACGGTCGGGCCGCCGGCGGAGGTCGGGTCAACGGCCAGTCGCGTCAACGGAAAAGAGCCGGCCAGCAAAGCGCGCCGATAGCCAAAAGAACCCACCGTCAGTTCGGCAAAATTCTGGTCGATGCGGGTCCGGTACCGGATATCCGCCGCGCCTGCGGCGGAGAAATCGCCAGCCTGGGCGAAATATGGGCCCTTGAAGTAGTCGATGCGCTCGACCAGTTCCGGTATCAGGTAGTTCACATCCGAATAGCCTTGCCCATGCGCGTTGGTCGGCATATTGACGGGTACGCCGTCGATGCTGGTGGCGAAATCAGTGCCGTGATCCAGGTTGTAGCCGCGCAGGAAATACTGGTTCGCCTTGCCGTCTCCGGAGTGCTGTGTGACCACCAGACCTGGTACGGTTTCCAGCACTTCGCCCGGCCTCAGCAAAGGAATGTCCTGCAACAACGAGCCGCTGACCGTGCCCTGGGAGGCTGCGTCCGAGGTACCTACCGCGTTGTCATAGTGACCCTCGACGTCGATCCGGGGCGGCGCCTCGTCCGCAGCCTGGGTCGCCATGTCCTGCGCCAGGCCCGACCCGGCCCAAAGTGTCAGTGAAATTGTGACAACTCCGGTTTTCAGCTTCCCAAGACTCTTACCGGCCAACTCCGATCGTGGCGTATGAGCCAGCTCGCGGTGTGTCAGCGGAATGCCGGCTGCGGCTGCGCAGCAGCGTGCCGCAGTGACGCCGGGCACAACCTCGTAGACAATCCCGGCCTGTAGGATCCGGCGGCGAACCGCGCGCTGCCTGACGATCTGCACTCAAGCCTCTTTTGCGTTGACGTCGCCAGCGCAAACGAGGCTTGGACCACAAAGACGATGGCCAACCCCACCGGGCACCCCGTCCGGTGTGTTCGCGAGACGTCCGCGATGGCAGGTCTCCTGGCTCGCGGTTTCTACCGACCGTCGCCTTCCCGGTTACCCAGTGGCATTACTGACGATCGGCTCGCCGCTTACAGTTGCGGGGGCAGCCTCGGCATTGATCCTTTGGGGGATCGCACCGAGTTCCCTTTTTAATCCACCTAAGGAACCATCTGAGACGATGCTAGGGTCTGCGCCACGCGCTGTCAAGGACCGGCTCGATCGCCGCAAGCTCGCCATCCGTGTAGTGCGGCACGGGCAAGCTCGCTGTTTCGATCCGGCCGGCGCTGCAATCTGTATACAGCGCCACTTCATTCTCCTCGACATGAGTGCAATTGCTCAATTGACAATTGAATGTCTTCGCTCTGCCAGGCAGGCTATGCGGGCAAAGACTGCACGGCTACGTCCGGGAGCAAGTACCTCGCGCTGGACAGACTACAAACAGCGCAAACGACATCCGAGGTGAAGCATGGCGCTGACACGTAATTTCAAGGAAACCGTACAGGCACGAGTGCTTGCCGATCCTGCATTTCGGGAGGCGCTGCTTCGCGAAGGCATCGAGGCAATGCGAGACCCGCGGCGCCGCGGACGGCCGGGGTGTAGGGCGCTGGGT
>Ga0307478_10002413_pt1 | contig 14716 bp, 21 predicted proteins | sample atmos_gasesECM4C_2_FD_203713 | JGI IMG/M metagenome (GOLD analysis project Ga0307478, IMG submission 203713) | Hardwood forest soil microbial communities from Morgan-Monroe State Forest, Indiana, United States - atmos_gasesECM4C_05 | ecosystem: Environmental > Terrestrial > Soil > Temperate...
GCCGGGTTATCTTGGGCATACGCCATGAAGCGCATGTATCCGCAAGCCGTTTCCGAATACGACAAAATTCCGGCTCATGACAAAGCCGTAGCGCCAGAGAGCCAGTTCGTTGCTAGCTGCCGTGGTTGGGTTTATGCCGTGTCGGGCAGGAGGACTGATGCGCTAAAGATCGCCCAAGAATTCAGGGACTTGTCCTCCCACTCTTATGTCGATTTCTATCTATTTGCGGGAATTTATGCAGGGCTTGACGACAAAGACGAGGCGTTCCGGCTACTTGAAAAGGGTTATGAACAGCATTCGGTTGCCATGCCCTATTTAGGTGTAGACGTGTTCTGGAACGGGATGCGTTCCGACCCGCGCTATGCCGATTTATTGCGCCGGATGGGGTTGCCACAACCTGAATGATCGGAGGACTTCGCATCATGAACCGCACAAGACGTGGATTCCTCAAGACCTTGGCTGTCTCAAGCGTTGCGCCTGCCTTTTTTAATTGTGCGAAGGCTTCCACCACTTCGACTCCAGCCGGAAACGAACGGCGGTTCCATTTCGTGCAGATTGACGTGTTCACGTCCCAGCGGCTGCAAGGTAACCCGCTATCAGTCTTTACAGATGCCCGTGCGCTGAGCGATTCAGAAATGCAGCAACTGGCTCGTGAAACCAATCTCCAAGAGACTACTTTTGTGCTTCCTAGCCAAACTGCTATTGAAGAGCGAGAGGGAGTACGGGTGCGCATCTTTACACCTGACGAGGAAATCCCTTTTGGCGGTCACCCAACTCTTGGCACCGCAACCGTGCTCCGAGCCTTACGATTAGGTAGCGTTACAAGAACTGAGGGTGCATTGTCATCTGTGGTCGTGCTTAATCTCAAGGTGGGCAAAGTTCCGGTGTCATTCAGGGACGACCCAGATGGCTTGTTCGGCGAGATGCAGCAAGTCCCCCCAGTGTTCGGACGTGTGCATGAGCGTAGCGCAGTCGCGTCGATCTTGGGGCTTGATGCCGATGAGATCGAATCCGACCTTCCAATTCAAACGGTCTCAACAGGCTTGCCTTTTGTGATTGTTCCGATCAAGCGACTAAGTGTTTTGCAGCGCCTACATCTAGCTCCCCCGAAAGCCTACGAGTACTTGAACAGACAAGAGGGGCTAAAACTGGAAGACTTTTACTATGTGACGCGAGACACGGGCGATCCCAAGATCGGTCTTCGTGCAAGAGCCATTTATGACGTTGGAGAAGACCCTGCTACGGGATCAGCCGCAGGATGCACTTCGGCTTGGATGGTTAAATATGGGGTCGCCCAGCCCGATGAAACTGTGCTGATCCTGCAAGGAGTAGAAGCCAAGCGTCCAAGCAAGCTCTTTGTGAGGTCGAGCAAGACTGGAATCGGCGTTTCTAACGTTCGGGTTGGCGGGCACGCCGTACAAATCATGGAGGGCGAGGCTTCTCTCTAGCCACTCGCAAACAGTTCGAGCAGAAATCCTTTCCAAGCCGACATGGTCAAAAGGTATACGTCTGCGACGGCGCTAAACCCAGCAAAACCGGGGGCGAAAGTGCCCGTAAAATGAACGCGGCGGCGAAAGCCTTTTTGACCAGCACTGATTCTGCGCGGGTTACGAGGGCTGCACCGCCTGAACGTTGCGAGCTTCCCACGAACGCGCGTCACGGCTTAACGCAGACGCCCTTGCGACAGACCAGACCCGTTTTTCCGCAATCTTCTTCCTCAGTGCAGGTCTTTGGGCAACCGCCAATGAAACATGCAGGAGCGGATGTGTATTCCGTCCGCGAGCCAACCGCACAGAAAATATCGACCACGCCACCGTCGCAGCCGCAACGACCTCCGGGATCAATGCAGTGAGCATCGTGGCTGGGCACGACACATTTTCCTTTGCTCTTCGAGCCGCTAAAACCGCAGCGTTGACCAGAAGGGCATTCCGAATCTTTCTTGCAAACAACGACCCTATTGGAGCCTCTGTTAGAAATGCTGCTTGTTGACTTCTGTGCTTGGGCGTTGCCAAGCACCACAACTACCCACACCAACAAGGCGGCAAACAACCGTGCTGAGGGCTTGCCCATAATGTCTGATCGCACCTTGATCCTTTTCTTGCGACCTGAAATCGCGATGCGAGCCGAAGGGATTGACTAACGTACCGGGTGACCTCTCTTTGGAAAGAGCACATGGTCAGAGCAACTGGCATAAATCCCGAATGAACAGTGGAAGCCTGAGATTGATGTCACGATGCAACGGAGTATTATGTGCGGTGACGGTCGGCGTTCATGATGGAAGAGGCGACAATTCGCGTGGCGATCCGAGCGACGGCGCGTATCTCGTTTGCCCTGTTCCTCGCCGCTTTTCTGGGTGATGCGCTTTACCGTCTCATGCCTGCTGCCGCTACACGCTGGCTGAAGGCAAACAAAGACTGGTTTACCTTAGGCTTTGCGGGATCACACACGGTGCATCTCGCGTTCATTCTCGCCCTAATGGCTGCAATAGGGCGAGAAAACGTTTTGAAAGGGATCATGCCCATCCCGTTCACGGTCGGGTTCCTCCTCATCTATGCTCTGGCTGCTGGCGTTCTGCTTCGCCGTTTCACATTCTGGTCATTACGTTTTGAGGCATGGGCGCACTACTATCTGATAGCTCTTTTCGCGGTCAGCTTCACGCGACACGCAATAAAGGAACCCGCTTTCTACACATCGTTTGTTGTTGTCGCTGTCACCGCGATTGTGATGAGGATCGCAGTTGCTATCCATTCGAGAAAGGAGCAGTATCTTCCACCTGTGGAGGAATTCCGATGAACGGACGCACTTCACCACGCTCCATAACAACAGGAAAACAGAGCGCACAGGGCGGCGGCGAGACGGTCGAGCAACAAATCAAGGCGCTGCACGCGCAGCTTATGGATGCGACCTTGAAACACGATCCCGGTTTCTTGGAGAAGTACCTAGCCGATGATTATATGGCGATCCGCAATGACGGCAACTTGACCACAAAGATTCAGGAGATCGAGAATTATAGGTCGGGAGCAACTAAATACGAATCCATTGAGATTCGCGAAGCAACGATCCGCATTCACGAAAACACGGCGATCTATAATTCGCTAAATTCCATAAAGGCGATGATCAACGGGAAGCCATTCAGCGGCGACGTTCGCAACACTCGGGTATGGGTAAAACTGAACGGCGACTGGAAAATCGTCGCGTTTCAGGCGACACAAGTAGCCGCACCGAGCGAGTAAGCCAGAAATTCCAACAGCAAAAGATTTGCGGCTCTTGCGGCGAAGCCCTTTTTGACCAGCATTGAATTCACAACGGCTTGGTACCCTTGTGCCGCCATTGATGAGTATTTCATGCAGAAATAACTTCTCGCGATGCACGCAAACCGGATTGAACCGCTCCCTCCAGCGTCATTCCCAACGCGGATGTAGAAACAGTATCTCAGCATGCTCGATCCGCAAGCGCTGGTGTCGTTTCGACCGATGCGATCGGGCAAATCAAGACTGTTCGGTGGAGTCGCGACGAGCGCTAATCATTTGTGTTTCTGAGTTTACAAGCCGACACCCTGTTCGTGTTGTCCTTTTGTGGAAGACGTTGATCGCTGTTTGACCAGCCCCGTCAGCCCAACCTAACATGTCAACCCAGTGGGTACACCTTCCCAGCCCATGGGGCAGACGGTTTCGCACTACCGCATTCTCCGCAAGATCGGTGGCGGAGGCATGGGCGTCGTGTATGAAGCCGAAGACTTGAAGCTCGGTCGTCATGTTGCTCTCAAGTTCCTGCCGGACGAACTCGCGCACGACTCGCAAGCCCTCAGCCGCTTCCAGAGGGAAGCGAAGGCTGCTTCAGCCCTGAATCACCCGAACATTTGCACGATCCACGAGATCGACGACGCTGATGGGCGAACCTTCATTGCCATGGAACTGCTGGAGGGGCAGACCCTCCGGCACATGATCTCCGGCAAGCCGCTGGCGATCGACACAGTGCTCGATCTAGGAATTCAGATCGCGGACGCTCTCGAAGCAGCACACACCAAGGGCATCGTTCATCGAGACATCAAGCCTGCGAATGTTTTCGTGACGACTCGTGGGCAGGCGAAGATTCTGGACTTTGGACTGGCAAAGGTAGCTTCCAAAGGCGTTGGGTTGTCGGCTTCCGAGTCAACCATTGGCAGCAGTGAAGAACACTTGACCAGCCCCGGCTCCACGCTGGGCACAGTCGCTTACATGTCGCCGGAGCAGGTTCGTGGGGAGGAACTCGACGCCCGTACAGACCTGTTCTCTTTAGGTGCAGTGCTGTACGAGATGTGTACCGGAGCACTCCCATTCAGAGGGGACACTTCGGCGGTGATCTTCAACAGCATTCTGGATCGTGCGCCGACCGCTGCCGTCCGTCTGAATCCCGATGTGCCTTCGGAACTGGAGCGAATCGTCAAAAAGGCTCTGGAAAAGGATCGAGACGTTCGGTATCAACACGCATCTGACGTTACGGCTGATCTCAAGCGTTTGAAACGGGACATGGAGAGCGGTAAAGCCGCCACACAAGCATCGACTGACAAACCACTCAAACGCCCCAAGCTCTGGATCGCCGCCGCCGCTTGCATCGTCGCCGTTGGATTGGTGTTAGTTGGTGCTTGGTACCTGCAATCTGGCAGGACTGCCCAGATTGATTCCATTGCCGTGCTTCCCTTCACCAACGTGAGTGGAAACGCCAGTACGGACTATCTCAGCGACGGCATCACCGAATCGTTGATCGCGAGCCTCACCCACGTGCCCGAACTGAAGGTAAAGTCTCGCAACTCGGTCTTCCACTACAAAGGGAAGGACGTGGATGTGCAGAAGGCGGGCAATGAGTTAGGCGTGTCGGCACTGGTGAGTGGACGAGTGACGCCGCACGAGGACAGCGTAGAAGTGAGCGCCGAGCTTACCGATATTCGAGACAATACCGAAATCTGGGGGCAGCATTACAGCGGCAGGAGCACAGAGATTATCTCATTGCAGCAGCAGATTGCGGCCGACATCGCTGGAAGGTTGCACTCCAAGCTCACCACCTTGGAAAGGCAGCAGGTCACCAAGCAAGGCACACAGAACCCAGAAGCCTATGAGTTGTATTTGAAGGGGCGTTACGCGTGGAACAAACGAACACCTTCAGACCTTGCCACCGCGATCTCATATTTCAATCAAGCCATCGCCAAAGACCCCGGCTACGCTCTGGCATACTCGGGTCTAGCCGACGCTTATTCCGTACTGCCTGATTTCGGTGGCATCTCCAGCGAAAACATTCCGAAATCGAACGCCGCTGCTCGTAAGGCACTGGAGTTGGACGCGACGTTAGCTCGTCCGCATGCCGTTCTGGGCACGAATCAGTATGCGTACGATTGGGATTTTGCTGGAGGAGAGGCTGAATTCAAGAAGGCATTCGAACTCGATCCGAATGATGCAACGGCTCATCAATGGTATTCGGAGGAGCTTGACATGTTCGGCGGCAGACAACAGGAAGCACTTGCCGAAGCCAACCGTGCTCACCAACTCGATCCGCTATCACCAATCATCGCGGTGGAGGTTGGGCTAGTTTACATCTCCATGCGACAGTACGATGAGGCCATAATCGTGTGCGAGAAGTTGTCAAATGAGAATCCGACATTTGCGGATGGGCACCGCTGTTTAGCCCTCGCATATTGGGCGAAGCGAGTGTACCCGCAGGTTATTGAAGAATGGAAAACCTACGGTCAGCTTTCCGGTGACCGGAACGAATCCGCATTTGCGGCTGCGCTGGAGCAGGGATTTCGTTCAGCAGGATGGAAAAGCGCTCTGACTAAAGCCATTGAAATCCGTCAAGCACAGCGGAAAACGGGCTACTCGTCTCCATATCAGATCGCAACCCTCTATGCGGACTTGGACGACAAAGGACAAGCGTTCAAATGGCTCAACACAGCCTATCTGGAGCGCGATGTGGGGTTGGTGGGTGTGAACACCGATTTTTTACTTGATGCCCTGCATTCCGACCCACGGTTTGCTGACTTAGTGCGGAAGATGGGGCTGCCGCAGTGACGAAGAATTCACCCGACTTGTTCTCCCCCTTGGAAAGACGCCGATCCCGCCCCTATCCTGAAGCAAGCCAAAGCCGAGTATGCGAAGCTGCAATAATTTGTATGTTCGCTCTCGACGCGGATTACTGTGGGACTGTTTCCGTTACGGGAGTTTGCTTCAATCGGAGCGACTTCACGAACTCCTCAGAGTTCGAGACCCAACCGAAGAGCATTTGCATGGTCAAAAGTGAAGCCTCATGGTTGCTTCTCGGAAGATCACTGCCAATAGGCTCTCCCATACAGTCAGCCAAGAGCACACATGAGTAATCGCGGAACATGGCATCTCTTACCGTCGATTCAACACACACGCTCGTGGTGCATCCTGTGACAATCAGGTATTTGGTTCCGCGACGCAACTCGGTTCCGAAAAAGCCGCTGAATCGGTTCTTGTAGAGAATGATGTCTCCATTCTCCGGCTTAAGTTCGGTCATTATGTCCGTGTTCCACGTGTCCCGAATGAGCATGCGACCTTGCGTTCCGTCAGGAGCAGAAATTGTTTGCCCCACGCCGAAGTGCAAGTGCCGTGTCCGATTTGGCGACTCGGAATCCCCCAAGTCCGAGAGGTCGGGTCTGAACCCCATTTTCAAATAGACAATCGGTATTCCGGCGCTGCGGGCTGCTACAAGAACCTTCGAGGTTGGGCGCACCGTCGCTTGAATCATCGAAATATCCAGTCCGGCACGGTCGAACATGCCGCCCTTCGAACCGAAGTCGTTCTGCATGTCCACCACAATCACGGCAGTTTTCGAGGGTTCGATGTTGATCGGTTCGGGTTTCGCGTCGATGCGGATCACGTTGTTGCTTTTTTCTGACATGGGATTGATCCTTCGCCTTCCGGCTGGTTTTCAGCAGGAGTATACGCCGCAGTCAAGCTGCTTGCTTTCACTGCTGCTTTGCGCGAGTGTAATAAGGTGGGTTGAGCGTGACCTTGCAACCACCTTCTCACTCAGCAAAAACCTTGGTCGGGATTGCAGAACGGGGTTATGTTACGAAACCTTCCAAAGGACGAGCACCCGCGCGATGCGATGCCTGTCTACGACCGAGAGTTGCTGTTGCATGGCTCCAAACGCAATGAAGTGCTGAGTCTTGCGGAAATTGAGCAGTACGGACGGGACGGCTTCGCCGATCCTGACTACATCAGCATCTACGGAATGTCGCCGCGAGAATGGTACGGCTGCGGAATACGCCTGCTTGGGCGCACCGCAGTGGAGTGTACTCGTGACGCGCTCGGTGATCGAATTGGTCGCGATGTTGCTTCAGTTGCCGCACGTATGCCGTCCAATCAATTTGTGGTAATCGACCCGTTCGCGGGTTCTTGCAATACACTCTTTTGGATTCTTCGTCACTTGCCGGATTCAGAGGGCATAGGGTTCGAATCCGACCAGAGCGTGTTTGAACTTACACATCGCAACCTCGCGGCTCTTGGTCAGAAGATTGAAGTTGTCCACGGCGACTATGCTAGGCAGCTTGAGCGGTATCGCTTCTCTGAGGATCGAGGTATCGTCGCCTTCGTCGCGCCTCCGTGGGGCACGGCGCTGAATGAAGTGCAAGGTCTTGACCTCAATCGCACTACACCTCCTATCAGCGATGTTATCGAGCAAGTTGTGCGGCGGTTTTCCGAGCACAAGATACTCTTCGCGATACAAGTTTATGAAAAGGTCAGCGCCTCTTCATTAAATGGGATCAGAACCCGGCTCGACTGGACGGAACTGCGCATCTACGACATCAATGAGAGAGGTCGAAATCACGGGGTTCTTTTAGGCTCTCGCGGGTGGAAACCGCCGCGCTAAGCTGTGCGGAACGAATTCAAGAGGAGGGCACGATGTGGCGAGAACGGGCGCTGAAAATCGTATTGGTGTTGGTGGGATTGCTCTTTACGGCTGGCGTTTATCCTCTGATCGGCTCTTTACTGCATCCGGCTGACTCGGACAGTGGCGATACGATGATGCTAAGCCTCTATGTCGCGCTTGGCATTTTCCTGCTCATCGCGGTGCGGAATCCATTCGCGCATCGCAGCCTGATAGCCTTCGCAGCATGGTCGAGCTTTGCTCATGCGGTCGCAATGTCCATACTGGGACTCGAAATTCCGAACCAACGCGTAGGATTTCTGGTCGGATCGGCTGTGCTCGTTGTGATCGGCATAGCGCTAATTGTGCTGGCTCCGGCGAAGCAGCCAGTCGAACGAGTATCGGTAGCCGTTGTGTAGGTGCATAGCACTGGCGTTATGATCCTTCCATCATTCGTTGACCACATCGTTTTGCGTGTCGCTGCCCTCGACAGAACCGAGCGCTTCTACACAGCTATTCTGGGGCAGTCTCCGCGCCGCAGCGAAGACAGCCTGATGTATGAGCTTGGCGACACTCGGTTATTTTTCACGCTCTCCACCCCGCATCAGCAAGGGTCATACGACAAAGAGAAGATTGGGCTGAACCACCTTGCGTTTGGAGTCCGAACGCTCGAAGAACTCCAAAGCATTCATCAGGAACTTATGAGCGCGGGAATCTCAAACAGCGGAATAAGACTGGATCATTATGGACAGAGAGAGTTCATTTGGCTCGATGACCCGGACGGCATGCGAATCGAATTTTATTTACGTCGCTTATGACCACTAGAAATGATAGCTGCCGGGGTAGTTTCAGCGCGTCTTGTCAGTGAGAACCATGAGTGCTGCAAGTGCGGCAGCCTTCTCGTCCAGAGTCCACGGTGAACCCACGGTGCTTCGGAGATCGGAGATGCGTCGGCGCACACCAGCCGCAGCCTTACCGAATGCCGCGTTCGCACGCTCATCCAGTTCACGCTCGACAAAACCCTCGACAGGGATGCGACAACGTTCACACGCTTCGCGAACAACCCTGCGAAAGAACTCTCCCTCGGCTGTGTGAATCAGAGCGTGTGAGTCTAGGATTTTCGGAAGGGGAGGCAAGGCACGACCGGAGGCAAGCAGCATCGCGCAGCCGACCACCCGAGAATGCCGTCCAGTTACCGCGTCCAACATTTCACGAATTGCCGTAATGGCGAGCCGTTCCGAATCCTCTGCGCATTTGTGAAGATGGCGCTCGGCTTCTTCAAGCGGCAACGTCTCCGCAAAGTGATAGGGCTGCTTCGCTCCTTGCATTGCGGGTTCGACCATGACAATGCGCCTTCGATCAACTATCTCTGGAGCAGCATGGTCGCCGGAGACGCACACGAGCACCGCCCAACCCGAATGCAAGCGAATACCAAAGGCTGCGTTTTTCATGCCCACTTAGGACACCTTAAGCGCTTTCACAGTCGAGCTTATTTTAGCGGGGTCGGGCGCGACGGGCTAACCTGAGGAGATGCGCAACAGATTTCGACAGAGTGCTGGGCTGCGCCACGCACCGTGAATACCCTGTCGCAGATTAAGCACCTACGCATACCGTGACTGAGGGCAATGCGGAACGTCGGTATCCCGCTTTCGGCGCTCACGCCTGACCCTGTGAGGACGAAGACTCGGTCATTGGAGGAAATTGCGAGCATGGATGAAAGGCTAATTCCTAGCGACTACGCTGACCAGAGTGCCCCGCTCTTGAGGTACTACGAATTTCGTCGATCAATTCTCGGAAGTGTCGCACTCGCTCTTCGGCAAGCCGCAGCAGAGCGTTCTCCCAATCGGGAGGAGGCGAACGGTGTGCTTTGGCATCCGGCTTTAGCCTTGCTTGGCGAATTGACGCAACGGAGACGCCGAGCGCCCTTGCCAAGTCTGGGTGGTCAATACGGGAGAAAAGACGATCTGTGGCATTCTTGAAAGTCATGTATGCAGTCCTATTGACAATAAACCGTGTGTCCATTATACTGCATACAGACTTGGGGGAGGCACATGAAAAAAGCAGCCATATACGTCAGGGTTAGCACGCCCGACCAGCATGTCGAATCTCAGTTGTACGATCTCCGAGAACTGGCGGCTCAGCGCGGCTTCGAGGTTGCCCACGAATACGAAGATCGGGGTGTTTGCGGAAAGAAAGCGCGGCGTCCCGGTCTCGACGCGCTATTGGCGGACGCCCGGCGAAAGAGGTTCAGCGTGGTGCTAGTGGCAGCCTTCGACCGCATTGCGAGGAGCACCCGGAATTTCCTCCAAGTCGTGGATGAGTTGGATAGTTTGGGAATCGAGTTCATCAGTCGTCGAGAGGGTGTGGCGACAGGAGACGCGATGGGACGTCTTTTCGTAACCATTATCTCGGCAATCGCGGAACTCGAAAGGTCTCTTGTGATAGAGCGCGTGAAATCCGGCATGGCGATGGCGCGTCGGCTCGGCAAGCCCATAGGTCGGGCACGGCTCGATGTTGACCGGGAGCAGGTCGTGCTTGATCGCCGATCTGGATTGTCCCTGACCCAAGTCGCCAAGCGGCACAACATTTCCAGAGCGTCGGTGTGCCGCTTGATGAAAGAGGCAAACGGCGATTCCACTCTCGCGATTCCAGTTTGCGCCCAATCCTCCAAGATGGAGGTTCGCTGCCTAAGTGACCACCGATGAAAGAACGAAGCGAGATGTAGGCTCCATCACTGCCGACCAGATCGGCAAGGTCTTCGTTGTCGGTAGTCACGGACTGCGCCAATGTCTCGTCTGCGGTGAGTTGTTCACGCGAACCACGGCTCGTGCGCACGCTGACGTGAATTGTTACCTGTATATGGAGTGTTGTTTCAAAATAGGAGGAAAACATGAAAATCTTCGACAACAGTCGTAAGCAGATAGGTCGGCTGGACGTGAGCATGTCCAATGACACGACGGTGACGGTGCATGAACTTCGCAACATCACCACGATCACCGTGCGCGACCGCAACACGGGGAAGGTGACGACCGAAACCCTCATCGGGCAGTCGCCTTTCGGCACCAGCGAATGACCTGCGAGGCACGCAGGGCATCGGACGATCAACTCCCCCCAATAGTCTCAACTCTCTCCCCGACTATGGCACCACGAGGAGTCCTATATGCGATCCCCATCGCCAGAGAAAATTGAATGCCCGCTGTGCTGTGGCACGGGCGAACTCAGCCGCGCTGAGATTCTGGATCGACTTGGCGCGAAGGATGTCGCGAGAGTAGCACAACTCAGCGCCGAGGAAGCCTTCCGCCTGCTCCAGAACAGGTATGACCGAGAGCACCAGAGCGCTTGGTCTCGGTTCGAGACGGAATTAGCGAAGCGGGTTGCCGAGATCAGGGAACAGCATAAGGGCGAACTCTATCTCGCATTGTCCGAGAAGGAAAACCTCTGTCGCCGAGTCGAGGACTCATTACGGGAGATGGCTGAGCTTCGTGAGAGGAATCAGCTATTGGAAGGCGAGTTAGCGAAGGTCGCCCGCGTCGGAAAACGTGAAGAAATGGACTTCGCCGAGGAAGCACGCACGTGGGCTGGGATTTGCATCAGCGAAAAGCTGCCTCGAAACGGAGACTTCATCCTTTCCCATCGCGCCCCGAACGGCGACCCTGTGGAACCGCGAATTCTAATCGACAACAAAGATAAGGCGACCATTGCCGAGAGCGACATCGACAAGCTGCTGCGTGATGCACGCGAGCGCTCGATTGGCATCGCCGCCCTTGTCGCCCGTGATGAGAACCAGCTTCGGCTGGCTGACCGGGAATCGCGGTGGAGCCGCAAGGATGGAGTTTGGCTGCTCCGCACAACGCGGCAATGGCTCCCACGAGACCTAGACATGCTCAAGCCAGTATTCGAGCGCATGCGGGTTCAAGGCTTTGACCTGCTTGAAAAGAATGCCGTCCTTGCCGAGGAACTTTGTCGCACATTCCCAGAGATCGACAGAATCGAAAAGGAACTCGGGAAGGCTGCGAAGGCGATCCAATCGGTGTCGGCGTTGGTCTTGCGCTACAAGGATCGGCTGCGCGAACTGTGCGAGACCGCCACAGCAACGCTTGACTCCAAGGAGGAACGGAACGACGGCGGCATGTCAGTAGTGAGCAGGCACTAACGGAGGGAGGGGTAAATGGAAATCATCCGGCAGGTACAAGAGCTTATCTGGTGGGTCGTAAGACAGGCGCTTCAGTTCATTGCATTCGTGCTTTGGGCGGCGTTCTTTCCAGTCGTCCTTCTGGTTCTTCCAGTCGTCCTGATATGTCACAACCCAAGGGCGGATTACTCTTTGATGGGCGAGGTGTTTTTCTGGGCGGCACCATGGTCGTGCGCTTTCTACATGGCGATGTCCGTCCACTGGCATAGTGTTCGGCAGTGGAAGCGAGAAGGGCGCGATGTAGGAGTATTCGCTTACAAGTGGCGCGAGGCTCACGGAGGCATGTTCTGCACACTCGTAAAATCTAGCGTGTACATGTTCGGAGCGCTGTTCGCTTCGTATGTCTTAGGTTTTTTCTACCTCTTCGCGTGGCATTGCGTCCCGCTCCATCAACCCGCGAAACTCCTTCTGGGTTTCGAGTTTTTCCCGCTGGCGGCTTATGCCCCCGTCATCCTGCTCTGGGTCACGCGTTGGCTGGGCGGCAGCGAAGTGCAGTGAGGATGCCATGGCAGCAGGAGGAAACTTGATGGACTATGTTCATGTGTTCGTACTGAGGACGCTGTGTGTTGACGAGAACGGAGAGATCAAGAGCCGAAACGTTGCCGTAACCTTCGACATGTTCGAAGCCGAAGACCACAGGAACAAGGGCTTGGAGAACGGCTACGATACGTTTGTTGTGCCCGGTGACTAGCGCGAGGAGCTATGAGAGAACTCGCTAAAGCATTTCTCGCGCAGGGCAAGACGGTCAGGGCGGCAGCGTTGATGTTGAACCTGATTAAGACGGAACCTACCCCGGAGAATCTCGAACTACTGGCGGACATTTATATGGAGCAGGGATTGTTCGATGATGCGAAAGCGTTGTACTTGCGCGTCGTGAAAGCGGAGTTGAATGAAGCACCAATGCACGGGGAGGCGTTGCAGTGAGTTTCAGAATCAGCAAATCAAAGTTCGTTGCAGGGTGCCAATGCTTAAAAAGGCTCTATTTTCAGGTTCACCAGCCAGAACTCGCGACGAAGGTAGATGCCGCTGCCGAGGCGATCATCGAGCAGGGTCATGAGATTGGGATGCTGGCACGGAGATTGTTTCCGGGCGGTGTTGCGGTGAACGAGGACAATGCCGATCTCGCGATTCGCGCAACTCGCGAGCTAGTCGCCAACCCGGCAGTGCAAGCGATTTTTGAGGGGATGTTTGACCACGACGGGGTTCTGGTTCGTGTGGACATCTTGCATCGGCGAAGAGACGGGCGCTGGCGGCTGATCGAAGTCAAGTCAACGACCGAGGTCAAGGATCACCATCTTGACGATGTTGCGATCCAGTATCGGGTTCTCTCCCGCTCCGGCGTGGATGTGGCGTCGATTTGCTTAGCGCACGTGAACCGGAACTACATTTATCCGGGCGGGGACATCGACGTGTGGCGATTGTTCAGAAGTAAGAACCTGACGCGCCGAGTTGAGAGCTTGCAGCCCAAGCTCACGTTCCAGTTACGTTCGGAGTTCACTGTGCTCGCCATGCCGAAGGCACCCGACATCGCGCCCGGTCGGCATTGCTCCGATCCCATCGCATGCGAGTTTTTCGACCGCTGCAATCCGCCCCATCCGAACGACCACATCGGGTTCATTCCACGAATACACGCCAGCGCGATGAAGGAGCTTGGGGAGATGGGCATCGAGTCCATACGCGACGTACCACACGACTTCGAGTTAACAGAGATTCAACGGCGTGCCTGCACCAGCGTGCAAACGGGAGAGCCGTGGTTCAGCGACGGACTCGGCGAGGTTTTGAGTGGGCTGAAGTACCCTTTGTACTTTATCGACTTTGAGACGGTGAACCCGGCAATCCCTCGTTTCGCGGGCATGCGTCCCTACGATCAACTACCGTTCCAATGGAGCGTTCATGTCCAGCGGCAACCGGGTACAGAGCCAGAGCACCACGAGTTTCTTTCAGCAGATGCCAGCGATCCCCGGCGCGAGTTCATGTTCTCTCTTTGCAGGGTGCTGGGCGATAGCGGAAGCATCGTCGTGTATTCTTCGTTCGAGTCGCAGAGGCTATCGGAGCTTGCAGCGTGGTTGCCGGAACATGCAGCGCCGATCACCGCGATCCAAGCCCGCCTCTTCGATTTGCTGCCAGTCGTCCGTGAACACACTTACCATCCGGCATTCGCAGGCTCCTACTCCATCAAGTCTGTATTGCCCGCGCTGGTGCCTGAGATGAGCTATGAGGGCATGGAGGTTGCGAATGGGCAGGACGCCGGGATTGCTTGGGAATCGCTGGTGCGCGGCAGCTTGAACCGTGATGAGCGCAAACGGATCGAGAAGGCGTTACGGGAGTATTGCGGACAAGACACGCTCGCGATGGTGAGGCTGCTGGAGATGCTTCGGGCTGTGGCTATGTAATCTGGGTTCAGTCACGTCAAAGCGACGCCGCCTTACTTCTTCCTGCTCGATGGTTGTTCATTCGATTTCTCCAACTGAGGCTTCGGTGGTATCAGAATCTCGCGGTAGTGCTCACGGTATTGATGCAGCAAGCGAGGAAGTTCAGCGAAGCCTTGCGCCACGTTCTTCTCAAGGTCTTTAGCGGGAGAAAAAACGTTCGATACGGATGTATACACGAAGGTGGTAACAAACTTCTCAAGGTTAATTACTAGCTCTTCCGCCTTCT
>Ga0307478_10002414_pt1 | contig 14712 bp, 9 predicted proteins | sample atmos_gasesECM4C_2_FD_203713 | JGI IMG/M metagenome (GOLD analysis project Ga0307478, IMG submission 203713) | Hardwood forest soil microbial communities from Morgan-Monroe State Forest, Indiana, United States - atmos_gasesECM4C_05 | ecosystem: Environmental > Terrestrial > Soil > Temperate...
AGGCTCGGCAAGAGTGATATAGATGGTGGAGAGAATGCCGCGCGCGAGGGGCAAGAGATGCGTCGAAAAGGTGACCTGAGATTCGCTCAAGCCCGTGTGTTCGAGTATTTCGGGCGTATGCCGATGAGAGAAGAGGCTGTAGGCTTTGAAATTCTCGTCCACTTCGACGAAGTGGAGATCCCGGCGGGGATCCTTGCCTGCGCCGCTGGCGCCGGACTTACAGTCGCACACGACGCCGGAATCCTTGGCAATCCAGCCTGCTTCCGTAAGGGGGCGCAGGGCCAAAATGACGCTGGTGGCATAACAACCGGGATTGGCGACCAAGCGGGCCTTGGCAATCTCCTCGGAATAGAGTTCAGGAATGCCGTAAACCGCTTGGCCAAGCCAATCGGCATGAGGCGCCGGCAGTTTGTACCAATTCGTGAAAGTTTCCGCGTCGCGCAAGCGAAAAGCGCCGCTTAGATCCACGACGCGTAGACCGGCTTTGAGCAAAGACGGGGCCAATTCCGCCGAGGCCTCGTGGGGCGTCGTGAGAAACGCGGTGCCGGCATTGCTGGAGGTGATGGCATCCACAGAAAGAGGCCGCACGGGAGCTTCGCCCCAGCCGCGGAATTGGGGGAAAAGCTCCGCGAGACACTTGGCGCCGTTCGGCTCGCGTACGTAGAACACGGGAGCTTGCAACTCAGGGTGGCGCAGAAGAAGGCGCGCCAGCTCCAGACCGGTGTAGCCGGTGACGCCGACAACAGCGACTTGCCGAGGATTTCTCATTTCACCAGGGCTTCGATCTTTTTTTGGAGCGATTCGCGAGACTTTTTGTTTGGTGTGATGATGAGCACGGTGTCGTCACCCGCAATGGTTCCGGCGATTTCCGGGAATTTTGCTCCGTCGACGGCCGCAGCCAAAGGCTGTGCGCCGCTGGGAGGAGTTTTCAATACGAGCAGATTCTCCGCGGGGCGGATATCGAGCAGGAATTCTCCGAGAGCATGGGCCAATAGAGGAAGCGGCGTGGGTTCTTCCGGCAGCGACGTTGCGGGCCGGTAGCCTTCCTGAGTTTTGACCAGCCGCAGTTCCTGGAGATCGCGGGAAAGCGTGGCCTGGGTAACGCGGAGCTTTTGCGCGGCAAGGCGGCGGCGCAGCTCTTCCTGGTTGGCAATTTGTTGGTCGGTAACCAGGCGCAGGATCTGACCGTGCCGGAATGTCTTGTGCGTATTCATTTTCGATTCGACTCTGCGCCCTCTGTATTTTTATACAGGCTACTGCATACTCATGTCAATGCTTTTCTAAAAACTTTTCGCCCGTACCGGCGCTCAGGAGCGTGAGGCGTAAAAAAGCGCACAATGTAAGATTCGCAGCACCGGCGAGAAGCACGCTGGATTTTCCGCGCCGGGGATGTTACCAATCGTTAAGCGCCACGGGCCTCATGGGAACCTCCTGCCAAACCTCGGGATGCAAGAACGACGCGCCTCCGGCTCTCGCCGAACAGAAGCTCTGCGTGCTGCACTTCACGCTGTCCCTGGAAGCAAGTTGCGCGGGAATGCGCCGAGAGACGGCGCTGGGCAACGCCCCGCAGGAACGTCAGCGCGAAATCATGCGCTTCATCACCGAACATGGCGAACGCCTGGCGCGGGTGGCGACGAGCGGACTGCACCTGACGGACGACCTGAAAGCGCGTATCCTGAGCACGTTCCTGACGCTGATGAACCTGCGAGAAAATCTCGACCGGGCGAACATGCGAAGCTCGTTTGGGCGCACCGGCCATCCCCGCTGAGAGGCCTTCCAGAAACCGGAACGAGAGTGAACTACGCGCCGATATAGCGCGCGTAGAGGGAACGCGCCACGGAAGGATCCTTGGTGCCCTTCAGGATGGCACGGCCATCAGCAAACACAGTCATTTCATAGGGCGCAATCCGGAAGCGCAGAAGAAAATCATTTTGGCGGACTTCGGCGGCGATGGGCGCAAGCCGGACTCTCAACGCGGAGAGATCGATCGCGCGGGAGCGCTCGTGAATCTGGACGGAATCCCGACCGCACATGGTGATATGGGGTTGCGACTCGCCTTCGAGATAGGTGAATTCCCGTTGCGCACAGACCCGGCAGCCGGGAAGACGGGCGATGCGGATGGACTGCATTCGCCCGCTCCACACATCAGAGGAGATCAGCCGGCCATGAAGGGCCTCTTCGCGCCCGGCGAGAAGCTTTAAGGCTTCGGCGGCTTCCCAAGATGCGATGAGATTGACGATCGGAGCAAGGACGCCGATGGTGTCACACGTTTCCTCGAGACCCAGGCCTGCCCCTCCGGTTTCAAGGAGGCAGGCAAGGCATGGCGTAAGACCCGGACGAATGGTCATGGTGAGGCCGTAGCTCGCGACTCCCGCGGCGTAGATCCAGGGCTTGCCGGATTTCACGGCAAAATCATTGATCAGGAAACGAGTTTCAAAATTGTCGGCGCCATCGAGAAGTAGATCGACGCCTCCGAGGAGTTCTTCGGCGTTCTGCGGGTTGAGGTCGGCGACGATGCCTTCCAGGGAGACGCTAGAATTGATGGAGCGCAGCTTGCGCTCCGCCGCAATTGCTTTCGGCAAGGCCTGCGCCGCGTCAGATTCATCAAAGAGCGTTTGACGCTGGAGGTTGGAGGGCTCGACGAAGTCCCGGTCGATGACCCGGAGATAGCCCACTCCCGCGCGAACCAGAAGATTCGCTGCCGCAGCGCCGATAGCGCCGCAGCCGACAATAGCGGCGCGCGAGGCTAAGAGTTTTGCTTGCCCTTCGGGACCGATGCCGGCGAAGAGCATCTGGCGCGAGTATTTTTCCTGGAAAGAATTGTTCACGAGTGATGTGGCCCGGGCCGGCTCCGCAGACGGCCTGCGTAGTTACATCATAGCGCCACTGGGCGCGGGAGAGGCAACGCCGCTGTGCTACGCTTCGTCTGAGCGAATGGAAGGCTGAAATTGGGCAGAGTCTATGGGTGGAGAGGGATTATCGCGCTCGCGCTCCTGACGGGAGCCGTGCCGGCATGCGCCCGTGCCGCGCAAGAGGCTCCTTCCATTGCCGCAAGCGCGGAATCGAACGTCGTCCAGGTGCGAATCGTCCGGGAAGACGGCCCGATACTTGTGGAATCGCCGCGCGGAATTACCGTCGAAACAGGCAAGCCGCTCGAACGTGAAAAAGTAGCGGAAAGCTTGCGGGCGCTGTACCGAACGGGGGACTACGCCGATCTCAAGGCGGTGGCGACGCCGGTGCCGGGCGGAATTCGGTTGGACTTTGTCGCACGAGAAAACCTGTTTTTCAACCAAATACGCTTTGAAGGGTTAGTGGCGCCGCCGAGCGAGGCATCGGCGGGGGCCGCGATGCAGCTGGGGCTGGGACAGGCGTACCGGAAGCCAGTGGTGAGCGAGGCGCTGGAACGGCTGAGAGAAACACTGCGCGATGAAGGGTTGTATTTGGCAGAGGTCTCCGCCGAGGAATCGCCGCATCCAGAAACGCATCAGATGGACATTATCGTCCACGTGAAACCGGGCCCGCGCGCTCGCGTTGGGAACATCCAGCTGAAGAATGGGACCGAGTACCCGGATGCAAAAATACTTTCGCAACTTAAGATGAAGGCCGGCCGCGAAATCAATTCCGCTCGCTTCGAACGTGGCGCCGAGCGCATCAGGAAATTCCTTGCGAAGAAGGGGCATCTGAGTGCGCGCGCAACCGTGCGGCGAGGTGAGTATGACTCCGCGAAGAATATTCTGCCCCTCGAATTGGAGGTATCGGAGGGCCCCCTCGTTCGCATGACGGTAACCGGCGCGAAATTTTCTCAGGGCAGTCTGAAAAAATTGATACCGATCTACCAGGAAGGAACAGTCGACGCAGATCTTCTCGAGGAAGGAAAGCGCAACCTGCTCGAGCGCTTGCAGCGCGACGGATACTTCGACGCCGACGTGGACTATGCGACAGACGAGCACGAAGTAAATGCGGCTGGAAAAGGCGGGGCACGCACCGAAGAGGTTATCACCTATACGATCGACCGCGGAGAACGCCACAAGCTCGTGGGGATCGAGATTACGGGAAACAGGTACTTCAATGACGAGCTCTTGCGGAGCCGCCTCCAGATTTTCGGCGGGGCCTTTGCTTCGCGAGGAAGATTCAGCCCGCGGCTAGTTGAATCCGATGCCCAGTCCATGCGCAGCTTGTATGAAGCGAACGGCTTTCTGGAGGCCAAAGTCGAGTCGCAAGTGGAAGATGATTACAAAGATAAAAAAGGGGACGTTTATATCCGGTTCAAGATTCAGGAGGGGAAGCAGACGCGAGTCGCTTCGCTTACGATCGAGGGAAATCACGCGCTCAAGGACGAAGAATTGCTCGGAAACATCGGGTCGACCCGCGGTCAGCCCTACTCTGAATCGGGAGTCACTACCGACCGCGACAATATTCTGGCGCTGTACTTCAACGAGGGATTTCCGGAAGCCACCTTCACGGCGACAGCAGAACGCGTGCCCATCGAGGCTTCCACGGAAGCCCAGAGCAGAATAAATGGTTCATCTTCTTCGGAAAATGGAGATAAGAAAGAAAAAGAGATAAAACCTGCAGTGGAGCAGGCCGAGGAAGTGCGCCTGATCTATCACCTTCAGGAGGGTCCGCAGACGAGGGTGCGAAGAATTCTCGTAAGCGGTTACGAACACACTCGCCCCAGGGTAATCCGCCGGGAAGTGCGGGTTAAAGTCGGGGAGCCCCTGCGGGAAGGCGATGTCGTGGAATCGCAGAGACGCTTATACAACCTCGGAGTCTTCAACCGGGTGACGATCGAGCCGCAGAATCCGAATGGCACGGACGTGGACAAGGATATCGCTGTCCTGGTGGAAGAAGCGAAGCGCTATACGATTGCCTACGGCGGTGGCTTCGAAGTGCAACGACTAGCGAGCACCACGAATCCCACCGCTGGACAAATCGAAGCGGCACCGCGGGGGATTCTGGAGGTCAGCAAGCTAAATCTGACGGGGAGGGCGGATTCGCTTTCTTTCAAGTTGCGTGGCAGCACGCTCCAAGGACGAGCACTGCTGGGATATTCCGTGCCCAACACCTTTGGCAATTCCCACTTCAGCACTCAGGCGACGGCGTTCGCGGAAAAAACGCAGGACATCAACACTTTCACAGAAGAGCGTTATGAAGGTTCGGTGCAATTGACCGATCAAGTCACGCCGAGGACGACGGTTCTTTATCACTACGCCTTCCGCCAGGTGCGCGTTTCGAATCTTAAGATTTTGAGCGAGGAAGTTCCGCTCTTCAATCAGCCGACGTTGGTTTCGCAACTAGGATTGACCTGGGTTCGTGATTCCCGCGACAATCCCGCGGATGCCTCAAAGGGGAGTTTTAACAGCGCCGACTTCAGCGATGCCGATACTTCCTTTGGCTCCAGCGCAAGTTTCCTGCGTTTCTTCTTTCAGAATTCGACCTACTATCCCATCAAACGCAGATTCAGTTTCGCGCGGTCGATCCGCTTCGGCATTCTGGATCCATACCACGATACCGTTTCGCTCAGCTTTCCCGCTCCCACCACTCCCCCACTGCCCTCCGTCATTCCCCTTCCAGAAAGATTTTTTGCGGGCGGCGGTACATCGCTGCGGGGCTTTGCGCTGAACCAAGCGGGGCCGCGCGATTCCGTCACCGGTTTTCCAGTCGGCGGCCAAGCGCTTCTGGTGTTGAATCAAGAGTTTCGTTTCCCGATGCGCTTGCCATTTGTCGGTACGTCTCTCGGCGGCGCGATCTTCTATGACGGCGGAAATGTCTACAGCCGGCTCACCCGGATTTCCTTTCGCGCGATGCTGCCGAGTCCCACGTTCACGCTCCAGAATCCCGCTCAACCGCCCGGCCCGGCAAATTTCCCAGTTTGCGTCACCAACTGTTCTAATGAGCTCAACTACTTCGCGCATACCGTGGGTCTTGGCTTCCGCTACAAGACGCCGGTAGGCCCGATTCGCATCGACCTGGGGTATCAGCTCAACCGTCCAGCGTTCGTGGTTCCCATTCCATGCCCCAGCAATGCGGCCAATTGCCAGGTTGGCTCGCTCGGCCAGCAGGGCACGCGGCTTCCCGGCTTCCAGATCTTTTTCAATCTGGGGGCGAGCTTCTGATGCGCAGTGTGGCGATGCGTGTGGTGGTGATCTCGCTGCTGGCGGCGGGATCGACAAGATGCCTTGCCGCACAGGAAATCGTCGACCGCATCGTTGCCCGCGTGGAAAACGATATCATTCTATTGAGTGACGTACGCGCCCTCAGCCGCTATCAGCAATTGCTGGATGGAACATCAGAAACAGATGGCCAGATTCTCGACCGGTTGATCGATCAATGGATCGTGCGGACCGAAGCGAATGTATCGCGGTTTCCTCCTCCCACCGGTTCCGAGATCGACCGCGGCATGGAACGTATCCAAAAGTCATTGGGCTCCGCCGAAGAATATGAATCGAGGAAGAAACTGTATGGTCTGAAGGACCAGGATATACGCGCGATGGTTGTCATGCAGCTTTACTTGAGCAATTATCTTGATTCCCGGTTTCGTCCCGCGGTTCGCCTCGAACCCCAGGCCATCGAGGATTTTTATCGAAATTCTGTGGTGCCGCGAGCCAAAGCCCGGGGCCAGGCGCCGCCGTCTCTGGATGCAGCGCGTGAATTCATCGAAGAAGCCCTGATGCAAAATGGGATCAATGGCCAAGCCGATCAATGGCTGAAGGAGAGCCGGACCCGGCTGCACATCGAAAAATTTCTGGACACGGGTGCGAAATGAAGCGCGAGTCGCGCCATCCCATCTGGAGCTGGGTCATTCACACGCCGTGGGTCCTGGCGGTGCTCGGCATCCTGTCGGTGATCATCTTTTTTGGAAGCGGCGCCGGCAATCCATTGCTCAGCCGGCTTCTCCTTCACCGTCTGGAAGTCACCACGGGAGGGAAAGCCGAGTTGCGCGGCCTGTCCATCCAATGGCTTTCTCTGCGTGCGACCTTGAAAGGATTGGTGATTCACGGGCGCGAGCCGGCCGGCACGGAAGCCCTTTTCTCCGCGGAGGAAATCCAGGCAGGTCTGCGCATCGATTCGTTCTGGGGCAGGCGCGTTTCGCTGAGCGAGCTGCTCGTCAAACAGCCACATGTCCACATGCGCGTCGAAAAAAACGGGACGACGAACATTCCGGCGCCGCCGCACAGCGGTTCCTCTCGAAAGCCAGCCCGCGATACACTCTTTGATCTGCATATCCGGCGCCTGCTGCTCGAGGATGGCTGGATTCTGTACAACGAAGTCAAAGCTCCGCTAAGTGTTAGGGGCGGAGACCTCCGTGTTGCACTCGATGCGGGCGGCACTCTCGATCATCCGCTCTACCTTGGTGACCTTGCGTGGCAAAGCGTGCAGTTCACTTCCCGGCGCTACCTACCGTTGCCGGTCAGCTTGTCCGCGAAGTTCACCCTCTGGCGCCAAGGGTTCGCGCTCGAACAGGGCGTCCTCGTCGCCGGACGATCGCGCCTTGATGCCCAGGCGGAAATGAATGGGTTCGTAAAACCGCAATGGAATTTCCGCTACCGTGGCTGGGTGGACCTGCTCGATTTTCGCGAGACATTGCGCGAGCCGATGGTGCCTTCGGGGAAAGTCGATCTTCGCGGAGAAGGCCAATTTGGCGGAGGTCAGTTCAAGGGGAGCGGAAGCTATTCCTCCGAGAACATCGCCTTGCCTTACGAGGATTTTCACGCGGCCGGAATCGTGACTCGCAGCAGTTTCCGGATCGATAACCGCGGCCTCGAACTGCCGGACTTTTTTGTCGCCGCGTTTGGCGGGACCGTGAGCGGGCGCGTGACGATGAGCCTAGAGGGCTTGCAATTCCGCGCCGCGACGCATGTTCAGAACGTGAGGCTAGCTGGGGTTTTGCCGGCCATCGAGCATCGCGACTTCCCGATCGAAGAACTGCACTGGGACGCTGTGGTCAGCGCGGACACGGTCGAGACCTGGCATGCCGCGTTTCGAAATTTCGATATCTCCGGTAAGACGTTGTGGGAGGCCCCCGAGAAACCAGCGGATGGGCATCAACCCGTGACCGGTGCCTGGAAGTTTCGTTACCGCTACGATCCGAACATTTTATCGATCGACTCGGGTGAGTTCGAAACGCCGTCATCGCGGGGCAGCATCGATGGCATTCTCGCCCCGCACAATTCGGGGCTAAGCCTAAAATTTGAAATCGCAGCGCTGGAGACCTACAAAGATTTCATCAACGGCCTCCGCGGTGTGAGAGCGGGTTCACCCGAGGCCGCAAGGCCCATCTCCGGCAGTGCCCGATGGGATGGCAAGATCCTCGGCGAGTCCAGCGATCCAGTTTTTCAGGGGCACCTGCGCGGCGAGCGCCTTCGCTACGACGGAGTTCTTCTGGACTTTCTTGACGGTGATCTCACTTATTCGCCCGCGGAGTTGACACTGGCGCGCGGCCACGCCCGGCGCGGTGACATGGAAACCAATATCGAGGCAAATCTCTCCTTGACCAGGTGGAATTTTCTGCCGGAGAACGATTGGTCGGCCGAGGCCAATTTCGAAAAAGTTTCGATCGAGAATCTCCAACAGTTGCTCGGCTGGTCTTACCCGGTCAATGGTTTGCTGACAGGCCAGCTCCATGGAAAGGGCACGCGCGGGGAACCCAGCGTTACGGGACTCATTGATTTGGCGGATGGCAAGGCTTATGGGCTGTCGTTTAACCGGCTCCGCGGCCAACTGAATCTAGTGCCGGATGAAGTACGCATCGCCAATGCGGAACTGCGAATCTTCCAGCCCGGAAAGGAAGGAGGAAGCGGGGCGGGGATTATTACGGGCTCCGCCGGATATCGGTATTCAGATTCCACAATTTTCGCGGATCTGGTAGGGGCCGCGCTGCCTCTGCAGAATTTCGAAAAATTGCAGTCACCTCGGCTTCCCCTCGGCGGGCAAGTGACTTTCCGCTTGAAAGCCAGCGGTCCGATGAAAGCGCCGCAAGGCGAAGGAACATTTCGTGTTGTGGACTTCCGGGTGGGCCAAGAGGTCATCGGCAGTTTCGACGGCAGCCTCAAGTCCGACGGACAAACGGCACACCTGGAACTTGGTTCGGCCATGAGCACCGGCGAGATTTCCGGGGGTTCCTCGCTCGGACTGGCCGATCCGTTCCCCCTTAGCGGGAAGGTTTCCATCAGGAACATCAACCTGGATCCATTTCTGCTGACCGCATTTCACCTTGCAAAATCTGGCGGCCAGGCATTTGCCGATGGAGATATCTCGGTAAAGGGCTCGCTGAAGCAACCGGAAAGCATTGTAGTGGACGCGAATTTTTCGAAGCTCGTCTTGAATTATGCATCTGCGGAGATTCAAGCGAACGCCACGCAACGCGTCAACATCCGGCTGGAAAACGCCGGACCCGTGCATCTGCGCTCGACCAAGGAGAATTTGGAGATTTATCCCGTGACTTTGCAGGGGACGGACACCAATCTGCAGATAGCGGGCACCGTGCAATTCTCCGGTCGCCGCACTCTCGGCTTGCACCTCAGTGGCGCAGTGGACCTGCGGCTCATCAGCGGATTCGTGCCGCAGATCGATGTGCGGGGATCTGCGCAAGTAAACACTTCCTTCGAGGGCACTCTGGACCGTCCGCGCATCACGGGGCGCGTGCACATCGAAAATGCATCCGCTCGCGCCGTAGATTTTCCCACGGGTCTCAGCTCGGTCAAAGGAGAGTTCGTATTCGACGCGACACGCCTTTATTTCGAAAATGTGAGCGCGGAGGCCGGCGGAGGAAATCTCCAGGTCACCGGTAGTGTGAATTACGCGGAAACACCACTGCGCTACGACGTCGGCGTGCGCACCGACCGCGTGCGCGTCCGCTATCCCGAAGGCATGAGCTGGCTCCTGGGAGGTTCGCTGCGCCTCACAGGTACGCTGGGCGGCGGGCTGCTTTCTGGAAAATTGATGATCGAACGCGTGACCCTGACGCAGGGCTTGGAGGTCGCGACCATACTGGTCTCCGCGAAAGAAGGCATCAGCGGCCAGCCGGCGAGTTCTGCCTTCCTGCGCAATCTCCAATTTGACGTCGAAGCACTTTCCGCGCCCGATGCCCGCATGGAGTGGCCTGGCGCCGAGCTACAGGCCGAAGCCAATCTTCGCGTGCGTGGAACCTGGGAGCATCCGATTCTCCTCGGCCACATTCATATTCTTTCCGGGGAACTGCATTTTGCGGGCAACCGTTACCGGGTCACGCGCGGGGACCTGAATTTCGCCAATCCCTTCCGGCTGGACCCAGTCATGAATGTGGAGGCCACTACGACGATTCAGCAATATGAAATCACGCTGAATTTTACGGGTTCGGCGAGCAAGCTGACGCTGGCCTACCGCTCCGATCCTCCACTTCCCGCGAATGACATCGTCACCCTGCTGGCCCTCGGGCAGACCAGTTCCGAAGCAACAGCGCGCAGCGGAGGCACGACGCAGAGCGGTACCGCCGGGGCCTCGGCAATTCTCTCGGAGGCGATATCGAGCCAATTGGGAGGGCGTCTCGAGCGCTTGTTCGGCATTACACGGTTTCGCGTAGATCCCGGGCTGGCCGGTGTGGGCTCGACGGGCTCGGAGCAAAACGCCGCAGCCCGGGTCACCGTCGAACAACAGATCGCGCGCAACCTGACCATCACCTACGTTTCAAACGTGAGCTCGACGCAACAGCAAGTGATCCAGGTGGAGTACAACGTCGATCGCAATGTCTCGATTGTGGGATTGCGCGATCAGAACGGCACCTTCGGCATCGACATAAAAATAAAAAAGCGCTTCCCGTAGGAAGGAAGCGCTTTTTCAAGCTGCCGCCATTTTATTGCGGAACTTGTTGCTGTGCCGCCTGCTGTTGACCCTGACGTGCGCGGGCCTGCTGCTGCCAGCGGCCCTGGGCTTGCTGCCCATTCCCCAAGTGCGCTGACTGGCCAATCTGGGGATCCTGCTGCTTCATCTCGGCCAGGGATTCCCTGGCGGCTTTCCCGCTCGCCGCGCGAGTCGCCGCCTGGATTTCGCGGCCGATCTTCGGCATCTCTGCCGCGACCTTCTGTCCGAGCGGTGATCCATAGAACTGCAGCAGGCCCTTGATTTCCTCGTCCGTGTAATGCTTGTCGTAAATCGTCACGATCTGGTCGGTCACGGCATCGAGATCGAGTTTCTTCTGGTAGCTAGTCGCGAACGCATTCACGAACGCCCGGCCCTTGTCGTTATCGGGTACGGTGGCGAGCAGTTTTTCGCGGGATTGTTCGATGGCGGTGTTCGCGCCGTCCTGCACCATCTCCCGGGCGCCGACGAGTTCCATCAGCGAACGGATGTCCGCTGCCTTCGCTTCATCGATGGAATTTGTTTGCGCGGAGGCCGCGTTGGCCTGCGGGGATCTCCCGCTTTGCGCGGCCTGCACAGGATTTTGCGAAGCTTCCTGAATCACGACGAAAAATGTACCGATGTAGATGATGACCAATGCCAGGACTGCCTTCATGACATCCTCCGTGGCGGCAATCTCTCGGCCACCGCCACATCCCCTCCACTTTAGGAGACATGGGGGAGCTCGGCGGCGCCGCCGGAGTACAGTCGTGCTGCGTCGCTCACTGTCCCATCGTTCAGGTCTGTCATCGTTCAGGTCAAGTATTGGAGAGAACTTTCTGTTAGGATGCCGCCCGATGAGCGAAGAATCCAACGGAAATCCCGTGGCGAGCACCACCATCGAACCCACAGATATTCTCGAACGCGAGGTGGGCCTGAAACGCAACCTGTCGCCGGCTCAGCTTGCCATGATCGGCCTCGGAAGCAGCATTGGAACCGGTCTTTTTCTGGGAAGCGCCATCGCGGTAAAGCTAGCAGGGCCGGCGGTCATTCTGAGCTTTGTCGGTGGCGCGTGCATCACGGTGGCCATGATGTGGGCGCTTGCGGAAATGGCCGCGGCGCACCCCGCGGCCGGATCGTTCGGACTTTACGCCGAGATGTACCTGCATCCGTGGGCCGGATTTTCGATTCGCCTGACCTACTGGTTGTGCATGATGGTGGTGGTGGGCAGCGAAGTCGTGGCGGCCTCCATCTACTGCAAGTTCTGGTTTCCGGGAATTCCGTCGTGGATTTGGATCGGCCTGTTCTCGCTGCTAGTCCTCTACGTCAACACCACCAGCGTCGGCCACCTTGGAACCTTTGAGTACTGGCTCTCGATGGTCAAGGTGGTGACCATCGTTGCCTTTCTGTTGTTGGGAACAGCGTTGCTATGCGGCGTGGGATTTCCGCGTGTCGGTTTCGCAAACTACACCGCGCACGGCGGATTCCTTCCCCATGGCTGGAAGGGCGTCAGCTTGGGCGTCATCCTGGGTCTGTTCAGTTTTTTTGGAGTCGAAGTGGTGGGCAGCACGGCGGGCGAGGCAGCCGACCCGCAAGTGGCGGTGCCCAAGGCGCTGCGGAGCGCCGTCGGCGCGCTGGTGCTCTTCTATGTCGCGGGACTCGCTCTCGTGGTGGGAATTGCGCCCTGGCCGCAGATCGGTCTCGGCGAAAGCCCCTTCGTCCGCGTGTTCCAGACCGTTGGAATTCCCGCCGCGAGTCACATCATGAACTTGGTCGTGCTGACGGCGGCGCTCTCCAGCGCTGTGGCCAATTTGTATTTCGGGGCGCGGCTGGCGTTTTCGCTGGCGCGCGGCGGTTATCTTCCTTCGGCCCTTGGGCGATTGAGCGCGAAGGGCATGCCCGTGACCGCGGTCCTTGTCTCGGCGGGCGGGATGGTAGCGGCTCTGGCGCTGTCAGAGTATTTCAAAGAGTCTCTGTTCGTGTTCATGATCGGCCTCAGCACATTTGGCGCACTGTTCGCCTGGCTCATGACGTTGCTGACTCACCTGGCCTTCCGCCGCTTCCACCAGCGGCACGCCAGGCCGTATCTCCGTCTTGGGCCCCCAGGGCCGTGGGCGTCCCTCTTGGGCCTGGGAGCGGTATTGGCAGTGCTGGTCTCAACCTGGTGGGTCCCCGGATTTCGCATCACCTTGCTGGCCGGCGTCCCCTGGCTGGTGGCTCTCAGTCTGGGCTACTGGGTCTGGTCAAGCGCGGATCGAGCTAACTCGGGGCCGCGGAATTGATGGAGTTAAATTAGAGCCGCTCCCCATCTTCAAGAGGGATTTTAGATCAAACTCAAAGTTTCTTCCCATTCTGGAACTCGTCTCGCGCCACGACCTCGCCTCCTTACCTCCTTGCTTCTGTGGCTCGCTCCATTACAATCGCTGCGCTTGCCTCAGGGGGAGAAATGAGTTTCAGCCAGCGACTCGAGGAGATCAGAACCGGCTTCGAGCGGCCCTTCTGGGTCGCCAATATCAGCGAGATTTTCGAGCGCCTATCCTACTACGGCGCGTTCGCCTCGCTGGCCAACTATCTCCACGAAAAGTTGAGTTTCCCCACCGAGCAAACCGGCACACTCACGGGCATATTCGGCGGCATGGTCTGGTTCTTGGCCATCTTCGGCGGGGCGATCGCCGATCGGCTGGGATTCCGCCGCGCGCTTTCGCTCGCCTATTTGATTCTGGCGGCTGCCTATTTTCTGCTGGGATCGATCGGTGCGCCGTGGCTCGCGCCCGTTAAGACCGCCGTGCCGCTTTCGGTGTTTGTGGGATTCATCTTGATTTTGCCGGCGCTGGGTGTGTCCATGGTAAAGCCCTGCGTCGTCGGAACCACGGCGCGCGCTTCCAAGGAAAACGTGCGGTCCATCGGCTACTCCATTTACTACACGATGGTGAACATCGGCGGGGCCGCTGGCCCGTACGTGGCGTCCTGGGCGCACCGCCATCTTGGCGTCGAAAATGTTTTTCGGGTCGCCGCGCTCAGCGTGTTCCTGATGTTTTTCGCCGTGCTGTTTTTTTTCCGCGAGCCCAAACGCGCTGGCGATGCTCCGCTTCCGAGCATTTCCGAAACGTTGAAGAATTTTCTCACCGTGCTCGGCAATCCGAAATTCATGCTCTTCCTGCTCATCTTCACCGGCTATTGGATCGTGTTCTGGCAGCAGTACATCTCGCTTCCTGGCTACATTCACAGCAACATCAACGCCGGCGCCGACGTCGAGCTGATACTCATCACCGACGGCGTGACAGTCATCTTTCTCACGCTCGTCATCAACTATTTGATCCGCAAGCTTCCCGCGTTTCACGCCGTGATTCTCGGAACCCTGGTCACATCTCTCGCCTGGCTCATCATTGCCTTCCAACCCACGATTCTCGGAGCCGTGCTCTCCATCTTCGTTCTGGCGCTTGGCGAAATGATCCAGGCTCCGCGCTACTACGAATACATTTCGCGGCTCGCGCCGCCAGGCCAGCAAGGTACGTACATGGGCTTTGCCTTCCTGCCCATCGGCATCGGCTCGCTCATCGGCGGATGGTTCGGCGGCCGCATCATGCATGAGTTCGGCGAAGTCGCGCACCATCCCGAACGCGCCTGGTACAGCATCACGGCCGTCGGGCTTTTCACCGTTCTGTGGTTATGGATTTATGACCGGATCGTGAAACCATCCGCGCAGGAGCCGTCGTCATGACGCTCACGGGATTTGGGATTTGGCTATCGAGGGAGCGGTTTTTTCTGGGCTGAAAACTGATCACTGAGAACGGATTACTTTTTTCAGTTGACCATGCGGCGGAGGGAAGCGAGCGCCTGGCGGGCCAGCGAGTAGCGCGGCTCGATCGCCAGCGCTTCCTGGAAGCAGCGCAAGGC
>Ga0307478_10002415_pt1 | contig 14705 bp, 11 predicted proteins | sample atmos_gasesECM4C_2_FD_203713 | JGI IMG/M metagenome (GOLD analysis project Ga0307478, IMG submission 203713) | Hardwood forest soil microbial communities from Morgan-Monroe State Forest, Indiana, United States - atmos_gasesECM4C_05 | ecosystem: Environmental > Terrestrial > Soil > Temperate...
CAGGCCGCCCAAGCCAAAAACGAGCGCGACGCATGCCCCTTTCGAACTTGGCCGGGTATCTGACAGTGCCAGAGCGCTCGGCGATGACATAGAGCTTGCCCTACGCGGGCTTCTTCGCCTTCAGTCCATTCAACGCCAGCGCCAGGCGCGACTTATACCGGTTGGCGGTATTTTCGGAGAGCGTGCCCTTGCGGATGGCCTTATCGAGTTCAGAAAATGTCGCCGAGGCCAGCTTGCCCGCGCCTGCGGCGTCCGCGGTGCTTAGCGCGGCGCGCATCCGGCGCATCGCCGTGCGCACGCGCGTGCGGTTCATGCGATTGATGGCCGCGCGGCTTTCCGTCTGCCGAATATTTTTCAATACCGACTTCGTCTTCTTCCTATGCTTTACGGCCGTTCCCTGTGCCATCCATCGCTCCTTGGTCTGTCATCTTGAACCACCAACAATATCCGACCGTCGCAGCTCTGTCAATTTTCCGCCGGGATCGGTAGTGTCTTAATTTGTCTCTGCTTCCTGCTTTTGCTGTTTTTCGTAAGTCCCAGGGGGTATGCCGACGATTCTCTGCAAGCTGTTTGTCTCGGTGGAAAACCTATAGACAGCTTGCTCTTCTGCCACATACGTTTTGCTGAAAACGTGCTGGTAGGAAACCGTGGCACCAATGAGCACCCAGTCTGTAGAGGCAGTCGTCTTGGTGTATTCGGATACGTTGATTGTTTCCATATCCATCAAACCGCCGCCCGCCAGAAAGAGATAGGGCTGGCCGAATTCAATAACTTCCCGTGGGACATTGGCCCGCAAGCAATAAATTTCATATTTCACAATGAAGGCGGGGGTTTTTCCTAAATTTATAAACCTCAATGTGTATTGCAGATGTTGTCCAGCAAGTATCTCTGCGGCGCTCATCGCTACAGGTTTGTCTTCTACGAAGCGATACCATTGTCCGTCGCTATATCGGAGGGCAAGCGGTTTAAGTTCTACCACGAGCCACGCACGCTCGCTGTTCATGACGGCCTGGGCGTTCAACAGAGCCGCATCGGCTGATTTCTCGAAGATGTCGGTTTGCCGTCCAAGAATTTCGAGCGTGCCAATAGCCACGATAATTCCGGCGATGCCTACTAGAACAAGGAAAACGTTCGGTAAGTTCGCAGGTGCAAGTACGCGGCAGAGAAAGGTCTCAGACGCTTTGGCATCGCATGCTTCTGCCTTCCAATAAATTAAGATTGCGACCGCCATCACAGCGACGGACGCTGCGATATGCCGGAGCCATTTCTTCATGCCGATAATGTACCACTGCATCGCGAGCCACTCGAACCGCCATGCTAGAATCTTTGCGTGAGCAAGAAGACCATTTCGCCGGGCGGCGCGATTGACGGCGTCGCGGAACTTCCCGGCGACAAATCCATTTCGCATCGCTATGCCATTCTTGCCGCACTCGCCGAAGGACGCAGCGAAATTTCCAATTACGCCTCGTCGGCCGATTGCGCGAGCACGCTCGAATGTCTGCGCCGGCTGGGCGTGGCGATCGAATCCGCCGACCGCCGCGTCGCGATCACCGGCGCGGGACTTGCCGGCCTGAAAGCGCCACGCAAAATGCTCGACGCGGAAAATTCCGGTTCGACCATGCGCATGCTCGCGGGCGTGCTCGCCGGCCAGCCCTTCACGTCCACGCTCACCGGTGACGATTCTCTGCGCCGCCGTCCTATGCGGCGTGTGATCGAGCCGCTCGAGCAGATGGGCGCGCAAATCGCCAGCCGCGACGGCGGCCGCGCACCGCTCGAAATCCGCGGCGGCCCTCTCCGCGCCATTGACTACACGCCACCCGCGCCCAGCGCGCAGGTGAAGTCGGCGATTCTGCTGGCCGGGCTTTACGCCAACGGCATCTCGACGGTCCGCGAGTCCGTCGCGACGCGCGACCATACTGAACTCGCGCTGCGCGAATTTGGAGCAAACGTCGAAAGCACGCGCGGCGTGATTCGCATCCATCCCGGCCCCAAGCTCAAGGCGCGCCAACTGACCGTTCCCGGCGACCTTTCGGGCGGCGTGTTTCTGATCGGCGCCGCGCTCATCCTGCCGGAATCGTCGCTGATGCTGCACAACGTGGGGCTCAATCCCACGCGGGCGCGCGTTCTCGATTTTCTTATTTCCCTGGGCGCTTCCATTAACATCGCATCGGTGCAGTTGCGCGATGGCGAACTCGTCGGCGACATTGCCGTGCGCCATGCGCCGCTCACAGGCGGACGCGTTTCCGGATCCCAGGTGGCCGAAATGATTGACGAGCTGCCCATGCTCGCCGCCCTCGGCCCCTTCACGGAGAAGGGAATCGAGATCCGCGACGCGCAGGAGCTGCGCGTGAAGGAAAGCGACCGCATCGCCGCCCTGGCTGCGGGTTTGCGCCAGATGGGCGCCAAGGTCGAGGAATTTCCCGATGGGATGTTCGTCGAGGGGCGTTCGGCGGGAAAATTGCGCGGCGCGCGCGTGGATCCTCACGGCGACCACCGCATCGCCATGGCGCTGGCCGTCGCGGCGCTGGGCGCCGAAGGCGATACCACCATTCGCGACGCCGATTGCGCCGCCGTCTCGTTCCCCGAGTTTTTCACGACCCTCGCCCGCCTACGCGGTTAAGGCCGCTACGGTGGGCAGGCCCGCCTCCGCGGCGGATGCCCCTACACGAAAAGGCAGCGGCAAGAGCTAACCACTTTTGCGCACGCCAGGCGCGCTCAAATTGACAGCGCTCTACCCGTATGTTACCGTTGCTTGTCTCACTTACTGTGCGAAAGGGCCATAGTGCCCTCGATTGCCTTTGATTCCCCCCGGAGGACACTGTTTTGGCGCATGCCGATGAGAAGTTCCTGTTCACCTCGGAGTCGGTAACCGAAGGGCACCCCGACAAAATCGCGGACCAGATTTCTGACGCCGTTCTCGACGCCGTCCTGAAAGACGACCCGCTCGGCCGCGTGGGCTGCGAGACGCTTGTTACCACCGGGCTTGTCGTAGTGGCGGGTGAGATCACGACGACCACGTACGTGGATTTCTCCGATCTTGCGCGGGAAGTGATCCGGGACGTCGGCTACACGCGCGCGAAGTTCGGATTCGATGCCGAGACATGCGGCGTCGTTTGCGCCATCAAGAAGCAGTCTCCCGACATTGCCATGGGCGTGGATACCGGCGGCGCGGGCGATCAGGGCATGATGTTCGGCTACGCCTGCGATGAGACGCCCGAGTTGATGCCCATGCCCATCCAGCTCGCCCATCAGCTTACTCATCGCCTCGCGGAAGTCCGCAAGGCGGGCGTGGTTAATTTCCTTCGCCCGGACGGCAAATCCCAGGTCAGCATCGAATATATTGACGGACGAGCCGCGCGCGTCGACTGCGTGGTCATCTCCACGCAGCACAGCGACAAAGTTTCGCACAGCGACCTCGAAGAGGCCGTCATAGCCCACGTTATCAAGCCCGTGATTCCCGAAGCCATGTTTGATAAAAAGACTAAAATTCACGTCAATCCCACAGGGCGCTTTGTCACCGGCGGGCCCATGGGCGACGCGGGCCTCACCGGGCGCAAGATTATCGTGGACACCTACGGCGGCTATGGCCGCCATGGCGGCGGGGCTTTTTCTGGAAAGGATCCGTCGAAGGTGGATCGTTCGGCGTGCTACATGGCGCGCTACGTGGCCAAAAATCTGATCGCCGCCGGGCTCGCGCACAAAGTGGAAGTGCAGCTTGCCTACGCCATCGGCGTGGCCGAACCTGTCTCCGTGATGGCGGACACTTTCGGAACGGGCAAGATTCCCAACGCGCAGATTACGGAGTTGATCCGTTCCTTCTTCAAACTGACTCCGGCGGGCATCATTGAAACGCTCGATCTTCGTCGCCCCATTTATCGCCCCACAGCCGCCTACGGCCATTTCGGCCGCACCGGCCCGGGCTTCACGTGGGAGCGCACGGACAAAGCCGCCGCCATTCGCAAGGAGGCTGCTTCGAGCGGCGCCGTCGCCGTGTCGCGCAGCTAGTCGCAGAACGCTCGAATTCGCGCCGTTAAATTTCGCAGAATCTCAATGGGGGAACCATCTCGTGGAAACAGCCGCCAAGCTCTCGGGTGATGTGAAAGACATCGCGCTCGCCGAAAAGGGCAAGCGCCGCATCGAATGGGCCAATCAGCATATGCCCGTCCTACAATTGATCCGCAAGCGGTTCATCAAGGAACAGCCGCTCCAGGGCGTGCGCATGTCCGCTTGCCTGCACGTGACCAGCGAGACCGCGAACCTGGCCATCACACTGCGCGACGGCGGCGCCGACGTGGTTCTGTGCGCCTCGAATCCGCTTTCTACGCAGGATGAAGTGGCCGCGTCGCTCGTGAAGGACTACAACATTCCCACCTTCGCCATCAAGGGCGAGGACAACACGTCCTACTATGCACACATCAACGCCGCGCTGGACCACAAACCGCAGATCACCATGGACGACGGCGCGGACCTTGTCACCATTCTTCTCACCAAGCGCACCGACCTGGTGAAGGGCGTCATCGGCGGCACCGAGGAAACCACCACGGGCGTCATCCGGCTGCGCGCCATGGCCAAGGACGGCACGCTGAAGTATCCGATCATCGCCGTCAACGATGCGCTCACCAAGCACTTCTTCGACAATCGTTACGGCACGGGCCAATCCACGCTCGATGGAGTGATTCGCGCCACGAATATATTGATCGCCGGCATGCGGGTTGTCGTCGCGGGCTATGGATGGTGCGGCCGCGGCGTGGCCATGCGCGCGAAAGGATTGGGGGCAGATGTGATCGTCACGGAGGTGAATCCCACGCGCGCTATCGAAGCCGTGATGGATGGCTTCCGCGTGATGCCCATGAGCGAAGCCGTGAAAATCGGCAATGTCTTCATCACCGTCACCGGCAATAAGTCTGTGATTGCCCACGAGCACTTCGAAAACATGAAGGATGGAGCCATCGTCTGCAACTCGGGGCACTTCAACGTCGAGATCGATATCCCCGCGCTCGAACGGCTATCGAACGGCAAGAAGCCGGCGCGTCCCTTCGTCGACGAGTACTCGATGAAGGATGGCCGGAAAATCTACCTGCTCGGCGAGGGGCGGCTCATCAATCTTGCGGCGGCGGAAGGCCATCCTGCCGCCGTGATGGACATGAGCTTCGCCAATCAGGCCCTGGCATCCGAATACCTCATCAAGAATGCGGCCGAGCTGCAGCCCCAGGTCTATCCCGTCCCCGAGCATCTGGATAAGCAAATCGCCAAGCTTAAGCTCGAGTCCATGGGCTTCCAAATAGACAAGCTCACCCCAGACCAGGAGCACTACCTGGCCTCCTGGTCCGAGGGAACTTAGCTCGCGCCGAGAACTTTATCCCATAAACATTACGTGGCAGTAGGTGCCGAGGCGCACGTTATACGCCAGGTACCATCCAACATGGTCCGGATCGTCGTAGACAATTATTTCATCGCCGTTCCAGTCCCAATCGCTGCAGTTGTCCACGTCGTAGGGGGCGATACTGAAGTAGAAGCCGCTGAACCAGAATCGGCTTGGCCCCCCGCCTTCGATCCGCCATATATGTCGTGGGCCAATCTCACCGCGAAAATGCCCATGCTCCCACGGATGATCGAGGTGGTAATGAGCGTCGCCTCGTCCTGAATCGTGGCCCACCCAAACGTCCGCTTTTCCTCTGGTTTCGACGTGGGGACGATTATCGGAATTGTGTCCCCCCTGCAAGTTACCATTGTCATGGTGCTCGTTCTGGACCTCGGGATGCGCCGCGGGAGCCGCATTCTCGTGGCCCGCATTATTCGAGGGGTGTGGCTGGCCCCTGTAGGGAGTAGGAGCAGAGGGTATGTGTCCATTTCCCCAGTTATGGCCGCCCTGCTGTTGGCCACCATGTTGCTGGCCCCCTTGCTGTTGGCCGCCATGTTCTTGGCTACCTCCAGTATGGCCACCCTGGGCTTGACCGCTGCCCTGGCCACCGCCACTTCCGTGGTCATTGTGCTCCTGCGCGATGGCCGGAACGGAAAACAACAACATCGCGAGCATGGCCGAAAGAAACGCGATAGGACTTTTCATTTCAGAATCCTCCGATACTTCTGATTATGAGATTACCCTGCAAACCCTTTGGTTACACCACAAGAATTGTTCCCGCGCTCGGCGAGTGCTCGCTGCCGCAGTGGGATGGCTCCGGCGTTAGCGGTGTCCGGAAAGCCACAGGTGGGAAAATTGAATTACGGAGATTGTGTTATCCGCTGAATTGGAGTTAGTGCGACAAGGAGGGAACGGCTGGGGCGCGATCCTTCTCTTTCAGATACGTAGTCTTTCCGACAGGGAGTGTAATGGTCACCTCCGCCCCGTTTGGCTTCAGATTGTGCGCCTCAATCCTGCCGCCGTGCTCGGTCACGATGCCGTAACAGATACTCAGCCCCAGGCCGGCGCCCTTGCCGGCCGGCTTTGTCGTATAAAAGGGATCGAATACGCGGCTGACGTCCGGAAATCCGGGGCCTGTGTCCGAGAAAGACACCTCAAGGCGGTCGCCTTCCAGATGGCCTTCCACAGAGATTTTCCTGTCCGAGACTTCCTCCAGCGCGTCGGCGGAGTTGTTGAATAGGTCCAGGAAGACCTGTGTGAGCTGATTTTCATCCAAATCGAGCCGCGGCACACCGGCCGCGAAATTGATGCTGACGTTTATATCGCGGTTCTTGAGGTTGTGTTCGCACAATATGAGCGCCCGCCTTACAAGCGTTTCGATGTCCGAAGGCTGGCGTCCGGAGACCGCCGGACGAGCGAAATTTATGAGATTCTCGATAATGCGCCGCATGCGGCGGGCTTCGCGCTCAATTTTGCCGAGTTTTTCGCGGTGCGCGTCGGTGCGCGTGTCGTCGAGAAGAATCTGAATGTAGCCCATAATTCCGGTGAGGGGATTATTCAGCTCATGTGCGGCGCCGGCGGCGAGTTGGCCGAGCGCCGCGAGTTTTTCGGCCCGGACCAATTCGGCCGTCCGGGTCCGCACCTTTATCCGGAGCACAACCACCCAGATCACCGCGGCGGCGACGAGGAGCAAGAGCACAGTCACGGCGCCAAGAGCGCGCTCAAGGGTCCACCAGGGGGCATTTTGCAATACGTGGATGTCATCGGGTGAGCGGAGCAAAACCTGGAACGATTGTGGAATATGGGTACCATTGAATTCCACTATCGAGGGATCGATTTGCACGGCGCAAATACCCGTGACCCGGATGGTGCTGCCGTCAGGAAGGTCATCGAGCTCCGGCAAATATTTGCTGGTTTCGAGGTGCGCGTCAAAAACGAAATTGCTGTTTTGCATCACCAGGACCTGATCCTTGGAACTGCCGACGTGGCTCAAGAGCCGTCCTTCGATGGCCACCAATTGGTTGTTGAAGTCGCCTGTGAGTGCATCGTGTGGGGTAATCAGGGGCACGGAATGGAGTGCGCCTCGGTTTATTCTTCGGACGATCGCATCACCAAGGACGGGGGAATACTCGCCGGGCATGGCATAGCCAACGGCCTCCACCCGATCGCCGACCTGGAGGGAATTGTCGTCCTCTTGAACCAGAAGCCCTCCGGTGCCATCTTCGATATACAATTCATCGCCTGTGGGGTTCATGGAAACCACGCCTTCAACGCGGACGCGGTGGTTGAAGCCTCCTTTAGGTGAATACTGCAAGAGGTGATTAATGGGATGGGCCGGGACGGAAAATGGGTCGGCCGGCGCTGGTTGCAAGATGGTCAAGAAGTCCATGCTGGGCAGGAATATTCGCGGCCCTGTGAGTTGCCTGTGCTCGTTGAAAATTACCCCCATAACTCCCCGGACGCGCACCTTGGCGTCGGCCATATTGTCCGCGTGGATATCCCCCAGTGGGAGGGTTGTGTCCACGCGCATGGGACCGAGGTCGGTGTAGAGATCAAACCAAGCGTGTCCCTGATGGTCCGACTTGATGGGGTGCACGATGCCGTCAACCTCAATCCATTGCCCATCCTCATCTCCAGAGATCACTTCCGCCACCGACGGCCTGCGGGGGGTGGGCAAATGGCCTTTGCCCAGCGATGCGACGCGCGGTTGGACGATGATGGGAGCATAATCGCCTGAGTCTGTGATTCCATTCAGCTCAACTTCTTGCCCGGCGTGGAGGCCATCGGGCTGGCCTGCGGAGTCCACGAAAATGCCGGCCGTCGAATCCTGGAAAAAGAAGTGGCGCCACTGTGTGTTGTAATAGGTTACGACACCCCGCAAATGAATTGGGTATCGTAGATTTGCCTGTGCAGCTGAGAGTCCGCGCACGCGCTGGACGGTGGTGAGAACCGGAAGGGCTTGTTGTTGTTTTTGATCCTGCGGCCGAGCTTTCGAGAGGTTCGCGCCGCCTCGGTTCGGTTCGATCAGCCGGAACGTGGCGTACTGTAAGAAGAGCGTGTGTACGTATATGACCGGGAAACCCTGCAATTCCACACTGTCGCCAAGTTTCACAGGCGTCGTATCGGTGGTGTGGACAGGAAGGGCGCATGTATCGTCGGCGACGACCAGATTGTGGTCGGCGAGATCCTGGGTCGTTACCGTCCCTCGCAATCGCAGGCGGTGGCCGGAAGAAACCAGCGTAGGATCCACAAGAAGAGCACGGATCGAACTGACCAGAGCCGGATGGAGCGGAGGGGGTTCGTCCACGCGCACACTTGCAGAGTCCGGCACAAGAAACTGAAAGCCGAGGCTCGTGGAGACGCCATCGGGAGAGGTGGGCACCAGAACGCCCTGCAAAACAAGCTCGGCATCCACGAGCGAGCTGGGAGCAAGGTTTCCGCCATCCAAGATTACGACCGGGATATGGACGTTTATATTGAACCTGTTCTGAACGGTACTGCCGTTTTCCTTGAGCGCAAAATCCAGAACTAGACGCCCTTTTTCCATTGCAGCAGCGCGTACAACTCCGCGCAATTCAATTCGTTCGGTTCCCAGCCCAGGTGGTGGGAAATTTTTGGCCGCGACCCGTATCGGAGCGGGTAGGAGAGATTCCGCGAGTACATTGACCTGCATGTGGGAGAGGGCCACGCTCCTTGGCCCAGGATTGTCGCTGAAGTTCTCTTCCGCTTCACCCGAGATGTCGATCTGCTGGCCCGGATGCAAATTCCAGTCGCCTGTCAGGGAACCGATATGAATGGCGCCGCTCCCATCTTGCACATAGAGCGAATGTGAGTCGGAATCGTAGTAGGTGACCACACCACGAATGTGCACACGGCTTCCAGCTCGAATCCATCTCAGATTTCCGATCGGAGACACCCGGGCAAAGAAATCGAACCGGCCCTGCTTCGCTGCGTATCCCAAGCACACCGCCAGCGCGAGCAGAGACAAACACCCCAGCGCCAGCCGAAGCGTTATTCGCCTTCGAGCGCCAATCCCGGTCTGGCGCGAATTTTGGGTTGCTTCCCACATGGGATTCTCCGACGAACTTCAAGTCGAGCGTGGAGAGAGGTTCGCAGCCTTTGTGAATCGCCGCTTCGCTTACCAACTGGCGCCTGCCGCGCCACATGAAAGCTTTGCGCGCGAGGAGGCATGAATCAATGGTACGCATGGTGCAATCCCGTACTTGTGCCCCGCGAGTAAACCGCGCTCCCAACTCCAGCTTCCTGATGGACTTATTCCGCTTTCATTTCGGGTCCGCCGCGCGTCCCGCGGAATTCGCGGTAAGGGAGGCGGAGAACCTCTCTTCAAATCCCGGGAATTTTCAAACGAGAGCACGATTCCTTTCACAAGTACCCCTTGAAACTTCGTCCCACAGTTGTTAGCTTCGTTTTGGCACATCTTTAATTCTTCGCGCGGCAAGGTCGCTTGGCTCGAACGAAAAACAGGACGCACATAAGGCACGAATGCAACAGTTAGCCAACTGGGCCATGGAGACCGCCAAACGCCGTGGCGCCACATATTCCGACGTGCGCGTGATGGACGTCCGGCTGCGCGACATTTCCACCAAGAATGGCGAAGTCGGCGCCCTCGCGGAGAGCCAATCGCTCGGAATCGGTATCCGCGTAATCGCTTCCGGAGCCTGGGGGTTTGCCTCCACGGACCGGCTCACGCGCGAAGGCGTCGAGGCTTGCGCCGCCGAAGCCGTGGCCATTGCGAAGGCTTCGGCGCTTGCCAAACTCGAAAATGTTGCGCTGGCTCCCGAGCATGCCCACGTGGACACATGGCAGAATCCTTTCCTGAAAGATCCCTTTCGCATCCCTGTCGAGCGCCAGATGGATCTCCTGCTCGCCGCGGACAAGGAAATGCGCCGCGTCAAGGGCGTAACGGTTGCGGAAGGTTCGATGTCGTTCCGGCGGATCGAACAGCTTTTCGCTTCCACCGCGGGTTCTTCGATTCACCAAATAAAAATGCAATCGGGCGCGGGAATCGTGGCCACCAGCTTCGCCGGCACCGAAATACAGAAGCGCTCCTATCCGAATAGCTTCGGCGGGCAGCACATGTTGCAAGGCTATGAGCTGGTCGAATCGCTCGATTTGGTCGGCAATGCGGCTCGCATCGCCGAGGAAGCCGTCGCGCTGCATTCCGCCGCACAATGCCCCGAAGGCCAGCGCACGATCATCCTGGGCAGCTCGCAGCTCGGGCTGCAGATTCACGAATCCATCGGCCATCCCATTGAGCTCGACCGCGTGCTCGGCATGGAAGCCAATTTCGCGGGCATGAGTTTTCTCACTGTTGATAAACTGCGAAAACTGAAATATGGCTCCGACATTGTCAACGTGGTTGCGGATGCGCGGCTCGCGCACGGCCCCGGCCTGGGCACGTTTGCCTACGACGACGAAGGCGTTGCCGCGCAGTGCACGCCCATCATTACCAGCGGCCTTTTCACCGGCTACCTGAGCAATCGCGAGACGGCCGCGGCGATCGGCGAAAAGCGCTCGAACGGCACGATGCGCTGCGAGAGCTGGAACCGCCTACCCATCATCCGCATGACCAACATCAGCCTAAATCCAGGCACGTGGAAATACGACGACCTGATCGCCGATACCGACGACGCCATTCTCATGGAAACTAACCGCTCGTGGTCCATCGACGACCGCCGCTACCATTTTCAGTTCTCCACTGAGATCGGCTGGGAAATCAAGGGCGGCAAAAAAACACGCATGATCAAGAATCCCAGCTACAGCGGCATCACCACGGAATTCTGGAATAGCTGCGACGCCATCTGCTCCCGCGATCACTGGACGCTGTGGGGCACGCCCAACTGCGGCAAGGGCCAGCCCATGCAAACCATGGGCACGGGCCATGGCGCCGCGCCCACGCGCTTCCGCAACGTGAAAGTCGGAGTCGCCTTCGCAAAATGACGCGCGCCACCAATAAAAAATCATCCGGCGCGAAGGGCGCACGCTTCACGGCGGCGGAACTCGAACGCATTGGCGCGCGCATTTTCAAGCTCAGCCGCGCGGATGAAACGGAAGTCGAAATCACTTCCGAATCGAGCGCCCTCACGCGCTTCGCAAATAACACCATCCATCAGAATGTCGCCGAGGGCACGCTTTCGATTTCCGTCCGCGCCGTTGTGGATGGGCGCACGGCCCGCGCCTCGACGAACAAAACGGACGAGGAATCCTTGCGGCGCGTCGTCGAAGCCGCTGCCAGCCTCGCGCGCAACGAGCCTGAAAATCCTCATTTACTTCCCATGCTCCGCGCGCAGAAATATCAAAAAGTCGCACGCTTCTTTCCGGTCACCGCCGCGGCCACTCCCCAGGACCGCGCCCGCGCCGTCGCGCGCGTCTGCAAAATGGCGGAAAAGAACAAGCAGACGGCGGCGGGAATTTTTTCCTCCGGCTCAGCGCAATCCATGCTCGCGAATTCCAAGGGGCTGTTTGCGCGCCACGAGCAGACACGCGCGGAATTCTCCGTCACCATCCTCGAGGAAAATTCCTCCGGCTGGGCCAAATCGAATTCTCCTGATATTCGCGTGATTCATCCGGATGCGCTCGCCGAAAGCGCCAGCCGCAAAGCCGCCGCATCGCGCCAGCCGCGTGAGCTTCCTCCGGGCCATTACACCGCGATTCTGGAGCCGCCGGCGGTCCTCGATCTTGTCGGGTTCCTCTTCTACGATTTTGCGGGCACGGCCGTGCTCGACAAGCGCTCCTGCCTCACCGGCCGCATGGAAAAGAAAATCTTCGGCGAGAACATCACCATCTGGGACGACGCCTACCATCCGCTGCAATCCGGGGCACCCTACGACGGCGAAGGCGTCCCGCGGCAGAAGGTGCTGCTCGTGGACCGCGGCGCGCCGAAAAATCTGGTCTACGCGCGCTCGACGGCCAAGAAGATGAAAGCGAAGCCTACCGGCCACGGCTTTTCGCTTCCGAATGAATATGGCGAAGCGCCCATGAATCTCGTCTTCGCGGGCGGCGATCGATCGGTGGACGAAATGGTCCGCTCCACCGAGCGCGGCATCCTTGTCACACGCCTGTGGTACATCCGCGAAGTGGACCCTTACGAGAAAGTTCTCACCGGCATGACGCGTGACGGCACATTCCTCGTCGAAAATGGCCGCGTCGCCGGAGGCATCCGCAATTTCCGTTTCAACCAGAGCATCATCGAGATGCTTGCGCATGTGGAGATGCTCGGCCCGGCGGTCCGCGCCGCCGGGGAAGAGTCCTTCGAGATGGTCGTCCCGGCGATGAAGGTCCGCGACTTCCACTTCAGCGAAGTCACGAAGTTCTAGCCCCGCGCCCGTAGATCCCTGCCCGCATCGCAAAGCCGTCCCGCCGCGCAGTGCGTGGCCCAGACGACCTCCTCTCCTGTTCAGACAGGTCGCCCGAAACGACTGCGGCCACCGAAGGTCACGGCAGTTGTTGATGTAGAAATTCGCTTGTCCGTCCGTTGGCGAGCGCTGCCGCCGTGGCATTGTAGTGCGTTCCATTATGCCGAGCGAAGGCATGATTCTGACCCGGATAGCTGTAGACTGTCGTGTTCGGTTTCTTAGCAAGTGCCGCTTTAATCTCAGCTTGCGCAGCCTTGGAAATGAACTCATCCTCCTCGGCCAGATGCATTAGAAGGGGCGCATTAAGCCCATCGACCTCTCCCAGATATTTTTCAGTATCGCCGCCGTGATAAGCGACCGCGGCGTCGACGCCGTGGCAGCGCACGGCTGTCAGGAAGACCATCAGCGCGCCGAGGCAATAGCCGAGGACGGCAACCCTGCCGTTGCACTCCGGGAGGTTGCGTACTGCGTCAACGGCGTCCTTGACGTCCTTGGCGCCCGCGTCTCGGTCATAAGCTCCGTACAGACGAAGGCCGTGTTGCCAGTCGGCCTCGGAGGTGACGTTGAGGTCGACGCCCGGCTCCTGCCGCCAGAACAGATCTGGCGCGACCCCAAGGAAGCCTTGTTCCGCCAGTTCGTCGCAGGTCTTGCGGATGTCGGCGTTCACCCCGAACAGCTCCTGCAGAACGACAACGGCGGGAGCCGGCGAGGTCTTCGGTCTTGCGATATAGGCGGCGAACGCGCCGTCAGGTCCTTCTATGGTGATGTGATCGTTCATTGTGTTCTCCTCGGATGACGACATTCATCCGGGCCTCCGCCGATATCGTCGTCTGGATCGGTGGAGGCCCACTATCGAGCGAGGCGGGTTCAGCCGGCGGCACGCATGACGGCCGCAGAGGTGGCAGCCTCTTCGATGAGCTTGGCTGTTTCCTTCGGGTGAGACATGTAGGCCACATGGCTGGAATTCACTTCGACCGTCTTGGCATTGGCGCGCTTCGCCATCATGCGCTCCTGGTCCGGATTGATCGACCGGTCTGCGGTGGCCACCATGTACCAGGTGGGCTTGTTCTTCCACGCGGGATTCGTAACCTTATGGGTGAACGAATCGGTGGAAATCGGCACCTGCGCCATAGCCATGAACCACGCCTTTTCCGGCGGAACGTCCGCAGCGAAGTCGGCCGCGAAATGCGCCTGATCTATCCACCAGTTGCCGTTGCTGTCCGGCGTGAACGCCTTGGAGGCTTGCGGCAGGGCCTGTTCGATCGACGCACAGCTCTCACCTTCATCGAGCGCAAACGCGGCAATATAGACAAGCGCCGCAACGTTTGGATGATTGCCGGCCTCGGTGATGATGGATCCGCCATAACTGTGGCCCACCAGAACCACCGGCCCGCCGATGGCGTCGATGGCCGCCTTCGTGTACTTTTGGTCGTCGGCGTACGAGGTCTCGGGGGGCTGCGCGACCGACACCTTGTACCCGTCATTTTTGAGGATGTTAGCGACGGCTTCCCAACCGGAGCCGTCGGCAAATGCACCATGTACTAGAACCACGTTCTTGATCGTCATTGTTGTTCTCCTTGGTTGTATCTCACGCACTCCGACTTCGATAGATCTGGATATTGAAGTTGCGTCCGGCTCACCGTATGCCCAAGGCTGGCTACTCTCTTGTATGATTTTGCTAGTTTTGTTGATTATTGCTTAAAAATCTTGCAAACGCGTGGCTGACGGTGCGAACCCCAGAAATCGACTACGTCTCGAGGAGCGTGCCGAGCACCGCGGGCCACCGATTCTCGAAGTCGCTTTCCCGTTGGAGTCCGCGCTTTAATAGGGCTTGGATTCGCTGCTGCGTTTCAGGCCAAGTCAGCGCGGTCTCAAAAGAAGTGATGGCGTCGAGGAGCCGGTCGGCGGACGGCAACGAGACATGGTTGACGAGATTCTTCGCGGCGGCGATGGCACGCCGGTCGAAG
>Ga0307478_10002416_pt1 | contig 14703 bp, 20 predicted proteins | sample atmos_gasesECM4C_2_FD_203713 | JGI IMG/M metagenome (GOLD analysis project Ga0307478, IMG submission 203713) | Hardwood forest soil microbial communities from Morgan-Monroe State Forest, Indiana, United States - atmos_gasesECM4C_05 | ecosystem: Environmental > Terrestrial > Soil > Temperate...
GCTGAAAGATTTGCTGACACCGTAGCTGCTAGTGCTTGTCGCCCGGAAAAGAAAGAACTTGCCAACCTTCCAATGAACGCGCACCATCGATCAATTGATATAAAAGGAGGCTTGACTCTATGAGCGACACTGACGCCGGCCCGGCCCTGCCGCTGGCGAATCCGCCAACTCCGTCCTTGGCTCCGACCCCGGCCGAACCCCCGGCACGGGCGCGCTTAAATGTGCCGCCCCCCACCCCGGCGACGCCGCAACCCTCGCTGTTCGAGCGTGCGCTGGCCGGCGCGCGCATCATGGTGCCTGATTTCCCGACCCTGCATCGCAAAGACGACGTTCAGACCTATCTGCATCGGCTGATCGGCGTGCTCGGCAATTTGTCGGTGTCCGACTTCGACGCGATCGGAGCGGACTTCAAACAATGGTTCAATGACTCCGTCGACGCTCTCAATGATCGCCAGAAGGCCCCCCTGCCCGAAGGGTTTGGCGGTGCGCCGTCGAGCAAGAGAGCGCGGCCTAACGGCGTCGACAAACCGGCTAAGGTGGCCCAGCGCAACCTCACGAAGCTGGCCCCGGCGCCCAAGGCCAAGTCGGTCAAGCAGGTGGCGGCACCGAAGGCCAGTCCGGTGCTGGCGCCGGTCCAGCGCACCGCACCGGCGCCGCGCAAAGCCAAGGTCAAAGGCGCCGTGCAGATCAAGCGGGATGGCGCCGACTACCGGCGCGGCGGCGGTCGCAAGATCGTCACCGACCGCTTCACGTTGCGCGGTGTGTGCTCCTACATTGTCACCCACCCCAACACCTCGGTTGACGAACTGGCCGCGCTCGCGGTCAAGAACAAGGTCGAGTTGCGACGGTCGTCGCTGGTCTCGGTACTCGCCAACACGCTGATGGTGATCAACGCGGTCAAGGCCGCGGGCCATTGGCGCGAACTTCGTGGGGGCTAAATAGTATAAACCAAGGGCAAAAGCACCGCCTGAACGTATAGATCATCAGGCACCCCAGAAGGATCAGCCGCCATGGCCAAGGCCGCCGCCCTCGGCACCACCGTCGTGGTGGCCGACCTGCAAACGCTGCTCGACCCCCTGGCGGCTATGCAGGATGCCCACGCCGTCGCCCAGGTGCATCGCACTCTCTATGTCACCCCGACAGCGTTCTATGCTCGCAACACCTACGCGGCCATGGACGTGCATCACACGCTCGGCCTCCCTGCCTTCGCCATTGACGCCGAGATGTTGCCGAGCCTGCTGCGCACCTTGACCCCGACCAGCCGGCTGACCCTGCGCTTGGACGGCGCCTTCCTGAACTGGCAATCTGATCAATCCAAAGGGCGCTTTGCTACCCAGCCGATGGAAGACATCACACCACTGCCAGAAGCGCCCGACACCGGGGTCGAATGCAGCAAACAACTTGTCGAGACGCTGCAATTGGGCGCGCTCTCTTGCCAAAACCCGGCTCTGGCCACGCTGGGGATGGCTGGCATGAGCGTCTTTGTTCACGATCGGCGTTTGTGGTGCGCCTCGTCTGACAATATCACCATCGCCCTGGCCAGCCTTCCATGGGACGCCCCTTCTGCCTGCCCGACGCCGATCACCATAGGGGCCCGTGCCTTGACCGGGCAGGGCGGTCGCATGGGGATCGTGCCGCTGCTGGCCAGCATGCCGGGGCGCTTGCAATTCGGGCCCCAACAGATCGATTTCGCCGGCGGCCCGTACCGGGCGCGGATCGCCCTCATGCCTCCGCTCTCTCATGATGTTTGGAAAGCTGCCGCACCATTCCTGACCAATCACGTCATCGCGCCTCTGAACAAGGAGCGGCTGGCGGCGTTCACGCGGCGCACCGGCACGATCACGGAATCGAAGGTGCGCTGGACGGTCGCCGTCGCCATCAGCAACAACCGCATCACGCTGAAATTCGCCGAAAACCTGGCGGAGGCCGAGGAGAGCTACTTCGTCGCCATGATCGGCACTGCGCCCGAAGGAGAAGTCCGTATTGACGGCCGCCGCATCGGCAGCGCCACCGGATTGTCGAAAGCCCTGCAAGCGGTCGATGAGCTGATCCTCGACCATGTCGACAAGAAACTGCTGGTGTTCCGCGCCAGCAAGGGAGGCTTCACCTATTTGATCTCGGGCCGGTCCTAGCCCTGCGGCGATCACTAACTCGCCAAACGTATAGATGGACAGAAGACAGGGTTAGGAGTTTGGCGGCATGGGGTTTTGGGAGGGGTTCGACGACAATCCCGCCGCAGCAAAGCCGCCCCGTGCCTCTGGCGATCCCGCGCGTGGGGCCCGCACCAAGCGCACGGTTGATCGTAAGCAAGAGTCGGAAGCGGCTGAAGCGGACGCTCCCCCAAAGCTCGGCTGCGATACTTGCGCCCTGAAAGCCCGTTGGCCGCAACTGACATCCGCGCGCATGCCCATGGTAGGCGACAAGGACGCCGATATCCTGGTACTGGGCGAGGGGCCCGGCGAAGTGGAGGACCATGAAGGCCGCCCCTTCGTCGGGCCGTCGGGTCAGCTCTTGCGTCAATACCTTCCCAATCACCAGCTCTCGCGCCTGGCCTGGCAGAACAGCGTGCGCTGCCGCCCGGACGACAACCGCACGCCAACACCGGCGGAGATCCTGGCTTGCTCGACCTACCTGGCGGACGACATCAGCCATCGTTCCTTCAAGGCGATCCTCGGCGTTGGGGCAGTGCCACTGTCATTCTTCTTGCCGCGCGGCATCGGCGAGGAGCGCCGTCCAGCGATGATCTCCAATTTTCACGGCACCCGCTTCGCGGTGGCGATCGGCGGCAAGACGCTTTGGTATTATCCGATCCTGCACCCTTCCTTCGCCCTGCGCAGCGGCGGCGAGCGCTCCCCAGTGACCAGCGTCATGGCTGCCGATATCCGGCGGTTCTTCGCCGAGGTCGATCGCTGGCCTCAGCCGACCATGCTGACCACCGAACTGGCCGTTACCCAGGTCGCCCGTGATCCCGACAGCGCGCGCGCCATCCTCGCCAGCATGCAAGGTGACGCGCGCACCATCGATTTCGAGACCAGCACTCTGTCGCCGTTTGAAAGCGAGGGGCGGGTCTTGTGTGCTTCAATCAGCGACGGCACGCAAACCGTTGCTTTCCCTATAAACCACCCGGAGGCGAGCAACGACTGGGGCTGGCCGTTGGTGATCGACACCATTACTCGTCACCATTGGATCGCCCACAACGCCGCGTTCGAGTTATTATGGATTTGGCATCACATGGGAGTGGAGTGGCAACCAACTGAATTTTCAGACACCATGGCCTATGCTCGTTTCTACCACGAACGAGAAACTCTCCTATCATTGGGCGTGCAAAGCCGCATCCATCTGGGCATCGATGTCAAGCAAGTCCACGCAATCGATCGCAAGCACATGCTATCCTATTCGCTCGACGAGATTTTGCCCTATTGCGGGCTCGACGCATGGGCAACACATAAATTGTATCAACATTATAATAAACCCAAGATGTTGACCGAAAATGATTGGTGGCAAGTCGCCAAGATCTTGAAGACGATTAAGTCGACGACCTTGATGGAACTGCTTGGCTTGCCGGTCGACCATGATACCTCGAAGCGGCTGTACGCCATCTTCGACCACAAACGACAAGCCGCTGCCGAGACCGCTAACCGGATTTATGAGGCGCGGCAATTTGCATTGAAATATAACAAACCGTTCAACGTCGGGTCAAACCAGCACGTCGCCGCGGCGCTGGTTGAATTCGGCCAATGCGAATTGCCCAAGGTACGCCGGCGCACCCGCGACCAGCAAGATGCCGCCGAGAGCGGAAATTATAGCACTGATGATGCTATTCTGAAAAAGCTGGCTGCCGAAAACCCACTGGCCAAGGCAGTGCAGGATTGGCGCGAGTACAACAAGCTCTGCACTACTTATCTGGAGCCGATGCTGAACGGCACCATCGTGGCCAGCGATGGTTCCATGCACCCTGGATACACCACCATGCTGACCGCAACCCTGCGCCTGTCCGGGCACGGCGGCGGCACCAACGCGCAGAATTGGCCGAAACGCAAGAACCGGGAAATTCGCAGTCAGGTCAAGGCGCCCAAAGGCCACGTCATTGTGCCGATCGACGAAGGGCAATTGGAAGCGCGGGTCATCGCCATGGCATCACGCGATCCGGTGCTATGCGCAGCAATAATCGACGGGTATGATATTCACGCCGACTGGCGTGACCGCTTCTTGAACCGTTACCCGGCCTATTGGGATCGTCTGCGCGAAAAATCCGGGCAAACCACAGAGAAAGCTTTGTTAAAAGCCGGACGGGACCAGATCAAGAACGATTTCGTCTTCGCCTCCTTCTATGGATCAACGACCAAAGGGATTGCCGAAAACACCGGGCTCCCGCTCAGCATCGTCACCGACTTGCTGGCTGAATTCTGGAACACCTTCGCTGGAGTAAGACGGTGGCAGCGCAATGTACGCAACGCCTACCGTGACACCGGCACTGTCACCACCTTGACCGGGCGCAAGCGCCATGCCTTGTTATGGCGCAACGAACCGTTGAACAGCCCGATCCAGGGTACCGGCGCCGATCTGGTAATGCTTGCCCAGAACGAGATTTGCGATCTGGCGCTCGACACCCATGACCCATACCTCATTCCGCGCATCAACCTGCACGACGACCTGACCTTCATCTGGCCCGACGACAATGACGCCATCGAGCATTACTTCAATATCGTCGCCCCGATCATGACCAAAGCACGGTTCTCGTGGATGGTGGTGCCCTTGATGGTGGAAGCGGCGGTGGGCCCCGATTGGGCGCAGGTCGAACGCTTCGCCACGTACACAGGTCCGTTGTATGGCCAACATCCCGCCAAAGGGTAGTCAATGGTACATGACCGCGGATCGCGGTCGTCTGGTGCGCCATCAATTGGCCGCCGATGCTTCACCCGACGCGTGCGCGGCGGCGCTGCGCCAGTGCCAAGCGCAAACCCAGATCACCAAGAAGTCGATGGAACTCTGGAAGGGTCCAGACCTTCTGGCGGTCAGCGAATACGAGCCGCGCCAAAAACGCGTCACGGTCCACATCGTGCCGCGCATGCGCCATCACATCACCCTGCCGTACGGCCACCGACCCCGGCGCGATTGAAAGCATCTCATGGCCCAAGCGCAACCGCTGATCACCCGCTATCGCCCCGAGAGCTTCGCCGAAGTCTTCGGCCACGGCGAAATTCTCAAAGCCCTGCAACGCGTGCTGACCACCGACACCCATCCGCACGCCTTTCTGTTGATCGGACCCAGCGGTGTGGGCAAAACATCTATCGCCCGCCTGATCGCTAAGACCTTGAACGCGGAGGTGCTGGAGATCGATGCCGCATCCAACAACGGGGTCGACGCCATGCGCGAGCTGGTTGATATCGGCGCGCACAACCCATTATTTGGCGCAGGTAAACGTTGCATTATTATAGATGAAGTTCACGTTTTAACAAAACCTGCCTGGCAAACCCTATTGAAAATCCTGGAAGAACCGCCGGCTCATCTCTATATCGCGCTCTGCACTACCGAAGCACATAAAGTGCCGGAAACCATCGAGACCCGTTGTTTCCCGATCACCTTGCGCAGCTTACGCCCTGGCGAGATCGAAGATCTATTGATCGCCGTTAGCGCGGCCGAGGAATGGCCATTACCCAGCCTCATCCTGGCCAATCTGATCCAGTATGCCGCCGGCTCGCCGCGCCGTGCCTTAAGCGGCTTACAAGCCGTGCAAGGCATCGACACGCAAGACGAAATCCAGCGCGTGTTGATGTTGTTGGAAGCGTCCAGTCCCCTAGCGAACATCATTCAAACACTTCTCCGCATCAATCACAAAGAAGTGTGGCCGCGAATCAAACAGCAGCTTGTTCGCATGGATGAAGCCGACAGTGAATCGGCCCTGCCGCAGATGGTGCGCTATCTCAGCAAGCTCATGCTGAGCGCCGAGAACGAAGCCGATTCAACCAAAGCATGGGAGATCCTCGAATGCCTGATCCAACCGACTCAAACCCCGGACCCAAAAGCGGCCCTGATTGCGGCGATCGGCCGCTGGTTGTGGGGACTGCCGCGGGGCTAGAACCGCAACGGTTGAAGCCGGCCCGGTTCGCCGTCCTGACGGCAGCCATCGCGATCGACAAAATGGCCCTCGACGACGAGCTAATCCAAACGCCTACCTTCATCCAGGAGGCTGCCGAGATCGCTGCCGAGGCCAACGCCATGGCCGAGCACGCCACCAAATTGTATAAAGAGGAACAAGCCGCCGCCAGTTTATTCGTTCGCGAGCGGGCCACCGCCGAGAAGGCGCGCATCACCGAAGGCGGCGTTGATGCCGAGGTAACGCTCGACAACAAGGTGATGACAGCTTGCCGCCGCGCCGAAGCCGCCAACTGGGAGATGGCACGCTGGCAGGGCGTGGTCACGGCGCTGCGCGCCAAGGCGCGGGCGATGGAGACCTATTCGCAACTGATCATCGCCGGCTATGCCACCCGCGATTCGGCGCAGCTCGAACGGCGCCGGGCGATCCAGGGCCGTCCATAACCCGCAAACGTATAGTCTAGTAGGCGCCACACAGGAGACCCCCATGGCTTTCAACTATCGCCCCCGCTCGGCCGACGCGGTGCGCAAGCGCGCCGAACAACGCTACAGCGACACCGAGCGCTACCTCAGCGATGAATTCACCGTCTTCAAGACCCACGAAGGCACCAACCATATCCGCTTCTTGCCGCCGACCTGGAAGGATGCCGAGCATTATGGGCTCGACATCTGGGTTCACAGCCAGGTGGGGCTGACCTATGCCAGCGTCTTGTGTCCGGTCAAGAATATGCAAGCGAAGAAGTGCCCAATCTGCGAGGCGCATTCGCGGGCCTTACGTGCCGGGGACGAGGAACTGGCCAAGGAACTTGGCGCTAAACGGCGGGTGCTGGTGTGGCTGTTGGACTGCGCGGAAAAGAACAAGGGGCCTCAGCTTTGGGCGATGCCGTGGACGCTGGACCGAGATATCAACATGAAAGCCAGCGACCGCCAGACTGGGGAAATTTATCAACTGGACGACCCTGAAAAGGGGTACGATGTCTACTTCGATCGTCTCGGCGAGAAGCGCAATACCTCCTACCCCGGCGCCACCATCGACCTGGCCCGGCAGCCAAGCGCGGTCAACCCCAAACTACTGGCCTATGTCGAAGCACACCCGCTGCCTTCGACATTGATCTGGCGTGACTACGAGGAAATCCGTGCGCTGTTCGACGGCGGTGACGACGGAGCAGCTCGACGGGAAGCCCCGACGACCCGCCGAGAGGCGCCGACAAGCGGCCGCGACGCCCGCTCAGCCGGCCCAGATACTGGAGCAGACGCCCCACCGGCGGATGACGAATGGCAGCCCCCACCGGAACGGGGTGCCGCGCCCCCCAGGACCGGGCGGGGCGCCCCTGCCGCCGAGCCGGTGCAGCAGCGCGGCCGTGGCGAGCGCGACGACGGGGCCGAGCGTGGTCCTGCCACCCGCGGCCGTGCCACGCCTCCGGTCGAGGAAGAGCTGCCTTGGGATGAAGAAGATGCAGCCGCCAATCCCCCGCCGGTCACCGGAGGCAAGCGGGCGGAAGAATTGAGTAAGCGCTTCCAAAACCGCCGATGACCGAGGGCCGCCGCAAGCTGACTGTGGCAGCGCCTACCGAGGAGAGCGACGTGCGCTTTTTCTCGACAGGCAGCACATTGCTGGACCTGGCCCTCGGCGGGGGCTGGGCCCATGACCGGGTGATCAATCTGGTCGGCGATCGGTCCACCGGCAAGACCCTGCTGGCGGTGGAGGCGTGCATCAACTTCGCCCAACTGCCCAAAGCCCGCGCGCGCTATGGCGAGGCCGAGAGCGCGTTCGATCAAGCTTATTTTTATCAGATGGGGCTGCCGCGCACCGTCACCTTCCCCGACGAGCCACTCCTGACGGTACAAGATTTCTATGCCGACGTTGAAAAATTCATCAAGACCAAGAGCGGCAGCGGTCCCCTCCTCTACGTGCTGGATTCACTTGATTCACTTTCGGATGTGGAAGAGCTCGAAAACGACATGGGCGCGCCCTCGTTTGGACATAAAGCCAAACTGATGGCACAGTTCTTCCGCCGCTTGATCACGCCAATGAAGACGGCGCATTGCACTCTGATGATCGTCTCACAACTGCACGATAAAATCGGCGTGGTGTTCGGCGAGAAAAAGGCCCGATCCGGCGGTCTCGCCTTGGGTTATTTCAATTCTCAGGAAGTGTGGCTGGCCGAAACAGGGAAGGCTAAGCGCACCGTGCTCGGCCATGAACGCGTCGTCGGGATCGACGTGCGCGCGCGGGTGAAAAAGAACAAGGTCGGCATCCCGTTTCGCGAAGTGCCGCTGTCGCTGCTGTTCAACTATGGCATCGACGACGAGGAATCACTGTTGAACTGGCTGCATGCGTTGAAGCTGCCCTTTGCGCAATTGGGGCTGGCCGACGAGCGGGTCGTCCGGCAAGAATTGTACCGTTTGCGCGCGGCGCGTGACTACGCGGCCATCAGCGTATTCCGTAATTCGTTGATCACCGTGGTGCGCCAATACTGGCAACGCATCGAGCAAGAGCTGCGCCCGGAGGTGCAGAAATATGAACGGGCCTCCTAGCGGTTTAACCCAGCACCAAATTCGCCACCGCTATTTGTTGCTGGCCATGCAAGACTTGGGCTGGTGCGCTGGCGAGCTGGCCGAGCTGATCATCCGCTCGGCCAACGCCGCTGAGGTAATCGATGAGGCGCGCTTTGGATACGCTGCAAGACTCGATCACGACGTACCTGACCCAGCGCCGTACCAAATTGCTTGCTTTGACACGTGAAATGCGTACGCAAATTGAGCGTGACTTGCGCATTGAGTGGAGCAATTACGACTTTACCATTCGCCAGGGCCGCCACGTGTTAAAGCCTCGACTGCCGCCCCCAGCAGCTCCAGCGGTGGACCCGGACGAAATCACCCGCACCGTAGGAATAGCGATGGCAGAGCAATTGAAAAAAGCCAGTATGGAGTAGCCGTCGTGGTCGAACACCCCTCTCTCGTTGGGCGCTTGGTGACCTGGCCGTCGATGGAGCTAGTGGTGGAACCAGGCGAGCACCCAACCGAATCTCATACCGTGAAGACCAAGCACATTCAACGACGCGGCTTAGTTATCTTCGATCAACGTGGCGTGGGCGAGGACTCGACCTATCTCACCGTGCTCTTGGCCAAAAACATCGATCCTCATTGCCCACCAAATGATGAAGGCCACTTCTTGGTTTTACGTCCCGGCAGTTGGACCCCTGAATAATGACCCCAGCCATCCTCGACGCTATCCGCACCTTCTGCGACGAGCTGTTGGTCCACGAGGGCCTGCTGATCACGCCTGCGCGTCAAGCCGAGATGCTGGCCGAGCGCATCGCACTGACAGGCACCGGGCTCGACTACGCGCGGGTGATGGCACATTCGTTGATCGGCCACTGTGTATGACCCGGATCGACCCGAAGGAAATATGTGCGCAACTGAATTCTATCGAGCGCGAACTCGGTCAGATTTTGGTTCGCCACCTCATTCCTGTTCCTCAAGATGCCAGGACGATGATTGAGCTTCGCATCCTTCAGATGCGCTTGCACACCGTGGCCCAGGAGATCACGCAAATTCTGCTTGATATGCCGAAGCCGCGCTCCTGGTGGGGGTGGTGATGCGCATCGGCGGTGGCCACGCCAAGGGAAGCGCCTTCGAGCGGTTGGTTAACACACAACTGTCCTTATGGCTGACCCAAGGGGCGCGTGCCGACCTGTTCCGGCGCAACGTGTTGTCTGGCGGCAGCTTTACCCAGCGCGCGCGCCGCGCCGATCCCGAAGCCGGCATGCCAGGCGATCTCTCAGCTAACCACCCGCTGGCGTTCGCTTTCCTCGGCCAGGTTGCGGTAGAATGTAAGCATCATCATCAGGTGCAACTGGCGCATTTTTTACTGGAAGCCAGGCGCACTTCGTTCTTGATGAAAACCTATTACCACACCTGCGATCAGGCGGCCCCGTTGGGGTTGATCCCATGGGTGGTGGCCAAGGAGGATCGGCGCCCAGCCTTTATACTCATGCCGGGCGAAATCGGGCATATCGCGGCAATGTGCCCAAACGGCAGAGTCGGCGTGATGTATCATACCCTCTTCACGGAGGCCATCACGCTCATACGTTTAGATGAATGGACTCGCCACGTCGACCCGCAAACCTTCGTCCGCGCGCTCACAGAGAGGCCACGACAATGATCCTGACCGCCGACCTACACCTCGACGATCGCGCGGAAAATTCCTATCGCTGGGCGGTCCTCGACGCGTTGATCGACAACGCCGAACAGGGGTCAACCGTCGCCATCCTCGGTGATCTGACGGACGATCGCGGTCGATTCTCCGCCCTGTTGGTCAACCGGATGGTCGAGCGCCTAGTCACCTTGACCCAGTGCGGCGTGCAGGTGCGGATTCTCCAGGGCAACCACGATGCCCCACTCTCGGGGCCGTCTTTCTGGGGCTTCCTCAATACCATCCCCGGCATCGCCTACATCGCCGGCGATCCAGTGCTCGAAGAGGGTGGTAGGCTCTTTGTTCCTTACCAAGCCGACCCGGCGTTGCTCGCGGGGTTTCTGAAGGGTCCGTATGATCAGGAGCGTGTGGTGTTCTTGCACCAATTGATCACCGGCGCCAAGGTGCGCGGGCGCGCGTTGGAGGGGATTTCGACCAGCATCTTGCCGTCCAGCTTGCCGACCTATGCTGGTGATATCCATGCGCCGCAAAAGGTCGGGCCTGTGACCTATGTGGGGGCGCCGCACCCGGTGGATTTCGGCGATGATCACCGCTGCCGATTACTGGTGCTGGATGACAAGAGTTTCGCTATAAAGCGTGAGATCAAACTGACCCCGATCCGCAAGCTGATTGCCGAAATCGACACCGCGGGGGCATTGGATCGGCTGGACTTGCGTGCTGGCGATCAGGTTAAGATACGGTTCACCATGCCCGCCGAGGACACGGCGCGCTGGCCGGCCCATGCCGCGGCGATCGCCGCCTGGGCTGAGCGCGTTGGAGTCACCGTCAGCGGCACCGAGGTGGCGCTGAACACGGCCGAGACAAAGGCGGTATTCGATGCCGACCTGGACAGCCCCGCCGATCTGCTGGCCGCGTTTGCCAAGGTGGAGGGGATTGAGGGTGATTTACTAAAAGCCGGCGAAGTTTTGTTAGGAAAGGCCAGCCGGCGGTGAGAATACCGGCAGCGATGCCGGTAGCGGGGGCGGCCAGGCGCCGATTGAAACCCAGGTCAACGATGCCGCCGACCGCGCCGCACAAGCGCTTCTGCTCGCCCGTCTGCCGCAACGCCTGGCACGCCCAGGAACAACGGCACGCACTCGCCTTGCTTCGTAACCGCCGAAAAGCCGCAGGCACCAAAATCCTCTGACTGGAGGCAATATGTTGCACCACCTCGCCGACCACTTGACCACGCGGCTCTTTTCCTTCGGCGCGGCCGTGGTTGTGGCGACCTGGCTGACCACAATCGCCGGGGCTGGCGTGGTGTTCTTGCGCCGCCATGGTGCTGGTCACCCGCTCACCGTGCGCGGCTTCCTCTCCTTCCTGATCCCGCGCCAGCTTTGGCTGCTTCCCAGCCCCCGCCGCGACGTGCTTTATTACCTGGCGAATTACATGTTATTGCCCATCCTGGCGGTGCCGTTCTTGCTCTCCAATCTCGCCGCCACCCTGGCGGTCTACCGGCATCTGACGGCCTGGTTCGGTCCCCACCCGCAGGTGCCGGCCGCGCTGTGGCTCTGGTTTGGTTTGCTGATGGCACTGCTGATGGTGGCGGATTTTTCCACCTTTTTGATTCATTATTGTGAGCACAAGCTCGGGCCACTTTGGGACTTGCATAAAGTGCATCATTCCTCGACCTGGCTGACCCCGCTCACCAACAAACGCCTTCATCCGTTTGAAGTGGTGCTCGATGTCTGCGGCAACGCCCTCCTGATCGGGGCGGTCAGTGGTGGCGCCTCCTACGCGCTGGGGCTGCCGCCCTACGATTCCAGCATCATGGGCTTGGACATTTATTTCCTGGCTAATTTTTTCGGCTTCTACCACCTGCGCCACTCGCACATCGACATGGCCTATCCGGCCTGGCTGGAGCGCTGGCTGCTGAGTCCGGCGCAGCACCAACTACACCACAGTCGCGAGCCGCAGCATTGGGACCATAATTTCGGTCTGTGCTTGGCGGTATGGGATCGCGTGGCCGGCACGCTGCTGCCCTCGCAACCGCGCACCACCTACCAGATCGGGCTGCCGGAACGGGAGCGCCTCGGCTATGAAACCATCGCCGGGTTTTACCTGACTCCAGTGCTACGCGCAGGCGCGCGTGCATCACGGGTCGGGCGACCCTGGTTGATATATTGCCTGCCTTGGCGGCGGCCCCAAAAAACGACCATCCCGCGGCCACCAGCGAAGATGGTTGGTTAACATCAACAACAAGGAGCCTGCTTCGTGAATTTACGCCATTGGTCCCCGCCCGAAATCGCCTCCCTTTTGGAGTGGTGGCATCAAGGCGCGACCCCGGCCACGATCAGCCGCGAGGTCAAGCGCAGCCAAACGGCGACCGAGGCGCGCATCAAGCGCATGGGCCTGGTGCGCGGTAACGCCCCACCCGACCCGGCGCGAATTTCGGCCGACCGGCAACGGTCCAACGCCATCCACTACGCTCGCGGCCACACCCTGCCACCGCTGCCCAGCGAGCAATCCTCATGACCCAGCGCGTCGTGGCCTGGATGGTCGGACCTCCAGCGTCTGTCGTCCATAATTCCTTCCTGCACGGACCCTCTCCGTATAGTGGAGATGTGGCCAAGCACATGCGGGAGGGCGACGTGCTGATCGGCAAGAACATCCATGGCGACGTGGTGGTGGCCGAGCGGCTGCTGAACGGCCGCCTGATGCCCTACCTGGTCGGTAAAGGCTACATCACAACCGGGTACCACCCCTATGAACACCCCGCCGCCCAGCAGCGTGTTGCCGCCCATTGCCATCCGTGATCTATCGGTGCTGTCCTATGCCTGTGGCTTTACCTATTGGTGCTACCGAGCGCCAGAGCTGGCGTGGCACTTGGTCGACATGAACGCTTTGGCGGCGTTGGGCATCGTCAAGCACGGCGATGTGGTGCTGGTCAGCGCTGAGGATGGTGCCGGGCAGTATTTCGTTGACAAACACGGTCCGAAGCCAGTGCTGCGGGCCATGATCAGCACGCCGATCCACCGATAACTAAAGGAGTAGGCCGGCATGGAATACAAAACCGCCATCAGGGCTCTCCGGGGGACGGTCCCTGATTTATCGAAACCATCGATGGCCGCCTTGGCATACGTTCTGCGCCATCCTCAAATGTGGCCAGAAAAATACGCAAAAAGGGGCTGGTGTTTCACTGATTGTCGTCAGTGCGCGATGGGACTTACCGCTGTTCTGTGGCCTCATGCAATGCAATTGTCAAACACCACCGGGCGAATGCAGGGAGCTGTTAATCCGTTTAGTCTACCCACTATAAGCAAGTTGTTTAATCTTAACTATGCCCAAGCCAAAGACATTTTTGTTCTTGCTCCGCCCGCTGCCCAAGAAAGCCCAGAAAAATTCGCCGACTTTTTGGATCTGATAGGACCCGCCCCATGAAGTGGGTCATTGTGTTCTATTTCATCGGCACACACCAGATAGCTGATGTCGGCAGCCGACTCTATGACACGCAACTGGCCTGCTGGCTGGTTGCGCGTGATAACCCCAAGCCGGCTCACACCGCCGCCGTATGCGCCCCGGCCGGACCATGACCAACATCGTCTTCCACACGGTAGCGTTAGAATATTTCCAATCCTATCAAAAGCAGACCACCATGCGGCTGGATCAGCCGCCGGGGCTCTATTTCCTGACCGGCCGCAACGAGGTTGATCCTCACCTGGGGGCCAACGGCGCGGGCAAGTCAGCCCTGTTCGCCGCCTTGCTTTGGTGCCTCTATGGCCGCTTGCCTGGCGGCGAGCGCGGCAATGTCGCCACCAACAGTCATGAGCGAAAACCACACGTCATCGTCACTCTGTCGATCAACGATGCTGTCCATGTCATCAAGCGCTGGGCGGCGCCCGAGCGCGTCGTTCTTGACGACCAAGCAGTTGAGCAGACAACGATCGACGACCTCCTGGGACTGACTCGTCAGCAATTCCAGCAAACCGCCTTTTTCGGGCAAGACACACCTACATTCTATGACCTGTCGGTGCCGGAACGCGGCGCCTTGCTGGAAGGAGTGCTCGACCTCGAAATTTGGCGCCAAGCCGCCGACGCCGCCGCGGCCGAGGAAACCGATCTGCTGCACGCCATCGAGCGTGAGACCGTCGCCATGGCCACGCTGGAGGGCAAAAGCGCGGCACTGGCGACCGAGGCGGTAGCCCTGGACCAGCAGCAAGCGGCCTGGCGGGAAAGCCAGCAGGCGCGCATCGACACCGCCATAGCGGCGGTGGCCGCCGCCGAGCAGAGGATCGCCGACGCCCAGGCCGAGCTGGTCAAGCTGGACCGAGAACAAGGAGAATTGCCTGCCGATCCAGGCGAGACCACGGCGCCGGTGCGCGCCGAGCTGGAAACCCTGCTGCGCGAGCACGCCGAGATCCTGCTGGTTCAACGCGACGCGGCAAGCCTATTGGCTTTCTACCAATTGC
>Ga0307478_10002417_pt1 | contig 14702 bp, 8 predicted proteins | sample atmos_gasesECM4C_2_FD_203713 | JGI IMG/M metagenome (GOLD analysis project Ga0307478, IMG submission 203713) | Hardwood forest soil microbial communities from Morgan-Monroe State Forest, Indiana, United States - atmos_gasesECM4C_05 | ecosystem: Environmental > Terrestrial > Soil > Temperate...
AGCGACGGAAGCGTGTAGGTGAACGACTGCGTTCCCCATTGCAACTGAAACGTCTGGGGCTGGCTTGAATCGTTGAAGGCCACCAATATCCTCGAGTTGTCGGGAGCAGGATTGACGAATGCCGCCGTCACGATGCCGGCGGCATTACTGGAATAAATGCGATTTGCGCCAGGCAAAACATATTTGCTGAAATTGCCCATGGTGTAATATTCGCTGCCGTAAGCGATATTGCCGGAAGTACTGTTCACGGTCACGATTGGAGTGCACGTGCTGCAGCCACCCGTGTGAGGGCCATTATTCTCGTCTAGCGCCAAACTCCACTTGACGTAAGCCCTCGCCCAGTTCCGCATACACTGTGTAATCTCCTCGAAGTCCAGTCTTGTCTGGTCGGAATTCGTTACGAAGCCAGAGTGCTCCGTTTCATAGGTACCTATGCTGGAAAACATGTTTTGGATGGGAGTCATCGCTCCCGGCGTGGAAGCGTAGCCGTGCCACGCGACACCAGCTATCTGGCTCAGACTTTGGTTCGAAAGAACATTTTCCGGATAATCCGGCCTGTCCCAGTTGTGGTCGTAAACCAGGACCTTCGTATTAAGGCCCGCTGCAGTGAGCGCAGGCGCCACGTAACTAAACAAAGCCGTCGCCTGATTGGTTTGCGATGTTGGGCAATCGGCGGAAGAAAGAATTGCAGGCATGCACATCCCCGGATAGTTGGTAGGAACGTACAGCGGTTCGTTCTGTAGGGAAATATAGTCGACGGTTACGCCTGCCGCCGCATACGCTTGGATGTAGTCGACAAAATAGTTCGCGAACGGAGTGTACATGCTGGAGAGAAGGGATCCGCCAATCATGGAACCCGAGTCTTTCATCCAACCTGGTGGGCTCCAGGGATTTGCCATAATTTTGATTTGCGGATTGAGCTGCTTGGCCTGCAGGATGAGGGGGATAATATCCACCAGATCGTGCGCAATCGAAAAATGCGCCAGTGTTGGGTCCGCTTGGCCGTTATTGTCGTCAAACGAATATACGCTCCGCGCCAGGTCAGAGGCACCCATCGGATTGCGAAGGAAACTGAGCCCAATGCCCTTGCCTTGGCGAGTAAACAGATTGTTCATGGCTTGGGAGAGCTGGGCCGGCTGGGCGACCTCATTCAGAAGATACATTGCCGAGTCTGTGGTTGCGGCCCCAAATCCCTCGATGGGTTGATACACCTGCGTTTCATCCAGATAAACCACATTGCTGCCGCCGCTCTTGGTCGAGAAACTCACGCTTGGTTGTGGCGTCAACTGCATCGTCTGGTCGTCGGTTGTCACTACGATCGAAACCGCCGGGCCGCTTCCGGGCGGTGTGAGGGTGTAAGTACCTGTTGCCAATGCACTCTGTGAATAGCCCTGGGCCATCGCGATTGACTGGATCGTGGTTGTCGATGTGATCGTGACCGGATTCTTGTATTGAGTTGAAGAAGTCGTCGGCGTCGTTCCATCGGTCGTGTAGTAGATCGATGCGTTTGCAGTGCTATCCGTCAGAGTGACTGTCTGCCCTGCCTGAGTCTGACTGTAAGAGCCCGGCACGGGCCAGAGCGCGGGTGTAGCCGCGGCAGGCGGAGGTGGGGGTGGCGGGGGGACGACGGAAGATCCGCCTCCGCCGCAGCCTACTGACACAAACGCCAGTGTGAGGGTGGAGAACCAGTTACAGCGGGCTCTCCACCGCGAAGCAGGGAAACGATGTCCTTGCATTTTCACTCCACCAAATCTTTGCAGCCCTATTAAATTTCGCTGTGAGACCCCACATTTTCTCGCGGTCGGAACGGGATTTATCGTTGCGGTGAGAGAGCTGCGGGTTTTCTGTAGCGTTAGATGCTTGACCGGGCAGTGGATTTGCGCACGACCAACTCTGGTTCGATCGTAATTTCCGGAACATACTTCATCCGTCCTTCAATTTGATCGAGCAACGTGCGCGCCGCGATCGCCCCCATTTTTTGCATTGGCTGTCTCACAGTCGTGAGCGGCGGGCTGATGTAGGCAGAGTTCTGAATGTCGTCGAAGCCCACCACCGACACATCGTCCGGCACACGCAGGCCTGCCTCCAGGAAAGCGCGGATGGAACCGATCGCGGAAATATCGTTGTAGGCAAACAGGGCGGTAAAAGGCTGCTTGCGGGCCAGCAATTGCTTGGCAAATGGATAGCCCAGATCTGGTGTGGGATCATCGCCTTCGAGCTGAACAATCAATTCTGGCTGCACGGAAATACCCAATTCGGAGGCGACTTCGCAAATCGCGTTCCACCGTACGTCCGAATCAGCGCTCACCGCCGAGCCTTTCATGAAGGCGATTTTCCTGTGGCCCAGATCGACCAGATGGGTCAGCGCCAGCGATGCGGCACGGTGGTGATCCAAAACAATATTAGTTACTCCTTTGATTCGGCGATGGCCGGCAACGGCTACGGTCGGCAGAGTAAGTTGTTCAGTCAAGGAAGTGTCTACCGTGATGAACCCTTCGACTCCGCGTTCCACAAGCATGGTCGAGTACGTTGCCAGCAGTTTATTATCGTGGCGGTGAGTAACAGTAAGAAAGAAGAAGTTCTGCTCTCGAAGATAACGCTCCATGCCACTAATCACGACGGAGCCGTAAGCATCGCCCATTTCCGCCAGAAGCACTCCGATCGTATAGGTGCGCTTAACTCGCAGGGACCTGGCGAAGAAATTGGGCCGATAGTTGAGGTCGCGCGCCGCCGCCAAAATCCTGCTTTTTGTACGCTCCGGGACGGAATGCGAAGCTGAGGAATTGTTCAGGACGGCGGAAACCGTGCTGGCGGTAAGCCCTACACATTCAGCTACCGATTTCAGCGTTACCGGCGCCTTTTTGCCCCGACTTTCTTTCTTTTCTTGAGGCTTCATCGCGAAGGCTATCCTGAGCCCTTTCCTGCCTTTTGGTCTCTGTGGCGTTCGATCTTTGCTGCTCCGACCTGGGATCGCATCTCAGAGCAATTGCAGAATACGACACGCGTGATATTGCGATTTCCCCCTAAGAATATCGATATTGCTCTGTATTTTTCTCTTGACAACGAAAGGTGTTTGGGACTAAACCTTCGTGCAGAGTGGAATAGTACAGAAGTACTAGCTGAAATGCTAGTAAAAGAACGATATTCTTAATCGCTCCGGATTTTGGGCGATTTTTGGCAGTAACCGGGGTACGGTCGGCAAGTCTGATCGGTTTAGGGTCAAAAGCCCGTCCTTGTGGATGGGACCAACTTCTAGCGTGGGAGAAACTCCATGATGAGCTTCGTTCGCTGGGCGCTCGCCTTGTGTCTTGTGCTGTTCGCGGCGGTTTCAGCATTTCCACAAAGTAGGAACACCGGCGAGATTCGCGGCACGGTGTCGGCTGGGGGAGCTGTGTTGCCGGGCGTGGCTGTCACTCTCACGAACATCAATACCGGGGAGACCAAGGATTTCGTCACCAACCAGGCCGGTCTCTATGACACCATCTCAACGCCTGCCGGAAACTACACCATCAGCTTTACGGCCAAGGGCTTCAAGAAGCTGGTGCGCGGCCCCATCGTGCTGCAGGTCGATGTGATCACCGAGGATGCCAACATGGAAGTTGGCGCGATCACAGAGACGGTGACGGTGGAAGCCGGAGGCGCGCCGCTCGTGCAGACCGAAACCGGTCAGCAGGGCGTCATTATGGAATTCAAAACTATGGCAGAGCTGCCGCAGTCGGGGGGCGGGATCACGGGCGCAGACTGGGCTGCTTTCAACATCTACCTGCCGGGCGCTTCAGGCACTACAAACGGGCGGACCTCGCAGTCCGGGGGCGCTTGGAATGCGGGCGACGCGGTTTCCATCAACGGCAACCTGCCGAACTTCGGCAACTTCCTTCAGGACGGCGCCAGCACCTTACTGCCGGCGAGCTACAACAACGACGATGAAATCTTCGAGACCATTCAGGAAGTTCAGGTCAACACCTCTTCCTTCTCGGCGCAATACGGCATGGGCGGCGTCATGTTCAACCAGATCAGCAAGAGTGGAACCAACGGTTGGCATGGGTCCGGCTATGAGTTTTTCTCGCAAAACTTTCTAAATGCCAACACCTATTTCGGTGATCAGCAGCCTAAGTTGACCACAAACAACCTGAACCCCACGGGCCCCCTAATTCCCAACCCAGCGGCGCAAGTGCCGTATCTGCGGTACGACCAGTTTGGCGCCTCCGTCGGCGGGCCTATCATCAAGAACAAGCTCTTTTTCTTCTTCGACATAGACAGGATCGTCAATAACACCGTGTACAACAACGGGATTAACGACTTCGCCACCGTTCCTACGGCCGCAATGGAGGCGGGTGATTTCACTGGCATGCAACCAATCTATGACCCGCTCACCACAACGTGTCCTAGCGGTCCGCCGACATGTGCAAACACGGGACCTCTTGCTCGCACGCCTTTCTCCGCCGAATGCGGCGGCCTCAACATGATTCCGAACGGCACCAACTGCGGAGGAGCGCCCAGCCGGATGGACCCCGTGGCGTTGGCTATTATGACTTCCAAGTATGGATGGCCCACCGCGGCGCAAGGGGTAGGAAGCTGCAACCTCTCGGGTCCGATCCCGTACCCGAACGAGTGTCAAAGTAACTTCTACAACGCGCCTAAAACTCCCTCCCCGGTTCACCGATATTTTGGGCGGTTGGATTACGACCTGAGCGCGAAGCACCGCATCATGTTCTCAATTAGCCAGAAGGATAACCCCGGAGTCGATAACGGCGTGTTCAACTGCCCGCTGAATTGCGGTAGCGGGGACGTGGACGGTTGGAACACTCAGGTCACCGAGACCTGGACGATCACGCCGACGATCGTCAACGAAATCCGGATGGGGTACACCAAGCAAGGCAACTGGTTCCAATCTCAGTCGATTGGATTGAACCCCGCAACCGCATTTGGCCTGCAAGATACGCATTTTAACCAACTCCCCTTTATCGGCAACTCAAGTATTTATGGTGGATTCGGCGGCCCGTACAACGTAAGCACCTTGTCGCCCGCCACAGACGCCATTTACATCGAGAACTCCTTTGACCCCTCCGATATGGTGACGCTGGTCAAGGGCAGGCATGTTCTGCATTTCGGGATTGAGGTGTTGATGGCCGAGGGCAACACCACGGCCTGGGGTTCCAACAGCGCCGGCAACTACGGTTTTACTGGACAATATACCCAAGGCGTAACCGCAGGAGCGCTGGATGGCACCACGGGCTCGGGCTTCGCGGATTACCTACTCGGCAACGTGGCTCAATGGGGCGCGCAGAATCAGGGCCTGACGGGAATGCGGCTGAAGAGCCCACAGGCCTTCGCTCAAGACGACTTCAAAATCAAGCCCAATCTCACCCTCAACCTCGGCGTGCGCTGGGAGGGGAACACGGGCATGAGCGAGGTCCAGAATAAACTTGGCGATTTCGACCAGAATCTGGTCAATACCAGCGGCCCCTTTGCGGGCACGCTCGGCGGGATATGGATTGCCCCTCAGGATAACCGAACGACCTTGCAGAAGCCGGTTTGGGATCTCTTCCTTCCTCGGGTAGGTTTTGCCTGGTCGGTCAAGAACGACACCGTCATCCGGGGCGGCGTGGGGTTCTTTGCCTATAACTACAGCATGGATCTCTACGGTGGTGAGGGCGGCGCGCAAATGGGTTTCGGCGCTACCTCTGAGGGCAACATCAGCGACCCTCTCAGCGGCGCCGGGGACATCGGCTGGATTTCCGGTACCGGCAACACTACGCCACTCTATTTAAGCTCGAGCGCCCAGATGATGGCCAACGCCCTGCCTTACATTCAGGGCTCGAAGAACCCGGCAACCTTCACCACCAATCCCGTATTCAGTCTACCTTACGAACCCTATAACATCCGGCCGGGAGAGATCTGGGAATGGAACCTCTCCATTGAACGCCAGTTCGCCAGGGACTTTGCTGTGTCGGCCACTTACGTCGGCAGTCACGGGGCGAATCTGCAATACAAAACCGACGCGAACCAAATCACCAACCCGGCCCTTCTGGCCTCGAACGATGTATCGGGCTGTAACGGGGCAACACCCGCAACACCCACATCAGGCCCCTCCGGTACCCTCGTTTGCGCGCGTCCCTATCCGGCGTTTGGAAGCCTTTCCGGCTCAAACTTCAACGCCATCTCCAACTACAATTCGCTGCAACTCGACGTGCGCAGCCGTTATTCTCATGGGCTGACCTTCGATCTCAACTATGCTTGGTCGCACTTCCTGGACGACCAGGACTCGGCCGGATGGGGCAGCACGGCCGGGGCTCAGGTCTGGCAAATCGGAAACAATCTCTCCAGTAACTACGGCAACTCGAACTTTGACGTACCGCAAGCGCTCAAAGGGACCGCGGTATACGAACTGCCGTTTGGCATGGGCAAGCCCTTTATGAACCAGCATGCCGCTCTCGACGCTGTGCTTGGCGGATGGCGCTTGTCAGGGACGTTTATCTACCAGAGCGGCACTCCGTTCACGGTGCAGGACAGCGGCGATAACGACTATTCGCAGGCCGGCACTGCGTTTGCCAACCCCATTCCAGGTATGAACCCCTTTTCAGGCACCTGCAACGTTAACGGCGTGGCCGTACCCACGCACTCAGTGACCTGCTGGTTCAACCCTGCAGCCTTTCAGACCCCAGCGGAGCAGGGCAACGGATCGTTCGGGTATGGACGCAGAAACACGCTCTTCGGGCCAAAACTGTCTGACGTCAACTTGGCTCTGGCGAAGACCTGGCATTACAAGGAACGAGCTGGGCTCACACTTACCGGAAACTTCGTTAACGTCTTTAACCATCCGAGCTTCTCATTACCGGGCACTGGCGGACCTAACGGCAATCCTGACATCAATAGCCCGAGCAGCGCGCCGAACATCACGCAACTTGCCAACGGGCCACGTACGATCCAACTGGGCGCGCGGCTATTCTTCTAGCGGCGCTCGCGTAACAAGTAAGGACGGCGGCATGCCGCCGTCCTTCTTTTTTGCGGCAGACGGTCGAGATGCTAAGACACGATTCGTCCGCCGTACAATCGTGACATGAGGATACGAGAGTTCGTTGTCTTATTTTGGGTGGTTCTATGTCTCGGGTTGCCGACGTGCTTCTCTCAATCCACTCCGAGCCGCCAGCAGCAGATTGAATCGCACAACCGTCAGGCTGGGGAATACCTGAAGCAGAACAGACCCGATCTGGCGATACCGGAATTTAGAGCCATTGTTGCCCTCGATCCGAATAACGTGGACGCTCGCGGCAACCTGGGCACGCTGCTGTTCTTCCGGGGAGACTATACGAATGCGATTCCAGAGTTCCGCGCTGCGCTGAAACTGCGGCCTACCTTGTGGAAGACGCAATCTCTTCTAGGCATCGCTGAGAAACGCACGGGCGACATCAGCCGGGCTCGCAGCGATTTGGAAAAAGCGTTCCCGAACGTGCAGGAGGAAAAGATTCGGATCGAGACCGGGATGGAGCTAATCGAAATCGACTCCGCGACGGGCGATCTGGATAAAGCCGCGGGGATCGTGAGCGAGCTTCGAAAGCTGGAACCTACCAACGAAGCTCTCCTCTATACCGCCTACCGAATCTATTCCGATCTTGCTAACGAGTCCCTGCTGAGCTTGTCGGTCGTGGATCCGAACTCGGCCCGCATGCAGCAAGCGATGGCGCACGAGCTGGCGAAGCGAGGGAATGCCGCCGAAGCCATCGAGCACTACCGGGCTGCGCTCAAGATTGACCCCACGCTTCCCGGATTACATTTTGAGCTCGCCGATATGCTCAGGACTTTGTCGACGGCGGAAGGTCGGGAAGAGGCCGAGAAAGAGTACGAGGCAGCGCTGGAGGCCAATCCGTTGGATGAACAGGCTGAATGCAGGCTTGGAGACATCGCTTTTCAACGATCCGATTTCAAGGAAGCGTTCGGGCGTTACACCCGGGCCGTTAAGCTGCAGCCGGGCGATCCCGAAGCCAACATGGGCATGGCCAAGGTTTTGATAGCAATGGATCAACCGCAGAAAGCCGAGCCGCTGCTGGAGCACGCGATTCAACTCGACCCCACCAGCGCCGTGGCTCACTTCCGCCTGAGTACAGTCTATCGACAGGAGGGACGCACCGCCGAAGCTAAACACGAGCTCGAGGAATATCAAAAGTACAACCAGATAAAGGAGAAGCTTCGGAAGATTTATCACGATCTGAATCCGGACCAGGCCGTGGACGAAAACGTCGATGCGAATCCTCAGAAATAACCAAAGAGATCACTAAGAGGTCGTTCGGCAGCGCCAGCATTTCAGGGATTTGTTTTGTCTCACGAGCATCAGATAGCGAGCACCCCGATGAGGAAGACACTTCTTGCGGCGGCGATATTGTCATCGGTCGTTCCATTGTTAGCCAGCTCTTACTACCCTGCCCGCCTGGATGATCCAAGAGCAATTTACCTGACGCAAGAGAATTTTGCGGTTAAGGGCGATGGAATCGCAGATGATTCCGCCGTCTTACAGCAAGCCATCAATCAGGTCCAGGAGAAGACCAATCAGGGCATCCTGTTCGTTCCCGCGGGCCGCTACCGTTTGACCAGGACTATCTATATCTGGCCGGGAATCCGGTTGATCGGGTTCGGGGCCACGCGTCCCGCCTTTGTGCTCGCCGCCAACACTCTCGGTTTCGAGCATGGGCCCACCTATATGTTGTTCTTCGCGGGTGCTCGCCCGAGCACGAATGTGCCTCCGCCGGACGCCAGTCCGGGCACGTTCTATTCCGCAATCAGCAATATCGATATTGAAATTCAAGACGGAAACCCCGGCGCCGTAGGCATCCGTGCCCACTATGCCCAGCATTGTTTTCTTGCTCACATGGATTTTCACATCGGCTCGGGACTTGCCGGAATTCATGATGGTGGCAACGTCGCGCAAGACCTGCATTTTTACGGGGGCCAGTACGGCATCTGGACCCGGAAGCCCTCCCCTGGGTGGCAATTCACAATTATCGACGCGACGTTTGAGGGACAGCGCGAAGCCGCGATCAGGGAGCACGAAGCGGGACTAACCCTGATCCGCCCGCAATTCAAAAATGTCCCCACGGCGATTTCCATCGATGCTCAATATTCCGATGAACTGTGGGTGAAAGACGGGCGCATGGAGAACGTGACCGGCCCCGCCGTAATCATCAGCAATGAGAACAGCGCCCGCACCGAGATCAACATGGAAAGCGTCATCTGCCGGAAGGTTCCTGTTTTTGTGGCTTATCGCGAGAGTGACAGGCACATCGCAGGTTCGGCAGAAACGTACGAAGTGAAACTTTTTTCTCATGGACTTCACTATGAGGATATTGGCGCCGTACCCGCGATTCAGGATGTGTATGAAACCGCACCGCTGAGCGCGCTGCCAAAACCAGTCAGGTCCGATATCCTGGATCTGCCGCCGATCGACACATGGGCCAACATCCGTTCCCTTGGCGCTAAAGGTGACGGTACAACCGACGATACCGACGCGCTCAGAAAAGCCATTGCTCAATACCGCGCGATTTACCTGCCCTCCGGCCAGTATCGAGTGACGGACACCATCACGCTGAGGCCGGATACGGTCCTCATCGGCCTGCATCCGAGCGTCACACGAATACTGCTTGCTGATTCGACCCCAGCCTTTCAAGGCGTTGGCAGTCCTAAGCCGCTGCTCGAAACCCCAATAGACGGTACGAATATCGTGACCGGCATCGGCCTCTATACCAACGGCATCAACCCACGTGCGGTGGCGGCGAAATGGATGGCCGGCGCAAATTCGATGATGAACGATGTCCGCTTTCTGGGCGGTCACGGCACGATTGATCCGAACGCCACGGCGGCAGAGAGTTCCAAAACGTGGCGCGAGATCTATAACAATACCCACACCGCCGATTCCAATCTGAATCGCCGCTGGGACGGACAGTACCCCAGCCTGTGGATCACTGGTGGAGGCACGTTCGTCGGCCTCTGGACGCCCAGCACCTTCGCACAAGCCGGCCTGTACATCTCGGATACTTCCACAGAAGGAAGAATCTACGAGCTTTCGAGCGAACATCACGTTCGCAACGAGGTAGTCCTGAACCATGCTTCCAACTGGCAGATCTATGCGCTCCAAACGGAAGAAGAACGAGGCGAAGGTGGATTCGCATTGCCGCTCGACATCCGGGATTCGAGCAATATCACCTTCGCAAACTTGCACATGTATCGTGTCGTAAGCGCTTATCAGCCCTTCCCATATGCAATTACGGTTACAAATTCCAGCAACATACGATTTCGCAACGTCCATTGCTACAGCGATAGCAAGGTGTCTTTCGACAACACGGTTTACGATGGGACCCACAAGATCGAAATACGCCAGCGCGAATTCTCCTGGTTGACGGTCTCCGGCAACGCCCCTCCCTCTAAATTGCCGGAACCTTCGCATGTCCTTGCTGAGGGTGCAAAAGTTGAAAAACTCGCTGGCGATTTCTTCAACATTTCCGGGGGAGCTGTTGACAGCTCAGGGGATGTCTATTTCGTAGATGCCAGATGGCAGACAATTTATTGCTGGTCGGCTCGAACCCATCAGCTCTCGAAAGTACGCGACAACCCGCTGGACCCAGTTCAACTGTTTTTTGATAAGTCTGGCGATTTGATGGTCGTTTCGTATGCGGGTAATGGAACTGTCTACGCCTTCAAACCCGGCGCGCAGGATGACGATATCACCCTGCTGCCCGCTGTTCCGGCCGCGCCGCGCCCGGGATTGACGCCAGTCTTGCCCGTCGACTACTGGCGAAACGAAAACGATTTTCTCGATACGATTTCTGTAGCGCAGCCCTATCAGTTCATTTCTCCGGACGGAACGACGTTCCTTCCCGCGGGAGCAAACTTTGTAACCGGCGAACTCTATTATGGTTCTAAGTTGAACAACACGCTGCGAGCTTTTGGTTTCGCCCCTGCAATTGCTGGCAAGCCTTTCTATCTTTCCGATGAAAATGGGGAGAAGACTTATGCCGCCACGGTCGAGCCTGATGGGACACTATCGGACCTGAAGCTCTTTACCGCACAAGGCGGAGAAAGCGTGACGGTAGACGACAAAGGCAACGTGTACATTGCGGCCGGTCAGATCTTTGCATACGACCCGTCGGGCCATCTCATCGATACCATAGAAGTTCCGGAACGCCCGTCGCAATTGTTGTTCGGAGGCCGTGACGGCCATACGTTGTTCGTTCTAGCTCGTAGCTCTTTATATGCTGTCCAAACCATTAATAAAGGACGCTGAATTTTGAGTTGCGCGCCGTTTAACGCGAGGCCCACAATCTTGGCAAGTCGACTTGTTACGTTTTCCCGCACGGGCGACCGATGCTAAGATGGCATTTAAATTCTTGCAGCATCTACAGGCCTGGGACAACCGGTATGGCGAGGACGGTAATCTTTTTCTTGTTGATGCTTGTGATCAACGCCTCATTGGCCCTGCTGCATCCTTTTAGCCTCTCTCGGCTCCTTCTTGTGTCCCTAATTTATGGTGCCACCACGTTGCTCGTCCTGTACGCGTTGTTTCATCCGCGCAACCAATGGCTGGTAGCCAACCGGTCGCGGGTGAATGGCGCGGGTTGCGTCGCACTGACGTTTGATGACGGTCCGGATCCAGTGGATACGCCCAAGCTACTCGATCTACTCCGGGAAAAAGGCGTGAAGGCAACGTTCTTTGTGATAGGAAAGCGGGCGGACCAGTATCCGGAAATAGTGCGCCGTACCTGGGCGGAAGGACACCTCGTCGCCAATCACACCTGGTCGCACGATTCTCTTTTTTGTTTTCTCACGCCCGGTCGTCTGCGGGCTGAGATCGAGCGCGGCACCGAGAGCGTTCGCCGCAGCTGTGGTTTCCGGCCGCGCTTCTTCCGCTCGCCGGTGGGCATGCGCCACCCGCTTCTTGGGCCCTATCTTCGGGACGCGGGACTGGAGTATATTTCTTGGACCATTCGGACACTTGATACCTTCACTGCGAATTCCAGCGTTCTTGCTCGACGCATCTTGAATAAAGCGGTAAGCGGGGACATCATCCTGCTGCACGATCATTTGCCTGGGGGAGCGGATGCCATGCTGGAAGCCTTGCCTCGGGTCATCGACGAACTCAGGGGACGGGGATTCGAATTCGTCCTGGCCGGCCCACGTGAGGATGCCGGCGGAACAATGGAACCCGCGGTATGCGAACCTGTGTCCTAATTCCGGCGTTCAACGAAGCCCCTTACATCGCTAAGGTTGTGGAAGGGGCTCGGCAGCATGTCGCTGAGGTTGTGGTGATCGATGATGGATCCAGCGACGGAACAGCGGAGATTGCCCGGGCTGCTGGCGCTACTTGTTTGCAATCACCAAGAAATTGCGGCAAGGCTTCGGCTCTGCGCGCGGGCATCGCTTTCGCGCGCGACCACGACTTTACTTACGTAATTACCCTCGATGGCGACGGCCAGCATCTGCCGGAGGATATCCCGTTCATGCTTCGCGTCGCCGAAGAAACTGGAGCGGACCTGGTCATTGGCGCGCGCTGCTTCGATCGCACCCTCATGCCTCGCTCCCGCTATTTCTCGAACATCGTTGGCAGCCGATTGGCTTCGGCGCTCATCGGCTGCGAAATCCGCGACAGCCAAAGTGGATTCCGGTTGTTTCGATTGGACAAACTTGGCGGAGCCAAACTGCGGAGCCGGTGCTACGAACTCGAGATGGAAATCCTGATCAAGATGGCCAGGTCGGGCTGCACCATCGCGCATGCCCCCGTCCGTATGATCTACAACAATGGCCACGCGCGCTCCAAGATGAAGCCGGTACGAGACACGGTGCGTGTCTGTCTCTGGTCCCTGGCATTTCGCTTTCTGGGAGCGTGACACGATCCTGCAATTTAGACCGTCATGAATTCTGCTTGCGTTCTTGATTTCTTCGGGGGTGCTGGTCGCCCAGTCCAACAATCTGCCGACCCGCATTTGGAGGGGGCGGCGGCGCGTGTTTGTGGACGGGAAGACAATGCGAGCGGCATAGTGTCGGCCCGACGGCCAGGCGGATCATGGAGAGCCACTAGGTGATCCGAAGATTTGAGGCCCACGCGCGGAAGTTCCTAACCCCCTTGCTCAGGGAGAGGCTTGACCCATGGCACGCTGCTGCCGCCGTATTTCTCGGAATTTTCATCGGCATCGTGCCTATCTATGGGCTTCAAACCCTCGCGGCAGTGGGCGTGGCCTTCCTCTTCAGACTTAACAAGCCGCTGACCGTGGCCGGCACTTTCATCAACAATCCGCTGCTCCTGCCCCTGATTGTTTTCTCTTCGGTAGAACTTGGATGTTTTCTCCGCGGCGGCTCATTCCGGCCTCTGAACCTGTCGACCCTGGCTGTCGCTCGCAACCATATTAACAAGGAGGAGCTTTTTATCTGGGTGATCGGCAGCGTGGCCCTTGGTATCCTGGTCGGCGGCGTTGGGGCGGCGATCACCGCGGTTGTGGTCCATCTTCATCTTAAGGCGTCTGCCAGTTCGGCGCTGCGGGAGCGCGTCCGCTTTGTAAACGAAGTCTTTGCCCAATCCGCGCTAACGGCTCGCAAGTTCGTGCGATGGAAGCTCCGGCTGGATCGGATATTTGAATTACTTGCCGCCGAAAACCTTGGGTCGGGAACAGTAGTGGATCTGGGCTGCGGCTACGGCGTAGCTCTTTGTTTTGTGGCTTTCGGCGATAACTCCCGGCGCATGGTTGGTTGCGACTTGGATGCGCATCGCATCGCCGTCGCTCGGCAGGCGCTCAGCACGCTGAACGCAGACGTGACTTTAGCCGACGTCCGCCATTTCGAGCTTCCGCCAGCCGGCTTGATTTTAATTCTGGATGTCTTGCAGTATTTGCCCGCTGCTGAGCAACTGGCCCTGCTGAAACGGTGCTGTTCGGCACTCGCGCCAGACGGAATATTGATTTTCCGGGTCCCTGATTGCGAACGCGGCCTCCGGTCCGCGATCGCCATGGCTTTCGAGCGGCTAATCTTCGCGATCGGCGGCGACGGCTTCCGGCCCCGAGTGCTGCCGATCGCAGAGTACCGCAGTGTGCTGGAGAACGTCGGAATGCAATTGGAAGAGCGCCGTCTCCAGAATCGGTTGCCCCTGGTGCACGTCCTGTTCGTCGCAAGAAAGCCTTCGATGGAGGCTGCGCGATAGTGGTCCGTTTCATGCGCTTGGTGGCCCACCTGGCCTTCCAGTTTCTGGAAAACACGTTGACGACCTATCATGATCGGTGGTTGATTTTTTTCAACTTTTGGCCGGTTGCCTCTTTTGACTGATATCCATAAGACCATCGTCGTTACTGGTGTCGGGGTCGTCAGCCCCTATGGCATCGGTATGGGCTGCCTTCAGGCGGGCATGTTATCGGGCGAGTCCTGTCTGGAGCCCACGAGGGATGTGTATCCCGGCTTCGAAGGGACGACTGCCCAGGTCCGGGAATTGGCGCCTCTGGAGGAACTCTCCAGTTCCCGCTACTCGCGCACCGATCGACTCGCCACGGTGGCGGCTCAGGACGCGATGGCGAATTCAGGTTACGATAGCTCTACCTTCCGTGACAGCGGCATCGTGATGGCGAACACGGTCGGTGGCTTGACCGAGATCGATACTGGAATCGCCGAAGATCCGGCCGCTTGGTATCGGCGCCCCGGCAGTCTGCTGCGGGGTGCCTCATATCCGTTCGCAC
>Ga0307478_10002419_pt1 | contig 14696 bp, 15 predicted proteins | sample atmos_gasesECM4C_2_FD_203713 | JGI IMG/M metagenome (GOLD analysis project Ga0307478, IMG submission 203713) | Hardwood forest soil microbial communities from Morgan-Monroe State Forest, Indiana, United States - atmos_gasesECM4C_05 | ecosystem: Environmental > Terrestrial > Soil > Temperate...
GCCGGTGAACTTCTTTACCTCGGCCGCGATGTCCTGCTGGTAGTGATCGATGACGTGATCTGCGCCTAGCTCTTTGGCTTGAGCGAGTTTCCTTTCGCCGCCCGCCGTTGCAATCACGCGGCAGTGGAACAGCTTCGCGATCTGAATCGCCGACGAGCCAACGCCGCTCGAAGCCGCGAGCACCAGCACGTCCTCACCCATCTGCAACCCCGCCCGGCCCACGAGCATGTGCCACGCCGTCAGAAACACGAGCGGTACGGCGCCGGCTTTTTCGAAGCTGAGGTCATCAGGAATCTGAATCGCGCTCCACTCCGGCACGGCCATCAGCTCGGCGTTCCCGCCATCCACGCCATACCCGAAGATCGTGTAGCGGCGGCACAAATTATCGCGGCCCGTCATGCACTGCTCGCACTGCCGGCAACTCAGGCCCGGCGAAAGTAACACGCGCCACCCCGGCTTCACGCGCTCGCACAACTCGCCCACCTCGACCACTTCACCCGCAATGTCGCTCCCCAAGATATGCGGCATCGCGAACTTCATTCCCGGAATCCCCGCCCGTACCCAGAGGTCGAGATGGTTCAGAGCGCACGCGCGCACCCGCACCAGAATCTGGTTCGCCTTGATCTTCGGCTCGGGAACGTCCTCGTAAACCAGCACGTCAGGCGAACCGTGCTGATGTATGCGGGCTGCTTTCATGGGTGACAGTATAACGGGCTCTCGAAGCCAGGCTGAGTTTGCGGTAGCATCATCACTCAGGGACGTAAGCGCCGTTAGAAGCCGAGGTTAGGAAAGAACCATCCGTGGTTTCGTTCGCGTCGCAGCAACTCGGCGGCTGGGTGGGTTTTGTGCTCTGGGCACTGCTTACTGTGCCTTTGCCGTTCTGGCTGAGTCGATACGGCCCGCTAGGGAGAGCATTCGAAGCCCTTAGCATCGCCACGCTAACTTTGGGCCCGGCATTTCTTGTCGGTCGTGGAGTTCAACGCTGGCTACCCGACATTGCAGTGTCAGGGCGATGGCTGTGGCTGGTGCCGAGCAGCTTCGTTTCCGCGAGCTTGTTCTCGTCCCTCGTACATTCAACGCTAGGACGCGACCTCGTTGACCTGTTCTATCCACCGCCAGAAGGCGAAGCGTGGTGGGCTGTTCTGTTCTTCACCTATCCAACACTCGGTTTCATCGGTTACGCCGTCGGCATCGCGTTCGAAACCGTGCGTGACCCATCCTCCACCCCACTCAACGGTCGCTCCTCATCGCGTTGAGATCACCGCACCAATCCAACTGTCCCCTCAGACGGCGGTAGGCCTCCTGCCTGTTAAGCCGGAGCAAAGTCCGCAAACCCAGTTCCACGGCCTCACGCTTCGTCTTCAAGCCGGTAGCGCGCAGCGTATCCCGCATTAGCTTGTCATCAATCACGATGCACGTCCGCATGGAAGTATTCTCTCAATTGTAGAGCATGTCTTGCTTCTTCCCGCCCTTTCCTGCTACAAGGAAGAGTTCAAGGGAGAGCGTCATCGTCAAATTTTGCGTGCTCGCGAGCGGTAGCTCCGGAAACTGCTCGTTCGTCTCGACCGGCCGCACTCGCATTCTGATCGACGCCGGACTCAGCTTCAAAGAGCTCTCGCGGCGCCTGGCATCCATCGGTGAGCAGCCCGACCGCATCGACGCCGTCCTGGTCACTCACGAGCACTGCGACCATATCTCGGGCCTCGCGCGCCTCGCAAAAAAAGTGGCTGCGCCCATCTTCGTCACGCACCACACCGCGCCACTGATCGATTGGGAAAACGCCACGCCGCGCATCGAGCGCTTTCAAGCCGGCGCGCGCCTCTCCATCGGCGACATCGAAATCGACAGTTTCACGATTCCGCACGACGCCATCGATCCCGTCGGATTCAGCGTGCGCGCGCAGGGCGTCCACATCGGTGTGGTCACCGATCTCGGCTATATTCCGGACTCCATCAAGTTTCACCTGCGCGGCTCGCATGTGCTGCTGCTAGAGTCCAATCACGATATCGACATGCTCCGGGTTGGGCCGTACCCATGGGCCGTGAAGCAGCGCGTCATGAGCCGCAACGGCCACCTATCAAATGAAGTCGTTGCCGACTATGTCGCGCACGAGTTCGATTCCTCGACCGCTACCCTAATTCTCGGCCATATCAGCGAGCACAACAATCATCCGGAAATTGTGAGACTGGTGGCGCAGCAGGCACTCGACCACCGCGGCCTGGCAACAAACCTCGTGATCGCGAATCAGAAGCAGCCCACTGAAGTGTTCACGTTCTAGGTGTTAACCTAGCTTTTTTCATGATCCCTCGTTACACACGTCCTGAAATGGGTCGCATCTGGAGCGACCAGAATAAATTCCAGCAATGGCTCGAAGTTGAGCTGGCGGCGAGCGATGCGCTGGCTGAACGCGGTGTCGTGCCCGTGGAAGCCGCACGCCTGCTACGTGAGCACGCCGGATTCGATGTCGCCCGCATCTTTGAAATCGAACGCGAAGTGAAGCACGACGTAATCGCGTTCACTACCGCGGTCAGCGAAAAGATGGCGGCCGCCGGCCACGCGGAAGCGTCCCGCTGGCTGCACTACGGGCTCACTTCGAACGACGTCGTCGATACAGCGCAGGCGTTACAACTCCGGCAGGCTGCGCAAATTATCATGGCCGATCTCGAGCGCTTCCGCCCCATCCTCAAGCGCCGCGCACTCGAGTTCCAGCACACGGTGCAGATCGGCCGCACGCACGGCGTTCATGCGGAGCCGATCACCTTCGGTCTGAAACTTGCCATTTGGTACGAGGAGGCAGGTCGTAACATCCGGCGTCTCGAAGCCTCGGCCGACGACATGCGCGTGGGCAAAGTCTCTGGCGCCGTGGGCACCTTCGCGCACATCGGACCGGAGATCGAAGAAGCCATCTGCGCGAAGCTCGGGCTGCGGCCCGCGCCGGTCTCTTCCCAGGTAATCCAGCGCGATCGCCACGCCAATTTCGTCGCTACGCTCGCTGTGCTCACGGCCAGCCTGGAAAAGATCGCGCTCGAAGTGCGACACCTCCAGCGCACCGAGGTGCGCGAGGCTGAAGAGTATTTTTCGAAAGGTCAGAAGGGCAGTTCCTCCATGCCCCACAAGCGCAACCCAGTGACTTGCGAGCAGATCTGTGGACTCGCGCGCGTGGTCCGCGGCAACGCGCAAGCCGCTTTCGAAAACGTCGGGCTGTGGCACGAGCGCGACATCTCGCATTCCTCCGTCGAGCGCGTCATCCTGCCGGATTCGACTATTCTCGCTGACTACCTGTTGGAGAAAACCACAAAACTGGTCGACCAACTTCTCGTCTATCCCAACCGCATGCGACGCAATCTCGATATGACCCAGGGCCTCGTGTTTTCCGGCCAGCTTCTTCTCGATCTCGCCGCCGCCGGCATGTTGCGCGAGGCCGCATACCGCATCGTCCAGGGCCACGCCATGGAGGCTTGGGAGAACGAATCCGATTTCCGCGCTGCCATCGAATCCGACCCCGAAATCACACGCGTGCTCAGCCGCGAGCAGATCGCCGAAAGCTTCTCGCTCGACCGCCAGCTCCGCAATGTGGATAAAATCTTCGCGAGGGTGTTCGCATGATCATTAATCCTGAGATTGAGCGCTACCTGAACAGTCTGCTCCCTGTTCGCGACGACGTTCTACAAGAAATGGAATCGGCAGCCGCGCGCCGCAACATCCCAATCATCGGACCTGCAGTCGGACGGGTCCTCGCCCAACTGGTGATGATGAGTAAAGCCAAGCGAATCTTCGAGCTAGGATCGGCGATCGGCTATTCGACGATCTGGCTCGCCCGGGCCGCCGGGCCGGGTGCCGAAATTCACTACAGTGATGGCAGCGCGGAAAACGCCCGTGAAGCCGGCGGCTACTTCGCCCGGGCCGGGGTGGCACCGTCCATCCACGTACATGTGGGGGATGCGCTGGACAGTCTGGCGCAAACTTCTGGCGAGTTCGACTTCATCTTTAATGACGTAAACAAAGAGGGTTATCCTGCAGTCCTGGAAGCCGTGCCATCTCGCCTGAAGCGCGGGGGAGTCTTTGTTACTGACAACACCTTGTGGCACGAGCGTGTCCTGCACCCAAAGGAGGAAAGTGACCGCGCAGTCGTAGAGTTCAATCGAAAACTGTACGAATCAGTCCACTTTTTCACAGTCTTGTTTCCCATCCGAGACGGACTCAGCGTCGGCATCAAGCTCTGACCGGACGCCCAACCAGCCTGTTTATCTTAGTGTTACGGATTACTAGCGCAAGTCTTACGTGCACATCAGATTTTTCCTGCAAGATTTTACGGCATTAACTCTACTAACTTTAGTAGTGATTAAACAACAGGATTCGGTTAAAGTGAATAGGAAAGGGAACGCAATGATGCCAATCGCCGGTGCCAACGGGGCCGCAACGGCTCGCGGGCTGGAACTGGCTCGGGTACTGCTGGTCGAGTCGGATGTGGCTTCAAGGCTTACCCTCCAAACCCTGTTAGAGGCCTGCGGCTATGCTGTGGATGTGGCGGCGTCGGCTGCCGAGGCCGTAGGAAAGCTGGACGACAGTATTTACGAACTGGTGCTGAGTGATCCGGATATGGAATCGCCGGAAGCCGGTCGCGAGGTGCTCGCATACGCGAAACGTAAGGAATACAAGCCGGCTACCGCAACGATTCGCAAGCGTCGCGACGGCAGCGCGCGCGAGGATCGAAAAAAATCCAGCCGGCGCATGCTGGTGGAAGCCGAAGATGTAACCACTTTCCTCGGCCAGGTAGCGGAGTTGATCAGTCTGCGTGCCACGCGCCGCTCGGAGCGGGCGCTCCGGCTGGCAGCCGATAACTAACCCAACGCGAAGACAGTCTCTTCCAGGCGGTCGAGTGCGCCGCTGAAGAAGTGGTCGCCTGCTTCAATCCAAATCATCTCCTTCGGGTCGCGGATGGTCGCGTAGAGTTTCTCCATCTCGGCGCGCGGAGCGTACTGATCCTGCGTGCTGGTGATGAAAAACTTTGGCACCGTGCACGAGGCGAGGTAAGCCGCGCCCCCAACATTTGTCGGAAAGCCTACGGCGATCAGTCGCGCAGCCTCTCCCAGCGTGCACCCAAGATTCATGATCACGCGGGAGCCGAAGGAAAAACCGGCCAGCGAATAGGGCAGGCGGGGATAACGGGAGCGCAGCCAATCGAGCGCCGCGCGCGCATCGTGGATCTCGCCCGCGCCCTCATCGTGCTGGCCCTCGCTGCGGCCCACGCCGCGAAAGTTGAAGCGGAGCACCACCACGCCCCGCCGCGGTAAACGACCTTGTTGTGCATGGTGCCGCCAAACAGCGGATGGGGATGGCATACCAAGCATGCTTGGACCGGCGCCTGGTCCTCGGGTTCTTCAACGAGAGCTTCCAACTTTCCGGCAGGCCCATCGAGCAGGTGCGACTCGATGCGGCGCGGCACTAATTGGTCCGGTAATTGGTGAACTGCATGTCGATCCCGAAATCGGCGCCCTTGAGGAGTTGGATCGCTTGCTGTAAAGTATCCCGATCGCGGCCGCTCATGCGAATGAAATCGCCTTGGATCGCGGCCTGCACCTTCAGCTTGCTGTCCTTGATCTTCTTGACGATCTCGCGAGCTTTCTCTATCGGGATCCCCTGCTGCAAAGTGACCTCCTGCTTGACCGTAGAACCGGCGGCCTGGATCACCGCGCCATAGGTCAGCCCTTTGAGCGGCACCTTGCGCTTGACCAGTTTCTGTTGCAGGATTTCGTTGATCGCCTTCAGCTTGAACTCGTCCTTGCTGGCCAGAAGAATCTTGTTGTCCTTCTCGTTCAGCTCGATCAGCGAGTGGGAATCTTTCAGGTCGAACCGCGTGATGATTTCCTTCATCGCCTGCTGGATGGCGTTGGACACCTCGGGCAGTTCGATTTTGGAGACAACGTCGAAGCTATTATCGGGCATGAGTTAAGTGATCGAGCGGAATAAGGGAGTGCGAATGCGAACTACCGGCTCCGCGACCGCAGCCGAGGCCGGCTCAGCCTTGATTTCCGCCGCCGGAGCGGGAGGTGTTACCGGCGCGGCCGGCTTGGGTGCAGCCGCTGACACGGTTTTCAGCTCGGCCGGCGCCGGTTTAGGTGGCGGCGGTGCAGGTTTGGCGGCGACCGGAGCCGCGGGCCTGGTTTCCGGTTCGAGCGCAACCACTACTTTGTCCGTGATGTTTTCGATGATGGTAATCATTGACGCTTCAAGCGCAAGAATCACCGCGGCGCGCACCTGTTCCCGATCGATGGGCCTGGGGGCGGTAGGCGCTGCCGTCACGGCGGGTTTCGATGCCATGGGAGACGCCGGCATTGGCGCGGGCTGAGTCTCGGAAGGCGCATTCACCTCGGGCTTTTCGACGAGCGGCTGCAGCGTACCCAGCAAAATACTCGCCTCAAACGGTTTTCGCACAAAACCGTCGGATCCGGCTGATTGTGCGCGAGCCTCGTCGTAAGCAGTTACCGGGCCCGCCGTCAGGATGACGCGCGTTTGCGGATACTTTCCGCTGGTCTTCACGTACTCGCAAACTTCATACCCGTTCCGGCTGGGAAGCGAGATGTCGGCCAGGATCAGATCGGGCGCCAGATCCTTCAATCGCAACAACGCGGTTTCGCCATCGGTTACCGTCGCCACCTCGAATCCCTCATCGCGAAGGATACGTTCCCCCATGCGTTGGGCGTGCGGGCTGTGGTCGGCGAGCAGTATGCGGCTCATTGGTTTGGCTGCGTCTGTACCGGCTGTTGAGCCGTTGTTGGCTGAGCCTGCGCTGGCTGGGCCTGTGGCTGCGCTTGCGCCGGTTGCGCCTGCTTCTGCTGCTGCGCCGCTTGCTGCTCGGCCTGCAACTGTTTCTTGGTCTTCTTCTTTTTCACAGGCTGGTGGTTCATGGGAAGCGGCTGAGCGGCCGCCGTGCTGGCCGGCTCGGCCGATCTTGCCGCGGATCCATCGGTCGCCGCCGCTCCGCTCGCTGGAGCTGTTCCATTCGCTGCCGGCGCCGCCGCCGTGCCAGCGCCAGCCGCGCGAGCATCCGGTTTGGTATCGAGCGCCGTCGTATCGCTCACGGTCTGAACCGTGACGTCGGAGGTCCCAGCGCCATTACCAGTTGTCGGGTTGATCGCCGCCGCCGCTGGTACGCTAAGTGGAACCGTGGGCCGGTTGGTGGCCATAGCCGGCGTGCCTGATTTTGCGGCAGCATACATCTCGGGACGTTGCCGGAATAAGTCCAGCGCGCGCGTCCGTAGGCCCGCGTTATGGCGATTCTCCAGCTCGTATTTCATGTGCGCGTATGCAACCGGGTCAGCTTCGGGTACCGGCCGATTCAGCGCCTTGAGCTTTTGCGCGGCATCGTCCGCATGATTGCTGAGCGGGTAATCCTTGACAATGCGCGTGCAGGCGGCCGCGGCCTTGTCTTCGAAGCGATCGCCCATCTTCATATAAGAATCGGCAAGCTGCCATAGCGTCTCATCCGCCAGGCTAAACAGCGGATATTGGTCAACCACATATTGCAAACGGTTGGCCGCCGCCGGATAGCTCCCTTTGGTGCGATAGAACATCCCGATTTTGTACTCGCCGCCAGCCAGCACTTCCTGGACGTTGCGCAGCATCTGTTGCGCTTGCGGCGCGAACTTGCTGTTAGGATACTCCACCAGTAGTTGGCGGCACTCGTCTTCGGCGCGGATTGCCTGGTTCCGGTCGCGGTCGGCCTTGTCCATCTGTTTGTAATGGATCAGACAAACCTTCTCCTGCGATTCCGCTGCCTCTTCCATGGTGGGATAGAACAGGCGGAAGTCTTTGTACTCGGCTTCAGCCTGCGCCCACGCGTGACTGCCTCCCTCGCGATACCAACTGTCGGCGATGGCGAGTTTGGCCTTGGCCAGATATTCGCTCGTGTCGTAGGTGTTGATCAGCGTGTTCAAAGTGATGCGAGCCACTTCGTAGCGGCCGTGCTCGATATCGTTGATGGACTTATCGAACAGGACCTTATCGGGCTGGTCGGTCTTCTTGGTGATGGGATCTTCGTACTTCTTCTTCTTAAACGGCAAACCGGCTTGGAGCACCAAAGAAAAGACCGCCGCCAGGGCGATGAGCTTATAAATGCGATTTTGATCCAGCAACATATTCCTCTTCCTAAATCCGCACGGCGTTGGCTTCTTGAGCTGTCTGACGCATCTGAACTACGGTAGCGGCAGGATCCGACGTGTGAAATATGGACGACCCTGTCACGATCCAGTCACACCCCGCCCGGCTGGCATCCGCCACATTTTCCAGCGTGATTCCACCGTCAATCTCAATCGGAAGCGGCAAACGCAGTTCCTGCCGTTTGCGGTCCAGCTCCCGCACTTTCTCGAGCGCGTGCGGAATGAAATGCTGGCCTCCGAATCCCGGGTTCACGCTCATAATAAGCACGTAGTCCGCCACGTCCAGAATGTCCTCCAGCAGCGCCACCGGCGTAGCCGGGTTCAATACCACGCCCGCCAGCGCACCCTCGCTCTGGATCATGTGTATGGTTCGGTCCAGATTCCGGCAAACTTCCTGGTGCACCGAAACCTGATTTGCGCCGGCTTGAATGAAGATGGGAGCGTAGCGGTCCGGATCCTCGATCATCAGATGCACGTCCAACCGGCAGCGAGTGATCTTGCGGATGCTTTCCACCACTGGCGGACCGATTGTGAAATTAGGCACAAAATGTCCGTCCATCACGTCGAGATGCAGCATGGTGACGCCTGCGCGCTCTACCCGCGCGATCTCTTCACCGAGACGGGCGAAATCCGCCGCGAGAATCGAAGGGACAATTTGCACCATTCAGCCTGTGGAAATCTAGGTTATTTTAACACAGCCGCAAAAAAGCCGTCGCCGGGTTGTGCACCCGGAATCCGCCGCATAATGCGGGCTGGATGCAGACCCAGGGCTTCGATCACTTCGTCATTCTCTTCGCGCTCGAGCGAGCAGGTGGAATAGACCAACACTCCTCCCGGCGCCAGCGCTTCTAGCGCGTTCCGCAGCAGCGCGACTTGACGGGAGCGCAGATCCTGAATGTTTGTTTGCTGCAAGCGCCACTTGATTTCCGGATTCCGCGCGAGCGTGCCGGTGCCGGTGCACGGCGCGTCGAGCAGAATGCGGTCGAACGAGGCGCGAAAGGGCAGCGGACGCGTGGCATCGAGATGCACAACGTCTACGCCTAGCGTCTTGAGCATATCCACGCGCTTGGCATGGAAGTCGCAGGCCACCGCGCGCGCGGCGGATCCAAGCGCCTCGAGCGCTTGCGCGGTCTTATTGCCCGGCGCGGCGCAGAGGTCCAGGAAGCGCTGCCCCGGCGCCAACTCCAGCAGCGGAATCACCGACTGCGAACCGATATCCTGAATGCGCAGGCCGTCCGGCGAGCCGGAAATCAGGCGGTAGCAGCCCGGAATCCCGGTGGGCTCGGCGGAAACACCGGCGGGTATCGGGGCGGTTGGCGGAGCGCGGAAGTAGGTTTCCGGCGGCTTCAGGTTGGCGCGCGCGATGAGCGGCGTTAGCTCGGGGCCGAACTCCCGGTCCCACCGCTCGAGCAGCCACTCGGGATGCGAAAGCGCTGTCGCTCGGTCGGGCCAATCCACCGCTTCCAGTCCCACCTTGCGCAGCACGGCGTTGGCGAAACCGGCGGCGGACTGGAATCCGGTTTTCTTGACCAACTCCACGCTCTGGCTGACGGCGGCGTGGGGCGGGACACGGTCGAGATAACGTAGTTGGTATACGCCCATCCGCAACGCCAGCAGCACTTCAAAATCGAGCTTGCGCACGCCGCGGCCCGAGTAGTGCTCGATCAGAAAATCGAGCTGCGCCTGATAACGCAGTACGCCAAAGACGATCTCCGAGGCGAGCCCGGCATCGCGCGGGTCCAGCGGCGCGGCGCCTGACGCCAGCAGGTCCGACGCGTAACCGCCGCGTCCGACCTTACGGAGCGTGTCAAAGGCTAATAAGCGGGCGGGGGACACGAGTGGAGGGCCTGTGCCAACTATAATCAATTTGTGGAGCTGGAAAAAACTCTGTTGCGCAAGGTCGGCGAGGCGATCCATCGCTTCAAAATGATCCGCGATGGCGATTGCGTGGCCGTGGCGCTTTCCGGGGGCAAAGATTCGCTTACGCTTCTCGATGCGCTACTCCTGCTCGCCAAACGCGCGCCGGTTGAATTCTCCGTGTGCGCGTTCACTGTGGAGCAGGGGAAATTTCTCCGGCCGATCGAGCCGCTTGGCGACTATCTGCGCGAACGCGGCCTCGCCTGGACTTACTTTCGCGATAATCCCTCCATGCGGCTGCTCGAAGACCAGCCCGATCATGGCTGCGACTTGTGTAGCCGCTACCGGCGCAGGGCGGTTTATGAGATTGCGCGAAACCTGGGCGCGAACGTCATCGCCTTCGGGCACACCGCGGACGATTTCTGCGAAGCCTTGCTGCGCAACACGCTGTTCACGGGCCGGCTGAGCGCGCTGCCGCCAGTGACGCACTCGCGCGACCGCGAGTTTCGACTGATCCGGCCGCTGGTTTTCGTAACCGAAGATATCACTTCGGCTTATGCGCAATCGCTTGGCGCGCCAATCGTTCCCTGCGGATGTTCGCAGCGCACCGGAACCGTGCGCCGTTCCCTGCGCCAGATTTTCTCGGAACTCGAGCAGGAATATCCACATTTGAAGGAGAACATCCTCTCAGCGATGGGAAATGTCGATACCAGCCGCCTGCTGGACACACGGTACCTGGATACCGATGCCGCGGAGAAACCGCTGGCGGAGCATTTTCCGATTGTGAGCGAGTAAGTTTCGCGCATTTTGGAACCTCGTCCGCGGGTTTTCGTACACAACACTATGCAGGCAGGTTTTCAAGAAGCTAGGCGCGAGCAGCAGAGTTTTCTGGCTCCGCTCGAAAAACGATGCCTCATTTGGCTGGCCGAACACGCGCCGCGATGGATCAATTCCGATCATCTGACTTTGTTGGGCCTGGCGGGCTTGCTGGGCGCCGGGTTGAGCTACTGGTGGGCGCGATCGAATCCGGCCGGGTTCTACGCAGTGATCGTCTGTCTCGCGCTCAATTGGCTGGGTGACAGTCTCGACGGCACGCTAGCCAGAGCACGCAACTGCCAGCGCCCGCGCTACGGCTTCTATGTTGATCACGTGGTGGACGCGTTCGGTGCGCTGTTTCTGCTGGGTGGGCTGGGGTTGTCCGGCTTCATGAGCGAGCGCATCGCGCTGGGATTGCTTATTGCTTACCTGATGCTGTCCATCGAGGTGTATCTCGCCACCTATGCCCTCGGCACTTTTCAGATTTCCTTTTGGAAATTCAGCCCAACCGAGTTGCGCATACTCCTGGCTATCGGGAGTTTGGTGTTGCTGTGGCGCCCGGACACGCACCTGAAAGGGACAGACTGGCGATTGTTCGATGTCGGCGGCGCCGCGGGCATGGCCGGCATGGGCGTGATGCTGGTGGTTGCCGCCGCCAGGCACACGCGAACTCTCTACTACGCCGAACGGATCAGGTAATTCACGCCTTGGCTGGCGCCTGAACGGCTTCCGCCACGCTTGACGCCGTATCGAAAAGGTAACCGAAGCCGCGCACCGAACGGATCAGCGCCGGGCTGGCGGGGTCCGCTTCCACTTTTTGCCGCAGCCGCAGAATGTGCACATCGACGGTACGATCGGTTACGGCGCGGTCCACGCCCCATACATAGTCGAGCAACTGTTCGCGACTAAAAACCACTCCCGGGCGGCTCATCAGAAATTCGAGCAGACGAAACTCAGTGGCGGTTAGCGTGAGCGTCTTCCCGTGGAGCCGCACGCGGCAACTGTCGCGATCCAGTTCCAGACCCTCACAACGCAGGATTCGCGTGGGCGCGGCCGGTGTGCGCAACTGGCTGCGCACGCGGGCGATCAATTCCCGGAGCGAAAACGGCTTGACGACATAATCGTTCGCGCCCAGTTCCAGGCCGAGGATGCGGTCGCTCTCCGAAGCGCGGGCCGTCAGAAAAATCACGGGGATGTGCGCGAGGTCAGGACTGGAGCGAATGCCGCGGCAGATCTCGATGCCGTCGGAATCGGGCAGCATGATGTCCAGAACCAGCAGATCCGGCCGTTCCCGCCGGCAGAATTCCAGCGCTCCTTTGCCGGTGGGCGAACCAGCAAAGCGAAACCCTTCCTTTTCGAGGTTATATTTCAGAAGCGCGAACAGGTCGGCATCGTCCTCAATCAGGGCTACCGTTTTCATGCTCACCTCGTCCCGAAGAATAACCCGGCTAGGATTACAAATCAATTACGATTCGGTTAAGTGTGAATGAACTTCTGCAGATCCGGTGCTCAATGGGTCATGGCATAGGTAACGTAGTTGATGCCGATGCGGATGCCAAGGTCGGAGAACTTGGCCGGATACTCCGGGTTGTCTGCGTGCTCCCAGGAATCGCCCAAGTCCATGTCGTGGCATATGGCGACCATGAGCCGGCCTTTGTCATCGTAAATGCCGCGCCAATGCGGGTCAAAGCCGTCATGCTCATAGGTCTGCCCAGTGTGCACGAACTGTTCCCCGGGGACCTGGTAACGGTCGCTGAGGTCGTAAATGGTGTGAAAGATCTGGTCGGCGTTATCGAGATCGACGATGCGGCGGTCGGGGAACACTTTCTTCATGCTGGCGTTGAAAACTTCCCACTCCATAGTGCCGTGGAAATCGTCGCACATGAAAAAGCCGCCGCGTAGCAGATAGTCGCGGAGTTTGGCGGCCTGCTGGTCGGTGAGGTTCCAGTAGCCGACCTCGACCGCGTAAAGAAACGGCCAGTAGTACACCTCGTCGCCGTCGTCGAGGTTGACGCATTGCTCGACCGAGCGCGCGTGAATGCGCGTCAGCCGGCGTATGGCGGCCGAGAGGTGCCGGTCGGAGCGCGGGTAGTCGATGGTCCAATTAGCGCGTCCGTTGGTCCAGTCGGGGTTGCACCGCAAGCTGCGACAGCCGGTGACCGCCGGGTACATCAGCCGCGCGAACGCCCACTCCGTCTTTTCGTTCGAATTGGGAGGAATCGGATAACTTTCGTACTCGGCGCCGGGATATTCGCGCCAGGGACGCTGGAACGCATAAACTGCACCCAGGAGAGAGATGCCCACCGCTCCAGCAACGAGAGTGTTCCGCAAACTCATGGGCCCAACCGCTTCCGGATTTCAGAATAACATGGGGAAACTGCGCGTAAGAGAGCAGCGGCGTCCCACGCGTGAACACCTCCGCAGCCGCCGATCGCCGCAACGCCTTCTATTCACGGCACTTGTAATTGGCACACGATCTGCTTCAGCCGTGCCATGGATTTTAAGTTCGCGTTGCGATCGTTGCGCAAGAACCCCGGATTTACGCTGTTGGCGGTGACGGTGATGGCCCTGGGGATCGGCGCCAATACGGCTGTGTTCAGCGTCATAAACGCGGTCTTGCTGAAACCCCTGGCTTTTCGCGAGCCGGATCGAGTAGTCACGCTCTCTACCCTCTGGAAGAAGAACGGAGGCCACGGCATCGTCTCGGCGCCGGATTACCACGATTGGCACGACCAGAGCACGGCGTTCTCGGCCATGGCGTACTACAACCATGATGACGTTTCCGTGGCGGTCGGACGGGCGGCCGAGTATGTCCATGTGGCCGTCGTTACACCGGAATTTCTTCGCGTCTTTGCCGTGGAGCCTGCGATCGGCCGATTTTTCACTCCGGAAGAAGTGAAGCCGGGCAGCGCCGCGGCGGTGGTGGTGAGCGCTTCGTTCTGGCAGAGCCATTTTGGTGGCAACCCAGGCGTGCTGGGCCAGACGGTTCGCATGTTCGATAAGAACCTCGCCATTGTGGGCGTGCTCCCCACTGGTTTCCACTTTCCCGACAAGACGGACGTCTGGTTTCCGGCGAACGCAATCTTTGAAGAGGTTAATTCGCGCGGCGGGCACAATTACCGGGTGGTTGGCAGGCTCAAACCAGACGTAAGCCTCCCGGAGGCGCAAGCGCAGATGAAGGCCATCGGGGCGCGTCTGGAGACGCAATATCCTGATACCAACCGGGATGAGAGCGTGGCAGTCATGCAGCTACGCGATGCGATGGTCAGCGAAGTACGGCTGACGTTGTACCTCTTGCTGGGGACGGTGGGGCTGGTGCTGCTGATCGCCTGCGCGAACGTGGCCAACCTGCTGCTTGCCAAGGCCACGGTGCGAACGCGAGAAATCGCCATCCGCGCGGCAGTGGGCGCGAGCCGCGGCCGGATCGTTCGCCAGTTGGCTACGGAGAGTTTGCTGATGGCGCTTGCGGCCGGAGCCGTTGGTTTGGCTCTCGCCGCGTGGGGAGCCGATGCGCTCGTCGCTCTTGCCCCAGCCGATGTTCCGCGACTTGCCGAAACTCACATCGATACCGGCGTGCTGGGCTTTACGTTCGGCATCTCCGTATTGGCCAGCCTACTGTTTGGTCTGGCGCCGGCGTTGCAGCTTTCGCGCGCCGATCTGAACGAAGGGTTGAAGCAAGGCGCATCGCGTGCAGTAGCTGGCGGCACGGCTGGCCGCGTGCGCGGCGCTTTGGTGGCGGGAGAGATCGCGCTGGCGGTGGTACTGCTTTCGGGCGCCGGGCTGCTAATGAGGAGTTTCGCTGCCCTCCACGATGTCACGCTGGGCTTCCGCCCGGAAAAAGTGCTGGTGATGGCAACGAGTGTG
>Ga0307478_10002420_pt1 | contig 14694 bp, 14 predicted proteins | sample atmos_gasesECM4C_2_FD_203713 | JGI IMG/M metagenome (GOLD analysis project Ga0307478, IMG submission 203713) | Hardwood forest soil microbial communities from Morgan-Monroe State Forest, Indiana, United States - atmos_gasesECM4C_05 | ecosystem: Environmental > Terrestrial > Soil > Temperate...
CTGGGCAGGCGGCGGCGCACCGTTGTGAGATGGTTGTTACCCGTGGTCACGGGGATCAGGCTTCCGCTAGGACCTCGTCATCATGGCTCTGGACACGGAGGCTTGAGTCGGGCAGGCAGTCGATCGATCTTTCAAGGGAGCCGCAGATGGCGGAGCTCCAGTACTCGGTGTATGTGGCACCTGCGAAGCCAGTGGTGTCCGACGATTTCCCCCCAGGCGAGGATCGCGAGATGTGGTCCCCGACCACTTCAACGCTCATTCACGGTGAGCGGGACGCAGTCCTGGTGGATGCGCTCATGACGAAGGACGAGTCGCGGGCCCTGGCAGACTGGGTGGTCGCGGCGGGCAAGAACGTGACCGCTATCTTCATCACCACGCGCACGGCGATCACTTCTTCGGCGCTCCCGCAGTACTCGAACGCTTCCCGGACGCCAGAGTGGTGGCCGCACCGGGCGTCGCGGCACGGATGGATGCCCAGTACGGCCCGCGGTTCGATAGGTCCTGGGGTCTGCGCTTTCCCGGTCAGATCTCCGGCCAGCACGTGACTGCGGAACCACTGACTGACGGCCTGATCGAACTGGAAGGAGAACAGCTGCGCGCGATCGAGCTGGGCCACACCGACACTGACGGCACCAGCGCCCTGCACGTCCCCTCAACTGGCCTGGTCGTGGCAGGCGACGCCTGTACCTCGTCGAGGCCAAAGGAAGCGGCAGCCAGGAATGGCTCGACGCGCTGGACGCGATCGAGAGGCTCAGGCCCAGCGCAGTCGTCGCCGGCCACAAGCGAGACGGTGATGCCGACCACCCCGAATACATCGGCAGAACCCGCCGCTACATCGAAGACTTCACCGCCGCAGCCGAGCAGGCCAGCAGCTTCACCGACCTCTACGAGGCAATGATCGTCCTTTCCCCCGACCGGGTGAACCGCGCCGTCCCCTGGCACTCCGCGAAACCCTTCCTGGCCTGACTGAGCTGCACTGTTACCGGATTCTCGGCTCGGTCCAGGACGCCGAGGACATACTGCAGGAAACCCTGCTGGCAGCCTGGCGCGGGCTTGACGGGTTCGAGGAGCGGACGCCAGACGCCAGATGTGGGACCCCAGCGCGCTGGCCGAGGAGGACATCGACGAAATAGTCCACTCGGCCGAGCAGCCGGGCGGCACCAGGGCCATCTCGGAGATGTACCGCGCCCGCCAGACCGACGCCGAACAGAACCGCCCGCATTACGCGGACCCGATCAGCTGCCCGGTCCTGGCCGTCGGCGCGCAGGCCTATCTCGGGGACGAAGTATCCAAACAGCTCGCGCAAGTGGCCCGCGACGTCCGCGGCACCGTCATCCCCGCGTCCGGTCACAACATCGCGCTGGAAAACCCGGCCGCCCTGGCCCAGGCCTACCTCGACTTCTTCGCAGGCGGCTAAGCCGCGGGTTCAGCCATGTGACCCAGCGGCATACAGATCACCCATTCGGCGCGACACTGGGCAGCCAACTTAGCGACCAGGCTGCCGTTCATAACGGTGGTTCCCGTACGTCGCGCGGCCCGTAAGGCAACGACGCAGCGTGGCGAGCGGACGGCGCCATTGTGCTGCACTGGCTCGCGGCGCCGGCTTGCCGCGCAGGCTGGCGCGCCCGGCCGGGAACGCGCACACGTCAACCCAGCATGCGAAGTAGTTCCGCCACGTTGATGAGCACGACCACGTCGCCGTTGCTGTGCCGCTCGCGCGCGGTCGGTGTCAATCGGAGGAAGAAGCGCCGCGCGACGGCGTTGTCCGCCTGAATCTCGGCGCGAAACCGTTCGATTCCCGCGTTCCGGGCCCTTTGTGCGAGAGGCCGCAGGAGCTGGCGCGCGAGGCCGCGATGTTGCCATTCGTCGGCCACCAGGATCGCAACCTCGGCGGTGGCGGGGTCCAGGTCGTCGCGCGCGAACCGGGCCACGCCGGCGATGCCGCGGTCATCCACGGCAGCGATGGCTTCCCGCTGGCCCTCGACGAGGTCGAGCAGGAGGTCCAGGGTCTTGTCCGTGAGCACGGTGACCGATCCATGAAACCGGAAGATGGCACTTGCGGCCGAGACCCGGTCCGGGAAGTTCGCCAGGGCGGGGCGGTCTGCCGGCGTCATCGGACGGATCAGCGGGCCTGTACCAGTCATGGGCTACTCCTCGGCTGCGGTGAACCACGCAGTCACTCTGTCCGCCAGCCGCTGGGCCCGGCGCGCCCCGGAACCCGGCTGAAGTCGGTGAAGTCACAGTACGTCACGGCCCGCCCGGTGAGCGGGCGAGGACGACAGCCGGAGATACGTCCGAGATCGCTTAGCTGATCCGCCGGTAGCGCCATACGGACAGGGGGATGAATACGGCCAGCAGGCCGCCGATCCATGCCGCGGCGGCTCCCAGCGATGCTGGGGTGCCGTAGAGCGCGAGCGAGCGGGCGGCGTCGGCGGTGACGGTGACGGGGTTGATTTTCGCGAACGTCTGCAGCCAGTCCGGGAAGGTGGAGACGGGCACGAACACTGAGCTGGCGAACACGAGCGGGAAGATCACGACGAATCCGGCCGTCTGCGCCGTCTCGGCGCCCCGGACGGTCAGCGCCACGAAGGCGAAGATCCAGCTGAGGGCCAAGCCGAAGGCGGCGACGACGGCAACGCATCCGATCGCTCCGGCTACTCCGCCGAGGAAGCGGAACCCGACCAGGTACCCGACAGCGATCATCAGCCCGATGATCGCGATGTTGCGGACTAGGTCGGCCATGGTGCGCCCGGCCAGCACCGCGGAGCGGGCCATCGGCATGGACCGGAACCGGTCGACCACCCCGCGTGTCAGGTCTTCCTTCAGGCCGACCGCCGTCTGCGAGGCGCCGAAGGTGACCGACTGGACGAAGATCCCGGGCAGCAGGAAGTCGACGTAGCCCACCCCGTGCGGCAGCGAGCGGCCGATCGCGCCGCCGAACACGTAGACAAACAGCAGCACGAACAGGACCGGCTGAATCGTGGAGAAGACCAGCAGGTCCGGCTGGCGGATGAAGTGACGCAGGTTGCGGCCGGTGACCACGGCGGTGTCGGTGATGGCCGAGCGCACGGCCTTTGGTGACGGGCGCCGCAGCAGCAGGACCGGCCGGCGAGGCTCCGGTACGTCCGGCACCGGCTGCCGGGGGCGGCGCCGCGTCCGGGGGCCAGGCCGGCCGTCGTCCTCGCCGGGCGGGGCGCCGGTGAGCTGCAGGAAGACATCATCCAGCGTCGGCCGGCGCAGCCCGATGTCGCTGACGCCGATCTGTGCCCGGCGCAGCCCGGCGGCCGCCTCCTCCACCAGCTGGAGTCCGTTGCGCGGGGCCGGGAGGGTGAGCCGGCCCGGGCGCTCGTCCGGCTGAGGCTCGCCGCAGCCCACCCCGGCGAGCACCGCCTGCGCCCGGTCCCGCTGGTCCGCGCTGTCCAGTTCGACCTCCAGGATCTGGCCGCCGACGCGGTCCTTGAGCTCGTTCCCTGTTCCCTCCGCGATCACCTTTCCCCGGTCGATGACGGCGATCCGGTCGGCTAGCTGATCGGCTTCCTCCAGGTACTGGGTGGTCAGCAGGAGCGTTGTCCCCTCGCGCCGCAGCTCGCGCACGATGGCCCAGATCTCGTTGCGGCTGCGCGGATCCAGGCCCGTGGTCGGCTCGTCGAGGAACAGCACCTGCGGCCGGGTCAGCAGGCTGGAGGCGATGTCGAGCCGGCGGCGCATGCCGCCGGAGTAGGTCCGGGCCGGCCGGTCCGCCGCCTGCGCCAGGCCGAACCGCTCGAGCAGCTCGCCGGCCCGCCGGCGGGCGTCCTCATGGGTCAGCTTGAACAAGCGTCCGAACATCTCCAGGTTCTCCCGCCCGGTCAGCAGCTCATCGACCGCCGCGAACTGCCCCGTCAGGCCGATTAGCTCGCGGACAGCGGCAGGCTCTCTCGCCACGTCGCGGCCGAAGACCTCCGCCCGGCCCACGTCCGGCGTCAGCAGCGTGGCCAGGATCCGCACCAGTGTGGTCTTGCCCGCCCCGTTCGGGCCCAGCAGGCCAAACACCAACCCCGCCGGGACCTCGAGCCCGGCACCATCCAGCGCCACAGTCGCCCCGAAGCGCTTGACCATACCCTCGACCCGGACTGCGGGCACCGAAGAACCATGTCCGGTTACCCCGGTCACTGGGCCCGTTCCCGGCTCGGCTGGGCTTGCGCTGTTGGCACCTCGGCGCAGCTGGGTGGCGGCGTGCACGGAAGCATCCGTTGACGTAACCCGCTCGTTGTCCGCTGTCATGTCGATCTCCTCAACCGGGCCGTGCCGGTCTTCGCGGCAGACTCAGCCTTGCCACCAGGCAGGTGACTGGTCGTCACCGGATCGTGGTGATTCGCCGGCGCGGGGCAACGCAGGACGGGAGGGCCGCCACCTGCTCGGCGAACCGCCCAGGCGCGACCGCCGGTTCGCCGACCCAGGCGGGCGGTCAATTGATCACGCTATGGTGGCAATTCGTAAGCTGTCCAGCCACGCGTGAAACCGGAACCCACGCGGCCGTCCACGTGCCGCTGACCAGCCGGCTTATCCGGCTGCCGCCCGCTCCAGCAGGACCCGCCAGAGCCTGCCGGACAGTGCTGTCCCGATCGTCGCCTAGCGTATTCCGGTGCGCCCGGCCTGTCTCTTCCTGGCACCTCGACCGGATGACCGCCCGCGATTTTCCGATGCAGATCGCCTAGATCTGCAGAACTCGAAGGCCGATCTCCCAGTCGGCCACGTCCACACCGAACGGCGGTTCTGGCTCGCGTGCTGACAGGGCTGCTCCGGTACCTGCTTGGCGGCGTCTGTGCTGGTTACCGCGGTGCGGGTACGTGGGCTGGCACTGTCGCGGTGGGTTAGCTGAGCCGTCCGATGATGTCGCGGCTGAGGCGCTGTAGTTCCTCGTCGTTGCCGATGCTGGCGAACCGGCCGCCCCGCTGGGGAAGGGCCAGCTGCGCGCGGAGTTGCGGCAGCGCCGGCTCTGCGGCGGGGCCCATCCGGTTGAGGCATGCCACGACGTGGTTGGCTGTTGCGGGGTTTTGCGCCCATGCCTGCAGCAATGCTTCCAGGACGGCTGGCGCCTCCGCCTCGCCGCTGATTTCCCATATCGCGGCCGCACAGTGGACACGGACCCACTCATAGCTGTGGGCCAGCAGCTCCCGTAGCCGCGGCAGCACGGCTGCCGCGGGCAGGCCGATCTCGCCCGCTGTGTCGGCCGCAGCCGTGATCTTGAAGAAGGCTCTTTCAGCGAGCAAGTCGCCCAGCAGGGGCACTACTTTCTCCTGGTCGCGGCCGACGGCCCACAGCACCGAGACCGCAGCCGGCCGCACGTGAGCGTCGGATGCTGCGGTCAGGCTCACGACGGTGGTGAGGGCTGGCGCCGATGCGGGGCCGAATGCCGCCAGTGCCTTCAGGGCCGAGCAGATGACCCGGGACTGCCCGTGGGACACCGCTGCCGTGAGGGCCTCGGTGATCGCCGGCAGCGCCGCCTGATCCCCGAGCGCGGCAAGCGCGGACAGCATCGCGCTCGCGTTAAGGCAGCTCCCCTCATCGGCAACGTCGATCCGGCGCAGGTGGTCACACAGCCGCGGCGCAAGCTGCCGCGCTGCCTGCGGCAGGGCGCCTGCGACCTGTATCGCGCGCCAGTCATCGACACCGGTGTCTAGCGCCACGAGCACGCTGGGCACGGCTCGCCCGTCGCCGAGGCGGGCCAGCGCCCGGACCGCCTCCTGGTGGGCCCTGCGCAGCTGCTGCTGCGGCGCGGCCCACACCTGTGTCCCGTACGCCACCCGCTGCGCGGCGACGTGCACGGCCAGCTTCGCCCTGGCTGGCTCCGCGATCGGGTGGCAGGCCTCCAGGACGGAAGCTGCCTCGGCGGCAACTTCGACGCTGGCCGCGCCGAGCTGCCCGGCGACGAGCACGATGAGCGGCGCGTGGTCACCCCGCCACGACTTCATGAGCTCTGCGCTCATGCGTATCGCATCCGTGCGGGACCCGGGATCGGGGCTGCGCAGCTGCGCCGCGAGCAGCGCCGCGCGTTCAGGTATACATGCGGCCAGTGCCTTGTGGAACGTGCGCAGCAAACCGGTGGCAGGCGAATGAACGCGCCCTAGCCGGTCAAGATCGCCGAAGGCCGCGGCGATCTGCGGTGGTACTCCTTGCACCGGAGCAGCTTGAGCCGCCGCCACCCGCGAGTCCCACGCGGTCCAGCCCGGCGAGGCGGCAGGTGAGATTTCCTGCAGCAGGCTGATCGCGGATGAGACAACGTCCTCGCCAGCCTGCTGCGGGGCACAGCGGACCCGCTGAACCAGGGCCCCGAGCCTGGTCTCGGGGCCTGCCGCCGGGTCGGCGGTCAGCCCGGCAAACCACGCCATCGCCTCATCCAGTACTTCTGGCAGGCGAACGGCGAGCGTCGCCATCGCGTCCAGGACCAACAGCCGCTCGACCATCCCGGGCTCGCCAGCCAGCCGTCTGCGCAGGATCGCTGCCGCCCGCCGCGCATCATCAATAAACAGCCCCAGTCCGGGAATCGCGGCCCGGCGCACGCACGGATCGGCGTCCGACGCGTACCCGACGAACGCCTCCCCGCGCTCACGCAGTACAGCTGCGGCCCCGGCATAGTCCACTATGCCCGCCGGGTACCACTCGGCCTCGCAGCGCTCGACAGCCGCCCGCCCGATGCTGACCAGCAGCTCAACGATCGCGGCACGATCTGGAGCGGTGGCGTCACCCGCCAGCTCGAGCAGGAACGGCAGGCTCGCCGTCGTGCACCCATACACATCGCCCTGATGGTGCACCGCGCCATAGAACCTGCTCAGCGCCCCACCCCGTTGCTCCGCGTCGGCGGAGCGCAGCGCCAGCAACAACGCCGGGATCTCACCGGCCGGGCCGTACGCGTGTTCCATCGACGACCAGTCGATCTCGTACAGGCCGTTGAACATACGCGGCATTATCCCCGCAACCGGCAGCCAACGCGGCGAAGCGCGACGCGCAGATCACCTGGCTCAGAGCAGCATTCCAGCGTTTCCGGCCGGCTAAGAGCGCCCTCAGGGGGTTACTTGCTCGCCACGCCCAGCTCGCTGTGACTGTTCGTGAAGTGAGCGTGAGTACTGCCATCGCACGACGTTGAGCTCGGGATTCGAAACCCCAACCTTCTGCATGCCATGCAGCATGGTTTCGTCTGACGACGTCGTACTAGGTCCGGTTGCCGCAGTTCAGAGCCGCTCTGATGTCGGGGGACGTCTGGCTCGATCTGGCGGAATTTGGGGTCGTTGGTCCTTGGCTTGGTCCTTGTAACACGCTCCCCGGAGCCTGCCTGGCCTTCTCGATCACGCTGGCTGATAGCGATGAGGGGCTTGCCGAGGAATTCGGCGGAGAAGCCGCCGTCATATCCGTCGAACCCGACACCCTGACCGAGACCGAACCGCGTTGAGGCACGATTCGAACCCCGTATCATACATAACTGGGTCTTCTAGACATCGCCGTCCGGCGGTCGACAGCCGTGACAGCTCCCGGCATAACCACAGGTCGCTTTCCATGACTCGTCACGCCCTCATCTTCCACTGCGGCCCCGTGTAGAGTCTTAGGGCTTAGGCGTGTCAATTTCACACCCGCGACGTCTCTCTGTCGGATGAGCGAACTTTCTGCGCGAACGGCGTGTTGGATGACATGATAGGTTAAGTCATTCGTACTGGCGTGGGGGACATCATGGTGACCCGGACTTCTCTTTCAGATCTTCCAGATCTGCCGAATCCAGAATTCATCACGGATGAGGCATCGGCATCTGACGCTCTCTGCGGGACGCTGGCGGTGGTGGCTATGGCGAACCGCAAACTAGCCACCGCGCCCAGTGAAGACCAGCCGAGCGGAATTCACGAGGACCTGGCAGCACTCCATGACCACTTTAAGGGATTGTTCAAAGAATTGCATGAGCTCCTGCCCAAGATCGCCTCTTTTCGGGCCGACATCACTGGGTGGTCAGTTACCGTTGGTATGTCGGACACCTTGACGGTGAACTTCACGAATACGAATTCTCAGGCTGGCCCAGTCCCCGAAATTCGGGGACAGGAGATCAACGTCTCCGGCTAATGTAAAGAAGCAGCCTGGCACCTAGCAAGGTGCCAGGCATAATAAGACCCCGGCACACGTGGTCCTGTATGAGAGGCGGGAATCCGCGACCGAGCCCCGGGGACTGGTCGAGATGTGGATCGAGGATAGGCCTCGCGCGCATCGTAACGTTTCAGGCCGACCAAGGCGACCGCGGCCGAGCTGGAACCGCCCGCTCCTGCCGGCCATCTGGCTGTGATCGCGATCAGAGCCAGGGACGGACCCGGCCGAACTGCACGAGCTCACCGTAGGTGTCGAGGCTGACCGGATTCAGGGCAAGGCGCAGCGGATCGGTGGCGGCCTGAGCGGGGGTTTGCGCGCTGCTCATGTCATTGAACCAAGGGCGTGACGCCGCCGTGTCGATCAGGCCGGGACAGACAGCGGCGATAAGCGTGTCACTTCGCTTGTCGGCCTCGCGGCGGTCCCTGGCGAGCACACGCACGGCGGCGACCTGAGCCACTTTGGACGGAATGTTGATCCAGTCGGGCCAGCCCTCGGCGCCGGCCGTCCCCGCGAGTACTGCGTCGCGCCAGGCCAGCACGGTGGCGTCCACGTCGTCCAAGCTCATCGTGTCAGTGTCAAACCGGTCGTGCAGTGACGCGGGCAGGTTGTTCAGCGTGCCGAAGTCGCTGGCCACGACAAGCAAGCGCCCGCCAGGCCGCAGGATCGGGGAGAACGCGCGCAGCATCCTGGTGGTCCCGAGATTATTGGTGTCTACGAACGGCTCGATTAGCTCGCTCCACGGCGTTTCCGGGGTCAGCCGGGCGGCGGCGTTGGAGAAGACGATGTCGACCCCGCCGTGACGGTCGCGCAGCTCGTCGGCGAACGAGACCACCGCGGCACCGTCGCGCACGTCGAGAACATGAGTGTCGACGCCTGAGACTGGTGCGGTGAGCCGAGTGGCCGCATCGCGCAGGCGATCGCCGCTACGGCCGGTGAGGTAGACGATGTCGCCGGGGGCCATGCGCTGCACCAGGCCCTCAGCGAGAGCGAACCCGAGACCCTGATTGGCGCCGGTCACCACGGCAACTCGACTCATGCGATCACTATGCCGCACCCGCGAGCTCAGCAATGGAAGGCGCGGGCGCATCCCGGCTTCACGTTCTTCGACTCATCCCTCACGATGGCCTCCGTGCGTCACGGGTGTCGCCGTGCTTGCCCAGCTTGGATTCCGCGCTCGACCTGGGCGCTCCACCGCTGGGCAGGCTGAGTGTCTCCGTATTCGTCGTGCCAGTTCCACCACTCGTACGGTGGGGTTTGCGGGTAGCCCGCAGGCGAGTCCTCCCACTGCTCCTGACGACCAAGCGCTGTGATGTCGAGGTAGCTCCAGGTGCTCCCCATCGCCTCGTCGCCGCGGTTGTTGATGAAGTAGGTGCGGTACACCTGGTCGCCGTCGCGGAAGAACGCGTTCGTGCCGTGCCACTCGTCCACGCCGAAGTCGGCGTCGAAGTCGTCTGTGATGGTGTACCAGGGCATCGTCCAGCCCATCCGCGCCTTCACCCGCGCGATGTCAGGCTGCGGCGCGCGCGAGACGAACATGAGTGTGGTGTCACGAGCGTTCAGATGGGCGACTTGGGCGACCTGATCGGCCACCAGCGAGCAGCCGCGGCACGCGTGGTCGGGCCAGCCGTCCACGCCCGGCTCGAAGAAGGCGCGGTAGACGACCAGCTGACGGCGGCCCTCGAACAAGTCGAGCAGGCTCGCGGTGGCCTCAGGTCCGCCGAACTCGTAGTCCTTCTCCACCGCCAGCCATGGCATCCGCCGGCGCTCCGCGGCCAGCGCGTCTCGCGCGCGAGTCAGCTCCTTCTCCTTCACGAGCAGTTGCTGACGTGCTGCCTCCCACTCTTGCGCCGTAACGATTGGGGGTGTCTTCATGGTGGTGTCCACCTTCCGGGCCTCTCTAAGGATGAGTGTTTCTGGGGATCAGTGAGCAGATCGCGGCGCCGGCGGATGCCGGTCGCGCCACCGGTGAGGTGCACATCGGTGGCGCGACTGCGGGCCGCGACGCGTCCTGCCTGCACAGCAGCGGACGGTGTCACTTCGGGTGTCAGCTCGCGACGGGTTCGGCGGGGGGCAGCAATGCTGCGTTCTGGCGCTCGAACTGCTTGGCCACGCCGGCGCGCCAGCCCTCGGCGAGGGTCTGGGACAGCACGTCGGGGAAGATGTCCTCGTCTCCGTTCTCGATGCCGTCGAAGATCGCTCGCGCCACGGACTCTGGCGAGGCCTTGGGAATCTCGAGGCCTCGGGTCATCTCCGTGTCGACGGGGCCAGTGAGGACGCTGCGCACACTCACGCCGTGGCGCGCCAGCAGCATCCGCAGCGACTGCGTCAAAGACAACGCAGCCGCCTTCGAGATCGAGTACGCCGGCGCGAACGGCACCGGGGCCAGGGCCGCCAAGGACACGTTGTTGACGATTGTCCCCCGGGAACGAGTCAGCGCTGGCAGGAATGCCTGACTCACCCGGTAAGGGCCGAGCAGGTTGACGGCCAGGGCCCGCTCGAGCGCGGCAGGATCGCTCAGGTCATCGAGAGGCTGGATACCGGCATTGTTGATGAGGACATCGAGATACTCGACCCTCCCGGCAGCTTCCTGAATCTGCACCGCGCTGGTCACGTCCACACTCAGCGGCGTGACCCGCTCATCAGCGTCAGCGACCGGGTGACGGGCAGCGGCATATACCCGCGCCGCGCCGCGCCGTAGGGCCTCCTCGACCAGCGCCTGCCCAATGCCGCGACTGGCCCCGGTCACCAGGACCGTCTTGCCGTCGATAATCATCTCTGATCTGCCTTTCGGTTCGGCACCGCCCGTTGCGGCGCCCTACTTATGCAGACCAGCCGGACCCCTCGGAATCGCCGCGGAACGGCCTGCGGCCGAGAAAGGCGACGAGTTCGTCACCGGGGCAGGCCGGCCCGTGCAGCGGAACCGGATGGGCGAACAGCCCAGGCCGAACGTCCGAGGGGAGCAGCGGGGCGGTCGCCAGCAGGACGGCGGCCAGTCCTGGCGGGGCCGGCCGGGCACGGCCGCACGCAACCGCGATGTCCCAGCCGTGGACGGTGATCTCGATGGCACCGGTGACCGCAACCATGCTCGCCGTGAGCTGCTGATCCGAGCAGCTTCAGCCCCTGGTCAGCGCCGCCGGGGCGGTCGCCTACGTCCGCGCCGGCCCGGCCGGGTGCTCCGGCGGCAGGTCGAACGACGTAAACCGGCCCGGGTCGGCGAAGGCGACGATCCGGGCGATGCCTGTCGCGCTGAGCGTGAGCACCTGCAGCGCGTGCGCCCGGTATACCCCGCGTTCGTCGCGCCGGTAGACGGCGAACGCCGCCTGCCCGTTCGCGGTCACCGGCACCAGCCGGTCGGCCCCGGGCGCGGTGAGCAGCTGCGACCCGACGAAGCCCGCCACGGCGTCCCGGCCGGCGAACCACGTCAGGAACGGCGGCATCTCCAGGACGACGTCCGCGCGCAACAGCTCGGCCAGCGCACGGGCGTCGGCGCGCTCGATCGCCGACGCGAACCGTTCCAGCACGGCCCGCTGCACCGCGTCGTCCGGCTCAGCGAGCTCGTCCTCGGCGGGCATCACCTGCGCGAGCTGGGTACGGGCGCGACGCAGGCCGCTGTTGATCGCCGTGGTCGTCGTGCCCAGCAGCTCCGCCACGTCGGCGGCCGGCCACTCGAGCACGTCCCGCAGGATCAGCATCGCGCGCTGCCGGGCGGACAGGTACTGCAGCGCCGCGACAAGGGCCAGCCTGACACCGGCCCGCGAGGCCGTGACGGCCGCCGGGTCCTCCAGGTCCGCAGTGACCAGCGCGTCGGGCAGCGGCTGCAGCCACGGCACCTCCGGCGCCGCCTCCAACGGCGCCTCCGGGTCCCCGGCCGGCCCGCCCAGACCCGACGGCAGCGGCCGGCGGCCGCGCCGCTCGATCGCGGTCAGGCACACATTGGTCGCGATCCGGTACAGCCAAGTCCGCACCGACGACCGGCCCTCGAACCCCTCATACGATCGCCACGCCCGCAGGAACGTCTCCTGGACAAGGTCCTCGGCCTCATCCACCGAACCCAGCATCCGGTAGCAGTGAGCCAGCAACTCACCGCGGTACCGGCTGGTCAGACCGGTGAAATCCTCGCCGACCGTCATCAGCCGCTCCAGCTCGTCCGCCGGCCAGCGACATGCTGGCCCTCTACCTATAGACCCGACGACCGACGCAGAATCGCCGGCCACCCACGCCCGGCACATTGCCGGCCATGACCGCGCCATCAGCTCCCCGCAGGCGGAACCTTTTGGAGCGCATCAGCTAAGGTCGAGCGGCGCTCGCGGCCGTTGATCTTCTGCGTCTCGCATCACGCCCGTCGCCGGGCAGGGCCCCGCAAGCCGATTCATGCGAGGCGAAACAGAGCGGCAGGAACCGGCACCCGGCCTTAGCGGTGCGGCGGGCTAGCAGGGCTGGTTACCAGCCCATCGCGTCCACATTCGGATTCTGGGGGTGTGCCGCGAACGCGAGGAAGCCGGTCATCGACCTGGACACCAGGGACATGGAGGTCTACGGATCCAAGAAGCGGGGGTGACGTATAACCACCAGAGCCAGCGGGTGGGCCGGCTCCACCCGGCGGTCCGGGCGAGACGGCCGAAATCATTTCATTGGGATGATGCGCCCTCCTCAGCCGTGACCGACAGTAACTACGTAGGGCTGACTGGCCCAGGCGCTTTGCGCCGCGGACGATAGGTGCAGTGTCATGAGCGGCGGCTCGCGCGTTTACCAGACCAGCAGCAGTCCACCAATTGGACGGAAGCTCGCTGAAGGGCTCGCAAGCCGCATAGCCTCCGTGAGCCGCAGTAGCCGCTGACAACAGCAGACACCGCTGCTCTGGACCCCGGCAGCGGCAGGTACTACCGCCTGGCGGTGAGTTGTATGAGCAGTCCTGGCGCCCCTGACATTGCGACAGATATCGGACCGGCTGTCCGCCCGGCCGCCGTCCCCGCGCCGCGTCCGCACCATCAACATGACCCGTGGCTGCGCATCGCGCCCGGCGCCGTGACACTCCCGCCTGCAGGTCAGCCGGGCCACGGTGGAACGGCGTTCGTGCGACGCCAGCCGGTCCGCATCGCCGACGGACGTTTCGACGGCGGCTACACCGGCCTGTTCGAGCTCATCTGCCCCGGCTGCGGCGACCATCCATACCTGGATTACTCCGAGATCCCGCCGCGTCTTCAATGGCTTCGCGGGCCCCGCACGCTAGAGGCGGCACTAGTGGCGTATGACAAGCACCTCGGGCCGCTTCCCGGCCTGAATGGAGACAGCACCGGGAGCTTAGGTCCTTACGCCGCGACGAAAGTCACGAGGTACGCGTCCACGGCCGGACCCGCTAGCGGATGTGGCCTGAGGCGAGCTGGACATTTGCAGGTGAGGCAAGGCGGCATTGCGCTCCGCTGGTCAGCTTGGCGTGAGCTGATCAGACCCGAATGAGTTCCCCCGGCTGGTGCTTGTCCACCGGCCCGAGGGAGTCATGGGCTACACCCACCCCGACCAGTGCTGGGTCGGTATTGCCCCGGTCCGCGGGGGTGGAGACCCATCAGCGGTGGGATGCGGTCCGTCAGGACGGCGTCATTAATCGGCTGACAACGGCGATTCCACCTAGCTGACACAAGCGCACGCGGCGCAGCTGCCGCGACGTTAGCGAGGTACAGCTCGTGGTCCAACGCCGCCGCTCGTACTCTCCTCACCGTGCGTTAAGGGTCTGCGACAGACGTTCGTGCAGCGCAAACGCAGTGCGCGCGGTCTGAGAGGACTCACTTCGGAGCTGTTTGGGATGTCGCCCGGAGAGGTCGGGAAACGTCAGTCACGCCGCCGAGCAGTACCTCCATCGCGGAGGCTAGGTCGCTCAGATTCCGCGTCGCCATCTTCGGCAGCCGCCGGAAGGTGAGCGTACTCGGCAGCGGACATCTCACTGGCCGGTTGCTTTGCCCACACCATGAGCTCCATGAAGAGCTTCGTCAACTCCGGTGTTGGGCGGCGTCCGGTTTCAAGCTGCCGGGTGATCGCATCGACGACACGGAGTTGGAGGTCCGCCACTTGAGGCGGGGCGTCATGCTTTCTGGCAGGCAGATCCTCAGTGTCCGCGTCATTGCCCGCGAGCAGCATCTCGACTGCGCGCTCATCGGCTACTCCGATGAATCCGCCAATTTTGGCGAAAAACCGACGCTGAGGAGCTTGGCCGCGCTCCCATGCGCTGACCGTTTGCGTCCGGATCCCCCAGTATTCCGCCAACTGGCCCTGGGTCCAGTGCAAATCCGCTAGTTCTGTTCCTAATCACCCTGCCGAGTTCACCCTTCCCCGAGCACGGCCATGATCTCCAGCTGAAGCCGTGTGCCGCTCTGCAGGTCGGTGCTCAGCATGTGCCGCGCGGGCCTGCTGGCCTCGTCCGGGAACATCTCCACCCAGTACTTGTTGACGGCCGGCCGGATCGCCTTGTCCTGCACGAAGACGGTGCACTTCACGATGTCGCCGATAGTGCCGCCCGCCGCCGCGAGCACCCGCCGGACGTTAGCGAAGACCATGGCGACCTGCTCGTCGGCGCCGTCCGGAGTCACCCCGGTC